>WNFF01039473.1_pt1 | contig 10097 bp, 10 predicted proteins | sample 5400441 | NCBI WGS metagenome assembly WNFF01 (sample SAMN13153345, study PRJNA577476) | soil metagenome | isolation source: 120 cm saprolite under Douglas fir tree site 2 hole 3 replicate 1 | place: USA:California | collected 2015-04-18 | reverse complement strand
GGGAGGAGAAGTGAACTTGTGGAAATGGGAAGGCGGTACAGCGAGCAAATGCGGCGCATTTGCTCGCTGTACCGCCTTCCCATTTCCACAAGTTCACTTTTCTTCCCCGAACATCTAAACTACCTAACGCCGCTTCCGTCGCCGTAGCAGCACCACTCCAATCAGCACTCCAATGCCAAATGCAACCAGCAGTGTGCGCTGTTGCCTTCTGTGATCGATTTCCACCTCGCGTATAGGTATTTCATATAGTCTTCCGGCACGGTAGGCCTCGTCAATGAGCTGGATGGGGTGGACTACATCTAACTCCATGCCGCGTTCGCGAACACCCAGGGAGATCTGCATCATGCAGCCTGGGTTGCCGGTGGCGATGACGCTGGCTCCTGTGGCCGCGATATTGTCCATTTTGCGCTGGAGCAGGGTGTTAGCCATCTCCTGGTTGGTGATGTTGTAGATACCTGCGCTGCCACAGCACCAATCGGACTCTTTGAGATTGACCAGGGTCAGACCGGGGATAGCCTGGAGCAACTGGCGCGGCTGTTGTTTGATCTTTTGTCCATGAACGAGGTGACAGGCATCGTGATAGGCCACGGTACGTGATACTTCGCCCATCTCCCGGTTCAATTCAATGCTTGCTAGAAATTCACTGATATCTTTGACCTTCGCGCTAAAGGCCTGCGCTCGTTTAGCATAATTCGGGTCGTCGCGCAACAGGTGCCCGTATTCTTTGAGGTTGGAACCACAACCTGCCGAGTTAATGATGATGACGTCGCAGTTATACGGTTCGAACACGTCTATGTTGTGTTGAGCGAGCTTCCTACCTCGTTCAGCCTCTCCAGCGTGGATATGCAGTGCGCCGCAACATTGCTGCTGAACTGGTGTAATTACCTCGCAGCCGTTGGCAGTCAGGGCGCGAATCGACGCTTCATTAATATCGCGAAAGACCTGGTCCATGATACAGCCACTGATGAAACCCACGCGATAGCGTCGCCGCCCCAGTGCTGGCGTGTTCTCCGGCAATGGAGCCGGTAACAGGTCACCTCTGACATCGGGCATTAACTCTTCCGGCGTCTTGAGTTTGCCCTGCAACGGCGTTGGTAGGGCGTTGACGGCATCGAGCAATCCTGTCCGGTGTACCAGCGTCTGTAATCCGCTGCGTTGGTAGAGCTTCAAACCGCCAAATACAAGTGACGTGATCGGACGCGAGGGTAACATCATATCGAAGAAGAAACGGCGCAGCAGCCTTTCAGTCGGCGACTCAAGGGTAGGTGGTGCAGGTATATGCTCATGTAAGGGGTAGTCTTCATCGCCCTTCGCTACCGGCTGTTCTTCTTGTAGTGCTGTTTCAGGGCTTGCTTGTTCACCAAAAAAGGGCATCCGAGCTACTTCCATCTGGATATGTTCGCGGGCAGCCTCAATCAATTTGCCGAACTGCACACCTGAAGGACAGGCCGTCTCGCACGCTCGACAGCCCAGGCAGCAATACATGTGATCTACAAATTCGGCGGAAACTTCCATACGTCCATCGGCAACCGCCTGCATCTGGTAAATGCGCCCACGAGGAGAGTCCATCTCTACGCCCAGTACCGCGTAGGTTGGGCAGGTGGGCAGACAGAAACCACAGTGGATGCATTGGCGCATCAAGTCGTAGGTGTGGGTCTGACGACGCAATGGCCCTTGAACTGTTGGAGCGGTCTTCTGTGATACAGCTTGTAGATATGGTTGTTCAAGCGACATATCGGCCTCCCGAAATAGTTATACTCACTCAGCTTACATATTTTTATGTCCGTATAGGTAGCGGTTTTGCTGTAAGGACCGTAATTTCCTGGCGGTTATGAAATAGCTGCCGGACCTGTACCACCCCATAGCTTTTGTTGAGCAAGGCCAATGTCGCTCTCAATGTTGCCAGAGGGTCAATTTCGCGGGTAGCATGGGGCAATTTGAAGACACTGATTACAAAGCCATCTCTCTGCAAGCAGCGCGATGCCTGGACCAGCAGGCGAGCAGCATCGCGAGCATCCATACGCATATCATTGACGATCAGATCAAAGCTTTTGCGTGTCTTCACTGCGTCCTCAAGATAGGTTTCCGCGTATCCACGATAATGCTCCAGGCGCGGCTGTTTTGGCAGGCGCGGATCGAGATTGGCCGGGTCTACTGCTACCACATGCAGTCCCGCTTCGAGCAGCAGGCGCGTCCAGCCGCCGGGAGCCGCTCCAAGGTCGAGTACTCGCCCTTTTGGAGGCAGGCTTACTCCAAAGACCTCCAGTGCCTCCAATAGTTTAAATTCTGCACGGCTGATCTGTTCGGGCGTCTGTGCGTAATGACGTGCTCCTCCAGGCCAATCGCTCAGGTTCTCTTTTGCCAGGGAGATACCCAGATAACCCTTTTCTGTCGTGCAAAGTAACGAGACCACGATCTGTGGCTTCTTGATGGCTTCTACCGCCCCCGTCTCTTCGGCGATGGCCCCGGCCAGCATCTGGTTCAAATGCCCACTGCTATATGGCCGCTTGACGGCATTCCCCTCGTCCTGGATGATGCGCGTCTGTACTGCGAAGCGTTGGCCGCGTTCCAGTAGTTCAAATGCCGGCAGGCTGGCTACCGCTACGGCAAGCTCACTCACGTCCTGCTCGGTATTGCTTAGCGGAACGATGGCCTGTACCGGTGCGAGGTGCCGCACAAATATGGGATGCTGCTCTGCTGCCAGGCGCATCACTGTGGGGACATCAGGCACGGCGCATAAGGCGGTGCCTGGAGCCAATAATTCGACATTGGATAGCCTTTTATCGATTCGTCTTATTTCGGCTATGCCCGCGTCCAAAAATTCAGGATGCGCGGTGACAATCAATAGATTTTCTGAAATCACAATCCTCCCACAAAACGCCCTCTTACAAACGTTCCCTTTGGATCAAATTGTTGCTTGAGACGCTGCATCAGGTAGAAGTCTGAGCCTGGCTCGCCCCAAACAGTAATCCGCCGTTTCAGGTCAACAGGACAGCGTTCAACGACCAGGCTTCCACGGACTTCTTTTGCATGTGTGCGCAGCTCGGCGATTGCCTGAGTCAGGCGCGGCGTCGCATCGCCCGGTCGCAGTTCAATGTAGAGTATGCCGTTGCCCGCGTGAGCAACAATCGCTGTCTCAAGGTCGTGAAGGCGACAGACCTGCTCAACCTGCTCTAGATAGGCAGCAATCTGTGATACCAGTATAGCAGCTTTGCAGGTGACCGACCCCCGCGTGTGCTCTCGTACTACCTCCCAGAAGCGGTTCTGCGCTTCTCCTGTCAGATCATCACCCATCAACGCTCCATTTTTGCGTGCCAGTAAGCGCGTCTCATCGACCTGGCGATCAATCGTCACGCTTCCGCCCTCGAAGTTGACGGCCAGCGTATAGCCGTTGGCTGGCAGGTTGATGCCAAAGAAGTCACTCATATCGCTGGCAGCCCCGGCATCGATCAATTCGATGGCACTGGGGGTCAACAGGGAACCCAGTATAGCGATCACCGTCTGCATGGCCTCTGTGGCATTGATGAAAGTGAGCAGGAGTGTACGTTCGGCGATAGGCAGTGGGTGCAGCCGCAGATTGGCATCGACAATCACGCCGAGCGTGCCCAGGGAACCGATATAGAGTTTATTGAGATCATAGCCGGCCACGTTTTTGACCACACGCCCGCCGCTGCGTGCCACCTCTCCATCGGCCTGCACAACATGTAACCCGATCACCAAATCGCGTAGCGAACCATAGCGCAGTCGCTTGGGGCCACTGGCGTTCGAGGCCAGTAAACCGCCAATCGTCGCCTGTACCGCGTCGGGCGGGTCAAGTGCCAGCCACTGCCCTTTTGTTGCCAGTTGCGCCTGTAGAGCAGCCAGTGTCAGCCCAGCTTCAAAACCACCGCCCCGTGCGAGCAAAGACAGACTGTGCTGGTTGGTCAGGGCCACTATTTGGGCTACCTGCTCCACCGTGGTAGGCGTAACGACCAGGCGAGGTAACAGACCATCGATCGCATAGCTGCTCAACACATCGATGTCGCTGTTCAGCGAGGCTGCTGGCGCGTGTTCCTGAATAGCCCTTGCTAGGGTCTCAATCTCACCCATACTTGTCTCCGAAAATATGCACAACTACAACTGCTTGATATCCGCGCAGCGTCCCGGCATCGGAAAAAGTTTGCCGGGATTGAACAACTGGCGGGGATTCCATGCCTCGCGTATCTGTTGCTGCACACACCTCCAATATCTCATGCCCGGCCTTGCGCACGCGCTCGACTTCCCCTGGAATCTGTGAATCAAAGAGGATCAGCGGATGTAAATTGCCATCACCTGCGTGAAAGACATTGCCCACGCGCAGCCCATAGCTCGCACAGATCTCGCCCACGCGCCGCAACACGTAGGGCAGGCGCGTGCGCGGTACCACCCCATCCTGGACATAGAATTCTGGACTGATGCGCCCCACCGCCCCAAAAGCGTTTTTGCGACCCGCCCAGAACAACTGGCGTTCAGTCTCATTCGCCGCGATCCGCACTACCCGCGCATGATGCCTGTTGCATACACCCACGATCTGCTCTACCTGCTCTGCTACGCCTTCACGCAATCCCTCGGCCTCCATCAACAGCACGGCTGCAGCATCCATCGGATAGCCAGCGTGGGTATCAGCCTCGACTGCCTGCAAAATCATCTGATCCATCATCTCAATGGCGGCGGGAATGACCCCACTGGCGATAATCTCAGAAACCGTGTTTGAGGCATCATCCATGGCATCAAAGACCGCCACCATGGTTTTGACGGCCTCAGGCAAGTGGACGATGCGCACAATGATTTTAGTCACGATACACAGCGTCCCTTCCGAGCCAATCAACAACCCCGTGAGGTCGTAGCCAGGGGTGTCCTGGGTCCATCCACCCACCTGGACAATCTCACCCTCCGGCGTGACGATCTCCAATCCCAGCACGTGATTGGTGGTGACACCGTAGATCAGCGTATGTGGGCCGCCGGCATTTTCTCCCACATTGCCGCCAATGGTACACGAACGCTGGCTACTGGGGTCTGGCACGTAGTAATATCCCTCTGGATTTAGCGCGTTACTCAGGTGCAGGTTGACCAATCCGGGCTGGACAACGGCACGGAGATTCGCATAATCAACCTCAAGGATGCGATTCATGCGCGTAAAAATCACGACGATACCGCCGTAAATAGGGATGGCACCCCCACTCAAGCCTGTTCCCGCGCCTCGCGGTACAACCGGTACATTATGGCGAGATGCTATTTTGACAATGGCCGCCACCTCCTCCGTGGAGGCTGGCATCACCACTATGTCGGGTGTACAGCGATCAATCGAGGCGTCATACTCGTAGAGCATCAAGTCATAGGGGGTGTGTAAAACGTACCGCGCTCCAAGCAACGCAGTCAGTTCTCGTACCACTTCAGCCTTTTTCATAGGTGATATCCGCTCAAATACGTGTAATGTCGTTGGAGGTAATGCGGTGATACTCATGGATGTGGTCCTCCTGGGTGACAGGTGTGTTGCCTGCTCTGAATGCTACTGAACTGTATGCCTTTTGTTCTATTATGCAGATCATACCATGCAATTTGAGCAATGGGAAGATGTGGTGTATGGCAAGCAGGGCGAGGACAAGCCGTCGCCCCTGCCATGCCTGCGATGAAGCAGCCAGTGAAGGGCGTCCATAGTAGGGGCGACGGCTTGTCCTCGCCCTGCTGCGTCAAGTTTTGCTGTACTTTCGCCAGCACCAGAAAAGCGTCAAAGCCAGAGCTATCAAGAGGATCGTCAGCGCGATGCGCCGCACGAGCTCAAATTGGGTATTGCTCGAAGGCGACGAAGAAGATACTGTTGTTGGGAGCAGCGTCACCGAGGAGGAAGTTGGAGTTTCGGTGGGAAGTTGCAGCTTATTCCATCGAGGCTGGTTGCCGTTGACAAGTGTTTTGTTCCCAGTTGGTGTACCTGTATTCCCGCTGCCGTTTCCCGAACCTCCACTGTGTCCATTAGGCGGGGATGTAGGGGTGGGAGTTACCTGCAACGAGGTATTGCTGGCATCGATAGTTGGTGTACTGGTCACCTGCCAGCTAGAAGCTCCATCGGATGTACGAGCATACGACTGATAATCATCTCATGTGGTCGGGGCCAAGTTGGGGAACCGTGACCTGGTCAACCACCACATTGGGGATAATTAAACGCAGTGTGGAGGTCTCCGTAGAGAGAAAACTGGCATTGGTGCGAGGAAAAACGACGAGGTAGCCGTGTGCTGCGATAGCGGCACCAAAGGGGAGGGTGAAGGCATTGGTGTTGGGGCCACTGTCAATCTCGGTATGTGCCGCATACAGGTCGTATGGCTGATTTTGTGTATTGTACAGTTCAAGCCAGGAGTCGGTCGTGATAAAGTAGGTGCCAGGCGTTTCCGCACAGTTCCAGGTAGAGTTTGGTATGAGCAGTACTTCGTTGAGAACAATAATGCCAGAAACTGCTGGCACGGGTGAGGGTGAACCGGGTATTCCAGGCGGTGTCGGCCAGGCACATCCGTGGCCATTCGTCCTGGCCGCTGAAGCCGAAGCAACCGATGAAGCGGTCAGGCTTGAGAGGAGAAGAAGACTTATCAGAAGTGCCGCCGCTACTAAAAACCGCACGTTACCCCCCTCTCTTAATAAACGCATGTGTCGTTATTGTCGTTTAATAGAGATATTTGTAGTCTATTCCACGTTTGCGTGAGAAACGCCTATCGATAAATCGGCGTACCGCTCCGATGCTGCTTTCACCCAGGGTGAAGGCAATAATTGAGCCGATAATGATGCCACAGATACCACCGAAGGCGATACCTTCGAGAAACATCCGGTTACGAAAAAATGTCATCATTGCCACCTTTTCTGTCTGTCTAATGGATTGATTGATTCATTCATTGCAGGTAGACCACCGTCTTTGCTTCACTCCAGAGGCGTTCCAGTCGGTAGTATTCCCGTTCCTTGGCCCCAAAGATATGAACGATGACATCGCCAAAGTCTAGCAGTACCCAGCCAGTCTCGGCAACACCCTCTCGATGAAACAGCCTGGCTCCCTGTTTTCCTAATTCTTCGTCAATGGTATCTGCGATAGCTTGAATCTGGCGTGGGTTGTTCCCACTACAGATGACAAAGTAGTCAGCAAAAGCGGTAACGTCTCGGATATCCAAAAGGATAATGTCCGAGGCTTTTTTATCAGATGCAGCATCGACCGCCGTCTTTGCTAACTGAGCTGGATCGAGCAGAACTTCCTCCACAATTACTCCCTATATTCATACACTCTATGCCATATACAGGTCTTGCATATAGCAATACATACAAGTCTTTGTAACCGCATTATAGCATGGCAAAACAACGTTTGTTAAGAGAAGCAGAGGTAAAAAAGCACCATGCTGTAAGCTGATTTTACTCTACAGTAGCCATTATTGTATCAATCCTGTCAAGCCTAACCATGCTTCCCTGCTAGTATGACGTTCGATACCCACACCTTCTAAAATTTCTGAGCGAAGCTCGCCCAATGTCCCCCAGCCTTCGGCCTCCACATCATATTTATGGATGGTTTCCTCGTTACGTTGTCGCACCCAGACAAAGGAGTCATCGGGGAGATCGGTGTATTTCTCGACGACGGCTCGCAAAATCTCACGTGCTACATCCTCAACGAAGCGAGGGTTGCTATGCGCTTTGTTAACGATATAGAGCTCATCGGGCCGCTTGAGCAGAGCATAGTTCTCGGAACTCATGGCACTCTCGACCAGGGCGATCAGGTCTTTAGCCTCCACAGGTTGATCTGTCCCAAGCAAGAGCGTTGCTCGTCCACGTTGATTATGCGTGGCTAATGGCGTCACATCCAGCATCCTGGCGATCACATCTTCGGAGAAGCCCTCTTCTTGCAAACGCACGCGAGCGTAAGAATGCACCATATCCTGGGCGCAGGGGCAGGCCACCATGCCCTCCACTTCGACGCCAATCATGCGCCGGCTGCGCTCCTTCGTCGCCACGGCCTGCGCAATCAAACCATAGACTTCTTGAGTGCGGCGACCAGAGACCGGAGTCCACTTTTGCAGCGGCAGCGTGGTATGAATGGACACCTCCGCACGCGAAACCTTTTGCCTCTCGACAACAGTTTTCGCTATGTGCTCGGCCAGCAGTTCAATCTGAGGCCAGGTGCTCGTCGCGATCTCTTCGATAACCTCTTCTAACGCATCGCTGAAGCGCGACATATGCACTCCCGCCTGCGTCGGATCGAGGTTGGTGTAGAGGTCAAACGTGGCATCAAACCACTGCTGGTGCTCCTCATTGCCGATCAAGAGTGCCTTCCGAATACCGACCACACCGGCTCTACCAAGGCGAACATGGACGGTAGGTTGACCACTTTGAATATCTCGATCAAGAGAGATACGTAAATTTGGTGCTACTTTTCTCACACCATCTTGCGAGACGTCCGCCAGCAGTTCCTGTGCGGTTTTTCCACTAACGGGGTCGACCATTTCAGGCGCAATCTCTGCCAGGGGAGCCAGCACGAAAGCACGCTCAGCCATGCGGGGATGCGGCACGGTTAAATCGTCCTGCATGATGTGGAGATCATCATAAAAAATGAGATCAATATCGATCGGACGGGGGCCATTGCGAAACGAGGGCTGGCGACCAATAGCCACCTCAATCTCTTGCGTGCGCTTCAACAACGCTTGTGCCGAAAGCCCTGTGGTTCCACTGCACACGATATTCAAAAAGCGTGGTTGGTCAAGATAGCCAACCGGCTCCGTTTCATAGGTGGATGAAATGACGGAAATCTCCATGATCTCTCGCAGGCGCTGTAAGGCCGCGGAGAGATTGCCACGTCGATCTCCCAGATTGGCCCCCAGAGCCAGGTAGATGGTATGTGTAGCAACGGACGCATGACCGTTTAAGGGAAACAAAGGTGAAACGGTAGTATCAAGACTCATATATACGTAACCTCTCTAAAAAAGTGTTTTTTTACTCTCGATAGATGATAACAAAGAAGAGCCCAAATTCGTTCCCAATCTACATGTAACACGATTCATTCCCATCCCCTGTGGCATCTTTGGCCTGTTTACAGGATATACGTTATATCGTTACTCACCCATGAGCCATCCCAAATTTTGAAAGCGGAAAGCGACGGTTCGGGCAAAAGACGCAGTCTTTTGCCCGAACCGTCGCTTTCCGCTTTCAAATTGTATCACCTTTGGAAGACCCAAACATTGCTGAAGACAGCTTCTGTCCCCCCCACACTGTCCCCGCCAACCAGAAAACCGATCATACCGGAGGTGTAGAAAGCATCTGAAAAATTGGTGACAACCAACTGCTTGTTGATATAGAAGCGGAATTGTGAACCTGTCGCCAGCACCAGAAACGTGTTGGTATGACCGTATCCACTGATAATACTGTTAGAATGTGTCCAGTCGATTAAGGTCAGCCAGGCAAGAGGATTATCACCCCAGGCACGCACAAAACGATATTCACCCGTACTATTAATCTCCAGCACGTAGAATTCCTGGTTAATGGGACTGAGGCGAAAGACCAGGCCGTAAATATCTCCATGCAGTAATTGCCCTTGTGCGGTAATCACCGCGTCAGAAAACTGGTGCTGGTTGGAGTAGCACCATGCTGACACATGTTTCACAAAGGATTGCACATGATAGCCCTGGGGAGAGAAATAACATTGGACTCCATCATTCACCCAGCCACCTCCTGGCGTAGTCAGATCATCTCCGTAGAGGACGGTGCCCGTACTGATGGATGAAGTGATACCCGCGGTGGCCTGCACTCGCGCCTGGGCGGCCAATGTTGCCTGGAGTTGTACCTGCGTTTCTGCTGTAGCCGTCAGGTTCGGGACAATCTGCGTCGTACCCAGCGATTGTATCCTCTGCCTGGGCTTGAGGCTGACGGCTGAGTGCCCATACCAGATCACACCCAAAGGGATACTCAATGCTAGCGCGAGCAGGCAGCACAACAGGGTCACAAACGCGGGACGCCAGCGGCGATGCTTGTGGCTGATATCGCCTGGACTTAAACCAGGGCTTAAGCTGTTGGATGGCTGCGATGGCCCCGATTTCCCGGATAATGGAAAAAGCAAGGGGGTG
>WNFF01005820.1_pt1 | contig 10100 bp, 10 predicted proteins | sample 5400441 | NCBI WGS metagenome assembly WNFF01 (sample SAMN13153345, study PRJNA577476) | soil metagenome | isolation source: 120 cm saprolite under Douglas fir tree site 2 hole 3 replicate 1 | place: USA:California | collected 2015-04-18 | reverse complement strand
TTCCGGAGTTTAGTGATTCGCCCGCAAGATTCATTTCATCGATTCGACGTATTGAATCTTTCGATGAGCCCGCCGTCGAATTCTAAGGCGATGGCGTTCTGCCAATTGTAAAATCCGAGTTGCTTTTAAGAGGAGTAGTGTATGCCCAAGACGAGGAAGATTCCTTCGCCCATGGTGAGTAAGCCGCGGGCAGCCGCAATCCATCCAACAACCGAGGAAATCGCGTTGCGTGCCTATCACATCTATCTCGAACGCGACGGTGCGCCCGGCAATGCGCTTGAGGACTGGACACGCGCCGAACGCGAATTGCTCGGGGAAATCAGGAAGCCTCGCCGCAAGCCAGGGCCGAAATTGGTTGCCGCTTAAGAATCACAGAATTTCGAGCTCCGGGGGCTCACTCCTGCGGGCCTCACCTGCAACCTCAGCAGATCTCACTTCCTCATCTTCTCTGCTCGCGCCCCGACAATCAGGCCTGTCCCTCCGTTCAGGTATAACCGCAAAGGCAATTCCGCTTACAGTTTTCGATTTGTCCCTTTGAACGCTCCTAGAATTAAGGAATGACCCAGCCTTCCAAAGGCGCTGCCGCCTTCCTGACCGTCTTCGGACTGCCATTTGTGGGGATGGGCCTGGCGTTTATTTATTCGCAGATCATAAGCCGCGGAAATTTCAAACCGCAGCAAACCGTCGCAGCAATCCTGTTCGGATCAGTCTTTGTCTTTATCGGCGGTGCGCTCATTTATGCGGCGATCAGCGGTTATGGCGGGTTGAAGAAGCAGGCCGCGATCGAAGAAGCCAATCCTCTCTCACCATGGCTGTGGCGCACAGATTGGGCCATGCGTCGCGCGGAAAGCCTGAACAAGAAGAGCGAAATCCTGTATTGGGTGCTCGCCATTCTGTGCAACATGGTCACGCTGCCGTTTCTTTTCAGTATCGTGCCGAGCTACCTTCGAAATAGCGACCCGCGCGTATTTCTGCTCCTTGGTTTCAACCTGCTTGGTGCGATTCTCATCGTCAAAGCCGTTCGCACCACGATGCAGCACCATCGTTTCGGTGACACGTACTTTGAATTTGATGCTCTGCCATTTAGTCCCGGTGAGCGCGTGGGCGGGAGAATTCACTTGAGATTTGAAACTCAAGCGGAGCACGGCATTGATCTGCGGCTTTCCTGCGTGCGTAAGTTTACTTCAGGATCGGGCGATAGCCGCAGCACGAGCAAGGTAGTGCTCTGGCAGGCGGACAAAAATGTTCCCGCAGGGGCCGTGGGCCCGGGACCGCTCGGCCGCGCCATTCCCGTTGATTTTTCGCCGCCCGCCGATTGCCTGCTAACGAATCACGACAATCCCAACGATCAAATACTTTGGTTGCTGCACGCAAAAGCGGACGTGCCCGGTGTGGATTACTCCGACGATTTTGAGATCCCAGTGTTTCGCAGCGCAGCTTCCACTGCGCCGGCGAGCGCTTTCGGAACTGGAATCAGCAAAACAACCGACAACTTTGGATTTGCCCCTTCTCAGCCGAGCGACGCGGAAACCGGCGCAGTGGCGCAGCCAGCAGAGACAAAGGTGATCGTTTCGGTGGGATCGGGAGGAACCGAGTTTTATTTTCGGCCGCTTCGGAATCCCGGACGCGCCCTGACTCTTTTTGCGGTTACCATGGTTTGGAGCGCGGTGATTTATCTGATGTATCTGAAGCACGCGCCCACTTTATTCTTCATTCTTTTCGGGTTGAGCGATTTGCTGATCGTCGCCGGATTTCTGCACGTCACTTTCGGCAGTTCGCGCATAACTGTTCGCAGCGGCGAAATTCTCTCTCGCAGGGGAATTTTCGGTCTCGGAAGCCCGCGCCAGATTCAAGTTTCCGATGTAGCCACGATTGTTCCGGTTGTCAGTATGCAGCAGGGCGGCAATTCGGGAACCGCGATGCACGTGATTCGGTTGAAGTTGAAGAACGGCAACAAGATCACCCTCGCGGATGAAATTGACTGCCGCCAGGAAGCGCGCTGGGTGGTTTCGCAGATTGAAAACTTGGCTGGCTTGAAATTGGATACGCACGTAGAAGTGGATCTGCCTCTCGGCGTTCCAGTGCAACCGGTCCTGCAAACGTCCGGTCCCCTTTCCACCTCGACAGGGCAGCGCAAGCAGGCCACAGCTTCGATCGGCGTTTTTGTTCTATTTACGGCCGCGATCTTTGGATTCATGGTGTGGCGAATGACTTCGTTCGCTCCGCGCCGGAGTAATTCGCGCGCCGCCGCAGCGGCGCCGGTAAAGCCCGCGGCGCGGCGCGTTTTCTCCGCGCCTTTGACGGACGCAGACGTGGACCGCGTGCGCGCGCTTCCTCCTCAAGCTCAGGCGGAGGAACTGCTCGAACGCGCCATTGTTCACGACTCACGCGCGCTGGAGCTATTCGATCAGCAAGTGGAAAGCTGGAGCGGGCACATTCGAATGACCGACCGGATGCGGGAACTGGAGCGCCGCTCAGGGTTTTCCAAGGATCTTCGCGTGCGCTACGCCAACGCGGACATCAATCTGGCCCTGGAAGGCTGGCAGAAGAACGAGCAGGCTGCCGATCTCCTGATTGAGCGGGCGCGCACCGATACGCGCTACCGCGCGGCAGCCGTCTATTTTCTCGGAATGCTCGCGGGCCGCGGCGTGAACTATGATCGCATTCACGGCGTGCTCTTGAACTATGCCCGGTACGATCAGGACGCCACCGTGCGGCAGTGGGCAGTCGAGGGGATGCGCTTTATGGGCAAGGACGAAGTCCTGGATGAGCTGTTCACTTCGTTCACAGAAGACTCCGCCGCCACTGTGCGAGATCGCGCGGGCTGCAACATTTCCGACTGCGGAATATTCACGCGAAAGCAGCGCATGAGGATGGTTCCGAAACTCCTTGATCTGGCGAGAAATCCTCGCACCACGGGGCAAATGCGAAACTGGACTTTCCTGGCACTGCAGGAAATTACGGATGAAAACCTTCCCGTGGACGCGCTGGCCTGGAGCCGGTGGTATGAGGAACACGGCTCCGAAAAAATGGCGATGTTCGAGCGCCTGGAGTGGTGGCAGGTCCGCGGCGACGAATAGCGCTGAACTCCTAACACTTCTCTCGATCCCAAGAATATTTCCAACTTAGATCCGTTCACAGCGGAACGCGTCGGTGTAGACTACCTGCTCGTCGGAGGCAGACGACAGCGATGCCGAGTAATCAGGAAAGGCAAGAGCATATTCGAATCGGCGTGGATATGGGCGGTACGAAGATTGAGTTCGTGGCGCTCGAACGAGACGGCAAGGAACTGCACCGCCACCGCATAGCCACGCCGCGCTTTGACTACGAAGGCACCGTCCACGCCATAACGGAAGCCGTGGAAGGAATCGAGAAGAAACTTGGGCGGAGCGCTACTGTGGGAATGGGAATTCCCGGAACCATTTCCACGAAGACCGGCCTGGTGAAGAATGCCAACTCAACCTGGTTGAACGCCCAACCTTTCGACAAGGACCTTAGCCGCGCGCTGGGACGTGAAGTGCGATGCGCGAATGACGCGAACTGCCTGGCAGTTTCCGAAGCGACCGACGGCGCGGGCGCAGGGAAGCATGTCGTTTTCGCGGTGATATTGGGGACGGGCTGTGGCGGGGGAATTGCGGTGGATGGCCGGGTGCACAGCGGTTCAAACGGAGTCGCAGGCGAATGGGGACACAATACCCTGCCGTGGATGCGGCCCGAGGAGTATCCAGGCCCCGCGTGTTACTGCGGGAGAAATGGCTGTTTGGAAACGTGGATTTCCGGGACCGGGCTGGAAGCGGATTATAAACGCACAACGGGCAGCGACTTCAAGGGGCCCGAAATCATTGCGCGGAGCAGCGCTGGAGAACCTGCCGCGGTAGCAGCCTTCGACCGGTTCGAAGACCGGCTGGCACGAGGATTGGCGCAACTGATCAATCTTCTCGATCCGGACGTAATTGTGATCGGTGGAGGAGCTTCGCAAATTCCTCGGCTGTACCAGGACGTTCCGGGCCGCCTGCGAGAATACGTTTTCGGCAAGGAAGCGGACACGCCGATACTTCCGGCAAAGCATGGAGATGCCAGCGGAGTCCGCGGTGCGGCCTGGCTCTGGCCGTTATAGCTGAGTCGATAGGCGCTTCAAGATCTTCCGTTTTTCCAATACCAGATGAGTTTGCTTTTGCCAGACTAGGAGTAATCTTGGCGTGGGCCGTATTAGCGTCTTCCGCCAAGAGGAAAAGAACTATGGCCGAGGCTCAGGGAACCGGCACGCAAGCTGTCGTTCGAAACATTTCGGACACGGCGCGATGGGCGGCGGTGTTTCGCGCGCGCGAGACCGAGCGGGCGGACGCCATCTTTCGCGATCCCTATGCAGCAAGACTGGCCGGGCAGATGGGCGTGGACATCGCCAACACGCTGCCGGAGGGAAACAGCCACGCGTGGGCGTGGGTGGCGAGGACCTACTTGTTCGACCAGTTCCTTATGCAAGAGCTCGAACAGGGCGTTGACATGGTCGTGAATCTTGCCGCGGGCTTGGACGCGCGCCCGTACCGAATGGCGTTGCCGGCTTCGTTGCAGTGGATCGAAGTCGATCTACCGGAGATTCTCACGTACAAGGAAGAGATTCTTGCGAAAGAAAAACCGAGTTGCGCATTGGAGAGAACTCGGCTGGACCTTTCCGATGACAACGCCCGTCGAGGGTTGTTTGCGGAGTTGAATCACCGCGCGAATAAGATCTTGGTCCTTACGGAGGGTTTGCTGATTTACCTGGACTCCGAGGAAGTTGCTTTGCTTGCCAAGGACCTTGCCGCGAATTCGCACTTTGAGCGCTGGATCATGGATCTCGCTTCGCCTGGACTTCTCCGGATGATGCAGCGCACGACCGGCAAGCAACTCAGCAAAGTTGGCGCGCCCTTCAAGTTTGCCCCGGCCGAAGGGCCGGCATTCTTCACCGCGCACGGCTGGGAGCCGGCGGACGTGAAAGGGCTGCTGAAAACCGCGACTCGATTTGGGCGGCCGCCCTTCTTTCTGCGATTGCTGGGACGTTTGCCGGAGCAAAAAGGGCCAGCCGGAAACCGTCCCTGGTCGGGAGTTTGCCTCTTCAAGAGACGTTAGACGCAATTGCTGAAAAGTTGCTTCTCGCCAGATTTTTCTGCTCCGCAAAATGAAAGACCCCGCCATTGGGAGAACAACAGGCGAGGCCTTTCCGCAACATTTATTTCGGCGTTCAGTTCTGACCGGCAGCCTTAGCCATTTTCGCGGTCCATTCGTCGGCGCGGCGTTTCATTTCCTCAGGAGCCACGTCTTCGACGTGTTGCGCAAGGCCCCACTGGTGGCCAAACGGATCGGTGATTTTCCCGTAGCGGTCTCCCCAGAACTGATCCATGAGCGGCATGTCTACCTTGGCGCCGGTGGCAACGGCTCGGTTGAAGGTGGCATCCACATTCTCCGTGTACATGAAAATATAAGCGGGGTTTGTGGCACCTGGCGTTGGAGCGCAGGACATGCCGGGAAATTCGTCGGCCACAAAAATGATGGAATCGCCGATTCTAAGTTCGGCGTGCATGACCTTGCCATCAGGTCCGGGCATGCGCATGATTTCCGTTGCGCCAAAAACCTGTTTATAGAAATCCATGGCGCGGCCTGCCTCTTTGCACGTCAGCGCCGGGGTAATGGAATGATAGCCTTCGGGAATAGCGCGAACAGGATTCTGCATATTGACCTCCTAGACGTTTGGATATGCGCGCGGAAACGGAAAGAAGCGGCAGAGTGGCGCGCGTAGAGGTGTAGATACTCCCGTAAACGGTTGGTGTCAACAGATTCTGGCGTCTCGCGGGTACGCGGATCGCAGGCCACGCTGATATCGTGCAGAATTATTGCGTCAAACGAATTTCTTCGAACGTGCATTCAAAGCCAGCGCCTTCAGGAGAGCAACACATAATGCCGGCGTCCACGGCGGCTTGCAAAGGCAGATAACCGAGCCGCGCCGAAGTGAAATTCTTGCCATCGAGAGAATACAGGACTTCGAGCGACGATCCTTTGCGCACGACGCGCCACAAGAGCGGATCTTTCGTGGTAATGCCGCGGACGGTGGACCAATCGGAAAAATCGCGAGTGACCACGACGCTGGCATGACCGATGCCATCGACCAGTTCGAGGCCGCATTTCAGCCAATTGCCGGAATCCATGCGGACCATCAGACCGGCCTGGTCGTAGTGCGCGGCGTATTTGCCGGCAACGCGGCTTTCGAATGTGAAATCGCCAGTCACCGGGAGAAAGAGGAAGTGACCGTTGTCGGTGACGTAGTCATAAAAAGTCTTCCGCCAGAAGTCCGTCTTGGCTTTTGTGGTTACCACAAATTGATCGCCGGATTGTTTTGCCGAGGCCGGCTCATTGAACCACTTCATTTTGGCAAGAAGAGATTTGCCGGAAATCTGCGATGCCGAAGCCGGAGCAACGAGCTCCATTGCGAGAGTGTTCGCCATTGCCGAATCCTTCCATAGGGATCCACAACTGAGTACCGTTGCCTGTGTCAGGAATACGCGCCGATTCGCCGTGTTCATGGGGTGCTCCAGAAAGAGATTTTGCTGAAAGAGAGTATCAATTGGATTCACTCTTTCCAAAGAATAACGGTTCGCTCCCGTGCCGGACCGGCATGTTGACGCAGCGATTTCAGGGAGAGAAGATTCCCGTCGAAGGCGAGAAAGGGCGGCATCAATGAAATACGGCTTTCTGGTGGAAACGTACGGGACCGAACGGATCAAGATAGTCAGCGTGTGGAGTGAATTCCGCGACGAGGATCTGCCCCGGCGTCCGCGAGCGGCGGACCCGCGAGGGCGCAGCGTACATGAACAGATGGTGCACCAGTGCGTGAGCGAGAATCTGTGGTTCGTAAGCATGCTGGGGATTGATGTTGGGGCGCCGCCGTTGCCCGCGACAGAGACGCGATTGGAATTCATGAAGCGTTACGCGGAGGACAGCGGAAAACGGCTGGCGGAGCTACTGGGGAAAAGTGAGGATTGGTGGGAGTCGGAAACAAAGTTCTTTGACGTGCCACGGTCCCGAGCCTGGGTGATGGTTCGAAGGATTGCGCATACCGCGCATCACCGAGGCCAGCAGATGGCCATGCTACGAATGCTGGGGCGGGATTTGCACAGCAACTACGGGCCGACGGCAGACACCGGCGGACTGATGCAAAACCATGCGCCAACCATCTATGGCTATCCGAGTCTGGACAAGCTATTCGTTGGTGAAGCGGCGGGCGGAAAGAAAACGGTGCTGCCGGGCGCCGCGGGCAACGTAGTGACCGAGCGCCCGGACAAGAAGTAGGTTCATGAAATGATGCGAGCCGGACTTATTCCGGCTTCGTAATCACGCCGCAGGCGATGCGCGGCGGAGCCCCCGAGCCGGTGCCGCCGGCGACAGCGTGAATGACGATTGCAGTTCCGCCGTTGCTGAAGACGGAGTTTTCGTCCGTGCCGAGGGTCACATTCGGCGCAGTGGTGCTGGCGTGGGCAGTGCCATCCGCGGCGACGATCAGAGCAAAGTCCGGGATATCGCCTGCGGGCAGTCCCTCATGCATTCCTTCATGACCATGGCCCCCGCCGCTGAAATGCGGACCAGCGGATTTGAAGTCGGGTGCCTCGCACTTGGCGAACTGGTGGATGTGAATGGAGTGTTCGCCTGGCGGGAGATTTTTGATATCCAGGGAGATTTTGACTCCCTTGGCCGCGGGCGTCAGCGTCGCAGTGCCAACGCTTTGGCCTTGTGCATTCTTGATGTCCACGGTAATGGGCTTTGCGGCGGCGCGGACCTGGTTGTCCTGCGCGAAAAACAGACCTGCTGCCGACAACAACAGCGTGACGCGAACGAAAAATCTCATCATGATTCTCCTTGAGTCAAATGGCAGTCTGGAATCCGGACTCTCTCAGAAAAACGCCCATCTCAATCTAGCGCAAGACCGTCCAAGAAGTAACAACTTGTCCTCAAAAAGACAGCCTCGGCACTGCCGCCGCAGAAAATGACCGAGGACTACGGCTGATAGAGGCTCGGAAAGTCTTTTTTCAGGTTTTCCAGTTTAGGGAGGTCGTTGTAGACGATATAGGGATTGTCGGGATTGTTCTTCAGATAATCCTGATGGTAGCCCTCAGCGGGATAGAAGGCCTTGAACGGCTCGACTTTCGTGACGATGGCACGGGAGTAGACTTTTGCAGCATCGAGCTGCGCGATGTAAGCCTGCGCGATGCGTTTCTGTTCCTCGCTCGTGTAGAAGATGGTGGAGCGGTATTGCGAGCCGGTGTCCGGGCCCTGGCGATTCCACTGGGTGGGATCGTGCGCGACGGAAAAGAAAACCATCAAGAGCTGGCCGTAAGTGAGCCTTGACGCATCGTACGTGACGCTCACGGTTTCGGCATGGCCGGTGACGCCCATGCTCACGCTTTCGTAGGATGGCGACTTGACGTAGCCGCCTGCGTAGCCGGAAGTCGCGGAAGAAACTCCCTTGACGTGTTCGAAGACGGCCTGGACGCCCCAGAAGCAGCCTCCGGCAAAAACTGCGGTTTGCTGGCTTTTGGCGGAGGCCAACGGTGTATCGATGGTTGGAACGGGAACCAGGGTCTTAGGCTTTTCTGGAGGCCTGGCGCCAAGCGCGCGAAAAGCAGTCCAAGCGACCAACCCGAGTATCACCACTACTGCGACGCTTCGTCCAATATAGGGGCTCTGCATAGTCCGACTCCGTGGAAATCCCTCCTAGATTACTCTTTCTATTCCGGATTGGATGCGGATCGGGGCTTGCTGGATGGAGAGAAGACTTGCCGAGATTCTCTGACTCCATGGGACTCGCGGACGGCTATTTGAAAGCGGCGTGTGGAAACCGAGTGTCCGCCTGAGGCATCATAAAGAAAGAATTGATCCTAGGTGTTTTCAGAGAGGGTACCGTGATGAGTGCGCGCAGCATTCTTGTCTTAGTTTTCACACTTTGTCTGTCTTCTATCGCGCCGGCGCAAGTTACGCGCGGCCAGAAGCCCAAGCTTCCGCCGCCGTTCGCGACCAATTCAGCTGGCAATGGGCCAGACCGGGCGAAACCTCCCGCCGGCTTTTTACCAACGGTGCCGGCGGGATTTCGCTTGAATGTATTTGCGGCAGATTTCAAACAGCCGCGCTGGCTCACAGTGGCGCCGAACGGCGACGTTTTTCTTGCCGAGACAGGAGCCGGTCAAATTATCGTTCTGCGCGATCCACAGCATACCGGTGGAGCGCAGGAGCGGGAAGTTTTTGCGAGCGGGAACCGCCGGCCATTTGGAATTGCCTTTCGCGAAGATTACGTCTACGTGGGGAACACCAATGAAGTGGTGCGTTACCGGTACGATCCGAAGACGTCCAAACGGCTTGGCGAAAAAGAGCACCTGCTGGATCTTCCAACGGGCGGCCATAATACGCGTTCACTGGCATTTTCCGCAGATGGAAAACATCTCTTCATTGGTGTTGGTTCCGACTCGAATATTGATACGGGGGAAGATCCGAGACGCGCAGCCGTGACCATCTGCGATCCGGACGGCAAAAACGCGCGGCTGTATGCGACGGGCTTGCGGAATCCGGTAGGGCTGGCGCTGAATCCCGCGACTGGAGAAGTTTGGACGACGGTAAACGAACGCGACGAGTTGGGAGATGACCTTCCCCCCGATTACTTCACGTCGTTGAAAGATGCCGGTTTTTACGGCTGGCCGTACAGCTACATCGGGGACAACGTGGATCCGCGCGTGAAGCCACAAAAGCCCGAACTAGTCGCTCGCGCGATTATTCCGGATGTGTTGCTGGGAGCGCATGTGGCGCCGTTGCAATTCGCGTTTTATACCGGGATACAATTTCCGGGGAGTTATCGAGGCGGCGCATTCGTAGCGGAACACGGATCGTGGAACCGGGCGGCGCGGTCGGGATACCAGATCGCATTCGTGGCGTTTAAGGATGGCAAGCCCTCGGCAGACCCTGTTCCGTTCATGACGGGTCTTGTGCCGGATCCCAGCAAGTCAGATGTCAATGGGCGGCCCGTGGGTGTAGCGGTTGCGCCGGACGGGTCGCTCCTTGTGTCGGATGACGGGGCTGGCGTA
>WNFF01022203.1_pt2 | contig 10101 bp, 11 predicted proteins | sample 5400441 | NCBI WGS metagenome assembly WNFF01 (sample SAMN13153345, study PRJNA577476) | soil metagenome | isolation source: 120 cm saprolite under Douglas fir tree site 2 hole 3 replicate 1 | place: USA:California | collected 2015-04-18 | reverse complement strand
CGATCGCATAGAGAAACGCCAAGGCTGAAATCGTGAAGCCGAAGTAGCTCCAGACCTTGAGCGGGAACGAGCTGAACGAGGTAATCCCGTCCATCGCGAAGTTCCACAGCCGCCAGTAATTCCACTTGGTGCCGCCGGCCTGGCGCTCCTCGCGCTGGTAATAGATGGCGGTCTGCTTGAAGCCGACCCACGCGAACAGTCCCTTCATGAAACGCGTGCGCTCCGGCAGCCGGACCATCACGTCGACCACGCGGCGGTCGAGCAGGCGGAAGTCGCCGGTGTCGCGCGGGATCGGCACGTCGGCGATAACCTCGAACACGCGGTAGAAAAAGTGCGCCGTGGTGCGCTTGAGCCAGGTGTCGCCCGGCCGATGCTTGCGGGTCGCGTAGACCACGTCGTAGCCCTCGCGCCACAGTGCCACCATCTGCTCGATAAGCTCGGGCGGATCCTGCAGGTCGGCGTCGAGCGGCACGGCAGCGCGTCCGCGCGCATGGTCTAGGCCGGCGCTGAGTGCGATATCCTTGCCAAAGCTGCGCGAGAGGCTGATTACCTTGATCGCCGGATTGCGCGCGCGATGCTCGAGCAGACCGGCCAGGGTTTCGTCGGTACTGCCATCGTTGACGACCACGATTTCGTAGCTGAGCCCGAGGCGCTCGATCACCTTGCCGAGGCGCTCGAAGAGGCGATCGAGCACCGCCGTCTCGTTGAACATCGGCACGATTATGGAGAGTTCAGGGGCGGCCTCGACCGCCGCCATCGATGCGGTCACCCGGCCCGCGCCCGCAGCGGGTTCCAGATCCATCGGCTCGAGCGCGCGATTCATCGCCGCCCCGCGGATGCGCGCCGCTGCTCGCGCCGGACGCTCATCTGGGTGCGACGCCATCCGCGCCGCGCACCGCGAACAGATCGTAGTAGGTGGTTCCCACGCGCGGATAGCGCTTGATCGGATTCAGGCATGGCCCCCCGGCTGCGGCCCATCGCCGCTCTTCGCGGTCATCGATCATGAGATAATCGGCCACGCGATGCGCCGCAAGCCACCCGCAAAGGCCCTCGCCCGCGGCAGGCCGGGCCGGCAGCGGGATAAACCCGGCACCGGCATAAAAAGCCACCCGCGTGTCGGACCCCGCCACGGTCGCCGGCGCGCCGCCCCGCCGGGCGATCTCTTCGCCGGCGTAACGCATCCCGCGCTGATCGTAGCCGAGCGGGAACAGCGTGCGCGGCAGCAGCGCGATCGCGATCACGGCCACGACCGCCGGGCCCGATAGCATCCGTCCCAGCGGTGAGTGAGTCAGCGCCAGGCGCGCGTCGAGCCATCCTGCCGCCTCGACCAGGCCGATCACGACCCATCCGAACGTAAACGGCACCACGTGAAGCATCAGGCGCGGCCCTGTGTCGGTCAACACGAACCCCGCGAAGTACATTACGACCAGCGCGGCGAGCATCGCCTCCGCCCATCGCGCCGCGATCATCCTGCCATCGGCCCACAGCCCGATAATCAGTCCCGCACAGAGCAACGGGCCGAGCGCCTGCACGAACGCGTAGCACGAGCCGAAAAGGTCGCGCGCGACTTTTTTCAGGTAGGCCGCCGGGTCCAGCCTGAGCGCGGTCAGCCATGAAGTCGCCGGCCGATAGCCCATCTCGCGCCAATGCTCGAGCTGACCCATTGTCGAGCCGGTCGCCTCCATCGTGACAACGCCGAGCTCGCGGCCGACCGTCCAATGGCCCGTGTACGCGCGCATCCAGAGCAGGTATGGAGCGGCGACCAGCAAAAATGTCGCAACGAGGACGGCGGCCGCGCTGAGGCCCCATCCCAAAGTCCATCGCCGCCATATCAATGCGCCGCCGGTAAGGATGATCACGCCCAACACGGGAACGCCGATTCCCTCGGTGCGATATAGGTAGGCGAGTCCGCAGAGCATCGCGGCAGCGGCAACGCTCGCGACACGTTTGCCTTCCGCGCCGCGGACCAGGAACCACAACGCCGCCGTCACCAACGTGATGTATCCGGCTTCGGTACGCACCGAGGCCGAGAAGCCGGCGAGCGCCGGATGGATCGCGGCGAGCGCCGCCGCGCCCGCCGCCACGCCGCGGCGGCCATAGACCTCGCGCATCAGGTAATAAAGGAGCACGACGCCCGCCGTACCGAAGACCATCGACAGTAGCTCGCCCGTCCGGCGTAAAACTCGCGCGCCATCGCGAGATACGCTACACCGTCAGCCGAGATGCAGTAGCTCGTGAGAACGAGGTAGAGACGGATCAACGCCGCCGCGGCCACTAGCGTGCCGACTACGCGGCGCTCGGAGTAGCGCGACAGCCATCGCGTAAAGCGATCGGCGCCCGCCGACCCTTCGGGATAACTTTGCGCAAGCGAGGCGCCGCGAGCCACAAGCCCCATCACGTCCCCGTATCCTATTCGTTCGGGACGCGAGGGCGAACTGCCGCGGCGATTGCAGCGCCGGCCTGGCCGCGCGCAGACGTCGGCGATCGCCTGTTGACGGCGTGCGAGCCGCTGTTGCGTGGCCTGCGACCTGAGGCGGGCCCGCCGAGGGCCCGCCTCGAAGTCGCCAGGAAAGTGTGTTTGCGGACGCTAGCGGCGCAATACCTTGGCGGCCTGAAGTCCCTTGGGCCCCTGGGCGACCTCGAACTGGACTTCCTCACCCTGCTCCAGCGAGCGGAAACCATTGCCGTCGATGGAAGTGTAGTGGACGAATACCTCCTGCCCGTCTTCCATAGTAATGAAGCCGTAGCCCTTCTTGGAACTAAACCACTTGACTACACCGTTAGACATTCCCCCGAGACCTCCTAGCCCGTAACCGTTCCTTCTCGTGACTGGCCCGCAGGGGCCTCCTCCCCATATCCCCGTATCGGTATACCGGCGCGCATATACCATAACGACGCGCCTCAGACCAAGCGGAATGAGGTACTTTTGCTGAGATTTGTCGAATGGGCTATCGGAAGCGACGGGAGTAGCTAACCGCGCCAGAAACGCGGCCGGGCGTGGATATGGCAATGGTCGGGAATCTGACGCATCACGCCGTCGATAACGAACTTGTCATCGCCGAATTTGGCGCGCGCCACGGCCGAGAGCGCGTCGATCATGAGGGCGCGTTCGGCCTCGGTCGCGACGGCGCGATGCTCTCCGAGCACCGCCATCGGCGTGTCACACGAGTCGCAATCGAGAATGGTGAATGCCACGGGATGGGTGAAGCGGGCGTACTGCTGAGTGTACTCGCGCAATTCGCAGAGTTCGCACTTGTCCATGGCTCAAGACTTAGCGACTGGCGATTCACGCGACAAGAGAGCTATGCGCAGGTACCTATTCATTCACTGTAAAGTCAAAGGATAGTTACCTTTGCGCTGCTGGCATCGACCCTTCTGATTACCCTTCTTGGACAAGAGAGCTTTGCATAACCGCGACGATCCCTTCTGGCCCTCTCCTTGTGCAAGGAAGGGGTTGGGGAGAGGTGCGGTGGTCGCTTTACCAAACCCGCTCGAAGAGCCTGTGCCCCAGCGGAATTTGGACTGACCTCTCCCGCCGCTCGCGATGCTCGCGGCGGCCTCTCCTTGGACTTGGACAAGGAGAGGCTATGAGAGCGCCCGCGCCCAGATCCTAATGCGCAGCGGGAGCCGCCGCCGGACTCGCCATCGCTGCCGGACTGGCCATCGTTGCCGGACTAGCTGCGGGACTGGCCATCTCCGCCGGACTGGCCATCGCCCCTGGGCTCGCCATGGCTGCGGCCTTCGCTTTTTTGCGGCAGGTATAGACACTGCTCTTGGAGATCTTCATGTCCTTGGCGACTTCGGCGACTTTCTTGCCGGCCTGAAGTTCCGTCATCACCGCCGCGCAATCCACCTTCTTATGGCTGGCGGCATAAGCCTTGGACACGCCGAACTGAAGGCTTAGCGCGATCGCGACGGCAAGTGAGGTAGCCAGAGCTGATGTTTTCTTCATGATGTTCCCCCGCGCATTGAAGTGCCGTTGAAAATCTCCCGCAGTATGTCAAAAATGTTAAAATCCTAAAAGAGCCCCGGGCGGTTAGAATTCGGCCGGTTAGAACTCGATCATCACCTTGCTCTGATTGGTCGGGAGCGCGAGCGCCGCGAAGGCCTTGGGCAGATCGTCAATTCCCATCGTGTGCGTGATCATCGGCGCGGTGGCGACACGGCCGGACGCGAGCGCCGCGATTGCCATCTCGACCTCCGCGCGCTCCATCCCGAGCGAAAAGCGCATGTCGAGCTCTTTGCTCATTGCCGTTATCGGCGCAAAACCATCGTCTTCGGTGCAGACTCCGATTATCACGACGCGGCTTGAGCGCTGCGCGTACGCGATTGCCTCGGCCATCGCGCCCGGCGCGCCGATACACTCGAAGATCACCTGCGGCCCCGCACCCGTGAGCGACTCGACCTTCCCCGCTGGATTGTGCATCCGCGGATCGACGGCCGCGTCAGCACCCATCGTAAGCGCCAGGCGGCGGCGAGGCTCGCTCAGTTCGGAGACGACAATTGCGCGCGCGCCGGCGAAGCGCGCCCACAGCATCGTGGCGATTCCGATCGGTCCCGCGCCCATTACCACGCAGTTCTCGCCCGCCTGAAACCCTGCGCGATGCAGCCCATGCAGTCCCACCACCAACGGCTCGACCGTCGCAGCCTCGCGAAAGCTCATCCCCGGCGGCATCTTGAACACGCTCGCCGGCCGGGTTTTCATCAGCTCCGCGTAAGCCCCCGGAACCTCGCCGAAGCCGACCAGCTTGACCTCGCGGCAGCGCTGCGCCTCGCCGACCGGGTCGCCGCGCTCAAAGCCCTCGACGCCATCGCCGAGCGTCTCGACCACGCCTGAGAATTCGTGGCCGAGGATGGTTCCCGGCGGCATGCGGAAATTGCGCCCCGCGGCGTGCAGGTCGGAGCCGCAGATGCCGCAGGCTTTCACCCGCACCACGAGTTCCCCCGGACCGGCGATCGGATCGGGAACCTCGGCGACCTCCAGCGGAGCGCCGGGTGCCCGGTACACGCACGCCTTCATTTGCTTCGTGTGCTCGGGAACGTGGGCGCGCGCCGTTCCTTGAGCGCCGCCACGCCCTCGTGCAGGTCGTCGCTGAAAAATCCCAGCATCTCGAGCGCGAGCGACGCGTCGAAGGCCGGCCCGAACATCCGGAGCCAGTTGTTGAGCGCGCGCTTCGTGAAGCGCAGCGCCTGCTGCGGTCCGCGGGCGAGCTTTTGCGCGACCTCCATCGCCTTGGCCATCAACTGATCGGCCGGCACGCAGAGGCTGACCAGGCCGACGCGCTCGGCCTCCTTGCCGTCGATGAAATCGGCGGTGAGCAGGTAGTACTTGGCCTTGGCCATCCCGCACAGCAGCGGCCAGATGATCACCGCATGGTCGCCGGCGCCCACGCCGAGGCGGATATGGCCGTCGGTGATGCGCATGTTCTCCGACGCGATCGAGATGTCCGCCATGAAAGCGACCGCGAGTCCGGCGCCCACGGCGACGCCGTTAATCGCCGAGATTATCGGCTTGTCGAGGTTGATCATGTTGTAGACGATGTCGCCGGCCTCGCGCCACGCCTGCCCGATGTTGGCGGCGCTGCCCGCCATCCGCTCGATCATCTCGAGGTCGCCGCCGGCCGAGAACGCGCGCCCCTTGCCCGTGATCACCACCACGCGGGTCTCGGCGTCCTCGTCGATATCCTTCCACACCCGGCTCAATTCCCAGTGCAGGCGATTGTTGGTGGCGTTGAGAACGTCGGGACGGTTGATCGTGATGAGCAAAATCCCGTCGTCGCGGCGCTCGAATAGCAGATGCTGATATTCCTCGTATTTCATCGGGAGCCTCCGAATCGATTGGCTGGTGTCTTCCTTAGCGCAGGTCGCGCATTTCCTCAAAGCGCGGCATGCTTGGGGAAAATCGAAAGGGCGCGATCCGGCGGGCCGGCACGCGCTCAGGCTGTCACGAGGAGCTCAGAGTCGCGCGAGTGAGAGAAGTCGTGGCCTGCACTGTCGGCAGGAATCGCCCCTTGAACGCCTGGGCCGAAAGATTCGCGAACGTGGCAAGCCGCGAGAGCGCCGGCTCCTCGAAGTCCTGCGGCTCGAGCCTGGTCATGTACGAGCGAGCGACCTCGTACGACTCGGTGCTGACGTCGACCAGGCGCACCCTGATCCGTCCGGTGGCCGGATCGACGAGCGCCGCGAAATCGACCGGCGTCACGCGCCCGCCGGCGATCGCGATGAGCGCGCCCGAACCTCCGCTCAGCAGATAGCGCACCGCGCCATAGCCGAGCGTGCGCGTATATTCGGCGTCGAACGGCAGCGGCTTAGCGCAGCGCAACTCGTAGCCGATATCCTTGGTGACCACGGTCGCGCCGATCCCGAGTTGCTTGAGCGCCGTGCGCACGCGGTCGCGTAGCAGGTAGCCGAGCGGGATGTCCGCGATGTGCACGTGGCCGTACGCGTCGGCCTCGGACCCCGGCGCGTTGGGCAGAGTGCCGGGGTCCATGCGCTCGGCGATACCTTCGGCGACGACCGCCACGCCGTCGTCATAGCCCTCGGCGCGGCGCTTGATTATTGCGCCCACGATCGTATCGACGACCAGCGAAAGGTCAAAACTCTCGCCGTGAAACTCCTCCAGGATGACCGCCAGCGTCGCGCCGGAGGACTTGCACATGCTGAGCGCGAGCGAACCGGACTTCCGGCCCATCGAGATCGCCAGGTACCATCTGCCGGTGGTGCGCGCGTCGACCATCAGCGATTCGACGATCGTGGTGCCGACGGCGCGCGCGGTTTCGAAGCCGAAGGTCGGCGCGTTCTCGGGCAGCGGCAGATCGTTGTCGATCGTTTTCGGCACCGTCACCACGCCGATTTCTCCGCGCGTGCGCTCGGCGATCCTGAACGCGCCGTACGTCGTATCGTCACCGCCGATGCAGACAAGGTAGCGGATACCGAGCGTCTTAAGCGCATCGATCGTGCGCGTAAGGCTCGCCTCGTCGCGCGCCGGATTGGTGCGCGAGGTACGCAGGATCGAACCGCCGGTGGAATGGACCTGGCTCACCTCGTCGAGCTTGAGTTCGACCACGTGCGAGGTGTTGCCTTCGGCGAGCCATCGATAGCCGTCGCGTAGGCCTACCACGCGCAGCCCACAGTTGATCGCCTCGATCGCGGCCGAAGAAATTACCCCGTTGATGCCGGGGGCGGGGCCGCCACCCACCAGGATTCCGAGGGTGGCCTGCTTATCGCCGTCGCGCTGCATGGTTGAAAATCTCCGCGGCGGTTAAGCGTTCGCCGGACGCTGGGTCGTGGACGGCCGCGTTCAACGCGCGGACGCGCCCGCGTAAATATCCATGATCGTGCCGAGCAGCTTGATCGCTTCGGCGCGCGGGCGCTGGAACGAGTTGCGCCCGATGATCGAGCCGAAACCGCCGCCGGCCTTGATCGCACGCACTTCGTCGAGCAGCTTTTCGTCGCTGACCTTCGGACCGCCCGAGAAGATCACGATCCGCCGGCCGTCGAAGCAGCTCTGCACGACGTTAGCGACGCGCGCGGCCTGCGTATCCAGCGGTACGTGGTTGGCCTCGTAGGTCTTCTTGGCTTCGGGCTGCTCGATATGCGCGGTCGGAAGCTTGACCTTGATAATGTTGGCGCCGAGTTGCGCCGCGATCTGCGCCGCGTATGCGACCACGTCGATCGCGGTCTCGCCCTCCTTGCTGATGCCCGAGCCGCGTGGGTACGACCACACTACCACCGCCAGGCCGTGGTCCTTGGCCTCTTCGGCGATCTCGCGCAACTGCTCGTACATCCGCACGCACGCAGCCGAACCGGGATAGATGGTGAAGCCGACTGCGGCGCATCCAAGGCGCAGCGCGTCCTTCACGCTGCCGGTGACGGCGGGCTCGGGGTCAGGCGAGTCGTGCAGCAGATCATGGTTGTTGAGCTTGAGGATGAGCGGGATTTCGCCGGCGAACTCAGCCGCGCCCGCCTCCAGGAAGCCCAGCGGCGCCGCGTAGGCGTTGCATTCGGCGTCGCAGGCGAGCGCGAAATGGTAGCGCGGATCGTAGGCCGGCGGATTGGGCGCGAAGCTGCGCACCGGGCCGTGCTCGAAGCCCTGGTCCACGGGCAGGATAACGAACGTTCCGGTGCCGGCGAGCCGCCCGTGATTGATTATCCGGGCAAGATTGGTCAGCACGCCCGCGTTCTCCGACCGATAGAAATCCAGAATTTCCCTGGCTCGCTTGGTCATAACCGCCTCCGATTCACAATTCGATAATACTCAGACAAGCCGCTCCGCGCGCAAAAACGCGGCACGTTCGCGCCAAGAACTATAGCATCTCCATGGCGCAGCGGGCCGCTCCTATCAGCCCCGCGGCCGGATTGAGCGAGACCCGCACCGGAATCCTTGCCAGCACTTTATCGAGTCGGCCTTTGGCGAGAAAGGCGCGCACGAATCCCCCCGAGGTGAGCGTCGCGAGAATTTTGGGGGCGATTCCGCCGCCGACATAAACGCCGCCCAGCGCCATGAACTTCAACGCCAGGTTGGCCGCCTCGGCGCCGTAAATATCGACGAAGATTCGGAGCGCCTCGACGCATCGCGGGTCGCGGCCCTTGAGCGCATTTTCACTAATCACCGCCGCCGCATCGGTGGCGCCGGCAAATTCGTCGGCCAGCCATTGCGGCTCGGCGTCGGGCCCGCGCGATTTGAGAAACTTGTAGATGTTGACTAGGCCCGGCCCCGACAGCACGCGCTCGAAGCTTACGTGATCAAACTCGCCGCTCAGATATTCGAGCAGTTCGATTTGTTCGCGCCCGCGCGGCGCGAAGTCCGAGTGTCCGCCCTCGGTGGCGATCGAGCGCCAGCGGCCGTCCTCGAGCGGCACCAATCCCGCCTCGCCAAGACCGGTGCCCGCCGCGATCACGGCGATCGGCGCGCGCGAGGCCGGCGGATCGCCGGCCTGAAGCACCGCCATTTCGTTCTCCTGGAGCTGGAGCATCCCGTAGGCGGTCGCCTCCAGGTCGTTGATTAGCCGTGCGCCGGGCACGCCGAGTGCGCGCGCCAGCGCCCGCTCTTCCATCGTCCACGGAACATTGGTCGCGTGACTGACGCCGCCGATGATCGGTCCGGGCACGCCGAAGCAGGCCGCGTCGATCGCCCATGCGCCGCTTAGAAAGTCGCTTGCGACCTCTTCCAGCGTTTTGAAATCGCGCGTCGCGTAGAGCTTTTCACGCAGCAAGACCGGCGCTCCGCCCTCGACGCGGAAAAGGCCCAAGAGGGTCTTGGTGCCGCCGATATCTCCCGCCAAAACCGCAGCTTTGGTCCGCACGGCCATCGCTATCCGCCTTCAACCTTTAGCTGCTCCGCCAGCGCAACCTCCTCGACGCTGCCGATATAGACCGGCACGCGCTCGTGGATGCTGGAGGGGACGAAATCGAGCACGCGCCCGCGTCCAGTGGAGCCTGCGCCGCCGGCCTGCTCGGCAAGCATCGAGAGCGGCGCGACCTCGTACATCAGGCGCAGCTTGCCCTTGCTCTGGCTGCCGGCGCTGACCTCGCCAGGATAGAAAAAAATTCCGCCAGTCAGCAGGCAACGATGGAAATCGCCGACGAACGCACCGCAGTAGCGCAACGAGTAGCCGCCGCCCTTGTCTTTCGGTCCGGTCAGCCGCTCCAGCAGCGCGCGTGCCCCCGGATGCCATCGCGCGGCGTTGGCCTGGTTGACCGCGTAGGTCTTGCCGTGCGCCGGCATCCGGATTTTCTCGCGCCACAGCACGAACTCGCCGACCTCCCGCTCCAGCACGAACGCGTTGACGCCGTCGCCCGCCGTCCAGACCAGTATCGTCGCCGGCCCATAGAGCGCGTAGCCCGCTATTATCTGCTCGGTGCCGGGCCCGAGCGCGTCTGCGATGTCGTCGCCGTGGCCGGGCTTGCGCCGACGCAGCGCAAAGATCGTCCCGAGCGAGCCGTTGACGCCAGTGTTGGAGGACCCGTCGAGCGGATCGTACAGCAACGCATAGGTGTCGCGCGGGTGCTGAGTTCTGGAATGCCGCGGCTCTTCTATCTCCTCCGAAATCAGCGTGCATATCGGATGGCCGCCGGCGAACGAATCGAGGAACACGTTGT
>WNFF01016754.1_pt1 | contig 10104 bp, 10 predicted proteins | sample 5400441 | NCBI WGS metagenome assembly WNFF01 (sample SAMN13153345, study PRJNA577476) | soil metagenome | isolation source: 120 cm saprolite under Douglas fir tree site 2 hole 3 replicate 1 | place: USA:California | collected 2015-04-18 | reverse complement strand
ACAACGCCGTGCACCCCATCGTCCGGCAGGGACGTTACGTTCTTCTGGCCGTCTCGGACACGGGTACGGGAATGGATGCGGAAACCCAGACGCATATTTTTGAGCCTTTCTTCACCACTAAGCCTCAGGGAAAAGGGACAGGTTTGGGGCTGGCGACGGTTTATGGAGTGGTGAAGCAAAGCGGTGGATTTATCTGGGTGTACAGCGAACTGGGAAGAGGAACTTCTTTCAAGATTTATCTTCCGCGAGTCGACCAGCCTGTCGAGCGGATCGGATCAGCGCACGCGGCCGCGGAGGCGCCGCGAGGGACGGAAACCATCCTGCTTGCCGAGGACGAGCAGGATGTGCGCGAGGTCGCGCGTGAGTTTCTCGAATCTGGTGGCTACACCGTAATCGAAGCGCACGATGGGGCGGAAGCCATGAAAAGAGTCGAGAAGCACGAAGGAGCCATCGACTTGCTCGTCACGGACATGGTCATGCCCGGAATGACCGGCCAGGAGCTTGGCTCGCGGCTGCTGCTGAATCGCCCGGAACTTCGCGTTCTATATATGTCCGGCTATAGCGAACGGGCGGCCGCGGACTCCGTTCACGGCGATTCCTCCATGCGTTTGCTGGCGAAACCCTTCAGCCGCTGGGCGCTTCTTCGCGCCGTTCACGACATTCTGAAGCAGAGTTGAAGTTATGTTCCGCTAGTTCGGATCGCGCCAATTTCTAGCGAATCTTCGGATGCCTCTTATGCCAGTCGGTGTGCATCTGGAAGGTCCGCCCCGCTTGTATCACCGCAAAATCGTCGCCCGCTCTTCCGACAAATTGCAGCCCAACCGGAAGGTTTTTTTCGGTGAATCCGCAGGGAACGGACATCGCCGGCAGCCCGCTCATATTGCCGATGCCGCCAAGAGGATCGGGAAAAACCAGGCCGGTCTCAAGATTTAGGCTCAGAGGCGTCGCGCCAACCGGTTGCGCGGCTGTCGCAATGATGTCGAAGCTCTCAAACAAAGCATCCATCTTCTTCTGGGCGATTTCCCTTATCTTAAGAGCCTGCAGATAGTCCACCGCCGAATACTGCTCATTCACATAACCGGCGATTTGTCCCAGCGGATCGGTCAATTCGCTCACTCGACCGGAGCGTATCAAGGACCGGAAGGAAGCGGCGCACTCCACGCCAACGATGATGGCGCCCGCCTCTTCCCAAGGGCCTACAGGCAAAGCGACATCCTTCACGCTTGAAAAATATTTCTTAAGGGCCCTGCTAGCGGCTTCGATGGGCTTCGCGACTCCTGCTTCAAGAGATTTCCAAGCATTCGTGAGCCAGCCGACTCTTAGAGGCCGCGAATGCAATTCCAGGGACGGTGAATAAGTGAAGGCGCCTTTGTCGATGGGCACCGTTCCGCGATCCTTTGGGTCATGCCCTGCGATAGCGGCAAAAACTCGTGCACAGTCTTCCGCGCTTCGCGCCATCGGGCCGATCTTATCCATCGAAGGAGCAAGGGCCATCGCACCGTATCGGCTGACGCGGCCGTAGGTCGGCCGCAAACCGCTCACGCCACAAAAGGCCGAGGGGCAGATGATCGAGCCCCAAGTCTCCGTGCCGATTGCAAAAGCCGCCAGACCCGCCGCTACGATCGCTCCCGAGCCGGAAGAAGAACCGCAAGTCCAGCAGTTAGTGTCCCAGGGATTCTTTGCTTCGCCTTGCAAGGATGCGGAGGCGAAGCGATAGCCCATGCCGCCAGCGAGTTCGATCATTGCTGCTTTGCCGATCAATACCGCGCCGACCCGCTTCAGATGTTCGATTACTGTTGCATCGTAATTGAATACCTGGTTTGCATACGGCTTCGCTCCCCATGTCGTCGGAAGTCCTTTCACAGCCAGCAGGTCCTTTGCGGCGTAGGGAATCCCATGAAGCGGGCCGCGGTAGTGGCCGCGCTGGATTTCTTTTTCGGCTGCCCTGGCTTGTTCCAGGGCAATGTCCGGCGTCAAGCGGGCATAGGCATTAAAGCGCGGCCCGAGCTTCTCGCTGCGGTCGAGGAACGCTTGTGTCAAATCGACGGGAGAAAGTTTTTTCGACTCGATGCGTTTCGCGAGTTCGCTTACAGGGAGATAGAAAACCTCTTCGCCAGGCATGCGGCAAGCTCCTCAGGAGTTCTTCGGCGCGGCCGCGGGCTTAGGCGCCGCGGGAATCGGCGAAGGTTTCTTTTCTCGCTCCATCAAAGGCTTCAGGTACAGCGCCGGCCCATCTCCGTTATCCGTCGCGAACGCGCGCAAACGCTCAAGGGGCGGCTGAGCTTCGGTTGCCAGTCTTCGTATATCGGTTTTTTGAGCGTCAGAGAGCCTACTGCCGTATTGAGCGAAGATCGCCTGAATACGCGATTCGACCTCAGCCTGGCCTTCCGGTGAAAGCTTTGGCGCATTCACAGGCGGCTGTGCCTGCGCCGGCGTCGAGACACGTTCCGTGGTGAGAAGATTTGACGTTGAGAATGATGCAGCCGCGGAAGCAAAGACGGCTCGCCGGGTAAATTCGCGCCGAGAAATAGTCGAATCGCTCTTGCTACCCATCGAAGGTCCCCCTGTGATCAAAGAAAGAGAAGAACAATCAGTGAATGGCGCAGAGTCAGGCTACTGAATCCGGGTTCGAGCGTCAACTGGCCGCGGGGTTGCGGCTAAAGAGATAAGGAAAGTGAGGCTGGTTATGGTGGCAATCACACTTCCGTGAGGGCGCGAATCTGTGTTTCCAGGGCTTGGTTGTATTGCCGCTCGATCTGAAGTTCCGTTTGCAACTTCTTCACGAGCAGATCCAAATGGGCAATCTCCACGCGCAGCTTCTGAACGTCGGCCGCAGTGGGAGCTGGCCGGACTGGAGCACCAGTCACATGTTGAGGATCCTGGGGCGCGTAAAGAGGTTGCCGCGGCGTGAAGGCGTCCGCGAGCGCTCGTGGCCAGGCAGAATCGGGAGCAGCCGCCGCCGGCGGGGGAGGAGCAACGGCGCGGGGTGCTGCCGGAACCGGCGGCGGCGCAAAAAGACTGCTGAGAGCATGCGAAGGAACGGGCCGCTCCGCCACGGGCACGGGTATTGCACCCTTGGGCTCCAGGAGGCTCTTCACCCGCCCAATCAATTCCTGCGGCTGAAACGGCTTGCGAATCAGTTCATCCGCTTTCACGGAGACTGCTTTGTCGGCGACGCTTTTATTGACCACGCCGGACATCAGCACAACCGGCGTTTCGCTGAATTCCGGATGCTGTTTGATCTGGCTGCAGACAGAGTAGCCGTCCTGATCGGGCATGATCACGTCGGTGATGACCACGTCGGGGCGGTTTTGTTCGAACTGCGCGAGCGCGGAGGCGGCGTCGGCACAGGTGATCACGTTGATGTTCTCGCGGCGAAAAGCAATCTTAATGACTTCGCGCATTGTGGCGCTGTCATCGATGAAATACACAGTGGGCGTCCGTTTGGCCGGCCCTTCTCCCAGGGGCGGAATGGTCATCGCTTCGCTCATAGCGCTTCCTTGTCCGCCATGTCACGCGTTCCTTCGTCAAATTCGCGCATGGCATCGAGCATCAGATCGGTGGCCGAGCGCAGCACGGTGCGCTGCGTCGAGGTGGTTCCGTAAGTGAATTTGTACACGCCTTCGCTGCTGTTTCCGCAACTCTTTAAAATGTGGATCACGGCTTCGTCGCCGAACAGATTGCCGCATTCCGCGTGTGAGATTTCTCCGGCGTCGTAGAACAGAACGCCGTCCGTTTCGCCGGAGTTGATGTGCAACGCGCCCGTCTGGTGCGCGTGACCAAGCATCTGCATCACTCCCGTGAGGTCATGATGCGTCAGGTTGCCGCTGAGGCTGGTGTCGGACTGCGGCAGCATCTGCGTAGGTTGAAAGCCTTGTGTTTTGCTGAGCAGGATCTGTTTCACGTGTGCGGCAATGACTGCGGGTTGCTGGTCGCGGTCGATGTAATCGTCGCAGCCGGCTTGGAATGCCTCCATCAGCGCCCGCTGGCTTCCATCTCCGAGCGCGATAATAGGAAGGTTGGCGTGTTTCAAGTCCGCGTGAATGATTTTCGCCATCTCCAGAGCGCCCATCTCCCGCATTTTTGTCGAGCACAGGATGGCGCTTGGTGCGTCATATTCGAGCGCGGTCAGGGCGAAAGCCGCTTGCGTGCTGGATGTCACTTCGAATCCTTCGCGTTTCAACGCGTCGCCAAGGCGCTTCGCGAAATAGACGTTGCTGTCGACGAGCAAAACCTTGACTGGAAGTGCGCTGGAGCTCATGGCCGCGCCTCCGGCCTCGACGGTGCCACGACTTCCGCGAGCATTTCTTGCGGGCCTGGTGTCAAAGTGTCGAGATTCAAGACTTCAATGACATCGCCGTCGTGCGACAGCCAGCCTGCAACGTGCGGTGCGTCGGATTCTCCCGCTGCCATCACTTCCGCATTAATCAGTTCGCATTCGCCCGAAACCGGCATCGCCACCCATTCCCTCTGCGTACCGTATTGCCGCGCGGTGATCAGGTAGAATCGGCGCGAACTCAGGCGCTTCCCGAGCAGTGCTTCCGAGACGTCGCATACCGGGACAATGCGGCCTCGCCGCAGGATTACACCTTCCATTTTCGGTGTTCGGTGAGGAAAGCGAAAAACCCGGCTCGGGGCTACAAGTTCAGCAATTTGACTCGCGGAAACAGCAAACCGCCGTTCCCCAAGGCGCAGCAGAACGAACGATTGCAAATCAGAAGCGGTCGATACCGTCATTGTTCCGAACCTGCCTCCTCGAGCCCCTCTCCAGAGGATTTCTCCACGGGAGGAAGAGCTGCGTCTAGCAAGGCCAGTTCTTCGAGTGACAAGAACCCGTCTGGACGCACTACTGGAACGACGGACTGATCGAGCGCCGTCAATCCGCGGTACCAGCCGCGTTCTTCGTGACAGAAGGAAAGCGGGAGCGCCTGCAGGCGGGTCATGGTTGCCATCTTCTCGATGCCATCGATCAAAAGAGCAGTGCGCGTCTTGCGCAGCACGAAGAGTAGTGGGGCTGATGCCGGGTGGAGGCCAAAGTGCATCGCGCCGCTTACGATGAAGATGGATCGGTCCCCACGCCGCACGACGTGACGCACCTTTCGAATGCCGGGCGCGCTGATTTCTGTAGCGGCACCCGACATGCTATCCGCGCTGCGGACTTCCTGTACCGAGGCGGACGATACGGCGAACAATTGGCCACTGACGCGGAAAAGAATGATCTGTTCCGTCTTTGCCGAACTAGTCTTAATTGGACTAGCCAAGCGCATCAGCGAACTCCCGCGGGTGCCGTGCGGCAGATCCCCAGAACGCGTTTCTCGATGGCGGCATAAATGTCGTCGATTCCAAGCACGTGATCGACGGCGCCGGCTTTGATGGCTTCGGCAGGCATGCCGAAAATCACGCAAGTCGCTTCGTCCTGGGCTAGCACCAAGCCTCCCGCGGCCTTGATGGCCATCGCTCCATTGGCTCCGTCGTTTCCCATGCCGGTAAGTACACCCGCGATACTCAGCGGACCGGCGAACGCAGCAACGGATTCCATGGTCACGTCAATGTTGGGCAAATAACCGCTGATGCGGCCGCTGGTTCCATCGAGTTGAATTCGGCCTGTCGGAGTAACGCGAAGATGCTGACCGCCCGGACAGATATAGAGTGTTCCTGGCTGAAGCGACTCGTTGGCTTCTGCTTCTTTCACACGGATTCCGGTGAATTCCGCGAGCTGGGCCGCGTATTGCGTTGTAAAGGTGGCGGGCATGTGCTGCACTAGAATTACCGCAGCAGGGAAGTCGGCTGTAAAACCTGGAGCGATGCGCATGACGGTAGCTGGCCCGCCAGTCGACGCAGCCAGCACGACTACCGGGAAGCGCTGATCGAGTCCGGAAGTAGGCGCCGGCCGATGGCTGACCGGAGCGTGGGCGGGCATTTTGGAGCCATTTGCATTCTGGATTGTCGAAGCAATGCGTGATGCCGTGCGCACAACGCGCACTTTGGCTGCCAAATTCAATCGCCCCAAGCTCCAGTGCGCGAAGAGTGCTTGCCGCGCCTTCGCGAGATTCAGAGCTGACGATGACGATCGGCCGCGGATTCGTGGTCATGATTTCCGCGGTAGCCTGCAGTCCGTCCACGTGCGGCATGTTGATGTCCATGGTGATGACATCGGGCTTGAGTGATTCCGCCATGGCCACGGCTTCGCGGCCATCCTTGGCGTTCCCGACGACCTGCAGCAGCTCGTCAGCGTTGAAAATTCCCTCAAGGACCTTCCGCATGAAAGTGGAATCATCCACGATCAACACGCGATGTTTCTTGGTGGTGGTCGCCATGTTCGTTTACGCTACCGGGACGACGGGGCGCGGCGCCTCCGTTCCCATGAGTTGTTCGACCGCCGCGATAAGTTGGTCCTCCTGAACCGGTTTGGTCAGGAATGCAGCCGCGCCTTCCTTCATCGCCCGATCGCGGTGCTTGGCGCCAGCGCGCGAAGTAACCACCATCACCGGAATTCGTCGCGTCGATGGGGTCTGCCGCAGTTGGACTATCAATTCGTAACCGGTCATGCGCGGCATTTCTAGATCGGTGATGACCAGATGACAGCCGTGTTGTGTCACCAGTTCGGCTGCTTCCAGTCCATCAGCCGCCAGTTTCACTCGGTATCCGTTCTTCTCCAGCATGCGGCCGACGAACTTGCGCACGCTGATGGAGTCGTCCGCCACCACAATAACGCGTTCTTGCTCGACGCGGTCGATGGCTTCAGAAGGAATCGTTCCCCGGGCAATCGCTGCCGAGCCAGGCGCGAAGATTCGCGCGGCGCTGGCACTGGCCTGAATTGGCCGGCGCTCGCTTGGCTCCGTCGCCACCATGCGGTTCAGGTCAATCAGCAGGATCAAGCTGCCGTCGGGTGCAATCGTAGTACCCGGGAATAGCTTCACCCGGCGTAAATACTCGCCGAGGTTCTTGATAACGATTTCGTCCTTACCTAGAACTTCTTCGACCACGAGGCCGATCTGCCGGCTGCCGGCGTTTGCAACCACCATGCGGAAATATCCATTGATTGGTTCGAGAGGCGGCAATCCTAGATAGGTATCCAACCGCACGACCTCGGTGACCACGTCGCGCACCTTGGTCAGAAGCTTTCCGCCGACATCCTCGATTTCATCAGCGCGCAGGCGGCGGATTTCCTCGACGACCGCCAAAGGAAGCGCGAAACTCGTTGCACCGCAGCGTACGAAAAGCGCCGGGGAGATAATCAACGTGAGGGGCACTTTCAGCGTGAACTTCGTGCCCTGGCCGCTCACGCTCTGAATATCGATTTCGCCATTCAGGGCGTTCAGGTTTGCGCGCACCACGTCGAGTCCGACTCCCCGCCCAGCCAGTTCGGTTTTGACCGGGGCGGTCGAGAATCCCGGATGGAATAGCATTTCCGTAATCGATTCCGCGGCCGTCATCCTCGACTTCGATGTAAATGTGATTGCCGCGGTGATAAGCGCGCAGCATGATGTTTCCGCTGGACGATTTGCCCGCGGCGGTGCGGTCGCTGCTTTGCTCGATGCCGTGCGCCACGGAGTTGCGCACCAGGTGCACCAGCGGATCGGAAATCTGCTGAATGATATTGTTGTCGAGCTCCGTTTCGCTTCCGGAAAGATCCAGCTCGACGTGCTTGCCGGTCGAATTCGCTGCATCGCGTACCGCGCGCGAAAGCCGCGAATAAAGCGTGCCGATCGGGACCATTCGTGCAGCGGTTATCTCATCCTGTAGGTGATGTGCGAGCTTGGTGAACTCGTCGATATCGCCTTCGACCCGGCCGATAAACCCTTCCAGTTGTGAAAGTACTTCGTTAACGTCCGCGGAAATCTCGGCAGACGTATCGCCCGCCGCCACACTCGTAAGCATCTGCGGGGTGGGCGCGGAATTCCACGGTCCTTGAACGGCGCGGTTGTTGCTGATGCGATTAAACTCGTACTTTTCCTGAAATTCAGTGACTTTGCCTTGCAATCGCTCCTTCGAGAAGCTCAGGGTATCCACAAGCTTCTCGAGTTCCGCCACGCGACCCACCATGCGCGTGCGGTTGATGACCAATTCTCCGACCGTATTCATCATGCGGTCGAGCCTGGCCAGCGCAATGCGAACCGATTTGACAGTGGAGGGACCGCTTGCAGAACGCCTCGCGACTTGCTTCCCGGGGGCGGCCGCCTTCGCCGAGCCTTCTATTTGGCTCTCATGCTGAGCGTCGACTGCGCCCGCGGACCCCGCAGAAGCTTCCACTTCTTCCGGCTCCTGCGGTGCAAACTCCGCGATGCGGCCGAGCAGGGAATCGACGCCAGTCCGCATTTCTGCTTCGTCAGTCCACTGCCGGTGCAGAGTCTTTTTCAAGACGTCTATGGATTCAAGACACAAATCCACCACTGCAGGCGACGGTTCCATTTCTCCATCGCGCAAACGCCCGATCAGGTCCTCGATGCGATGAGCAATTCCTCCCAGCCTCTTGAGCCCCACTTGCGCCGCCGAGCCTTTAACCGTGTGAATGGCGCGAAACAGTTTGTTAATTTCCTCCGGATTGTTATTGCCTTCCAGGGAAATGAGGCAATCGCTGACGACCTGCAGGTGCTCTTCCGCCTCCGGCTGGAAAAACTCAAGAATTTCGTCTGGCACCACATCATCCATGGGCAGCGCGTCAAAGTAAGACCCTGTGGCGGCAGCGACTACGCCTTCTAGTGGCTCTTCTGCCGCAAATCGCTCCCGCGATTCTGGTTGCGAAAGATTCAGTGGCGGCGGTTCCGCAGGAAACGCGAAGCGGTAGCGTTCCTTGAAAACGCCGATATCGTCGAGGCTTTCTTTGCCCGTGTCGCTGATTTCCAGTAGATCGGTTTCCAGCAGTGAAATTCCGTCCGAAAGGAATTCCGTTAGCGGCCCATGAAGGTCGCTGCCCAGTGGCGCGTTAAGTGCATACTGAAAAACGTGTGCCAGTTTTCCTGCAATTTCAGAAAATCGCGGGAATCCATAGCTCGCCGAAGTTCCGCTCAACGTGTGCGCCGAAATGTAAAGGCGATCCAGGTCTTCGTGGCGTGGTTCCGCATCCTGGAGCACGCTCACGTACTCCCGCAAATACTGCAGGTGCTCCGAGGCTTCCTGGAGGAATATCTCGACGGCTTCGCGGTCCACCGTACTCACGCTCGTCCCTCCGCCACGAGTTCCGGTTTCTGCAATTCCTCGGCTGTTGGTTTCCGGTAAAGAATGCAATCGTTCAGCACGATGGCCTGAAACTTCACGGGCATTTTGGAGATCGACTCCGAGTGCCCAAGGAACAGATAACCGCCCGGTTCCAGCGTGTCGTAAAACCGCTGCACCAGCGCGCGCCTGCGCTCTTCCGAAAAGTAGATCAGGACGTTCATGCAAAAGATCGTGTCCATACGGCCGACGTACACCGCGGACGCAAGGTTCATCTGTGTAAACGAAATCATCTTTCGAAGCCGCGGCTTTATCTGATGACCTCCGCTGACCTCGGTAAAGTGGTTTGCTAACTGCCGTTCGTTTACGCTCGCGATGCTGCGCCCTTTGTAAATCCCGCGCTCGGCGTGTTTCAGGGCGTGCCGTCCAACATCGCTTGCCAGGATTTCCACGTTCCAGGAGTCCGCGAACGAAAGCGAATCAGCTATTGTGATGCTGACCGAATATGGCTCTTCACCCGTGGAACAGCCGGCGCTCCAAATCCTCAGTGTGCGTGGATTGTTCCAGAACTTTTTTGTGTGCAACTCGGGCAGCACGCGCTTCTCGAATGCTTCGTATACTCCGGGATACCGAAAGAAGCTCGTTTCCTGTGTCAGCAGCCGTTCGAGCAGGCCTTCGTATTCGATGTTGGACTTGCGCATGGCGCGCAGCAGTTCAGTGCCGCGGTCCATCCCTTTGGCGCGCAAGTGTTCGCGCACACGCGTGGAGAAGAAGCGCTCGCGCGATTCATCGAAGCAAATTCCAGTTCGCTCTTCGATCAACATGCGAATCTCGCTCAACTCGTGCTCGCTCGGCCCCTGCACCTGTCCCTGGCGTTCGCTCATCGTGCTCCCGTTGTGCGCTTCTCTCTTGCTTCCGCCGCTCGGCGAAGAAGAGCGTTACTGCTTA
>WNFF01005814.1_pt1 | contig 10104 bp, 9 predicted proteins | sample 5400441 | NCBI WGS metagenome assembly WNFF01 (sample SAMN13153345, study PRJNA577476) | soil metagenome | isolation source: 120 cm saprolite under Douglas fir tree site 2 hole 3 replicate 1 | place: USA:California | collected 2015-04-18 | reverse complement strand
TTGTCGGGGTCGTCGTTGAAATGCTGGTGCACGCTCGCGCATTCCACGATCATCACGTCGCCCGCTTTCCAGTCGATGCGGCGGCCGTCGTGGACGTCGTGGCCGCGGCCCTTGAGCACATAGAATACGGCGCTGTTGAGGTGCCCGTGCTTCTGGCCGTAGGCGCCGGGCGCATAGCATTCGATGTGAGTCTCGATCGACTGCACCACGTTGGCGGCCTGCGGGCTCACGACGTGCTTGCCGTACAGCGCCGGCCCCCCTTTCCAGGGGTGGTTGCGCGATGAATACACCCGCGGCTGCTCGAGCAGGACCTTGTAGACGTCGCTGTAGGTGCCGGCGAGTTCGCGCACGAACGTGCGCTTTTTCGACCAGCGCTCCCATTTCCCCTCCTTGTCTTCGACCGGCGGACGATTGTGGCCCTGTCCGGGGGATTGCTCATAAAGGCCCGTCATCCTGTCTCCTTTTCCCTCGTCGATCAGATGAAACCCAGCGTTGCGCGCAATGCCGGGAAAAAATCGCCCAGCAGCGATTGCGGCCATGCCACCGCCAGCAGCTTGTGGAACAAGCCCCAGCACAGCCATGCGGTGGCCACCGCATAGACGGCCGCGCTTGCGGGCGATTCCTTGAAGCCCAAATGCATATAGGCAAAAATGAAAATCGCAATCGCCGGGATGAAGCCGACCGCGGCCACGAGCGCCATGAGGCCGGCCAGCCAGACGAAATAGATGGTGGCCTGACGGCGGATCGTCGCTCCCGACATGCCGTAATCCTTGTCCGCGATCGGGCCGTGTCCGACGGCCGCAACGCCGCCATCCACGTTGCCGCGGATGGTTTGTTCCTTTCCGAACAGTTCGTTGACGAGATTGAGCGCCGCGGCGGTCAGCGCCATGCCGCAGGCGGTGAGCGGCACCGGCTTTGCGACGGCCGGCCAGTTGGTCGACAGGAGGATGGCGGCGCCGATGAACAGGATGATGGCGACCGTGAACGCCGCCGATGCCGAAATCCGGAACGGGCGCGAGCCGACGTGACGCAACTCGGCAATGATGCTCCTCATGATTTCGGACAGCGGACGATAGAGCGCCCAGGCGACGAGAATCAGGACAATGAGTACCACTGAAATCGGAATGGACATGCCAAAGACACCGATTGTGAACGATGCATGCCACAGCCAGCCAATGCCGTACAGCGACGTCGAGATGTAGAGATAGCGCTCGAAAATAGCGCCGATCACCAGGCCGACGACCAGGGGCGGGCGCGGCCAGGCGAGCCGCTTCATGATCCAGCCAAGCACGCCGAAGGTCATCAGCGAGTAAAGGTCGCCCCAATCGTGCGAACCCTCATAGGCGGCGACGAACACGAGCGACAGCACGATCGGCAGCAGGATCTCCGGCCTTACCGTGGAGACCCGGGCAAGCCAGGGGCAGGCGAACAGGCAGATCACCGCACCGATGATATGGGCAAGCGTGAGGCTCCATACGATCGTGTAGGTCACATCGAGCTGCTTAGTCAGCATCTCCGGGCCGGGCGTTAATCCGTGCATCAGAAAGGCGCCGAGCAGGATCGCCATCGAGGCTCCTGCAGGAACCCCGAACGCAATGGTCGGCACCAGATGGCCACCCTCCTTGGCATTGTTGGAGCTTTCCGGCGCGATCACGCCACGGACATCGCCGCTGCCGAAGGTCTCGGGATTTTTTTCGGTGCGTTGGGCATACCCATAGGCGATCCAGTCGATCACGGCGGAGCCGATGCCCGGGATGGCGCCGAGCCCGGTGCCGAGGATGCTGCACCGCACCACCAGCCACCAGTGCCGGCCGACATCCCGTACGCCTTGCCACTGGTTGGAGAGATTGATGTTCGAGGCGTGATCGCCCGCGATCTTCTTGCGCGCGACAGCGAGTTCGCACAGTTCCGGCATGGCGAACAGCCCGAGCATCGCCGGCACCAGCGGCACGCCGTCGTAAAGGTAGAGCGTGTCGAAGGTCCAGCGCAGCGTGCCGCTTTCCGAGCGCGACCCGATCATCGAAATCATCAGGCCGATGCCCGCAACGGTCAGTCCTTTCAGCGGCGCGCGGCCCGACAGCGTCGCCACCATGGACAATCCGAACAACGTGAAGGCGAGCAGCTCCGGCGATCCGATCGCGAGCAGCACCGGGCGCAAGATCGGAATGCTCAGCGCGAGCACGATGGCGCCGATCAGGCCGCCGGCAAGCGAAGCCGCAAATCCCGCCCCGAATGCGCGCCCGGCCTCGCCGTTGCGGGCCATCGCATGGCCGTCGATCACGGTCGCTGCAGCGCCCACATGACCCGGGACGCCGAACAGCACCGCGCTGATGAAATCCGACGACGTGATGACGGCCGCCATGCCGAGCAGCAACGCCATCGCGGTGTGCTGGTCCATGTTGTAGGTGAACGGGATCAGCATCGCCATGCCGACGATGCCGTTGAGGCCGGGCAGGACGCCGATCGCAAGCCCGATGAGAACCCCGATGAGCAGAATGCCGAGACGTGCCGGCTCCAGCAGCAAGGTCAAGGCATGCCAAGCCATCGATGCCATATCAACCGGCATTCAAGCGTTCCTCGCCCGTGTGGTCACGGCCGCACCCGCCCGACCAACGAGGCAAGCGCCGGCGACGCGAATTTCCGCGTCCCTTATATCATGCTGCGGTTCTCGCCGCGTGCTATGAAATTTTACATCGGAAAGTGTGCGTAGCGTCAAGTCGTCGCGATTTCCGCCGACTTCTGATATGCTGCCGCAAAGCTGCCAACCTACCAGTGGCCAGGGTGCCACGGCGGGTGAAGGAGCCCGTCGCCGCGGAGGAAAAACAAGATGAGGTTAGGCATTTTGCGTGCTACCGCGGCCGCGATCGTTTTGGCCATAGCGGTGGCGGCGGCGCCGGCGCAAAACGTCGCCGATTTCTACAAAGGCAAGAACGTCGAGCTTTACATCGGCTACAGCGTCGGCGGCGGTTACGACCTGTGGGCGCGTGTGCTCGCCCGGCATATCGGCCATCACATCCCGGGCAATCCCACGGTCGTGGTGAAGAACATGGAAGGCGCCGGCAGCCTTCGCCTCGCCAATTGGCTTTATCGCGTCGGCCCCAAGGACGGCTCGGTGTTTGGCATCATCGGGCGGGGCACCGGCTTCGATCCGCTGCTCGGCCAGCAGGCGGCGCAATTCGACGCCACCAAATTCACCTGGATCGGCAGCGGCAATCACGAGGTCAGCGTGTGCGTGTCGTTCGAGGGGCGCGCCGGCGTCACCACATTCGACGACCTGCGTACCAAGGAGATGACGGTCGGCGGCACCGGCGCCAGCGCCGACACCGACCAGTTCCCCAAGGTGGTCAACGGCGTGCTCGGCACCAAAATGAAAATCGTGAGCGGCTATCCGGGCGGCAACGACGTCGTGCTTGCCATGGAACGCGGCGAGTTGCAGGGCCGCTGCGGATGGTCGTGGTCGAGCGTGAAGGCGACACATGGCTCCTGGATTGCCGAAAAGAAGCTCAACATCCTGGTGCAGCTGTCGTTGCAGAAGCATCCCGACCTGCCCGATGTTCCGCTCATCATCGATCTCGCCAAGACCGACGAGGACCGCCAGATCCTGAAACTGATTTTCGCTCGCCAGGTCATGGGCCGCCCGTTCCTCGCCCCGCCCGGCATCCCGGCAGAACGCGCCGATGCGTTGCGCCAGGCCTTCACGGCCACCATGACGGATCCGGCCTTCATGGCGGACGCAGAAAAATCGCAACTGGAGGTCAACCCGGTCGCGGGCGACGATTTGCAGAAGCTGGTGGCGGAAATCTACCGCACGCCGCCGGAGGTAGCCAAAAAGGCGGCGCAGCTTTTGGCCGCGAAGTGAAATTCCCGGGACCGCGGGCGTCCCGCGCGCCTGGAGGATTTCCCGACGATTTGCCACTCTCGAGTGGATCGATTCCATGAAACCGATCGCATCGAACGGTCGAAATCAAGCCCTCGGACCTCATCCTGAGGAGGCCGCGCTCTTCGCGCGGCCGTCTCGAAGGATGGCCACTGGCACGATCTCGCTCGTGGCCGTCCTTCGAGACGCGCGCATCCTTCGACAAGCGCTCAGGAGCGCGCTCCTCAGGACGAGGCTGACGGCACGGTGCGATTGACTTCATTCCGGGCCGGGCGTTTGCTTGCACAACGCGGCAAAACAATTTTGGAATGTAGGCAATGAAAATCGCGGTGCTTCCCGGAGACGATATCGGCCCTGAGATTACGGATGCGACCCTGGCGGTGCTGGAAGCGGCGGACCGGCGTTTCGATCTCGATCTCGGTTTTGACGTGGTCGAAGTCGGCATGGCGGCGCACCGCCGTACCGGCACGACACTGCCGCCCGCCGTCATGGCGGCGGTGCGCGCCGCGGACGGCATCATCCTCGGCCCGTGCGGCGTCTCGGCTTATCCGCCGGAGAGCGACGGCGGCGTCAATGTGCCGCGCACCATCCGCAAGACGTTCGATCTCTACGCCAATATCCGGCCGGCGCGGTCGCGGCCGCCGCTGCCGCGCGCGGTTCCCGGCCTTGACTGCCTGATCGTGCGGGAAAATACCGAGGGTTTCTATGCCGATCGTTCGCTGTTCCAAGGGCCGGGCGAGTTCATGCCGACGCCCGACTGCGCGCTATCGTTTCGCAAGATCACCGTCCAGGCATCCCGACGCATCGCCAAGGTGGCGTTCGAGGCCGCCCGGCACCGGCGCGGGTGGATCACGGTGGTCGGCAAGCGCCATATCCTGCCGGTGACCGATGGCGTGTTCTTCAACGAGGTCAGGAACGAGGCCGTGCTGCATCCAAGCGTGACATGGCGCGAGATGGACATCGACGCCATGGCGGCCGATCTCTATACGCGGCCGGGAGATCATGACGTCATCCTCACCACCAACATGTTCGGCGACATGCTCTCCAACGAGGCGCTGGCGCTGTCGGGCAGTCTCGGTCTTGCCGGGTCCTTGAACATGGGCGAGTGCCACGCGGCCGCGAATGCAGGCCATGGCTCGGCGCCCGATATCGCCGGCCGCGGCACCGCGAACCCGACGGGCCTCGTGCTTTCCGCCGCAATGCTGTTGCGTTGGCTTGGCGAGCGACACCAGCTTCGCGAGTTTCTCCATGCGGCCGCAAGCGTCGAGGCAGCCGCCGATGCCGCGATGTTGGATCCGGCGAGCCGCACCGCGGACCTCGGCGGCAGCGCCAAGACCCAGGTCTTCACGAAGGCGGTGATCCGGTCGATGCGGGAGTGAGGTTTCAGGCCCTCGGTTGAGTTTCTGGCGTGGGCCGAAGTGTGCGACTTGTGGTGCCCGGAAGTGGCGGCTTGCCCGAGGTTTCTGTTGCAATGCGGTATTGAGGCAAATGACGTGAATGGCCATGAGCCGACATCTCACACGACGGGATTCGAAATCCAGCGCTCGGATCGGCGACGCAATTGTTTGTGTGCGCCATCTCACACGCTTCAGACGGCAAGGGTGTATAATGGTTATGATTAAGCTGCCAAAGGGAGGGTGATTCCATGCGGATTGGAGCAAGAACAGTGCTTGCAATCGTTCACCTCGGCATTGCTGGCACCGTGGGGAGCGCAGGATATGCGCAAACAATCATTAATTCGCCGACCATAGCACTACGAAGCGGTGAGAGTGCCGAATTGGGGGCGACCTATTGGGTCGTGAATTGTAGGTCTATTCTGAAAAGTACGCCTGAGGTCGAAATTCTCGATGGTCCGCCAGGAGTATCCGTTGGGATCAAGGCGGCAATGGTCACACCGCGCGCTCAGAGATGCCCAAAGCCGGTAGCCGGCGGAACGCTCGTGATAACGGCGGGAGATATAGAAGACCCCAGCTACACGACGCTCACGATTCGGATCATCTACCGCGGTCGCGATGGCGATCGGAAGCCCAGTCAAGTCTATAATATTTCGCTGCTTCCATAGGAGCTGCGAATACAATGCAACGCGATGACAAGCAGCCGGGGATCGGGGAGGTTGTCATGCGAGTCTGGTTGCCCACATGCGTCTTTAGCTTTTGTCTCAGCACCGCACTCTTCTTCAGCTGCGCTGGGGTGCACGCGCAGACGCGCATTGCTTTGAAAAGCGGTGAAAGTGCGGAGTTGGGGCTGGTTTACTGGATCTCCAACTGTGCGTCGATTGTGGTGGGTAACCCCGAAATTGAAGTTCTCGAAGGTCCCCCGGAATTAACTTTTTCGATCAAGCCAGGAATGGTACTCCCACGCGCTCAGAAATGCGCCAAGCCGGTGCGCGGCGGAACGGTCATTGTGACAGCAAAAGATATTGACGAACCGAAGCAGGCCACACTCACCTATCGAATTAAATACAAGACGAAGGAAGGTGATCGTCAACGGAGCGTGGTCTACAACGTTTCACTGTTCCCGTGATTGTGTGCAGCTTGGCGTGCATGACGCGAACGCAGGTTTCACATTTGGGAGAAAACACATGCGCATCCGGCCGAACGCCCTTCTTGCGATTCTGGGAGTTGGCATCGCTGCCTTCGTAGGCGCTGCCGGAGTGGCCGCACAAGAAGAGCAGCCGCGGATCTCCTTGAAGAGCGGCGAGACCGTCGAGTTGAGGAACGTCTTTTTCACAAGAAATTGCAGGTCAATCCTGAAAGAGACTCCCGTCATTGAAGTTCTCGAAGGGCCTGAGGAACTAACTCTGACGATTAAGGCCGCAATGGTCGTTCCTCGCAGCGACAATTGCTCGAATCCGGTAGCGGGCGGCACTGTGGTGGCGACGGCGAAAGATGTCAAAGCACCCAAAGAAGCCAAGCTTACCTATAGGGTCAAGTACAAGACGTTGGAGGGTGACCGTCAAATCGCCAGGGTCTACCTGGTGTCGCTTTTTCCATAAGCACCTACCGCAACGTCATGTTCATCGCCCTCCCTCATGATTGCGCTATCGGCGTATAACGAAAAACGCTACCATCCCGCCAGTTTGGGTTTCATCTGAGCATTGCAATAAGACACTGCAGCGCAAAAGGAGGCCATCATGCGCGGGAGGTTCTCAAGCTCGACGGTAACGGTCGCGATTGCTGGGGCCGCTGTCGGCGTCGTCATTTCGGCGTCCATCACCCGGGCATCGGCTCAGGCCACGCCTCCGGCGCTGACGACGCCCTGGGGCGAACCCGATCTGCAGGGTATTTGGACCGACGAAACCGATACGCCCCTGCAGCGCTCGCCCAAGTATGCGACCCAAGAATTTTTCACCGACGCCGAGCGGGCCGAGTTGGATCGACAGCGCTCGTCGATGCAGGGTCGCGAGAGGCGCGCGGAGCGCGGGACCGTGGCTGACGTCGCCGGCGCCTACAATGACGTGTTCACGCCTAAGAAACGCACTGGCTTGCGGACGTCGCGGATTGTCGATCCGCCCAATGGCCGGCTGCCGCCGCCGACGCCAGAGGCCCAGAAGAGTACCGCTGCCGAACGCGAATTTCGCGTTGCCCTGTTGCAAGCGACCGAAACCTGCAAAAATAAAGAGTCGCCATGTAGCGGGGGCAAGTACGATCCCACTCCCGCGCCGCGATTCGCGGAGCCTGCTCCGCGCTACAACACCGCGACCATCAATCGCTATCATGGTCCGGAGGACGCCTCATTGGCGGTGCGCTGCCTGATGGGTGGGGTGCCCGAGATCGGCACGCTTGGAGCGATCGCAGATCGCATCAGCTTCCGGCGCATCGTGCAGACGCCCGGCGGCATCTCGATGTTCTACGACGTAGGTCAGGGCCAGGGCTGGCAGCGCAATATCGTCATGGACGGGAGCCCCCATCTGCCTGCCGGTATTCGCCAGTGGTACGGCGACTCGCGGGGCCACTGGGAGGGCAATACCCTCGTAATCGATGTGACGAATTTCAGTGCGAAGACCGATTTTCAGGGGTCGCGCGAGCATCTTCACGTCATCGAGCGGTGGACGCGGACGGGGCCTGACGCGCTTGAATATGCCGTAACGGTCGAAGATCCGACGGTGTGGGTACGGCCCTGGACCGCCAAGCAGGATTTCATCCGGCAGAACGACCAGGAAAACAGAATATATACCGAGCCGCGCTGCATCGAAGGAAACTATGGTCTCCCGGGGCTGCTTCATGGACACCGCATAGAAGATCTCGCCTTTGCGGAGGGACGAGGTGTCGATCCGCGAACCATCAGCACCATCTCGGCCAATGAGGGTGAACCTGACCCGCTGCAATAACCCGTGGACGACAGAACGAAAACCGCATTGCATTGGCCGGACGCGATTTATGCGCAGTTCCGGCGGGTCGGCATCCGGCAGGTGGGTTATGTGCCGGATGCCGGGCACAGCCGCCTGATCGAGCTGTGCGTCAATGACCCGAACATCCATGACGTCGTACTGACAACCGAAGAGGAAGGCGTCGGTCTCGTGGCCGGCGCTGCGCTCGGCGGCGAGCGCGCGGCGCTGCTGATGCAGAGCAGCGGGGTCGGAAACTGCATCAATATGTTCTCGCTGATGCGCAACTGCGGCTTTCCTTGCCTCGTCCTCATTACCATGCGGGGCGAGTTTGCGGAGTTCAATCCCTGGCAGGTGCCGATGGGCTCGATCACGGAGGCGACCCTGAAGCTCTGCGGGTTCCTGACCTACCGGGTGGGCGAACCGGACGACGTCGATGACATCGTGGGCGGCGGTTGCGACATGGCGTTTGGCGGGGATCTCCAGGTCGCCATCGTGCTGTCGCAACGGCTGATCGGCCGCAAGGAATGGACCAAGTGATGCTCGACCGGCGTGAGTTCGTCCAGAAGCTGCTGGTCGACCGCAAGGACTTGCTTGTGGTGTCCGGGCTCGGGTCTCCCACCTACGACGTTGCGGCCTGCGGCGATCATCCGCTCAACTTCTATCTCTGGGGCGCCATGGGAGGCGCCGCCATGATCGGCCTCGGCCTTGCGCTGGCGCAGCCGTCGCTTCGGGTGCTCGTGCTTACGGGCGACGGCGAGGCCCTGATGGGATTGGGCAGTCTTGCCACCATCGGGGTCAAGCGGCCGGTAAATCTCGCCATCGTCGTGCTCGACAACCAGCATTATGGCGAGACCGGCATGCAGCCGAGCCATACCCGGGCCGGCATCGATCTCGTCGCGGTGGCGAAGGCATGCCGGTTCGTCGATGCGCTTCACGTGTCGGAGATCGGCGCCATGAGCCGTATCCGCGATCTCGTCCACAATGGCGGCGGGCCGATCCTGGTTCAGGCGCGGATCTCAAACGATGCTGCGCCCCGCATGCTGCCTTCTCGCGACGGTCATGCGATCAAGCTTCGGTTCATGGAGGCATTGCGCAAATTGACTCCAACATTGCCGTTGTAGGGGCGACCCTTGTGGTCGCCCCTTTGCGCGTGAGGGCGCCTGGCGACCGCATCAACGGGGCGCGATCGGGCCAATCTTAAACCGCCCATACGTCCGCCGGGGGAGCAGGGCGATCACAAGGGTCGCCCCTACATCATCCTTACGTCGACACGAATCCACTGTTGCGCCCGGCTAGGACTCCAGAATTCTTGATTTTGCTGCGGCCGGGGTATAGTTCACCTCACGCACCATTCCGACAGAAAGGCGAGATCGAACGCGATGGGAGAAGTCTTTGCGTCGGCGCCGTTCGTCGTTGGCAAGAGCGAGCCGTCTCTGGTCGAAGCCGATATTCCGGCGCAGGAGGCCCTGTGCCCGGTGATCGCCCATGACTGGGTCAATGACGAGTACAAGCATCTCGTCGTCGCGGCATCGCCGAAAGCGCTCGCCGTCAGACCGGGCCAGTTTTTCAATCTCCTGTGTCCCTCGCCCGACGCGGGCGAGCTGTGGCTGCGGCGGCCGCAAAGCGTCTATCGCATTGACGGCGCCCGCGGCCGCATCGAGTTTCTCTACAAATGCGTCGGGCGCGGCACCAGGGGGCTCGCGACTTTGAAGAGAGGCGATCTGCTCAACATCGTCGGCCCGCTCGGCATCGGCTTTCACCTCGATCCCACGTGGCGCAACATCGTGGTGCTGGGGCGCGGCGTCGGCCTTGCCACTTTGGCGCCGATCTCTCAGCTCGCGGCCGGCTACGGCGTCGGCGTCACGGCGATCCTGTCGGCGCGCAACCGCGACTTCGT
>WNFF01011517.1_pt1 | contig 10105 bp, 10 predicted proteins | sample 5400441 | NCBI WGS metagenome assembly WNFF01 (sample SAMN13153345, study PRJNA577476) | soil metagenome | isolation source: 120 cm saprolite under Douglas fir tree site 2 hole 3 replicate 1 | place: USA:California | collected 2015-04-18 | reverse complement strand
TGGAGCCGCTTGAATGGCAAGGCGCGCGCATTCCCGTCTATCGCGGCTGGGTGCCGGTGCGGCGGCAGATCGGAAACGGCGAAGTTTACCTGGTGGGTGACGCAGCCGCGCAAGTCAAAGTTTCCACGGTCGGTGGCATCGTCACCGGATTTCGCGGCGCGCTCGGCGTCTCGCACGCGCTCTTGCAGAATGGCAGAAGCCGCGAGCTCACGGCCCTGCGCCGCGAATTGGGAACGCACTGGCTGATCCGCCGCGCGCTCCATCATTTCGGGCAAAAGGATTATTCGCAGCTCGTGGACCTGCTCGACGCATCCACGCGCCAATCGCTCGGCGAAATCAATCGCGACGAGTCCACTCGGCTTTTGTGGAATGTGGTCCGCCGCCAGCCGCGGCTGGTGCTCCTCGGTCTGCGCGGCTTGCTGATGGGGAAAACCGAGCGGAGTTAACTTCCGCCTGCTTTGCGATCCGCCAAGCTGCGGCGGCCATTACGGGAAGGCCGGCGTGGATGGCAACATCTTGCGATGAAAGGCTTTGTTCCTCGCATCGAATCATTCACAATATATGCCTTGAATCTCGCTTCGGGTAGAATCCAACCTTCCGAAGTTCATCAAAGGGGGAGTTCGACTTGCGCATTTCCGTTATCGGCTGTGGATACGTGGGCCTGGTCACCGGAGCTTGTCTTGCGGAGGCAGGACACAACGTGGTATGCACGGACATCGATTCCGAGCGCATCGCCAAACTCAATGCCGGCGGCGTTCCGATCTACGAACATCATCTCGACAAGATTCTCGCCTCCGCCCGCAAAGCCGGAAAAATCTCATACACTTCTGATGCCAGCGAAGCAATTCAGGCAGGTGAGGCCATTTTCATCTGCGTGGGCACCCCGCCCAAGGATTCCGGCGAAGCCGACCTTTCCGCTATCGACCATGTCGCCCGGCAAATCGCCGCCGAAGCCAAAACGCCCAAACTCGTCGTCGAGAAAAGCACCGTCCCCGCGCGCACCGGTCTCGAACTCAGCCGCGCCCTCTCCGCTTACTCCAAGAACACCAACGTAAGGCACCGCGTCGCTTCGAATCCCGAGTTTCTTCGCGAGGGCACAGCCGTCTATGATTTTTTCCACCCCGATCGTATTGTCGTTGGCGTTGAGGACCCCTCTTCCGCCGCCGAACTCCGAGAGATTTACCGCCCCATCCTTGAAAAGAGTTTTCGCTGCCCGGTGCACGATGGAACCTGTCCTCCAGGCCACAAGGCGGAATTCCTCGTCACCACCATCAATAGCGCCGAGCTCATCAAGCATGCTTCCAATTCTTTTCTCGCGCTGAAAATCAGCTACGCCAATGTAATCGCCGATCTCTGCGAAAAAATCGGCGCCAATGTCGAGGAAGTGACGCATGCCATGGGACTCGACGCACGCATCGGCGGACAATTCCTCAAGGCCGGGCTTGGCTACGGTGGTTTCTGTTTTCCAAAGGATGTGCAAGCGTTCATCCACCTGTCTGCTTCGGTCGGCGTGGATTTCGACATCCTGAAAGCCACTGAACGGGTCAACAAGCAGCGCATTGACCGTTATTTTGAAAAAATCCGCCAGGCGCTTTGGGTGGTAAAGGGCAAGCGCGTAGCCGTCCTCGGTCTGGCATTTAAGGCCAACACGGACGACATCCGCTTCGCTCCGGCGCTCGAAGTAGTCAAGCGTCTGCTAGATGAAGGGGCGGTTGTGCACGCCACGGACCCCGAAGGCATGCCGCGCACCAAGGCGCAATTTCCGCAAGTCGATTATCACGAGGACGCCTACCAGGCGTTGCAAGATGCCGATGCCGCGCTGGTCTGCACGGAGTGGGAAGTATTTCGCAAACTCGATTGGGATCGCGCCGGAAAAGTCATGGCCCGCAAACTGGTGATCGACGGCCGCAATCTCTACACCCCGCAAGCCATGCGCGAAAAAGGCTTCGAGTACTACTCCTTCGGCCGCGATTAGTCTTCGCTTTCAAGCTGGGACTACCGGACCTCCGTCCTAAATCTGCGGCTGCTGCGTCTCCATTTTGACTCTTCCATTTTCCTATTTCTTCTCATAAATCTCCTTAAAGTAGGCCAGCGTCAGCGTCAGCCCCTCTTCCAAGCCTACCTTAGGCTCCCACTTCAGAACGCGCTTGGCCTTGGTAATGTCCGGGCAACGCCGTTTCGGATCATCCTGCGGCAACGCCTCGAATACAATCGGAGGTGGATTCTCGAAATGTTTTCGAATGCGCTCGGCAAATTCCAGAATGGTGATCTCCACAGGATTCCCGACGTTTGTTGGCAAATGTTCGTTCGACATCATCAACCGGTAAATCCCTTCGATCAGATCGGATACATAGCAGAAGCTGCGTGTTTGCTTTCCATCTCCATAAATCGTGAGCGGCTTGCCACTCAGCGCCTGATACACGAAGTTGGGGAGCGCCCGCCCGTCATTCAATCGCATCCGCGGCCCGTATGTATTGAATATTCGCACGATGTGCGTGTCCACCTTATGATACCGGTGATAAGCCATGGTCATGGCTTCAGAAAACCGTTTCGCTTCGTCGTAAACGCCGCGCGGCCCAATCGGATTGACGTGTCCCCAATATTCCTCAGGCTGCGGAGAAACTTCCGGATCGCCATAACATTCGCTGGTGGAGGCCAGAAAAAACTTCGCATTCTTCGCCAGCGCCAGTTCCAGCGCGTTCTGAGTTCCCACCGATCCCACCATCATCGTCGCGATAGGATGTTTCAAATAATCGGGCGGGCTCGCCGGCGAAGCGAAGTGCAGCACGTAACCCACTTTTCCCGCCACTTTCAATGGCTTGCTCACGTCCGCCTTCAGAAACTTGAATTTCTTATTTTTCGACAGATGGCTCAGGTTGCCCTTCGCGCCGGTAATGAAATTGTCCACCGCCAGCACTTCCCACCCTTCGGTGAGCAGCTTGTCCGAAAGATGCGACCCCAGAAACCCCGCCCCGCCCGTTACTACTGCCCTCATCGACCCTCCTCGAAGAAAATCAATTGGCCAGTGTAACGTGCGCGCGCGCGATTGACCACCGCGACGGGGCGGGATAGCATGCGCGGGTTCCTAAATGGCGAATCCGGACAATTCCGCAAAGCCAGCTCGGCCGCGTTCGCGCGCCTGGCGCATTCTGTTCGTCGTCGGCGGCGGGTTGCTCCCTGTACTCGTGATCTTCTTCGGTGCCGGCCGCTGGCTGGTCGTGGAGGATCCGCTAGTGAAAGCCAGAACGATCTTGGTGCTCAGCGGCGCAATGCCGCTGCGTGCCATCGAAGCAGCGAAACTCTACCGCGAAGGGTATGCGCCGGAAATCTGGCTTACTCATTCCGCGGAGCCCGGCGAGACGCTCGAACGGATGGGCATTCCCTTCTCTGGCGAGGACGCTTACAACAAGCTGGTTCTGATTCACGAAGGAGTGCCGCCGGAAGTGATTCACGTCCTCGAACCATCCATCGTGAATACCGCGGACGAAATCAAAGTCGCTGCGGCGGCCCTCGCGCGCGTGGACGGCACGGATGTGATTATTGTCACGACAAAAGCCCACACCCGCCGCACTCGCCTGCTCTGGCGCAAGCTCGGAAGCGGCCACCGCCGAGCAATCGTGCGCGCCGCCGCCGGCGATCCCTTCGATCCCCAGCACTGGTGGCACAACACAAGCGACGCTCTCGAAGTGGTCCGGGAAATTCTCGGTCTATTGAACGCCTGGGCGGGCCTGCCCTTGCATCCGGCTCACTGATTTTGGAGTGCGGGAGCCGGCCCCCGCTTTTCCGCCAGCGCCATCTCCGCGGCGGCGCAGCCGCCTTTTCCAAACAACCAATTTTAGAAAAAGAAAAAACGCTTCCGCTTCCGGGGCGGTGTCTCTTGAATTTCCGGGACGTGCGGCAACTCTCGCCCCTCGAAGGCCGCGAGCGGATTGTCCAGGAAAAGTGAACGGGCCTTCTCCTGGCCGAATCGATCGACAATGACGTCGTAGGCGCGTTGCAGACGCAGCGGCCGGCTCCGCGTATTGTGCGCATCGCTAGCCACGAAGTGAATGAGCCCTTCACCAACCCACCTCAGGGCATCTTGTTGAGCGCCGGCGCCGAAGCCTCCGGTCAGCGCGCCGCCGGTAACCTGCGCGAAGCAGCCCTGGCGCACCCATTTTTTCAGCCGCTCCGGATGAGCGCGCAAAATGCCATTACGCTCCGGATGGGTGATTACAGGCTGGACGCCGGAAAGCTGAATCTCGTGCAGGGTCCTGTCCATTGCGGGCGGAATCGAATACTCGTTGAACTCGACAAGCAGTAAATCACGCTGGTTGATGCAATACTGCCGCGGATCCTTGCGCAACGCCTCGAGATTCTCCGGATTGAGATGAAAATCGCAGCCGGTGACGATTTTCAGCCGGTTGCCCGCTTTCGCTTGTAACTCGTCCCGGAGTTGCCGCACATGCGCAAAATCAAAAAAATACTCGTCGTTGGAGTGCGGCGTGGCGACGATGTGCGTAATCCCATCGGCGATCGCCGATTCGGCCATCGCTGCCGATTCTTCCATCGTGGCCGGGCCGTCATCGAGCCCCGGCAGAATGTAACAGTGCAGATCCACCATTCGAATGAGCCGCCCCTAGCGCCACCAGGCGCTGAAAGTCTGCCATGCCCCAAGCGCGAACAGGATTCCCGCGAAAATCTGACGCATCAGCTGTGGCTTGATCCATTTGGCCGCTTTTCCCCCGGCGATGCCGCCCAAAAACAGGCCGGGGATCAGCAACAATCCCGTTTTCCACGAGACAAACCCTTCTCTCGAATAAGCCATCAATGCCAGAACTCCTGTGGGCGGTATCAGAGCGATCAACGAAGTTCCCTGCGCCCGGTGCTGGCTGAACGCGAACAGTAATCCGAGAAGCGGCACCAGAAGTACGCCACCGCCGATGCCGAACATTCCGGAAGCCACGCCGCATACACACGCGACAGCAAAGATTCCCGCGCCGCGGCCCAGTGCCTCAGGCACGAGCTTTCTCCAGCGCGCCGCCGGCCGCGTTCTTATCGCGTTGTGACTTTCTCCAAAGCAGGAACGCCGCGAGCATAAGAAAGCATCCGAATGCTCCCTGCAGGCGCCGCGAGGGCATAGGCAGCGCGATTAAACTGCCCGCGTACGCTCCGAAGAGCATCCCGAGCGCGCACAAGATTCCCGCATGCAAGTCCACCTGCCCTTGCTTCCAGTACTCATGCAATGCGCCGAGTCCAATGGGCGGCAGCAAAATGAAAAGCGAAGTGCCCTGTGCCAGGTGCTGATCCATATGCAACAGGTACACCATGGCCGGCACGAGAACCACGCCACCGCCAATGCCCAACAGGCCCACCAGCACACCAACAGCAAGTCCCAGCAAAAGCACGATGAGTATCATGGTTATCGGACAACTCTACGTGTATCGCCTCTGTGATTCGAACGAAGCCCGTCTATTTTCCACCCTCCGGCTTTCGGCGGCAACCTCCCTTCCACCATCATGCCTCCTCGAAAATGCGCCCCTTTTTTTGTTTGCACGGAACCTGCTATATTTAATGGTGCTTGTCACGTCGGCCCTGTGGCCTGCTGGCGGTAGCGTGTCCGCCCGCATCTTGGTACCCCCAAAAAAACGCGAATCTCTTGATCCCGGTCAACCCGGGGTCATACACAAAGAGGAGTGCGACGGAACTCATGCCAATCGACCGTAAACCGGAATTTTTCAAAGGCGCCCAGCTCAAGGTAGGAATCATTGGCTGCGGCTACGTCGGACTGCCGCTGGCGCTGCGCTTCGCCGAGGCGGGGCACAAAGTCACGGGATTTGATGTTGATCCCCACAAAGTGACGATGCTCAATGCCGGCAAGTCCTACATCGAGCACATTCCTCAAAATAAGATCCAGCAATTCGTGAATAGCAGGCACTTCAGCGCGACGAGCGATTTCGCGAAACTGAAGGAAGCGGACGCGGTGCTCATTTGCGTGCCCACCCCGCTTGATGAGCGCCGCGAACCGGATCTGAGCTATGTCGAGCAGACCGCCATTTCGATCTATCCCCATTTGCAACGGGGGCAGCTGGTTGTTCTGGAATCCACGACGTATCCGGGCACGACGGAAGAACTGGTTCTCCCGATTCTGGAGAAAAGCGGATTGCGGTGCCCGATCGCCGCGGGACAGGAAAATGAAAACATCGCCTGCGATTTTTATCTGGCGTTCTCGCCGGAGCGCGAAGATCCAGGCAATAAACAATTCGGACTGGCGCAGATTCCCAAGGTTGTTGGCGGATTGAATCCGCCAAGCGGACGCGCCGCGCAGGCGCTTTACACGCAAGTCGTGGCGCGGATAGTGCCGGTGAGCTCGACCCGTGCGGCGGAAATGGCGAAATTGCTTGAGAATATTTTCCGCTGCGTGAACATCGCACTGGTCAACGAGCTCAAACAGCTCAGTCTGCGCATGAATATTGACATCTGGGAAGTGATCGACGCGGCGGCTACGAAACCTTTCGGCTACATGCCGTTCTATCCGGGCCCGGGCCTTGGCGGGCACTGCATCCCGGTTGATCCGTTTTATCTTTCCTGGAAGGCTCGCGAATATGATTTCGCAACACGCTTCATCGAGCTGGCCGGCGAGGTCAACACGGCGATGCCTTATCACGTGGTGGACGCAGTAGTGAATTCGCTGAACGACCACAAGAAGAGCATGAAGGGTTCGAAGATTCTCGTGCTTGGCGTGGCCTACAAGAAAGACGTGGATGATCTGCGCGAATCGCCGACGCTGAAAATCATGCAGCTTCTGCAGCAGCGCGGCGCGCATCTCGATTACAACGATCCCTATTTCCCCAAGCTGCATAAGATGCGGCACTACAATTACGAAAACATGAAGTCCGTGCCTTTGAATCCGCAAACGCTCGGAAGCTACGACGCAGTGGTGATCGCCACCGACCATTCGAGCTATGACTATGCGGCGATCGCGGACGCAGCGAAGCTGATCATTGATACGCGCAACGCGACGCGTCGCGTTATGCGCCACCGCGAAAAAATCGTGCTCTGCTAGGCAGTATGGCCTCGCCTACCGAAGAGATTCGCCGCCAGCTCGAGGAAAGCGCTCGCGTCAAGCAGAGTTTTTCCGCCGAACTGATCGGACGGATCGCCGAATTCGCAGAGAAATCCGCTGGTGCACTGCGCGGGGGCGGGAAACTCGTGTTTTTCGGGAACGGCGGGAGCACGAATCCTTCGGTATTGACGGCGGCGGGCAACGACTACGGCTTCGAACGAATCTTTTCCCGGCAGATCGAGTCGCTGGTTGCAAAAAACGACATTCTTGTGGCGCTCTCAACCAGCGGAAACAGCACCAATGTCCTTCGCGGCGTGGAAGCCGGTCGTGCTCGTGGAGCGTATCTCGTGGCCTTCACGGGTGAAACCGGCGGGCATCTTCGCGGCAAAGTGGATCTTCTCCTGAATGTCCCCGCTCATGACGCGCAGCGCATCCAGGAGTGTCACATTACCATCGGCCACATCGCATGCAGTCTGATTGAGCGTTTGGCTTGTGGCTAGACCGTCCCGCAAATGAAGAGGTTTACAGTCCACAGTTGAAAGTAAAATCCTGAAAAATGAAGGTGGGTTAGGTCCGGAGGCGGCTAAAAACGTCCAGTTGACTTTGAAACGGGCAAATTTCAGCGCACTACTTTGCTTTCTGCAGCTCCACGCGGGCGGCGGCAAAGGGCATGACGGCTTCGAGCAAGACCGGTGTGCGCGTGGGATCATTTGCGACGTACAAAGAAAAGGAGGCGTCCTTCATTTCTGCGCCATTGTCGAATACGCGGATCGCGATCTTTGAGGCGGTATAGTTTCCTGCCGGCACGCTTACTTTCTCGAACCCGGCTGCGAGCTTGGCGCGAATGTCGTACAGCTTGTGGCCATCGTAAACGGGGCAACGCACTTCGGGCGTTTTTTTCCATTCCACGTTCCGAAGGAATTGCATCAAGCCAAGCGGGTCGCGCGTGCCCGGCAGCACGCGCGCCTGCGTAGCATCCGGCGGCGCGGGTTCCGTGCCGGTCGTGGTCATGCGCTGGATAGACTCGACTTTCTGGCCGCGCTCGCTCAAGTGCATTTCGTATTGCAGGCTCGCGAGTGTGCCTGCATCGCTGTAGGAGTCGAACTGATCGTCGAGTTCGAAAACCATGCGCAAGGGATTTTGGGTATGCGCAAAGGCTTGCAGGTGCCAGGTATTCTTGCCAAGGAAATTGCCGCGGCCGGCGACCTCGAGGCGCAGGGTTGCAACATTGTCGAGTTTTGAAACATTGGCCGTGTATTCCAGAACCTCGCCTGCTCGAAGAGGGATCCCGGTGTCCACGGGAGGTGCGGGTTTTTTCGAATCGTCTGGCAAGGACGGCAAGGCGGGTTTCCCTGCCAGGGCCTTGGTGGGTTTCTCGGGCGGGGGCGTTTCGCGAAAGCCAGGCGGCTCCGGGGATCGGACTTCAGGCGCAGGCTGATCGCTTCGCGCGCGCAAATAATAAAACGCACCCGCGGCGCAGCTCGCCAGCGCCAATGCTGCTATGCCGACCGTGGTCTTGAGGCCCATGCTCTTTGTGTGACGTTTCCTTGAATCTGCCTCTCGCTTGCCGCGCTTCCGTCGTACAATATCTTTCCGTTCGCGAAAGCCATCCGGCTTTCCAGCGCCGGCCCGCCGCGAACTATGAGCGTATCAAAACGCGGGCCAGTCGTCTTTCCCGGGCTTGGGTCAAATGCAGCACCGACAACCTTTTATTGGTAACCACGATCCTCGGCCGCGGGGCGGCCGCAAGAACTAGGAGGATTTCCTGAATGCGCTACCTCGTCACGGGCGGCGCCGGATTTATCGGCTCAAACACGGTGGACGAACTCGTCCGCCGCGGGCATAGCGTCGTGGTTCTCGATGACCTTTCTTCCGGCAAGGAAGACAACCTCGCGGAACTTCGCAACAAGATCACCCTCATCAAGGGCAGCATCACGGACATTGAGGTGGTGCGGAAAGCCATGCATGATGCGGAATACGTGCTGCATCTGGCGGCGCGGACTTCGGTGCCGCGTTCGGTGAAGGACCCCATCGAAACAAACAGGATCAATATTGACGGGACGCTCAACGTCCTGGTTGCCGCCAAAGAGCTGAAGGTGAAGCGTGTAGTCTTCGCGGCTTCGTCTTCGGCATACGGCGAGACACCCACATTGCCAAAAGTGGAAACCATGCAGCCACAGCCGATTTCGCCCTATGGCGTCACGAAGTTTGTCGGGGAACTTTACGGACAAACTTTCGGCCGGTGTTACGGGCTGGAAAACGTCTCGCTGCGTTATTTCAATATTTTCGGGCCGCGGCAGGATCCCAGTTCGCCGTATTCGGGGGTCCTTGCCAAATTTTGTACTGCGTTCCTCGAAGATACGCAACCGATCGTTTTTGGCGACGGGGAACAGACGCGCGATTTCACGTTTGTCGAGAACGCGGTGCAGGCCAATTTGCTGGCGTGCGAAGCACCCAATGTTTCGGGAAAAGTTTTCAATGTCGGCGTGGGTGGACGTGTCTCCTTGAATGACGTCCTCCGCGAGCTGGGAAGAATCACGGGTAAGACGCTCGAAGCAAAATACGATCCGCCGCGCGATGGAGACATCCGCGACTCGCAGGCCGACATCACCGAGGCGCGGGAATTCCTTGGCTATGGGCCGCAGGTGACTTTCGAGGAAGGCCTGGCGCGGACCTTCGACTGGTATCGAGAGACGCAAACAAAGGCCGCGGCAAAGACGGAGAAGTGAGTGGTAAAAAGAGGCATAAGGCAAGCCCTCCCGCAACTCACTAGCCCGTAGTCAGGGATCAAGGGTCATCCCCTCTCTAAGGTTGCTTGGTCACACCGTAGTTCAGTGAATCACCCGCCTTCGGCGTGTCGTAGTTGTTCCAGAACCACAGCGGCTCGAGTTTCTTTTGTTCCGGCCACACCTGATTGAGCGTGTCCCCTTCGAACAGCTCGCCATTCTTCATCACCCAGTGAATCGTGTTCGTGTTGTGGATATCGTCAAGCGGGCTCTTGTCCATGATTACCAAATCCGCCAGCTTGCCGGGCTCAATCGAGCCGAGGTCCGCGGGCCT
>WNFF01005812.1_pt1 | contig 10105 bp, 14 predicted proteins | sample 5400441 | NCBI WGS metagenome assembly WNFF01 (sample SAMN13153345, study PRJNA577476) | soil metagenome | isolation source: 120 cm saprolite under Douglas fir tree site 2 hole 3 replicate 1 | place: USA:California | collected 2015-04-18 | reverse complement strand
CACGGCTAGGCGCGAGCGGAAACGGCGATGAACATCGGGCAAATCATCGGCGGCGGAAAGCTGGAACTCGATCTTTCCACGCTGGTCGACACCCGACTTCTTATTCAGGCGAATTCGGGCGGCGGTAAGTCGTGGCTGCTGCGCCTCATCGCGGAGCGCGCCGGAATTCAGACCATCGTCCTAGATAACGAGGGCGAGTTCGCGAGTCTGCGCGAAGCGGTCGACGTGTTGCTGGTCGGCGTCGGCGGCGAGCTGCCTGCCAATCCGCGTTACGCCGCGCTACTCGCGCGCCGGCTGCTTGAGTACAAAGTTTCAGCGGTGATGGATCTCTATGAGCTGAAGCTCGCTGAGCGGCGCCGCTTCGTAAAGCTCTTTCTCGGGTCGCTGATCCATTTGCCGCGCGACCTCTGGCGCCCCACGCTGGTGGTCGTCGACGAGGCACATATTTATTGCTCTGAGCGTGGTTCGGGCGAAGCGGAATCGACCGAAGCGGTCATCAGCATGGAAATCTCGGATTATACAAAACCGGCCGACCGGGGAATGGGGATAACTCCCAGAAGGGTGCGTCTCGAAATTATGTCGGCGTTTACGGTGCGACCGCCGAGCTCATGACTTATTCGGCTGGATCCGCCAGAAGCCTTGTAACTCGATATTTCCACCGACCTACAATCTCAGTTTGCGACTTTGGCGCGAACAGCGTTTTTGACGTTAAAAATCCACCCGCATTGTTTGAAACGCGGATACGGCGGATCGGTGTTTCGAGCACACTTTGAGCACAGCGACTCGAAAGGCGCTTACGAAGATTCGGTTATTTGATCGAGCGACAGATTAGAGGTCTGTGTGCCGGGCGAGTGTAACCAAGTGGCCACAGCGGATGGGTTGAAGGGTTGGGGTATGGAGTTAAGCAAAGCTTGACAAACAAGGCTTTCCGTGCAACGCGCCATTTATGCTCGCGGTCATAAAAACTCGGGAACCCGATGAGGAACCATACTATGATGAAGCTTCGCATTGCGACAGGACTCGGGTTGTTACTCTTCATGGCGACCATAATCATGCTGCCGGCCACCCCAGCGATGGCAGGGGAAGCGCAAGTAGTGATTCTGGATGAGTGTTTTCCGAACAGTTTTAACGCCGTCCTTGGGAACGTAGCGGCTGGAAACATACCGTGCGTGAGCGTTGGTGGAAGCAGAACGGTAGCTGCATTTGCCTCTTTTCTCCCAGCAGGCGATCCGTTGTGGGCTTTCAAGCCCGACGTGCTCAAGATTGATGAAGCAGAGAACGTGAGAGCTACGAATGAAGGGGGTGAGACCCATACCTTCACAGAAGTCGCTGCGTTTGGAAATGGCTTTATCCCGGCGGTGAATAATCCTACTGGTGCGACCAACACCATCCCCGAGTGTCAGGGCGGATTCTCGAATCCGGATAACCATGTTGCCGCGACTCGGGTTGTTCATGGGGCTAATATCGTGGTGACGGGATTGACGCCGGGCGAGCACCTTTTTGAATGCTGCATTCATCCGTGGATGCGCATGGAAATAGACGTGGGAAACGAATGATCCGACGGCGGGGCGCTACGCCGCACGCGCCGGGGCCGCGCTTTTGCCCATGCCAACCGCTAGGTGACTGACTTATCCCCGAGAGATTCAAGTAAACTCTCCGGACTGGTCGCGGCGGGGAAATAAGATTCAGATATTTCAAACTGAACCAGTGCCTTGCTATTTGCCTTGACCCCAAAACAAACAATGGGAGGAAAATCGATGCTTGACAACCTAACTTTCAGCCAACGCAGAGTTCACACGGTGGGCGTGGGGGTCTTGCTCTCCGCAGTGATGTTGTGCGCAACGCCGGTGTTTGCCCAAGAAGGGGTAGCGGCAGCATCCGTGCGAAAATGTACGGTAGCGGGTTTCACGCAATGTGATCCCCCAGCTTAGCGAGGGTGGAGCGAGAGGTGCCGTTGAGGATAACGTGCTGGTACGTCAGTGGTGAGATGCGCGCCAGGTCCTCATCCACGATGGCCTCGCCGGCGGAGCGCAGTTGAGACTATTCAGGGGTTGCCGAGTATCATTCGAACACAACGTTGGTCATGACGCCCTGGTCGATAGCGGCGCTGTAGATGGCAGCGGCGAAGCGCGGATCGTCGGCCACGCGACCCGGTTGAGTATGCCGCCAGCCGAAAAGAGGATCAGCAGATACGTCGTCGAACAGGTCACGATCGACCGGGACGGCAACACCACTGGTCATCGCGAAGCCGCCGGGGCCATATAGGCGACCGGCAAACGCCGTACCGTTCGGGACCGTCGCTTCCAAACTCTCGTCGACCAGCCATGCCTCGACCTTCCGCAGCATGTCGGTGAGGACAAGCCCGACCGTTTCATGGCGCTCCCTAACCTGCCAGATGGAGAATTGCGCCCGCCGCATGGCCTCAAGCATCAGCGCCTCATCGGAGCCGTGGAGGAGTTGCGCTGCCTGGGCGTAGCGATCGATGGCCCGCGGCCGGCCTTCCTTGGCGGTATAGATCGCGAGGTCGAACACGAGCGTCAGCTCGGCCTCGCTCTCCGCGGCCAATACCTTACCCTTAGCCAAGCCCAAGCGCCGCGCGTGCTCCATGATGGTGGGACGCGCCAGAAATTTGAGAGCGGCGCTGTGGTGCCGGGTGCTAATCGTGCGCAAATGACGGTAACGGCACAACACCTCATCCCGTGTCATCGTCCTCCTCCTTTCGGGTAGGCATATGCGTGCGAGAAATTTCGGTGGCGCGGTTTTCAGGCCAAGTCATTTCCCGGCTTAGAACGCGCAAAATGATAGGTTCCGTTGGGGATGACGTGCTGGTACATCAGCGGTGAGATTCGCGCCAGGTCCTCATCCGCGATGGTTTCGCCGGCGGCCCGCAGCTGGGTGATTATTTTCGTGATCGCCATCGTGTTCCACAACAGCACCGCATTGGACAGCAGGCTCAGACAACTGGCCTTGTTCATGATCTCCTCGTAGTCGCCGGAGCGGAACTCGCCGCGGTTGGCGAAGAACAACCAGCGCGCCAGGGCGTGGCGCGACTCGCCGCGATTGAGCTGGAGTTGGACCCGCCGCCTGAGGTCCTCCTCGTGAATGTAGCGCAGGATGTAGATGGTCTTGACGATACGCCCCAGGGTCGTCAGGGCCTTGGCCACCCGATCCGCCGGCGAGGCGTTGGCCAGCCGCTGGAGCACGACGTGAGCGCTTGCCACCCGATTGCGCAGGCTGGCCGCCACCCGCACCAGATGGTCCCATTGTTCGCCAAGTAAGTGGAGGTCGAGACCGGCCCGCAGGAGTGGCCGGAGACCCTCCGGAGGGATTTCAGGATCCACGCGATAGAGCTGTTGGTCAGCGAGATCCCGCAGCCGCGGCATGAAGCTATAGCCCAGCAGGTAACAAAGCCCGAAGAGCTGTTCGGTAAAACCGTGGGTATCGGTGGAATGCTCGTGCGGACGCAAGATGGTGTCGTTCTCCAGCAACCCGTCCAGCACATAGAGCGCTTCGCGCGCCGAACAAGAGATCGCGCGGGTGCCGAATACGCTGTACTGGTCTGACGTGTGGGTATACAGCGTGATGGCGCGCTCGTAATAGCCGAAGTAGCGCGGGTAGAACGACGCCAGCAGGGAACTGGCTTGAATGCCGAAGCGCTGGCCGTCAGAGGAAGAGGCGCTTCCCGCACCCCACAATCCACTAAATCCCAGGCGGTGATGAAAGTTGACGACGACAGAATTGACGGTCTTGAGGGTCGCGTCGCTCAGGAAGAAGCGGCTTACGTGCTGCAGCATGTCGGCGGTGATGCCCTCAGCGCTGTGGCCCATCGCGGCGATGCCTAAATTGGTGCCGTGCGCGATGAGCGCCGCCAGTTGACTCTGGTAGAGATTCGACAGGCGCGGTTCGTAACCTCCGATCGGCCGCAACTCCCGGGTGAAACCGCAGTGTCGATCGACTTCCTGCAGAAGCTCCTCGATGCGGACGCGCGGCAGGCCGGTTTCGATCGCGTGACGGAGTTGCCGCGTGCGTTCCGGTATTTCCAGCGCGTCGGCACGCTTCAGTTGCAACCTCCCGTCGCACACCGAAGCGGACGGGTTTTCGTCCAATCCGCGTGCCGCACGTCCGACCGTATCTGTGTACTCCTGCCGCAGCCGGCCCAACACCGCCTCCGCTTCGGTCGGCAAAACCAGAGCGCCGTAGGCTCGTTTCCGCTCGGCGGTCCATCGCTCTTCGTCGTAGACCAGGTTCCAGAACGAAACGTGATGACGGCTGCCCGGCAGGTAGAGGTCGCCCGCCCGCAGCGCATCGCGCACCGCCTGGCTCAGAGCGATGACCCAGATACGTCGGTCCAGGTTGCCGTCCTCGCGATATAAGGCCACTCGCCATGCCGCCGGAACGAAGTGGCAGGGGGCGTCCTTCGGCAGCTCCTCGATCTTGCCGGCGTCAAGCCGCCGCAGCAATCGGAGGGCGGCCAGCAACTCGTCACTGCCCTTTTCTCCGGCAAAGGGCAGACTGAAGAAGGCCGGCAGATAGCGGCGCAAGTTGGTATATCGGGCGCATAGTTCATCAAGCTGGCCGCGCTCCTCGAGCCGCTGGAACTCGCGGCAACTTTGAGCTGCCTCGTGGAGATGCTCGAAACCGACTCGTTGGCTCACTTGCGCGCGCACGTCGTCGCCGTCCGCAGGTGGAGCGAGCAGGATATCGATCGCGAGCAGCACCGTCTCCACGCCTTCTCGCGCCCGCCGGCGTAACTGGCGATGCCGCTCTTCGAAGGCATGGCGCGCGCGGCGCCACATGGTCGTCAGGTATTGGTCGTGCATTTCGACCAGATGATCGAGGAGGCTTCTTTCCGCCTCCACCAGGAAACAAGCAAGCATCGCGTGCCGCTTGGCAGGAGCGAACCGCTTCAGTGCATGCGCATCGTAGCGTTTGGCGAGCAGCGCCAAGTGGCGCACGACGCCGGGGTTGATCGTCCCGAGGTCGATTCGATTGGCCACTAGGTCGTGAACCTGCCGATAGCGCGTCACATAGGCGAGGATCACCGGCGCGCTCGCCTCTGGCGGGTATTCCTTCAAACGCAGAAGGGCTGAGCGGTAATCGCTGGGCGCCACCTTAAGGATGTCATCGAGGTCTTCACACAAGACCGGGGGCAGACGTTCGGCGATGCGGACAAAGATTGCCTGCTGCGCCTGCGCCGCCGCCGCAGCGACCAATCGTTCCAAGCTAGAAGGAGCGGGCAGCACGACCCGCCACGAGCGTAACAGACCTTCTGCCTGCTGAAGCAGGTTGGCCGGGAGCGTGCCTTCGGCTGTGCACATCTCCAACCATCGCGTCAACTCGTCTTGAGCACGCTGGTCAAATGCCTGCCACCCGAGATACTGCCGGACACGTTCCTGGTAGTCATACTCGGCAATGTGGTCCCCCGCGTTAGACCTCCGGTTTATTGCGTGAAACCCGGGTGCCTGGAACGGTTTATTACATGCAACTCCGGTTGCACGCAAAGATTTAATGCAACAAATATCCACAAAGGCCCGAATCGGCGGTTTTAGTGCCAAAAACCTACGCTAGCGACCCGTTTCCGACGGTCCTTACCGTATATTTTCGCAGGGCTGCTGCCGCCACCCCTAAAGGGAAGTAATCCCGACATGGAGATTTTCGCGACCACCGCCGGCCAAATGATCACCAAGAGCTCGGTGGCGAAGGAGCGCAGTCTTAAACGCACTTCCCGGAAGTGAACTTCGGCGGTTTGCCCCTGGGAGAGAAAACCGAGGTGCTGGCGCGAGGCAGCGCCAGAAAATCGGCAGCATGTAATCCTGAGAGTTTTTCGAAGTGCCGGTTTATACTGCTTTCCGAGCCGGGTTGGCGACTGCTGCGCGCAAGATTTGCCAGGCCTGCTTACCCGCCCACCGGCGATCCGCCTCTTTATAAGGTAACAGTGGAACACTGGGTGGGATTCGAAGTCCAAGGGCGAGTGGCACGGTCCTGCCGACACATCCGCGAGCTTATAGTAGACAAGGGATCACTGGAGTTGTCCGCTTGATTAGATCGAGTGTGACACTTTTCGATTGCATGCTATACATGCATAGCTATCAATCGAGCAGCAAGGTGAAGTGATGGAGAAAACTCGCTCATTCGCGTCCGCGATGTTTAGTCATGAAAGCCGGCGTGAACTCGATGTTGTAACCGCCGTGCCGCGAACCAGCCTCGGAGACCCTTAAAAGTGCTCTTACGCTCCGACCGCCACAAAGCTTATGACTATTTCAGTCAAAACTGACGCTTCGATTGCGAACAGGGCGTATAGCCAGCTTTATGGCAAGTCAAAAATCCGTCCACCAAGATTAATTTTCGACCGTCCGCAAAGATTTTGACCTCTTCGTATGTATAGTCCCCGTTTACTCGGTCGATCTCTTCCGAATCGTAGAACCGAACGTCGGTATCTACAAACTTAGGTGAGAGCCCATCTTGAAGTGTTATTTTGCTTCCGGAGACCAAATGGATATGATAAACGGGACCATCTTCAGTCCAATGCGTGATCGGAGACCCATCCTGGCCATAGCAATACTCTCTGGACGCCAAGTTCAGACTGATTCTAATATTGCGACTCCTATCACGTGTCTCTCCACTATCGGGGGAGGTAAGGTGCAACCGCTTTTCACTGCCTTGGCAAGCTAAATCAAATGTTCGGTTGGCCTGTCCGTGGTCTCCAGCGTAACCCTTGGAAGGAGTCACGGTGAGGCAGAGTACTACAAAGAGGAAGATTGAAATCAGCCCTGCGCATTTTCGGCGCAACTTGTGGTTGATGGAGGTTCTTATCTGTATCCACAAGCATCAATCGCATATTTCACTTATCCTTTGACTCCTCCCGCATCGCCAGCCAGTCGGGTGGGAATCATGAATGGCGTGTGTTCCGGTGCTTGGCGGCGGGCGCGATGTGGAATGGCGAAGTATAGATCCGATGCACTCCTCAGTAAGGGAATAACCCATGCGGGTTTGGGGCGCTTGAGCTACGGTCCAGTTTTCTCGCAGAGGTGGCTTGAGGGTTCGCAGACAGTTCCCCACATGCAAAAGCTTCCCCATTCACCGCCGCAGTTGTCGTGGCAGGGCCTTCGCCATGCCGGTCCGGCTGATAGGAATTAGTTACCGTTGCGTCAGCAGAGCATTCATGTGTAAACGCGACAGCCGGGAAAAGAAACAAGGGGAAAAATAGGGTGAACAAGAACAGGAGTGCCACAGCTCGTGAGTCCGCTTGGCCCACGAATTCGAACGCTGGATTCACTTTAGGTCGGCTCCTCCAATCACCGGCGTCTATCGCCGCGCCCAGTTGGGATCCAGAATGGTTCGCTCGAGGTAGTAGGGGCCAGTGTTTTGTTCGAAAAGCAACGGGGCCCGCCCCGCTGCTCGCTCTCCAAAGCGTCGCGTAACGTCGTCGCTCTGGGGCTTCGCGAAAAACGAGAAGCACAGGACTGCGCGGAAGCTGATCCTCTTAGGTTGATCTTTGTTCATTTGACGAAACAGTCCCGCAAAATCTGGCCGCCAAGGAAAGATTATAAGCGCGACGGCCAACGGTTGCCGAAACAAGGTTAGTGGCCGTGCAATTCCCAACTGGCCGAGCAGGTCCAGCCTCCACGATCCTGAGAACAATCGCACCCTTCAACCTTAACGTCAAAGTCCCCTCGTGCCTCTCCGGTGGCGACGTTTCTACTGAGCATGCGCTCGGTCGACCGATTCAGTTCTGCACTAGCCGAGGCCGAGCTTTTAGCCTGCGCGCAGGCATCTACTTGAGTGAGGCCATAACCTTTGTCGGTGCCTGTGACAGCGGCTCTCGCCGTGAGAGGATCCAAGCTAACGAAAGCGCCGGCCACAAGCAGAGCAACGCACAATGGTCTAAGGCCAACAAACACTCTCCGCTCGATCCCTTTCATCGCTGTCAAGTTAATACTCATACAGCGCTCCTTTGATAATTCGTGATTCTTTAAGCCTTCCGCAGTTCAAGTATTATTCTGGCTCGGATTGCTTAGATGAAGAGCTCTTACTGTCACTGCACGCTTCCTTGCCAGCTAGCTTACAATCGCGGTTTGCATGGCATCGGTAGACTGTGCGCTCCCCGTTATGGCAAATCCCTTCTCGACAGATGTCTCCGGGGTTGAGGTTTCCGGGACAATGGCCGGCCGGGTTGTCAGATTCAGACTGAGCCAGTTCTACGAACTCGTTACTTACGCCAGCACCTTGAGCTGCGTAAGCGTGATTGCGAGCTAAAACCCCCGCCACCAGAAGAAATCCAAGTGTTCCCGCCAACATCGTTTTGCTCATTGGGCAATTGCATCTCCTCCGTGACAATCGTCAGTCACGCTTTGTAGTGGAAACTCGCCGCTCCACTTTTGCCAATCTCATCCGAAAACACCTTCGCGCAGGCTAGCTTGTACCAGACTGTTGATTCGAAAAATACGACTTGGTGCGTTTCTAATACGAGTCTCCCACGCGCTCTCCGCCTCCTTCGAGCCGCTTGAATCGCAGTTCGTTAAAGTGGCTAATAAAGTGTTCGTCGAGTTCCTGTTTGAGACCGCACACGCATGGTCCACTGTGGTCAGCAGCAGCAAAGGGGGTGTAAATTTCTCTATAATCGCGCATCTTGTTTCAGAAATGCCTCTTCGAGAATGGTGTCCATGCACTCCGAGTGCATGGACCTGTATCGGTAGCATCGATCTCGTTTTCCGAGTCTCCATTTAAAGATGTGCGCGTGAAAGTGCCTGTTATTCGATCAAGCTTTTCTTGGTAAAATGTGTGAAGCGCCGTTCCTTCCTTTTTGCGTTCCAGAACAATTTCCTTGCTTGAAACACTAAGATTTTTGAATGGTCCATGGTCCGCCTTATCTGCCGTGCGGTTCATATAAGTCATGGAGTTTAGGTCGATGCTGAGGTGTTCCGTCGAGCGATATCCGTTACCATTACAAGGCTGAAAAGGTCCTCTATTTTGAGAAATCTCGCAATGAAAGACAAGTGCACAGCTCAGATCAAATTTGTACGGTTGAACTTCTTCGTGTTCCTCGCCGCTAAACGCGAAACTGCTCGCTAGGCACGCGGTAAGAGCAACTGTCGCAAAGACCGTCAGCCTTAACGAAAGCATTAGCGGTTGTCGAGGGTTGAGATGCTCGATCGGCAATTCGGAATAGCGCATAGAATTACGGATCCCTTCTGGTCGCACTTGAGTAGGCTTCCGCGACCGAGCTGAAGTAGAACTTTATCATTCTTTGAATCTCCCACAACCGAATGCGCTTCGGTGGCCTCCTAGTTCTCACCGTGCAGGCCCCAAGGAACCATACATAGAAGTGCCCTCGCAATGTTGAACAGTGCGATAAGTGGAAACTCCGGGCAAAATGCCTGGCCGAGGAAGGCTGGGCAAGAAGGAGTTTTCGATGGTCATGAAATCAGGGCGGCGGATTCGCCGCACGCACACGGCGGAGTTCAAGGCCCGCGTAGCGTTGGCAGCGTTGCGCGAGGACAAGACGCTGGCCGATCTGGCCGCGCAGTTTGAGGTTCACCCCAACCAGATTACGATCTCGCGTCTGTTATCCAGAGCGCGCGCAGGCCGCGGTTTCAAATACGCCAAATAGCGTGGAAACTTCGACGCCAGGTAATTAGGAAAGTGACAGCCAGCCGCAGCTGCCCTGCCCTTTTTATCTCTGATAACCTCCTTCCTGATAGGTGATTAGGCCCCCTGCCGCCGGTAGGGCGGTTTAATCAGTTCGGCAGGCAGGGGAGGGCGGCGCTGCGCCCGTCCGTTTTGCTGCTGTATTCTGCGCATGAGTTCGCCTCCGTACTGCATCATCGCGACCTGAGAGTCGTCGCTACTTCGAGCAAATCGTTTTTACGCGTGTGGCAATCGCTGGGGAATTGCATGATAGTGACTCTTGACTTAACGAAGCAAAGCGCTTAGTATAGCTAATAGGATCGACCGAAGTTGCGTCTCGCTGGAGAGGGGGTCGAAATAATGGAGCGGATTGATGGCATGGGACACGCAAGAATCCTCACGCCGTGGCGCTGGACAGGTTAGGCGGGCTGGTTCGGAGCGAGGCCAAACAGCGGGCGAACCGGGAAAGTCTGTCTGC
>WNFF01005811.1_pt1 | contig 10105 bp, 9 predicted proteins | sample 5400441 | NCBI WGS metagenome assembly WNFF01 (sample SAMN13153345, study PRJNA577476) | soil metagenome | isolation source: 120 cm saprolite under Douglas fir tree site 2 hole 3 replicate 1 | place: USA:California | collected 2015-04-18 | reverse complement strand
GCGGTTCCACTGTCCACGGTTCCGGCGGTCCCAGCGGCAAAGCTGCAAGTCCCAAGTTCTGATGTACCTCCACCAAGACCGCAGGCGCAGCCGCCGAGTCCGCAAGCCACGAATCCAACGAAGCAAACGCTAGTGCTTCCCAACTATGTCGTTCCCGCTGCGGCTGGACTTCTAGTTATCGTCGCGATTATTGCGCTACCGAGAATTCTTGGCCGCCGCTCCGAATCTTCGTCTTCCGCTGCAACGGCAGCCGTGCAGCCCGCAGCGCAGCCGAGTGCCGTCGAGCAACCCGCTCGTCGCGGAGTCGGGCCAGCTCCAAAGACGTCCGCAGCACCCCCAAAACTAGACTCGCTGAAAACCACTGCCGAGAAAAAGACTGTGGCACAACCGCAGAGTTCGCCGGTGGCCGCGCCAACTCCTGCTTTCGGGCGCACCGATACCTTCCCATCCGCAAACACACCGAGCGCCTCCGCGCCGTCTGCCGCGCGCGCCGAAGTCCTCGAGCAGGTCTTGCCCCACGCATCGGACAAAGCGCTCGCCACCATTCATGGAGCTGTCCGCGTCAGCGTCCGTGTTCAAGTTGATCCCACGGGCAACGTTTCCGAGGCCTCCCTCGATTCCCCTGGTCCCAGCAAATATTTCGCCGACCTCGCTCTGCAAGCCGCGCGCCGCTGGCAATTCACTTCACCCGAAGTGGGCGGTCACAGCGTCCCCAGCGCATGGCTCATTCGCTTCCATTTCACGCCATCGGGTCCCAAGGCGATTCCAACACAAACCGCCCAGTAACATTTCCGGCACGAGAGGTCACGGCTGCGCCGCGGCGATGGCGGTGACGTAATTGACGGGGGCGTGGTCGGCGAGATCGCGGACGCTGACGTCGCCGGTTTTCCACTTGTACTGGCCAGCAAGGACACCCAGGCGCAGAGCTCGGCGTCGTTTCTGGGGCGCTGGATCGGGGAATTATCCAGGCTTTTGGCGGGATAGAAGAGATCTTGCTGGCTTCGCCTTGGCGCATGATGACCTCCTCGGCGAAGGGCGGGAGCATAGATGAGGAGGGATCGCAACTGTCTCACGGTGCAAAGCTCGCAGTTTTCGCGCGGAATGCGCATAGCTGTGACAACACAGATATGACCATGGTACAATGACCATAGGTATGAAGGAGTTGAGGATGAAGAAGATGGCAGCGGGCGCTTTCAAGGCCAATTGCCTTGCCGTCATGGACGAGGTCCAGGCCAAGCACGAGACCGTGGTAATCACTAAGCGCGGCAAGCCGGTGGCGAAGCTTGTCCCGGTCGAGCCACAAGGCGATGATATTTTCGGTTTTCTTCGCGGGAAGGTTACGATCACCGGCGATGTGGTTTCCTCCGCGTTGTCGCGGCGCGAATGGGGCAATCTCAAGTGATTTTGCTCGACACGCATGTCGTGCTTTGGGTGACGACAGAACCCGCCAAGCTATCGGGCAAGGCCAAGTCGGCGATCGAGGATGCGCGCAAGAATGGGGACGGCTTGGCAATTTCCGACATCACTCTCCTGGAACTGGCGACGCTCGCGAGTAAGGGCTGCATCCGCCTCGGTATCAGCCTCGAATCCTTCTTGCAGGAAGTCGAGGCCCGGTTTGTCGTCCTACCGATAAGTGGCCGTGCGTGTGCGCGCGCCATGGAACTCCCAACAGCCTATCCCAAAGATCCAGCGGATCGCATTATCGGAGCGACCGCGCTGGTCGAAGGGCTTTCTCTGATTACTGCGGATCGTGAGATCCTTCGCTCCAAAGCGGTTAACACGGTCTGGTGAGAAGAGTAAAAACCCGACAGGCGCCTCGCTTGCAAAGCGGGGCGGAGACATCTACGCTACTGGCGCGGAGGAAACGAAGAGTCACTTCATGGCCGATGTCCAACCGGAACTGATCGCGCTGGGGTTTATCTGGTACGTTGCATTTCTTTTCTCCACCACTTGCCACGAGGCGGCGCACGCGCTGGCCGCGAAAATAGGCGGGGACGAAACGGCGTTCGCGGGCGGACAGGTGTCGCTCAATCCCGTTCCGCACATCCAGCGCGAACCCTGGGGCATGGTGGTGATTCCGATCCTCTCGTTGATCGCGACGCACAACCTGTTCGGCTGGGCCAGCGCGCCGTACGATCCCGAGTGGGCGAGGCGGCACCCACACCGGGCGGCCTGGATGGCTCTGGCCGGCCCGGCGACGAACTACACGCTGATGCTGATCGCGGCAGTGGCCCTCCGCCTCGGCTGGACTTACCATTGGCTTCGGGTCGACGAAGCTACCGGCCGCGCGGACTTTTCGACGAGCGTCCTGGGCGTTTTCTTCTTTCTGAATCTACTGCTGGGAACGTTTAATCTTTTGCCGGTTCCGCCGCTCGACGGCAGCACCGGCATCATGCTGTTCATGGGGGAAACCCGCGCACATCGCTACCTGGACTGGCTGCGGGGCAACAGCTACGCGATGGTAGGTCTGGTGGTGGCGGTTTTCGGGTTTCAGTACGTATTTGGACCAATCGAGGGCGCGGCTATGGACGCGCTGCTCCCACGGCAGCTTTTGTTGCCCCTTTTTCGGACCATATTCCGGCTGTAAGACGGCTGCTCCAGTTGTACACATGCGGGACCGGGTTGTCCCTTCCCGCACAGTTTCAGAAACTGCATTCTCCGCTAAACGAACTGCTTTCAACTATTTGAGGCGAGCTGACCTGGCATGGCATCTGCAATTGTGCTATCAAGTGCCCAACGTCCCATTATCAATTCTTATTTGAAAGACTGAAGAAAGAAAGCTCGACGGATCAGGGGAGCAGGCGGGATGCCAGCGCTCGAAAGACGCGTGGCAACCCACGATGGAGAGTGTCTTCTCGCTGAGAAATCTGGTTGGCGTTGTGCCGGAATGGGAAGAAGGAAGCCGATAATGGACCGAAGTGGGGCAATGGAAACGATTCGTAGGACAATTTGAATTAGGCGCTGACGTTCCTTAGAAACCCTTCCGGCGAAAGACCAGAATGTTGCCCCTGAAAGAGCAATAACCGCAATGATTTCCATGGAGTTATGAATTCGAAGCGCACCCTTGGGAAATTCCAGGAACAGACGGTTAGAGAAGGTAAGAAAGTGGCACTTCGGATGCCATGGGAGAGGGTATTGTGGGATTGGCTTCGTCAAAAACGGCTGAGATTGTCGCGCCGAAGTCTTCGCTGACGCCGTGCATCCTGGACGACGATCCGGCGCAATTGGAGATGTTATCGGCAGTGATGGCGGACATGGGATATGAGGCCATCCCTACGTCCGAGCCGGAAGAGGCCCTGAAACTGGTAAAAAGCGGCCATGGCCGCATGGTGCTTGCGGACGCGCATATGCCGGGAATGGACGGATATGAGTTTCTGGATCGCGCTTCGCGAAGCGACCCCGGGGTGCACGTTATCCTGATGACGGGAGACTACACGCTGGATTCCGCGCTGGAGGCGATCCGCCGCGGAGCGTCGGATTTCATGCCCAAGCCCATCGACCGGGTGCGGTTGAAGAGATCGCTCGATGACGTGGCCGCACTTTACGACCAAAGGCGGCGGGTGAGGGCGCTGGAAGAGCAATTGCTAAAGGACCTGGAATTTCACGGCATCGTGGGGAAAGGCCCCGCGATGCTGGAAGTATTTGATTTTGCGCGGAAGGTAGCGCGTCACTACACCAATGTTCTGCTGGTAGGACCGACGGGAACCGGAAAGGAGCTGGTGGCCCGCGCCATTCATCAGATTAGTCCGGTGAGCCAGCAAAAGCTGGCGGTGTGCAATTGTTCGGCGATGGTGGACACGCTGCTGGAGAGCCAGCTTTTTGGACACGTGCGCGGGGCGTTTACGGGAGCCACGGACACGCGGCCGGGATTGTTCGAGTATGCCAACGGCGGCACGGTGTTCCTGGACGAAGTGGGAGAAACATCTCTGCCGATGCAGGCCAAGCTTTTGCGGGTAATTCAGAACCGCGAGATTCAGCGGGTAGGCTCGCCCGAAGTGCAGCACATCAACGTGCGGCTGATCGCCGCCACTAACCGGGATTTGCGCGCCGGGGTACTGGCAGGACATTTTCGGGAAGATCTTTTTTACCGGCTGAGTTCGATCCAGATCCGCATTCCCTCGCTGACGGAGCGGCTGGAAGATATTCCGCTGCTGGTGCAATTTTTCCTGAAGAAATACAACGCCGCGTATGGAAAAAACATTTTCGGGCTGACGCGGCGGGCGCAGACCGTCCTGCTGCGGCACGGGTGGCCGGGAAATGTGCGCGAGATGGAGAATGTCATCTCCAGCGCGTGCATAACGGCGACGGGAGACTTCATCGATCTGGCGGATTTGCCGGAGCAATTGCAACACCGGGAGACGAGTTCGCTGCGAGGCGACGACTGGAAACCACTTTCGCTCGAAGAGGTGCGCAAGGTGCACATCCAGCGGGTGCTGGAGATGTGCCGGGGCAACCGGCTGAGGGCCGCGCAATTTCTGGGGATCGGGCGAACGAGTCTGTACCGCTACCTGAAACGCGACGGCGCGGACACCCGGAAAGAAAAAACCGGAGGCGCCGCGGCGTAAGAGAGAACGTGACGAGCCCACTTGGTATGCGATAGAAGTTAAGCCCATTTTGTAATGGTGCGTGGGCCGACTCTCTTGTAAACGCGGGATGTTCCAGCCTGAAACAGTTTCCCGCTCTGAAGCAGAATGCGCATTTGCGAAGACTTCCAAGCAATTGAAAATACGTGGATTGCTCCGGCCGTTCTTTGGCACGCTCCCTGCGTCTATCAAGAGCAGCAGTAGAAAAAAGATCGAGTGGTTAGTGAGGCCGATACACGAACTGCCGGACGAACTCATGGAAGCCGCGAAATTCTGGCGCTGGATAATGGAAGGCAGTTTAGAATTCGAGAAGATTCTGGCGGACGACGAGCAGAACATTTAACGCAAGCGCGATTCGCCAAACAGCTCCCACCAACGCTAGCTCCACAGTCTAACCGCCAGCAACCAGTCAAAAACCTGGAGCGCCGCGTAACCCGCCCCAGACACGGAGCGCGGCGCTCATTCCTCACATGGGAGGACTCCCCGCTAATTGAGATTTTTCACTTCACTGTAGTCTAATGACCAGAATAGCCGACCAAGTCCGCGGAGTGATCGGGGCTTGCATCGCCATGGTGCGCCGCGTAAAGAGCAGATGATGTGGTATGCTGCAAATCCCCGTTTCGTCAATCGAAAATAGAAAAGCCGGCCGCTCCGCGGCCGCATAAGACAAGGAGAACAAAGATGAGAACCAAGTCCCTGGCAGGGGTGTTGAGCGCGTTGCTCTTGATGGCGGGAGCCGCGACCGCATCCGCACAAGAAGTGACGCAGGCGGAGAAGGACAAGGCGTTGCAGTATCTGGAAATGACGAAGAAGAATATTCTGGAGGCGACGAAAGGGCTGTCGGAAGCGCAGTGGAACTTCAAGCCGGCGCCGGACCGCTGGTCGGTGGCGCAGGTGATGGAACACATCGCGGCGGCGGAAGACTTCATCCGCGGAATGTTGAAGGAAAAGGTCATGATGGCGCCGGCCGGGGACGTTGGGCGGGACGCGAAGAAAACTGACGAGGGAGTCCTGGCGATGGTTCCCGACCGCACAAACAAGGCGCAAGCGCCGGAGCCGCTGGTGCCGACAAACCGTTTTGGATCGCCAGAGGGCTCGATCAAGCATTTTGTGGAGAGCCGGGCAGCGACGGAGGATTTTCTGAGAACGGCGACAGGGCTGCGCGACCATGTGACGGACAGCCCAATGGGCAAGCTGGATGGGTATGAGTTTGTTCTGCTCATCGCGGCGCACAGCGAACGGCACACCAAGCAGATCAATGAAGTGAAGGCGGATCCGGACTTTCCGAAGAAGTAAAAGGAAAGAGACTTTACACAGGGTCTGCAGAGAACGCAGAGTTCACGAAGAAACCAAGCGCCGCGCGGGGACACTTTAGAGTGTCCCGCGCGGCGCTTCTTAGTTTTTGTCGGACCTCAGCGGAAGCTTGGTGCGCGACCTTTGCGAAGGCGTTTCCAGTGAATCAAGGCGGCCTCGGCAAGGAGAGTGTCCGATGCGCGACTGCGAGATTGACTTGAGTTGCCGACGGCAGATGGGAAGAGTATCTTTTGGCCAGTGCAGGGCCCCCATCTTTTTTGCGGAGGAGAGTTGCATGAAAAAGATTCGAGTGGGAAGAGTCTGTGTCGCGCTGGTAGGTGCGGCCGTCCTTGCGGCGGCAGTTTATAGCCAAGAGAAAAAAGACAGCCCCGCACCACCCAGAGTTATGCACTTCGGCGATTTGAAGTGGACACCGATCATAAAGGGATGCGATCTCGCGGCGGTGGCTGGCGACCCGAACGCCGAAGGAACGCCATATGTGGTGCGCCTCCGGTGCGTTGACGGAGCCAAGATTCCCGCGCATTGGCATCCCACGGATGAAAACGTAACCGTGCTGAAGGGAACCTTTCTGGCCGGCATGGGCGAGACTTTCGACGAGACAAAGCTGACAACGATGAACGTCGGGAATTTTGTGACCATGCCAAAGGAAATGCGGCATTTCGCCATGAGCAAGGGCGAAACCATCGTGCAGGTTCACGGCGCGGGCCCGTTCAAAGTGAATTGGGTGAATCCATCCGAGGTACAACCGCCGGATGCTCCGGCAGCAGCAGCGGCGAAACCGAAATCCTGATCTGCGCGCGAGATGTGCGAGCGGATAAAGTAATCCGCAAAAAGGAAATGGAAGAGCCGAGGCCGCACGTTCTGGTTGGGCTGGAGACGCTGTGCTAGACTTTTCTCTGCGCTCGCGGGAAATGGATGCGAGCGCCGGAGCGTGGAACTTCGGGCTCTGTGCAACGAGGTCCCGCGAACCCCGCCAGGCCCGGAAGGGAGCAACGGTACCGGGATCGCCTCGGGTGCCGCAGATCACCCGGAGTTCCTCTCATCGAACGATTTTGAGCGATTCGTTCTTTTTCTTGGCGAGCCGAAAGCTGAGAATTCCAGAACAAACACGTTTTTTTTTGCCAAGAACTGAAAACGAACAACTAAGAACAAGCAAATGAGCTACCAGGTCATAGCCCGCAAGTGGCGTCCGCAGACGTTTGACGACCTCGTCGGCCAGCAACACGTAACCGAGACGCTGAAAAACGCGATCAAGAATGACCGCGTGGCGCACGCCTACATTTTTTCGGGAGCGCGCGGCGTGGGAAAAACGACGGCGGCGAGAATCCTGGCGAAAGCGCTGAATTGCGTGAAGGGACCGACAGCGACGCCTTGCGGGGAATGCGATTCCTGCAAAGAGATTACGGCGGGAACCTCCCTTGATGTGATTGAGATCGACGCGGCGTCGAACCGCGGCATCGACCAGATTCGCGAGCTGCGCGAGATGGTGAGGTACGCGCCGGCGGCTTCGCGAAGCAAGGTGGTGATCCTCGACGAAGCGCACATGCTGACGGGAGAAGCGTCAAACGCGCTGCTGAAGACTCTTGAAGAACCGCCGGACCGCGTGATCTTCGTGATGGCGACGACACAGCCGGAAGACCTGGTGGACACCATCCGGTCAAGGTCGCAACACTTTCATTTTCGCGCGCTAACGTTTGCGGAGATTGCAGGACGCTTGGAAGAGATCGCGAAAAAAGAGAATTTGAAGATCGAGCCGGGAGCCATGGCGGTGATTGCGCGCATGGCCGAGGGCAGCTTGCGCGACGCCCTTTCACTGCTGGAGCAGGCGCGGGCGTATTGCGGCGATACGATTCCGGACAAGGAAGTGCGCGAATTGCTGGGTGTGGTGCCGGACGATACGCTGGAAGAATTGATCCAGGCCATCGCGGAAGGTTCAGCCGACCGCGCACTGGGGTTAGTGCATACGTTCCAGAAGGAAGGCCGCAACTTGCAACACTTCTGCCGGGAGGCGATCCGGCACATGCGCAATCTGCTGATCGCGCGAACGTGCGGCGCGGATTCGGATTTGATTGCAGCAACGCCGGATCAGCGTCCGGCGCTCGCGAAGGCGGCAGCGCTTTTCAGCGAAGAGGATCTCACGCGATTCTTCCAGATTCTGTTGCAGACAGATGATGATTTGCGGCGAAAGCCCGATCCGCGCGTGCATCTTGAAATGGGATTGCTGCGGCTGATCAACGCGTCGCGGCTGGTTCCGCTGGAAGAATTGCTCGCGGAATTGAAGAGTGGCGTGCCGAGTAGCCCTGCAAGCGCGGGTGTAGCGCGTGGCACGGCGGCCGCGGCAGCCTTTACGCCAACTCCAAAGATGGCCGCACCGACTTACGCGGCTGCGATTCCCGCGCAGCCGAGAGCGGAAACAAAAATGCATCTCTCTTCCCCGTTTGCCGCGCAAACCTCTGCGACTGCGGCGAACGTGGCTGCTCCTTTAGATGTAAAGCAGGGGGCGGCTCCCGAAGAAGCGAACAATTCTCCGAAGAGTAATGGCGCGACCGCGCAGGCGATCGGGATTTCTCAAGAGCAACTTGCGGAGATCAAGGCGGCAATTCAGGCACAACAGAAATTCCTGGGCGAACTGGTGGAACAGAGCAGCCGTTGGGAGCTCGATGGCGCGGAGCTGCGGCTTTATTTTTCGACGGAGAAACGGGCGTTCGCGGAATTGCTTGAAGGGCGCGAGTCGCTGGAAAAGATCCGTGCCATTTCGGGCAAGGTGCTCGGCCGGGCAGTGCGCGTCTGTGCTAAACTGGAAGCAGTGGCAGTGGCAGGGGCAGCCGCGACGGCGGCGCACGGGGCGTCCAGCACGCAAGAATTGCGCGCGAAGTTTGAGCGCGATCCGCTGGTGCGGTCCATGCTGCACCGCTTCGGAGGAAAAATTTCCGAAGTGAAACGAGGCCAAGAGGAATCCTGATGGAAGTCAGCGCTCTCCAACAGATGCTCTCGCGATTCCGGCAACTGCAGGAAGATCTGCAGAGGCAGGTGAATTCCGTGACCGTGGAGGCATCGGCCGGCGGCGGCATGGTCGCGGTGAAGATGAACGGCCAGAAACAAATCGTGGACATCCGCATCGAGCCCGATGTTTTCGCGAGCAAGGACCAGGAGATGCTGCAGGATTTGATTCGCGCGGCGGTGAATGAGGCGTCGCGGCGCGTCGATGAAGAGCTCGCCAACCAGATGAAAAACCTCGCCGGCGGCATTCCCGGAATGGCCGGCATGAAGATCCCCGGATTGTTTTAGCTGAATAAAACTTCGCCGCGCTGATTCCCTTCCACTCTTTATTTCACGTATTCCCCGTTGTGAACTTCGTATTCGACCCGGAAGGGTTTTTGCGTTTTGTGATCCCCCCAGTGTTGCTCCGCGATAATACTCTTGGCTTGCGCGAGACGCTCGGAAGGGAGGGGATGTGAGCGGAAATAGCCGTTCAAACTCTGAATGGCCAGCTCAGAGAGTTCCTCTTCCGGGCTTTGCGCGTGGATGGCGTATTCGTCGTGCAACTTGGCGAAACGTTCGAACGTATCCACGGCGCCGTAGGGAGAGTAGCCGGACTTTACCGCGAGTAACATTCCCTCGCGATCGGCCTCGAATTCTTCGTCCTTGTGGTAGCCAGCCTCCCAGAAATCGAAAGGGATCTGCAGCAGCGCTCCCAGGACATCGAGATTGAGATTTTTTAGTTTCGCCTCCAATTGCACGCGCTCGACGCAGTGATAGTGGTCGATGTGTTCGACTTCGTGCGCAAGGACGTTGGCGAGCTCATCTTCGCTCATCATTAGGTCGAGCATTCCTTCACCGATGTAGACCGGCCCGCCAGGAAGCGAGAAAGCGTTGATCATGTTGTGATCGGGCAGAACGGTGAAGGTGTACGGCAGGCGGCGATGCGCGTGAAGGGCCACCGTGTTTCCGACGCGGGTGACGTACTTCTCGAGTCCTTCTTCTTCAGGAGTAAGCTTGCGGGTTTGCGTTGCGTAGCGAGAGGCAAGTTCTTTGCCGATGGCGATTTCCTGTTCATCCGAGAGGCGCGTGAAGCGCATGGGGACGCGGGAGAGATCGCGCTGGGCATCGGCGGCCATATTCAAGATGGCGTTGGCAGAGACGGGAGTGGACTTGGCGCGGCGCTGGCTCCAATAGAGCCCGGCGAGCGCGAAGCCCAGGATGAGAAA
>WNFF01005810.1_pt1 | contig 10106 bp, 9 predicted proteins | sample 5400441 | NCBI WGS metagenome assembly WNFF01 (sample SAMN13153345, study PRJNA577476) | soil metagenome | isolation source: 120 cm saprolite under Douglas fir tree site 2 hole 3 replicate 1 | place: USA:California | collected 2015-04-18 | reverse complement strand
TGCGGGTCGGGCAGGCTCGCGCCTTTGAAGAAGTTGATCTTCAGGCCTTCCTTGAGGGCTCCAATCGCGACCACATTTCCGTTGGAGGTGAAGACTGCCGTGTCCCACTTCCATTCCTCGATAAGGCTGGAGTCGGCGGACGTGATGATCGCGCGCAGCTTCGCCATCGTCTCGCCGCGCCAGTCGCCCAGCGACTTGATGCGCTGGTCGATGCGCTTCGAAGCGTCGCTGGCCATGCGCCAGAACTGTAGCGAGCGGCGGCGCTAGACGAGTAGAAGCCGAGCCGCGTTGCCCGCGAAAACCGCGGCGCGCCGCTCTTCCGAAGGTTCGCAGGACTCGATATCGGCGATGGTGGCCTCGACGGCGTTGCTCGGCCCCAACGGCATGTCGGTGCCGAACAGCACGTGGTCTGGACCGAAGAAGTCGAGCACGCACCGCACCGCGTGCGGCGAACCGAACAACGCGGTGTCGGCGTAGAAGCGCCGAAAGTAGTCGAGCGGCGATCGCGCCAGCGTGTCCTTTACCTGGCGGGAGCCTGGGCCCATGCCGAGCCGGGCCGAGAAATGGGGCACCATTCCCGCGCCGTGATGGGCGAGCACCTTCAAACGCGGATGGCGCTCCATCACGCCTGAATAGACCAGCCGCGCAAGCGCGGCCGCGGTTTCGTATGGCCAGCCGAGCGACCACCAGAGCCCGTAGTTGGACTCGCCCTCGCTTCGATAGTCGCTCCAGCTCGCGTTCCGCGTGGGGTGCAGCCATGCTGTCCGGTCGAGGCCTTCCAGGCGCGCCAATAGAGGCTCGAACCGGGCGTCGTCCAACGGCACCCCCAGCACGTTCGAGTAGACCTGCGCACCCAACGCGCCAAGCTCGCCAACCGCGCGGTCCAGCTCGCGCAGCGCAGCGTCGACGTCGTTGAGCGGCAGGGCCGCCGCGAAACCCACGAACCGGTCGGGAAACGCGCGGACGAGAGCTGCCATCTCCTCGTTGGCGAGCCGAGCGAACTCGGCCGCCACCGCGGGTGGACCGATCTCCTCGATAGGCGGCACCGCCAGCACGAGCACCTGCGCGTAGTCGTCGAACGGCTCGAGCGCGCGCCACCTCGCGTCGAGATCGGTGAGCGCGTCGTCGTACGTGAAGACGCCCTCGCGGTAGTAACGAAGCTGCGCCGGCGGCATCGTGGCGGCGAGGTGCCGCTCCAGCCGGTCGAGGTAGTTGGGCGGAAGAATGTGCGCGAACGCGTCGATTTTCCGCATCACAATCACCTCATGAACTTGAGCACGCTCGTACTGATCCTTGCGTTCGTGGTTTTCGTGGCGGCGGCGATCGGATGGAAGTGGCGTAAGACTGACCTGATCGCGGTCGGACTTGCGCTGCTGGTGCTGGCACAGCTCATCGGGGCGGTGCACATCGGCTGAGGATCGGGCTAGTCCCGATCGACATCCGGCCGGCCCAGGAAATCGCCGAGGCCGGCGAAGAAGTTCTCAAACGCGTCCTGCAGCGAATTGTGAGGGGGCTCCTCGTCCGGGGCCTCCTGGTGGTGGCCGAACGGGAGATGGTGGGGCGCATCTGAATCGGGGTCCGGTGGGGATCCGGATCGCTTGGGGCCAACCGGCCGCCGCCGGCGCTTCGAGGCGCCCATCGAAGTTCATTTTCACCGCTGTGCGCCCGTTTGTCGCCGATATCCTTCCTCACGATGAAGCTGGCGCCAGGCGTCCAGGTCGGCCCGTACCAGATCGTCGAGCAAATCGGCCGGGGCGGCATGGCGACCGTTTTCAAGGCCTACCAGCCGGCGCTGGAGCGGATGGTCGCCCTGAAGGTGCTGCCGGACGTCCTGGCCGAGGACCCACAGTTCCGCGAGCGCTTCCGTCGCGAGGCCGTGGCGATCGCCAAGCTGCGTCATCCCAGCATCCTCACCGTGTACGACCATGGCGAGTTCGAGGACCTGCTGTACATCGTCACCGAGTTCGTCGAGGGCGGGACGTTCGCAGGCGAGCTCGGGAAGCCGCTCGGCGTGCCGCGCACGACAGAGGTGTTGGGCTCCATCGCCTCGGCGCTCGACTACGCGCACAGGCAGGGCGTGCTGCACCGTGATGTGAAGCCCTCGAACATCCTCATCAACAAGGAAGGGGCTGCGATCCTCGGTGATTTCGGACTGGCCCGCATGATGGCGCCGACCGGTGAACGCCTCACCCGGATCGACATGGTTGTCGGCACGCCCGAGTACATGTCTCCCGAGCAGTGCGCCGGGAAGGACGCCAGTCCCGCCGCGGATCAGTACTCGCTGGGCGTGGTCGGGTTCGAGGCGCTGACCGGGCACGTGCCTTACGAGGCCGAGACGCCGGCGGCCGTGATGCTCGAGCAGATCCAGTCACCGCTGCCGATGCCGCGTTCAGTCAACCCGAGTCTCTCCGAAGCCGTCGAGCGTGCGCTCATGCGGGCCCTGGCCAAAGATCCCGCCCAGCGCTTTCCGACATGCGGTGACTTCGTCAAGGCGATCGAGACTGAAACCGCACCGGCCCCGGCCATCGCCGCACCGACGCTGGCGCAGAAGGTCCAGCGACCGGCGATGTTCAGGGCGCTGAGCCCTTGGCAGACGGCCGCCGCGTTGGCCCTGGTCGCGGTGCTGGCGATCGTGAGCGTCGCTCTCTATCTGTCGGGCGCGCATCCGGGCGGCAACAGCAACGGACGATCCAACGCCGGGCCTGCGCATGGCTCGCTCGTCTACGACGTGAAGCTCAACTCCACATCCTGGACCGGCGGCACCGAGCCGTCGCCGGACCCGGCTCAATCCATGTCGATCGCCTATCCCAGCGGATCCATCGACCTACACATCCTCAAAAGCGGCGGGGGGATCAGCGCCGGCTTCGACGGACCCTCGCTGAAAAACTACGTCGCGGACTTTGTCATCAAGGCCGACACCGGCAGCGACTTCGGCGTCAACTGGCAGTTGATAGCGGCAGGCGACAACGAGAAGGCCGAGGTCTACCTGCACATCGACGTGGCGGGCGAGACGATGACGCTGATCCTGTCGCCGTACGACGGCAGCGACCAGGCGATGACCGCCACGATCCCGGTGCCGCGCCTGCAGCGAGGGGCCACCGCCGACATCGCTGCGGTCGTCAACTCGGGCACCGTCGCCCTCTACCTGAACGGCAACAAGGTGGGCGAGGCCTCGGAGACCAAAGCGACTGGACCGGCCTCGCCCGGCTTCTACATGAACGGCACCTCGGGCACGCTGCACGTCCTGTCGCTTCGCTATTACGCGTTGCCGTAGCGCGGTTGTTCTCGCCTGAGGAACGCGGCCGGCTGCGCGAGCAGATCGTCGCCGCGGCCCGGGCGGACCAACGCATCATCGGCGCGGCGATGACAGGTTCGTCTGCGCTGGGCAACCAGGACGCGTGGTCGGACATCGACCTGTTCTTCGGAGTGCGCGATGCGGAGGAGCTGGCCGGCGCGATGTCCGACATGACAGACCTGATGGATCGCGAGCATGGAGCGCTGCATCATTTCGACGTGATCGCCGGCCCGGCGACCTATCGCGTATTCCTGATGGACAGCACGCTGCAGGTCGACCTGGCGTTCACGCCCGCCTCGAGCTTCGGGGCGGTCGCCCCGTCGTTCAAGGTGCTGTTCGGCGAGGCCGTCGAGCGCACGCCGAGCGCGCCGCCCACGGCGATGTCGCTGCTCGACTACGCATGGCTGTACGCGCTGCACGCGCGATCGAGCATCGAGCGCGGCAGGGTGTGGCAGGCCGAGTACATGATCAGCCTGATCCGCGATCAGGTCATCGCGGCGGCATGCGTGCGCCACGGCCTGCCGGCCAGGGAGGGTCGCGGCGTGGATCGCCTTCCGCAAAGGGAAAAGCAGCGATTCGAGGCCGTGCTGGTGCGATCGCTCGAACTGGCCGAGCTGAAGCGGGCGATGCGTGCGGCGATCGACTGCCTGGTGGACGAGGTCTCGCAGGTCGACGCCAGGCTCGCAGATCAAATCGAGCCGGCGCTCAGGGAGCTGGCGAGGCCATGAGCGTCGACGAGACAGTGGTCGCCGAACTCCAGCCGGCTCCAGCCGCTCTTGCTGTCGCGCCGGCCAACGCGATGGCGGCAGCGATGACCATCGCCGGGGCGGCAGGCTTCTCGGCGATCTCGCTGTTCCGTTACCTCCATTTCGGCGCGAACGGATTCGACCTCGGCATCCAGGACCAGACGGTGTGGGGCTACAGCCGGCTGGAGATGATCCCGAACACTGTGCTGGGGGTGCCCAACCTGCTGGGCGATCACTTCAGCCCGATCCTGATGGTGCTCGCGCCCTTCTACTGGCTGTGGCCGTCGGCCGCGACGCTCCTCGTCGCGCAAGCGGTGCTGCTCGCGGTGGCCGGCATACCTATCTATCTATGGGGCAGCCGGCGCGTCGGCTACGTCGGCGGCCTCGCTTTCCAGGGCTCATACCTTCTGTTCTGGGGCGTGCTGGCGGGCGTGGTATTCGACTTCCACCACGTCGTCTTCGCGGTGGCGGCGATTTCGACCGCGCTGTACGCGACGCTCAACAAGCAAAACCGCCTGCTGTGGGCGTCGCTGGCGGTGGCGATGCTCACACGCGAAGACGTCGCGCTGACGGTGATCGCACTCGGCCTCTACATCGCCGTGTTCCAGCGCCGGTGGCTGGTCGGTGCGGGGATTGCGATCGCGAATGGAGTGTGGTTCGTGCTGCTGCTCGAAGTCGTGATGCCGGCAGTCGGAGGCGTGCCGTATCAGCACTGGACGTACCAGGCGCTGGGCAAAGGGCCCCTCAGCGCCGCGGTAAATGTGCTTGAGAACCCGCTTCGTAGCCTGCAGCTCCTGGTGACGCCGGTAGAGAAGGTGCGAGTCGGTGTCGCTTCATTTGCAAACTGGCTGTTCCTGCCACTGCTGTCGCCGCTCGTGCTGATCGCGATCCCGAGCTTCCTCGAGCGCTTCTGGTCGTCGTCGCCGACGTTCTGGTCCTTCCATTACCAGTACTCGATGCTGCCCGCGCCGATTCTCACGTTCGCCGCGATCGATGCGTGCGCGCGCATGCGCTCGTGGTGGGGCGGCCGCCTCGCCGGCGCCGTCTCGATCGCGCTTCCGATCGGTGCGCTCGCAACCTCAGCGGTGCTGAGCTTCGGCGCCGTCCACGCGCTCGCCGAGCTCGGGACATTCGTGTCAGATGAGACGGCGGCGCAGATCCAGGGCTGCCTCGACGTGATCCCTGCTAACGCCAGCGTCTCGGCGACGGACGCGCTGGTGCCGCACCTGTCCGACCGCGCCGAGATCTACGAGGTGACCACGAAGTCCGACACCGACTACATCGCCATCGACGTCTCGACTCTGGGCAGCCTCAACCCGGTCGACCCCAAGCTGCGCAGCATCGTGAACGCGTCGCTCGCGGGGCGCTACCACGTCGCGTGCTCAAAAGGGCTGACCGTGGTGCTGGCTCGAGGGTCGGGCTCCGGGCAGCTGTCCGACCAGATGCAGCAGTGGCTCGCGGACACCTGCGTCGGATCAGCGTGTGCAACGCTGCCTTAGAGGCGGGCGACCCGCCCGGCATCTGGCAGCGTTAGGAGATTGAAACCGATGGTTTGGAGTCGCCTGGGCACGCTCGGAAGGCCGCTGGTCGTGATGCTGGCCGTGATCTTGATGCTCCTGCTGGTCGACGTCGGGATCGTGGCCGTGCGCCTCACTTCCGGCCATCCGGTCGGCTCCCAGCAAGCCGGCCAGCAGCAGGACAAGAACGCAGGGAAGCATCCGTGCAATCACGGCAGCGAGGTGTCGAAAGCCGCGCACCAGCACAAGGGCGGCAAGCATGTGAGCGGGGTAGCCAAGAGCAAGGCGGGCAAGAACGGATCGTGCAGCTCGACGAGCTCACAGGGCGGGCCGTCCGAGTCGGACGACTAGCGAAGGGTGGTGAGAGGCCCGGGCCGTCCGGGCCTCTCTGCGTTTATCAGGATGCAGTCCCTCCCCACCGTGTGGGGAGGTGAGGACGGGGCGTTGTCAGAGCTTGATTACCTCCGGTCCAGCCGATCCGCCTTCGAAGATCGTGAAGGTGGGATCGACGGCGCCGGCAAAAGCCGTCGCCACCGCTGGGCCACCGTGGAAGGCGGTGCTGGGAGGCGTCGTGAAGCTGTCAGGCGTCACCAGCACATTGATGGTCTGGGGAGACGACGAGCAAAACGTGAAAAAGGCCACGCCGCTGCCGTGCGAGACAGACTGGCCGTTGGCCTGCTCTATGAACACGTTGACGGAGCCAGATCCGAGCACCGTGTCCGCCAGGGGTCCGGTGCACGTGACTGTGACCGGCACGGTGACCAGGAGGCGGGCCTGCACGCTGGCCGACCCGATGGTCACGTTGAGACCGGTTCCGCCTCCGCCGCCGGCGGCCGATGCGGATGTCGGTACAGCGGCCATTACCACGGCAAAGGCCGGCACCGCGAGAAGGCGTGCGAAATTCTTGAGCATTTGGTTAGTCGCTCCTTTGGAATTTGAGTTCGTTGGGATACGTGGTCGGACGGGTTAGGAACTCACCTCAGCGACCACCTCCTACGACACTCACGGCGCAGACCCCCTCGGGCCATCTAACGCGGGGGCCGGCGGTCGGGTTATCCGCATAATCACGCTGTGAGCACAGTCGCCGGGATCCGCTTCAAGGTGACCCCGACCACGTCGCCAGTTTCTGCGGCCGAGCGCGACCGGCGCCTGGCCAACCCGGGCTTCGGCCGGGTCTTCACCGACCACATGGTGTCGATCAAGTGGGAGGCCGAGCGCGGCTGGTACGACGCCGAGTTGCGCCCGTACGGGCCGCTGGCGCTCGACCCCGGGACGGTATTCCTGCACTACGCGCAGGGGATCTTCGAGGGGCTCAAGGCGTATCGGCAGCCGGATGGCGGCGTGGCCGTTTTCAGACCCGACGCGAATGCTGCCCGCTTCCGCCGGTCCTCTCGGCGCATGGCGCTGCCGGAGCTGCCCGAGGAGACGTTCGTGGAGGCGATCGACCTGCTCCTGCAGCACGACCACGCGTGGGTGCCGTCGGCACCCGACCACAGCCTGTACCTGCGGCCGTTCATGTTCGCGAGCGACGTCGGGCTCGGCGTGCACCTCGGCGGGGAGGTGACGTTCCTGCTCATTGCATCGCCTTCAGGCTCTTACTTCAAGTCGGGCGTCAAGCCGGTAACGGTCTGGCTCGAAGAGAAGTACACGCGGGCGGCCCCTGGCGGCACCGGTGAGGCGAAGGCGGGCGGCAACTACGCCGGAGGGTTGATCGCGCAGGCGCAGGCGGCGCGCGAGGGCTGCGACGACGTCGTGTGGCTGGACGCTGCGGAGCACAAATGGGTTGAAGAGATGGGCGGGATGAACCTGTGCTTCATCTTCAACAAGGGCGGCCGGACGACCCTGGTGACATCTCCTTTGACCGGCACCTTGCTGCCCGGCGTAACGCGCGACTCGCTGCTGAAGCTCGCGGGCGATCTCGGCTATGGCGCGGAGGAGCGCCGCGTGAGCGTGAGTGAGTGGCGCGATGGCTGCGCGGACGGATCGATCGCCGAGGCTTTCGCGTGCGGCACCGCGGCGGTGATCACACCGATCGGCGAGGTGCGCTCGGCGCATGGCGGCTGGAAGATCGCCGGCGGCGCGGCGGGGCCCATCTCGATGAAGCTGCGCGAAGCGCTGATGTCGATCCAGCGAGGCACCGCTCCCGATTCGCACCACTGGATGCGCCGAATGGACCTGCCAGACTGAGCCTGCGCGGCGCGGGCGTACCGGGGGTATCGATCTCAGGAGGTCGATGAATGGCTAAGCAGAGGGTGGTGATCGTCGGCGGTGGCAGTGGCGGTGACGCCGCCGCGTTCATGCTGCGCAAGAAGGGCTTCGACGGCGAGGTGACGATCCTCAGCGCTGACCACGACCGCCCGTACGACCGTCCGTATCTGTCCAAGGAGTTCCTGCGCGGCGAGGTCGAGCTGCCGAAGGTTTACCTGCACGCGGAGGACGATTATTCGAAGCAGGGCATCGAGCTGCGCTTGAACACGCGCGTCAGCGGCGGGTCCCTGCAGCAACGACGTCTTGAGCTCGAGTCCGGCGACCACCTTGACTTCGACGTGCTCGTGCTGTCGCTCGGCGGCACTCCCCGCTGGCTGCCGGGCGCGCCTCACGCGGCGAACGTGTTCACGCTGCGCACGCTGCGCGACAGCGACGCCATCAAGCAAGCACTGCAGGCAAGCAAGCGGCTGCTGCTGGTGGGGGCGGGCTTCATCGGTGCCGAGGTTGGCGCGTCAGCGCGGACCCTCGGCAAAGAGGTGCTCATGGTCGAGGCAGCGCCCGTGCCGCTCTCGCGCGCGCTCGGAGACGAGGTGGGGCACGTGTACGCCTCGATCCACCGCGACCACGGCGTCGACGTGCGCACCGGCACGCAGATAGAGGACTGGCACCTCGACGGCGACCGCGTGACTGACGTGTCCTTGACCGACGGCACGCGAGAAGAGGTCGACGTGGTCCTCATCGCGATCGGCATCGATCCCAACCTCGAGCTGCCAAAGGCGCTGAACCTTCCTATCGAAGGCACCGGCGTGCCGGCCGATGAGGCTTTACGGGCAGCCGAAGGCGTCTTCGTTGCCGGCGACATCGCCCTCCACCATCACCCGCTCCTCGGCCGCGCGATCCGCGTCGAGCACTGGGAGGTCGCCAAGGGCCAGGGCCGCGGCATCGCCACCTCGATCGCGGCCGGCAGCAGCACGCCCTACGCCAAGGTCCCGTACTTCTGGTCGGATCAGTACGACGTCAGCCTCGAGTACCGCGGCAACGCGTCGGGCGAGGACCTCGCCGTGTGGCGCGGCGATCGTGACGGCCTCCGTTTCTCGGTCTTCTACCTGCGCGACGGTGTGGTCGACGCGGTGCTCTCGATGAATGACAAGGAGGGCGGCGAGGCAGGCGCGAAGATCATCGAAAGCCGGCAGAAGGTCGACGCCAAAGCGCTGAGCGACAGCACGGTCGACCTCGCCGAGCTGGTGCCGGCGGGGAAGTCCGCCTAGGCCGACACCGGCTCGACGCGGATCCGCGCGTCGACGATCACCGCGCCGTGCTCGTGCACGACAACCGGGTTGAAGTCAACGTCGGCGATCTCCGAGTGCGCGTCCGCCAGCGCAGCCACGCGCATCAAGACGTCCTCGAGCGCCCCGACGTTCACCGGCGTCGCGCCGCGGTAGCCGTCGAGCAGCGGATACGTCGCCAGCGAGCGGATCATCGTTGCCGCATCGGTGCGGCCAAGCGGCGTAAGGCGCACCTGCGCGTCTTTCATTAGCTCCGCCTGGCGGCCAGCCGCGCCGACAGCCACCACCGGCCCGAAGTGGCGGTCCTGGACGACGCCGACGAGCATCTCGACCCCCGGCGGCGCCATGCGCTGGACGATGAACGCCTGCACCTTCTGGCCGATCGCGGCCATGCGCTGCGCGACGTCCTTCGCCACCCCCTCGACCTCGTGCGAACCCTCTAGGTCCAGGCGCACCGCGCCCACGTCCGACTTGCGGATCAGCCCGGCGACCAACCCCTTCAACGCCACCTTGCCGCCGAGCTTCTTGGCCGCGTCGCCGGCGTCGTGCGGCGAGGCCACGAGCACAGACTCGGCGGGAGCGAGCCCGTAGCAGGCAAGGAGCGCGGTCACCGCCGCCGGCGGCAGCCAGCCCGGACCCTGCTCGAGGGTCGCGGAGAGGATGGCTGCAGCGCGATGCGAGTCGACTCCTTCCAGCGGCGGCGCAGGCTCCGACGGCGCCTGGCGCCAGGAGGCGTACCGGTACGCGTGGCCGAGCGCGCGGGCCGCATCCTCCGGAAACGGGTAGGTGGGGATGCGGAGGGCGCCGGACCGCATAAGGCTCGGCGCATCCGGCACGGAGATGAACACCGCCACCATCGGTATCGCCTTGGGAAGCGAGGCCGCGGCGTCCAGCACTCCGCGCGCCGCATCCTCCGCGCCGCTGCCCACCTGCGGCGTGTAGATGACGATCAGCGCGTCCACGTCTGTGGATCCCGCGAGCGCCGTGATCGCGCGCCGGTATTCATCGGCCGAAGCCTGCGCAAGCAGGGTCGCTGGGTTGTGCACGAGCGCTG
>WNFF01010956.1_pt1 | contig 10109 bp, 9 predicted proteins | sample 5400441 | NCBI WGS metagenome assembly WNFF01 (sample SAMN13153345, study PRJNA577476) | soil metagenome | isolation source: 120 cm saprolite under Douglas fir tree site 2 hole 3 replicate 1 | place: USA:California | collected 2015-04-18 | reverse complement strand
CACCTGTGACCGCGATCCTTGAGTAAAACGACATGGTCTTACTTCCCTTTGGCAGCGACGAGAGAAGGCCCCGGCGTCAGCAACTTCTCAATCGCACGATCCATCGTCCTGTTCATCTCCGCTACAACAGTGGGCACATCGCGCTTGTCAACTGTTGCTACCTCAGAAACAGAGTTAGTCCACACCGTCGCACCGTTCGCAAGGTTCACCATCTGAGCGGAGATTGCGACTTCAACCTTGACGCCGCCTTCATAATCAAGTTCCTCGAGCTTCTCTAGGCGTCCGCTGAGAACATAATCAATGTCGGAGCGTCCGTCATACAGCTTTACCTGGGCGAAGTTTCCGCTCGCGCGTAGATGGCCTGCCACCGCGTTGGTCAAGAACTCACGCGGATCAACCGCCCAGCGGTGGTAATTATAAAACCCGAGTTGCTCCGGAGATGTCTTATAAACAATGGCCCCTTGCCGCAAGTACGCGGGCGATCGGAATTCGCGTACCGCCAATGATGTGCGGACACCCTCCTGCGCCGGCGGATCGACCGGCGGCTGTACGTGGAAAGTGTAATAGTTCGGGTACTTCGCCGCACCTCCGCAGCCAACCAAGATAATCAGGGTTGCCAGCGCAAAGCAAACTGCTATCCGACGATTTTTCATATTCATCCTCTTTGTTACTGCGGGACCTGGCGGTCCTTTATTTCGGGACCTCGCGGTCCTTCGGCTGCTTGATCCGAATCAAGCTCCACGGACGCTGCTTCAGTGAGTCGGTCAGCTGGTCCAGGTTGTCGGTCGCGGTTCGCAGGTTTTCCATGGTGTCGTCAATCTTGTAGTCATTCGCTCGTACCATCACCTGCATGTCTGCCAGCAAGGCCTTCGCTTGCAGCAAAGTATTTTGCAAATCATCTAAGTCTTTACGGATCGGCCCGCGCACATCCGTAACCGTGCCATTCACGTTCTGAATGGTGTCATCTGCATGCTGGCTCAGCGCGATCACTTGATCGGAAATTCGATCGATCTTTGGACCTTCAGTGGCCAGCATTGTGTTCACATGATCCAAGACAGCTTGAATCCTCTGTTGATTGGGTTTTCCAGTCACATTGTTCAGGTTGGTAAGCAGACTGCGGGCGTCGCCGGTGATCCCCTCGAGCTCTCCCCGCGCCTGCGTGATCAAAGCGTCTGCGTTGTCTGCGACGCCAGCCATTTTGCCAGCGATCTCATCCAGACTGGCGGCCTCCTGCGACTGAATGGACGATCCAGGAGGAAGGCGCTTGGCATCGTTGCTGCCGGTAGTTATCGACAGTGCGGCTCCACTCATCACGCTGACGATACCTAGTTTGGCGATCGACTTTTCATTGACAGGGGTATTTTGTTTCACTGACAGCAGAATTTCTATACGAGTAGGATCTGCGGTCCCAGGCCGCACGGCGGTTACTTTGCCCACACTGATTCCGCCAAAGAGCACCGTAGCCCCCGGCTCCAGACCGCCAGCATAACGCAGATATGTCCGATACGGAACCGTGTCTCCGCTGAATTGCGCGTTCACAAGATAGATAATCGTGAACGACAGGATCGCGAAGCATCCGAGGACGAAGGCCCCAACTTTTGCTTCCGTGGTCACTTGTATGCCTCCTGAGTCTGCAAATAGTTTTCGAAGTAAGCGGCGACGGCGGGCGCATGCGCCATATCTCCTGGAATCCTATCGAGGAACTGCCGCACGCGAGGATTTTGGCTTGCCTGGATTTCGTCCTTTGTTCCAATCGAGCTAAACGTGCCCTGGTAAAGCATCGCGATGCGGTCGGCGATCCGGAATGCGCTCGGCAGTTCATGGGTGACAACGATGACTGTCATCTGAAAGGCCTCCTTGAGGAGGAGGATGAGTTCATCCAGTTCGGCTGCAACAATGGGATCCAGTCCCGCAGAAGGCTCGTCGAGCACCAGAATTTCAGGATCGAGCGCGAGGGCACGAGCTACCGCGCCGCGCTTCTTCATGCCACCCGACAGTTCCTGCGGGTGTAACTTGCCGAAGCCATCCAGGCCGACCACGGCCAACTTCATCCATACCATCAGGTCAATAATCGAAGGCGCCAGCGCGGTATGTTCACGCAGCATAAGGGCGACATTGTCCTCGACCGATAGCGAGTTGAACAAGGCTGCGCTTTGAAAAGCCACCCCAATCGAACGACGGAGTTTTTTTAGGTCAGCGCCGGAGCAGCTGGTTATATCTACTCCCTTGACGGTGACACTGCCTGACTTTGGCCGCTCAAGTCCGATGATCTGGCGCAACAGCGTGCTCTTCCCGGAACCGCTACCGCCCAGCAACACCATCGTCTCCCCATGCTCAATATCGAGATTCAGCCCATCCAACACGCGGCGTCCGTCGTATTCGACTACCAGGTCGCGAATCGAAATGACTGGCATCAGGATTTCACCGTGAAGTAGAAGATGGCGGTGAAGACCGCATCAGCCAGAATGACGAGAAAAGTTGATTTCACCACCGCGCTGGTCGTGGAACGACCCACTGCATCCGGCCCTCCTCGAACGCGAAATCCCTCCAGGCAACCGACATGCGCAATGATTGTGGCAAAGACCACGCTCTTAAAGAGTCCTGTGATCACGTCCTGCAACTGGATGGAGCGAAAATTCCGCAAACGTTGCAAGCGACACTCAAGCACGGGACGGTGATCAGCGCTGCCAGATACTTGGGCGCCAGGACGAATTCAACAGGTTCGAGCGCCATCACCCGAAGCGAATCTAGTTCTTCGGTCACCTTCATAGTTCCGATCTCAGCCGCGAAGGACGAACCCGATCGTCCGCTGACCGCGATCGCAGTGAGCAGCGGGCCGAGTTCCCGTGTAAACCCAACCGACACCAGATCGATCACATAGTGCACTGCCCCGAAACGCCGCAGTTCAGAAGCCCCTTGCATGGCAAGAATGAAGCCGGTACAAATCGCCATCAGAGAGACCATTGGCAGCGCGTCAACGCCGATCTGCAACATCTGGCGCACGGTAGCCTGCCAGCGGTAGCGGTTCCCCACAAAAGGCAATGCCGTTCTCATGGCGCGCAGCGTGGCCCACAACTGAATATTCAAACTCCCGACGTAATCGAGATCAGTGATGGTTCTTTTTCCGACACTCTCGAGAACAGTTGCCATCAAGACACCTTCTCAACCTGGCGAACGATGCAGCCGTTGGCTTTGAACAGGGTCAACACGCCGGTGACCTCAAATAAATGAAGAAGGCGGCCCTGCAGCCCCTGCAGGCAAAACGCAGTCTGTCGATTGCGAGCGATCTTAAGTCCTTCAATCAGGGTCGCAATGCCGGAACTGTCGATGTAGGGCACTTCGCTCAGGTCGAAAATCACCGCTGTCGGCGCCTGTCCACGGAGCATGGCCAGAAGGCGGTCGCGAAGGGCTGGCGACGAATCGATGGTGACTCGGCCACGCAAGCGGAAGACTGTGCCCGCCTCGTCGCTATCAACCGTGATCTCAAGTCCATCGTCCGCATTGAGTTTGCCGCGCTTCAAGTACAATTCCCCCTTTTCGTTCAGGCATGCAGCCTTCCAAACTAAGGCGCTGGACTTTCCCTGCTGATTTCTGTGCATTGACAGTTGGTTTAGCTAGCCATGCCTGAGAACGGAGCCACTGAGTTTGGTCTCGGAAACAGGCCCAGTGACAAGCAGTTGGCATATGACAGGGGATAATGCTCGCAGAATCGCGGCAGTGGTTGCGCACAGCCGACGCCATCGGCTTCCGACGGCAGACTGTCCAATCATTCAATTCTCGTGGCTGTGCAGCAGTCCTTCTATAACTGTCGTTTTTGCTGCTGACCGCTATGGCCAGCCGAGGTCGGTTTTTCTCTGGCACCACAAATGCTAGTGCGAAGGTGGGATGCGCCTGGTGGGATTCAACTCTACAGAGCGCATAGCAAGAAATGGAGATTCACCAAACATGGCCACGCCTGTAGCTGCACTCGAAGATTGCAGTTTTCTGTCGATGACGGCCGGTGGTGCACCTGTAGTCGCGCACAAAGTGAGCCCGGAACGCCTGCGGGAGCTCGACAATATCCTGTCGCGTGCCTTGCCACGTTTCCGTCGAATCGCAATGCGTTGGCTGGGCAATCACGAAGACGCCGAGGACGCGGTGCAAGACGCCATGCTGTCGGCCTTCAAGCACATCGCGGATTTCGAGGGGCGCGCGCAGATGTCAACTTGGCTCACGGCAGTTGTGATCAACGCGGTACGCATGCAGATACGCCGCCGTCCTCGAGGCCAGATGCTGTCGCTCGACCGCTCCCCCAAAGAAGACCAATCCACAACTCTTTTCGAGCTTCTCGTGGATCCAAGGCCAACTCCGGAGCAAACTGTGGAACAACGCCAGTTCCGTCAGATCATCACTAAGCTCACTAACGGTCTTCCGCCCCATCAGCGGGCAGCTCTGTTGCTCCGTCAACAAGATTGTTTTTCCCTAAAGGAGACAGCGCTTATCCTAGGTGTTCCCGTAGGTACCGTGAAGGCTCAGCTCGCTCGTGGCCGAGCCAAACTCATCGAGCGATTTCACAAGCTCGCACGTACACCCAAAATTGAAGCGGCGGGATCTGGTCCGAAGACAAGGCGCAAGGCGTCTTCTTCCGGGCGCCGGCGAAACCGTGCGCAGGATACGGCCTACGTGCCGATGCCAGCGGTCTTGAGTCAACAAGGAGGATGCGAGGTTTGGGTCAGTGCGTAGAGTTGCGCCTCGCTGATCACAATCTCCAAACGATCTCGCTCACAAGTTTCTAGAGAAGTCGCCGTGGAGGCTCATCGGTTCCGGCGTGACTTTCTATTTTCCCTCTCGCGCGGGTCAGGACCAACCGACCCGGCCGGAACCCTCCCTCCCTTCATTCGTCTGCGCATGCTGACCGATACCTCGAAAGTAGTACCCTATCATTCCCCTGCCGGGGGATTCGGCGCGCGGCTTGAACCTGTACCCTTAACAATCGATTGTATGATTCGCGTTGTGTGATTCTCATTCTTGGTACGCGAGCTTAGCCGCGAGATGGCTTGTGAGGTGGACCAAGAACATGCCCAAAACGATCGAACAATCCAAGCGGCGTGATAAATTAGCGGCCGCGGACAGGTGCGAGTCCACGGTGCTGAGGGGATTGCTATGAGATCGAGATGCGGTGCCGCATTGTCGTCGCAACAGATTCTGTTGATGGCGCTCTGCATTGCCCTGACCAATTGCCAGTCGCGCCAAGGAAACAGTGCACCTTCGATCGAGTTCATCAAGATCCCGCCTGCGGCGCAGGGCGGTCGCGAGAGGGTCGACACGATCGCGGGGCGCGTCAGAAATCCTCGGCCCGGACAGCAGATTGTTATTTATGCGCACAGCGGGCCATGGTGGGTGCAACCCTGGCCTGACCGGCCTTTCACTCCCATTGATGCAGACTCAACATGGAAAAGCGAAACCCACCTCGGATTTGAATATGCCGCACTATTAGTCGATCCTGGGTTTCGCCCACCTCCAACCATGGATGCTGCCCCCAGCAAAGGCGGTCCAGTGGCCCTGGTGTCGATTGTCAATGGTGTCGGCACCCCGGCCCTGGCCCCTACTAAGCCCCTGAAGTTTAGCGGGTACGATTGGGACGTGCGAACAATCGCAAGTGATCGTGGAGGAACGAATAATTTATATGACCCTGACAACGCCTGGACCGATGCCAGAGGCGCGCTTCATCTACAAATCAAACGGAAGTCCGGTAGGTGGTCGTGTGCGGAAGTGGTGTTAAATCGGAGTCTCGGGTACGGCACTTATGTTGTAACCGTGCGTGACACTTCTCATTTGGAGCCAGCAGCAGTTTTCAGTGTAAATACATTCGATGATTGGGGAGGCGACCAGCACTATCGCGAAATGGACGTCGAGATCAGCCGTTGGGGCGACGCCTCCAACAAAAATAATGCGCAATATGGCATCCAACCGTTCTATGTACCCGGGAATGTTTCCCAATTTAAGTCGCCATCTGGCACCCTCACGCACTCAATGCGCTGGGAATCGGGACGGGTCAGATTCAAAACTGTTCGCGGAACATCTGGGAGCGGCGAAGGTTCTTTGATTGCTGAACATGAATTCGCCTCGGGGGTACCGACGCCGGGTCAGGAAAGGGTCCAACTCTTTTTCTATGTGCTCGCGAGTGATAAAAACCCCTTACAAAAGGGCGGCGAAGTCGTGGTTGAGAAATTTGAATATCTTCCGTAACGATAGTTCCGCCGGGTGTTCCTTGCCGAAATGGGCGGTGGCCGGAGTTGTCGCACTCTACTTGGCGGCTTCGGCATCCGCACTAGATCCGAGTCGGACGGTGTCGCAATATATAAGAAGGTCCTGGGGGCCGGAGAAAGGTTTCGCAAGCGGCTCTGTAACTGCTATAGCTCAGACCACGGATGGCTATCTCTGGATTGGGACGGATAAGGGCCTGGTCCGTTTCGATGGCTTGAATTTTCGTCAATTTGAGCAAGCCAATCCCTCTTCATTTGCGATCGGTGCTGTCCAAAATCTACTAGCCGACGAACAAGGCAATCTTTGGGTGTTATTGCGAAGCACGAAGCTACTGCGCTACCGCGACGGGAGTTTTGAACGCGTTCGTGGAGAGGGCGAAAATGGCATCACGACGATCGGCCGCGGGATTAGAAATAGGATCTTACTCTCGTCGCTCGCGATGGGCACATTGACCTATGATGGCGAGCGGTTTGAAAGTGCCTCTTCTGAGCCGATGTCTAAGCATTCGGCGGGCGCCATTACAGAAACTCCGGATGAACGGTCAACTCGCCTCAGCTGGTCCACTGGCCTCGCACCTCACCGCTTGGCTGCACCCACCTCTACGGTGATCTCGATAGCAACAACCGCCGACGGCAAGATCTGGTTAGGTACAGAGAACAGAGGACTCTTCTATTTACACGAAGGGCAGGTCTCGGTACCGCCCAAGGGGTTGCCCGCTTCGAAAGTCAATCTCCTTCTGCCTCTCGAGAACTCTGAACTATGGATTGGAACCGCCGAAGGCCTAGTGCGCTGGAACGGAACCGAACTCACCCACAGCGGCGTCCCCTCGTCTCTTATTCATGCCGAAGTTCTTTCCATGATTCGAGACCGCGACGCGAACATCTGGGTGGGGACGAATCGTGGACTCTTACGCTTTAACGACAACGGAGTCTCCGCTCTTGCCAGAAACGGTTCCGTCTCCGACTCTGCGGTAACCGCGCTGTTCGAGGACCGGGAGGGAAACATTTGGATTGGCGGTCCACACGGCCTTGAACGTCTGCGTGACAGTGCGTTTGTCACTTACTCAGTTCCCGCCTTCAAATCGCAAGGCATTGGCCCGTTGTACGTTGACGGTCACGACCACGTCTGGCTTGCGCCCATCGCGGGTGGCTTGGGGACGCTGAAGGGAGGCATTATCCAACCATTTCAGTCCGCCGAACTGGGTCGAGATATCGTCTATTCCATTACCGGCAGCGGCAACGACTTGTGGCTGGGGCGACAGCGTGGCGGGCTAACTCATCTCCGTTACACCCATGGTCCACGTACCTCCAAGTCATACACGCAAGCGGACGGCCTAGCGCAAAACAGCGTGTACGCGGCGTACGCGAGTCGCGATGGAACGGTCTGGTCCGGGACTCTGAGCGGTGGTGTTAGCGCACTCCGGAACGGACGCTTCACAACTTACACGAGTGCGAACGGTTTGGCGTCGAACACGGTGTCGTCGATTGCGGAGGATGCTGACGGAACAATGTGGTTTGGCACGCCCAATGGCCTGAGCGAGTTCTCGAAAAACGGGTGGCGCACCTATACCGCTCGCGACGGGTTTTCCTCTTCCGATGTGAATAACATCTTGCGAGATTCGAATGGCGTGTTGTGGATCGGAACTGCAGCTGGCCTGGCATTCCTCAGGGACAACCATATCCATGTACCGCGCGCAATTCCAGACTCGTTGCACGAGCCGATATTCGGAATGGCGGAAGATAGAAAGGGATGGCTTTGGATTGCAACTGCCGGTCACGTGCTGCAGGTTCGGCGGAGCAGCTTGATGGGTGACGCGTTAAGCGAGGCAGACATTCGGGACTACGGTCTCGAAGACGGCCTGCAGGGTACTGAGGGCGTAAAGAGATACCAATCGGTTGTCACAGATTCGCAGGGACGCATTTGGTTCTCCACCAATCGCGGCGTTTCTGTGGTCAACCCCGCGCGAGCGACGGCGAATCCGGTCCCGGCTCTGGTTCACATCGAGGCGATCTCAGCAGATGGGACTCCGGTGGACCTGCGCAGACCAGTACGGATCCCACCCGCAAAGCAGAAAACGACGTTTCGTTACGTGGGGCTGAGTCTAAGCAATTCTGAACGGGTTCGGTACCGTTACAGGCTGGACGGCATTGATCACCAATGGAGTGAACCTGTCACCAACCCTGAAGCCACGTATGGAAACCTCGGCGCAGGCCCGTACCGCTTCCGCGTGATCGCCAGTAACGGCGACGGGCTTTGGAATGGGTCGGAGGCTACGGTCAGTTTCGAGGTTGAGCCGACACTGTGGCAAACATGGTGGTTTCGCTTAGCCTGTGTACTCTGTGCGGGGTTGGCGACGTTGGTGGTTTACCGGGTAAGGATGGATAGGTTGACCCAGCTGCTTAACGTTCGATTTGAGGAAAGGCTTACAGAACGAACACGCATTGCCCAAGAATTGCATGACACTTTCCTGCAAGGTCTTCTCAGCGTGTCGATGCAGCTGCAGGTTGCGATGGATCAGTTGCCGGATAACTCACCGGCGCGTACAACCATGAATCGCGTTTTGCAATTGATGGGGCCCGTCATCGAGGAAGGACGAAATACGATTCGTGGACTGCGGTCATCGATCGAGAACCCAAATGATCTGACAAGTTCACTTTCACGAATTCCACAGGAATTGGGCAAGCCGGGAGTTGATTTCAGCGTCGTGGTGGAAGGGGCGGCTTTGCCGTTACGTCCTGCTATCCGCGATGACGTGTACCGGATCGGCCGGGAGGCGCTGGTGAATGCGTTCCGTCACTCCCAGGCGAGCAACATAAATCTACAACTGGAATACTCTCCGAACCAATTGCGCATTGTGGTCCACGATGACGGCTGCGGAATCGATCCTCAAGTTCAGCCGTCAGGCCGAGACGGGCACTTGGGGCTTTCGGGAATGCGCGAGCGAGCCGAGAAGATTGGCGCGAGAGTCAAAGTCCTGAGCCGCGCTGGCAGCGGAACGGAAGTCGAGCTTCGCGTCCCAAGCGATATTGCTTTTGGGTCCCGTTCCTCGAGTCTGGTGTCGAAATGGTTCACGGGCTTCCGCCGTCCGCAGAAGGACGACGAACTATAATGACGAGCTTGCTCAAAATTGAAGTTTTAACGCCAACTGGATCGAGCGAGGCCCGCCGATCTTCGACCAAAGAAGCGGATTGTTATTTATGCGCACAGCGGGCAATGGTGGGTGTAGCCCTGGCCGGCTACCTCAGATCGTAACGGAGATCGATGATGTCGCGCCCGTACATAGTCGCACATACCGCAACATTGTCAGTGCTGTTGATGTACTTCGTGCTGACCGGATGTCACTCTTCATCAAAAAATTCGGTTCCGACAGTTGCTTTCAGCAAGGTTGCCGCCGCATATCAGGAGAGTCCCTACAAGACAGACATATTCGAACGTGACTATAAGACAGACATAATGGAAGGTCGTGTCACAGGGGCTCGACCCGGACAGCGAATCGTGTTGTATGCAAAGACAGATGGACGATGGGGCGTGTGCCGACAACCAGGTACGCCGTTTACGAATATCGGAACTGACGGCCGGTGGAAAGCTTCAGTCCACCTAGGAATACAATATGCCGCTCTGTTGGTTGATCCGGCCTACAATCCGCCTGAGCAAACTGAATCGTTGCCGATCGTAGGTAACGGCGTGGAGGCCCTGGCAGTCGTTAACGGCGAAGGGCCAGCGATTGTACTCCCGTCGCCGAAGATACTGAACTTTAGCGGTTACGAGTGGACGACGAGCACCGGGCCAATTTTCCACGCTGGGTCAAGAAACTTCTTCGATCCTGCGAACGTTTGGACGGACGAAAGAGGTGCACTGCATCT
>WNFF01014661.1_pt1 | contig 10110 bp, 8 predicted proteins | sample 5400441 | NCBI WGS metagenome assembly WNFF01 (sample SAMN13153345, study PRJNA577476) | soil metagenome | isolation source: 120 cm saprolite under Douglas fir tree site 2 hole 3 replicate 1 | place: USA:California | collected 2015-04-18 | reverse complement strand
GAATCCGACCTCTCCCCGCACGCGGGGAGAGGTGGCGCCGTGCTCGCGGCGCGGCCGTGTCTCTCAAAGCGGCCGGTGCTTCCCGATGAAGCGGCTCTATCAGAAGATCTATCTCACCATCATCGCGAGCCTCGTGCTGGTGGTGCTCGTCGCCGGCACGATGTGGCGGCTGGGCGGCGACCGCTTTCCGGCCGCGCAGGCCTTCGAGATGGCGGGCGAGCTCGCGGCCGCCGCCCTGCCCCTGGCCGACGCGCCGCCCGCGGTGCAGCAGCAGGCGATCGACCGGCTGGGCCAGAGACTGAGGGTCGATCTCGCCTTGTTCGATTCCTCGCTCGACCTCATCGCCTCCCATGGCCGCCCGCTGCCGGCCCCGTCGGCGCGCTTCGACAGCGGCGGCTGGGTCTACGGCCGGGGCGGCCCGGCCTGGAGCTTCCGCCTGCCCGACCAGCGCTGGATCGTCGCGCGCGCGCCGTTGCGGCATCGCAATCCGGCGGTGATGCTCGTGCTGTTCCTCGGCCTCATCGCGCTCGTCGTCGCGGTCGCGATCTATCCTGCGGTGCGCGGACTCACGCGCCGGCTCGAGCGGCTGCAGACCGGCGTCGAGACGCTCGGCGCCGGCAATCTTTCGGCGCGCGTCAAGGTCGAGGGCCGCGACGAGGTCGCGCGCCTGGCCGCGAGCTTCAACCGGTCGGCCGCACGCATCGAGGAACTGGTCGGCGCGCACCGGCTGCTGCTCGCCAACGCGTCCCACGAGCTGCGCACGCCGCTCTCGCGCATCCGGCTCGGCCTCGAGCTCTACGGCGAGAAGAATGATCCCAAGCTCAAGAGCGAGCTCGCGCGCGACATCGCCGAGCTCGACCTCCTCATCGACGAGATCCTGCTGGCGAGCCGGCTCGACGCCGCGCCGGCGCTCCAGGTCGAGCCGATCGACCTTCTCGGTCTCGCGGCGGAGGAATGCGCGCGCTACGACGACTGCACGCTGCAGGGTGCGCCGGTCGCGATCCGCGGCGACGCGCGCCTGCTGCGCCGGCTCCTGCGCAATCTTCTCGACAACGCCCGCAACCACGGCAAGCCGCCCATCACGGTGCGCGTGCGGCGCGAAGGCGCGCAGGCCGTCGTCGAGGTCGCGGACGGCGGCGCCGGCATTCCGGACGGCGAGCGCGAGCAGGTCTTTGCGCCCTTCCACCGGCTTGGCGGCGAAAGCCGCGGCGCCGGGCTCGGCCTGTCGCTGGTGCGGCAGATCGCGCGCCTGCACGGCGGCGACGCCGCGGTGGCGCCGCGGGCGGACCAGCCGAGCTGCTTCCGGGTGAACCTGCCGGCAGCTTGACCCCTTGCCAGGGCGGCGCGACCGTGTTGCTACTGCGCCCGAATCAGCCGCGCGCCACGGACGCCGCGAAGAGTTGCCCTCATGCCGAGCCTGATACGGTTCCTCATAGTGATCGGGATCATCTTCGGCCTCGGCTATGCGGCGATCTTCGCGCTAGCGACGTTCATCAATCCAAAGCCGCGCGAGATCACCGTCACCGTGCCGCCCGACAAGTTCGTCAAGCAGCGCTGAGACCGCGATCGGCCGACGATGACGCGCCTGCCCAAAAGTTCGCCGCACAGGTTCACCGGACTCTTTCTCGACATGCTGGCGGCCGAGCGCGGCGGGGGGCGCAACACGCTCGAAGCCTATGGGCGCGACCTCGATGATCTCGCGGATTTTCTCGGCCGCGCCAAGAAGACGATCGCGACCGCCACCACCGCGGACCTGCGCGCCTATCTCGCGAGCCTCGCCGGCCGCGGTTTCAAGGCGTCCTCGGTCGCGCGCCGGCTCTCGGCGATCCGTCAACTCTACCGCTTCCTCTATGCCGAGAGTTACCGAAAGGACGATCCCGCCGCGGTGATCGAGGGCCCGAAACGCGGACGCGCGCTGCCAAAGGTGCTCTCGATCGCGGAGGTCGACCGCCTGCTCGAACGCGCCCACGCGGCCGCGAAGGACCCGCGCTCCGATGCGGAGCGGCTGCGTGCGCTGCGCCTCGCCTGCCTGCTCGAAGTGCTCTATGCGACCGGCCTGCGCGTCTCCGAACTGATCGCGCTGCCCGCGACGGCGGCGCGGCGCGACGAGCGCATGCTGGTGGTGCGCGGCAAAGGCAACAATGAACGCCTGGTGCCGCTCAACACCGCCGCGAAGACCGCGATGCGATCCTATCTCGCCGCGCTCGCCGAGACCGATCGCGCGGTCGATTCAAAATGGCTCTTCCCGTCATTCGGCGAGAGCGGCCACATCACGCGCCAGCACGTCGCGCGCGAGCTCAAGACGCTCGCGGCCGCCGCCGGCATCGGAGCCGAGCGCGTGAGCCCGCACGTGTTGCGCCACGCTTTCGCGAGCCACCTGCTGCAGAACGGCGCCGATCTGCGCGCCGTGCAGACGCTGTTGGGCCACGCCGACATCTCGACCACGCAGATCTACACTCACGTGCTGGACGAGCGGCTCAAGAGCATGGTGCGCGACCTGCACCCGCTGGGAGAGAAGTCGTAGGAGATCGTAGCCCGGATGGAGCGCAGCGAAATCCGGGGCGGCGCGTGCAGTGGATACGGTGTCCCCGCATTCCGCTCCGCTCCATGCGGGCTACGAAAAGTCGCAAAAAGATTTGCGGGCCTGTCGAAATCCGTCAGCGCAAAGCGTCATGGTGCCGGCGGAGCATCATGCCCGGCCGATCGAGTGAGGAGAGACCCATGAAATACATGCTGTTGATCTATGGCAACGAGGCGGGCTGGCAGTCCTTGAGCAAGGCGGATGTCGAGCAGCGCATGGGGGCGTATCGCGCCTATACCGAATCCCTGAAAAAGGCCGGCGTCATGGTCGGCGGCGACCGCCTCAAGGAATCGACCGCGGCCAGCACGGTGCGCATCGCCAACGGCAAGAACCAGGTGCTCGACGGACCCTATGCCGAAACGAAGGAGCAGCTCGGCGGCTACTATCTGCTCGACGTTCCCGATCTCGACGCCGCGCTCTCCTGGGCGGCGCGCTGTCCCGGCGCGAGCCACGGTTCGGTCGAGGTCCGTCCTTTGTGGGAGATGTGAGCCGCAACTTCGACAATGCTGCGAGAGGACGATGAGCTGACCGGCAAGACGGCGGAGGACGTGGCCCGCCGCAGCTACGGCAAGCTCGTCGCCTTTCTCGCCGCCCGCACGCGTGACGTCGCGGCGGCGGAGGACGCCTTGTCCGAGGCTTTCGCGGCGGCGCTGCAGGATTGGCCGGCGCACGGCGTGCCGGACAATCCGGAAGCGTGGCTGATGACCGTGGCGCGTCGCAAAGCGGTCGACGGCGCACGGCGGCGCAAAACCGGCGACGAGGCCGCCGGCCATCTGCAACTCTTGGCCGAGGAACTGGACGCCGTCGTGCCCGCTGAAATTCCCGACGAACGTCTCGGCCTCATGTTCGCGTGCGCCCATCCGGCGATCGACGTCGCGGTGCGCGCGCCCCTCATCCTGCAGACCGTTCTGGGTCTCGACGCCGCGACGATCGCGTCGGCGTTCCTGGTGTCGCCCGGCGCCATGAGCCAGCGCCTGGTGCGCGCGAAGGAAAAGATCAGGGCCGCCGGCATCCCGTGCCGCAGGCGAGAGCCGCCGCCGCGATCTCGCCGAGGAGGCGATCTGGCTCGGGCGGCTCGTCGCGTCGCTGTTGCCGGAGGAGCCCGAAGCGCTCGGGATCTTGGCGCTCATGCTGCACGCCGAGGCGCGGCGCGGCGCGCGCCGGGATGCGGCAGGCGAATATGTACCGCTCGCCGCGCAGGAGCCGACGCTGTGGAACGTTGCCTTGATCGAGGAAGCCGAGGCATTGCTGCTGCGCGCGAGCCGGCTCGGCGCGCTCGGCCGCTATCAGCTCGAAGCCGCGGTGCAATCGGCGCACGCGCTGCGCCGGCACATCGGCCATTCCGACTGGACCGCGGTCGAACGCCTCTACGAGGCGCTCGCTGCGATGACCGATTCTCCGGTGGTGGCGATCAATCGCGCGATCGCGGTCGCCGAGACGCGCGGTCCGGCCGCCGGCCTGGCCGCGCTCGACGAGGTCGCGGCCGATCCGCGCCTCGCCAATTACCAACCCTACTGGGCCGCGCGTGCCGACCTGCTCGGCCGCGCCGGCGACCTCGATCTGGCCGAGGAGGCCTATCAGCGCGCCATCGGACTCGAAAGCGATCCGGCCGTGCGCCGCTTCCTGCAGCGGCAGCTCGGGCGGTTGCACCCTCGCGGGTGAGCACGCGGTTGCGTGCCACGCATCACCTCAGCCGCTCCCGCAACACGTCCTCCAGATGTCCCGCTAGATTTCTCATCAACCAGACCAGCAACACCACGCATGGGATGAGAACAGGAAGCCCCTGCCCGGTTTGCATGACTGCAACAGCTCCGACGAATGCGATGATGATCACACCGACCAGCAAGCCGACGAACGGCAATGCGACCAAGGCAGCCGCGATAAAATTCCGCCAGCGAATCCGTCGTTCCAGCTTCGCCACCCAGGCCGGATCGATGCGATCACATAGCCACATCTGGTGTTTCTTGTATTCGTCGAGACATGCCTGGAGGGCTGGGCGATCTATCCCGAACAGCCACGGCCGCCGGACGCGCTTGAGGATCGTTCGCGCGACGTTTGCCTGATATCGCTTGGTCCCTCTTTTTCGATCGGCGATTGCGACGATGGCGTCATACCACTCGTCGGCCGACAGGCGCTATAGCGGAGTGCGCCAAGCCTATGGCGTCTGGCTTGTCCCAGCCGAAGCATTTGGCGAACTCACGAAAGGCGGCACGATCGAGCGCCGGGTCTTGCAGCGCTGCGGCGAAGACCCGCGCAAGCATGTGCTCGGCGTCACCCAGTGGCAGCACACCGCTGGCCGAGACGCCGTAATAGAGCCTCATGGCCTCGGAGGCGTCGCGCCGTTGCAGCGCCGATTCGAGCGCCGTCAGGGACGCGAGGCCGTCGGACGGCACATCGGGCAAGTCCGGCCCTGATCGCTCAAGGGGGCGGCCGGGGGCTGCATCGCGGCTCGATGCCAGCAGGGTGCCGTCACGGTCGAACAACTCCCACGAATATTCCGCAGCGGGTACTGCCCCGTCGCTCTGCTCGCACGGTGGCTGAAGCCGAGCCGCCTCGGCAAGCGCCCATTCCAGCGCACCACGCAGGCGCGCGAAGCCCTCGACGTCACGGTCCGGATCGAGCTGCTTGAGCCGCGTCGCATAGGCGCGACGGATGATCTTCGGATCGTCGGTTGGGGAGATGGCAAGCTCGTCCCACATCGGCCGCCTCAAAGAAAGAAACCGCGATCGAGCTCGCCGAGCAGGACCGACAATCGTCGACGCGCCGCGTCGATGTCCTCCGGCTTCTGCCGATCGAGCGCATTCGCAAAGATGCTCATCGCGTCGCCGATCACGCTGCGCGTGTCGCCCAACCGCTCCTCGTAGAGACGTGCTGCGCGCGCGATCAAGGTGCGGTTCACCGCATCGTCACGCGGATGAATCTTGAGCTTGGCGAGGCCGGCAAGCCTTCGCTTGATTTCGTCCGGCTGCAGGACGCCGGGATTTCCCTCGATCACGAGTGTGTCGCGGCGGCCCGTACTGAGGTTCGTCGCGTCCACCTCGAGGAGCCCGTTCGTGTCATAGGTGAAGCGGACATCGACGGCTTCCTTGCCGGCCGCAGCGGCCGGCAATGAGATTTCAAGCTCTCCGAGCAGGACGTTGTCCTTGACTAGGCGCGATTCGCCCTGAAACACGCGGATCGCCATGTGACGCTGATAATCCTCGACGGTGGAGACGACCTCGCTGCGACTGGCCGGGATGACCGTATTGCGCTCGATGATCGGCAGGAATTGACCGTACGTGCGGTTGGCCGCGCCTTCGCCGCACTTGACCGAGATCTCGATCCCCAGGGTGAACGGCGCCACGTCGGTCATCACCATTTCTTCCAGGCCCTGGCCGCGCGACGCCATGCCGGCGCGGACCGCCGCGCCGCGTGCCACCACCTCTTCAGGATTGATCTGATAGATCGGGAGGCGGCGAAACAGGCGCGTGATCAGCCGGCGAAACATGGGCATCTGCGAGGCGCCGCCGGCGAGGATGATGCGGGACAGCGCTTCGGGCTCGACCCGCGCATCGCGGAGCGCACGCTCGATCGGCGCGCGCAGGCGGACGAGCAAGAACTCGCTGATTCGCTCGAACTCATCGCGAGTAAGCGTCCATTCGATCGGCCTGTCCTCGTGATGAATCGATATCGTTGCGGCGTCATTGCTGCTCAGGGCGCGCTTCGCGATCTCGGCTTGCCGCCGCAGCATCGCACTGGCCGCCGTTGCGTGTGTTCCGGCCTCTTCGCGAATCGCCGATCCCGGTCCGGCGAGAAACGCATTCACGATTGCATCGACGAAATCCTCGCCGCCGAGCCAGCTGTCGCCCGCGGTCGCGCGAACTTCGATCACGCCCTCGAAGCGATGCAGCAGCGATACGTCGAATGTCCCGCCGCCGAGGTCGACCGCCAGGATCAATTCATCGTCGGCTGGCGAGTCCAGACCGTAAGCCAAGGCGGCGGCCGTCGGTTCGGTGAGCAGGCGATTGACCTTCAGTCCAGCAAGCGCGCCGGCGGCTTTCGTTGCTTTGCGCTGGACGTCGTTGAAATAAGCCGGGACGGTGATCACTGCTTCCTCGACCGGCTCGCCGAGATAGGCCTCCGCGTCCGCCTTGAGCGAGCGCAAGACCAGCGCCGAGAGCTCCTCCGGCCGATGGCCTTTCTTGTCTAGAAAGAGCAAGCGGTCGGTCCCCATGTAACGTTTGAAGGCCGCCGCGGTGAGGGCCGGATGCGTCGACAGCCGCTCGCGCGCCGGCAGGCCGACCAGGACGGCCCCGTCATCGCCGAGCCCGACCGCCGACGGCGTGAGCGTGTGTCCCAACGCGTTGGGGATGAGCTCGACCGCGCCGGCGCGCCACATGCCGATCAAGCTGTTGGTCGTTCCGAGATCAATGCCGACGATCATGGCGCGGCTCGAAGCTTTCCAATGAGCCCGGCGACCTGAGGCACGGGCGGCCGGGCGTGATTGCCGTGACGCAATCCGGTTGCTGGCCACTCGGACGGACATGAGACGTTTTTTGCGCAGGTATCTTTTCTGTTCCTGCGGAGAGGCGGCGCGGCCTGTTTGACGGCCATCTGGCCGATGTCCCGCCTTGCTTGACTTGCGCCCCCTCCCAGGCTTGTTTCGCGCCACCGCGGCGGAGCCATCCGAGCCCTGATGCGCAGCTATCTCGACTTCGAAAAGCCGGTCGCCGAGATCGAGGCCAAGGTCGAGGAATTGCGCGCCCTCGCCGAGACGGGCGATACCGGCGGAATCGCCGAGGAGATCGCCCGGCTTGAGGGCCGGGCCTCGGCGGCGCTCAAGGACCTCTACGCCGACCTCAATCCCTGGCAGAAGACCCAGGTCGCGCGCCACCCGCAGCGCCCGCATTGCCTCGACTACGTCGCGCAGCTCGTGAGCAGCTTCGTGCCGTTTGCCGGCGACCGCAAATTCGGCGACGACGATGCGATCGTCGGCGGCTTCGGGCGATTTCGCGGCGAGAGCGTGTGCGTGATCGGCCACGAGAAAGGCTCGAGCACCGAAAGCCGCCTCAAGCACAATTTCGGCATGGCGCGGCCGGAAGGCTATCGCAAGGCGATCCGGCTGATGGAGATGGCGGACCGCTTCGACATCCCGGTGATCGCGCTCGTCGATACCGCGGGCGCCTATCCGGGCATCGACGCCGAGGAGCGCGGCCAGGCCGAGGCGATCGCGCGCTCGACCGACGCCTGCCTCAATCTCGGGGTGCCGAACGTCGCCGTGATCCTGGGCGAAGGCGGCTCGGGCGGCGCCATCGCGATCGCCACCGCCAACCGCGTGCTCATGCTCGAGCACGCGATCTACAGCGTGATCTCGCCCGAGGGCGCGGCCTCGATCCTGTGGCGCGACACCTCCAAGGCGCAGGACGCCGCGACCAACATGCGGATCACCGCCGAAGACCTGGCGCGCTTCGGGGTGATCGACGCGATCGTGACCGAGCCGGTCGGCGGCGCGCACCGCGATCCGGCGGCCGCCATCGCGGCGGCCGGGGACGCCATCGCGGCGGCGCTCGGCGAACTCGCCGGCCTCGACCGCGAGACCGTGCGCCGGCAGCGTCGCGACAAGTTCCTGGCGATCGGCCGCACGATGACCTGAGGGATCTTCCAAGCAAAAGGCCGATCGAGCCTAGTATTCGTGCCTGTAGAACGGCCGTATACTGCGGTTCTACGGACCGGAACGACCCGAATAACAGTGCAAGAATACCATCGCGGCCGCGGCAACGACTTGCGTCATAAATTTACCATTCGTTCACCAACGCCATGCTCAAAAGAAGGTGGGAAAACTTCGCCTTGCTTAGACCACATCTTAAGGATAACCATCCTTGAAGAGCCACGGTGGAAGCCCACCGCAGGGGGAGTACCGCGTTTTGAACCGTCCATCGGCCCGCACGCTGCTGGCATCGGCAGCGATCGCGTCCGCGATCGCGCTTGCCGGCTGCGAGACTGACGGTACCTCTCCGCTGGTTGCCGGCCGCGCCCTTCAGCCCCTCTCCGGCGAGATGGTGGCGCTCCTCGAGCAGAAGAACATGCCGAAGGAGTCGCCGGTCCTCGTTCGCCTGTTCAAGGAAGAGGCGGAGCTCGAGGTGTGGAAGCAGGACACCAACGGCCAGTACGCCCTGCTCAAGACCTATCCGATCTGCCGCTGGTCGGGCGAGCTTGGTCCCAAGGTCAAAGAGGGCGATCGTCAGGCGCCGGAGGGTTTCTACAACATCGCTCCCGGGCAGATGAATCCCAACTCGAATTACTATCTCTCCTTCAATCTCGGTTTCCCCAACGCGTTCGACCGGGCGCATGACCGCAGCGGCGCATTCCTGATGGTGCACGGCGATTGCTCCTCGCGCGGCTGCTACGCCATGACCGACGAGCAGATGGGCGAGATCTACGCGCTCGGCCGCGAATCCTTCCTCGGCGGGCAGAAATCCTTCCAGGTGCAGGCGTATCCGTTCCGCATGACGCCGCTGAACATGGCCAAGCACCGCACCAGTCCGCACATGGCGTTCTGGCGCAACATCAAGGAAGGCAACGACCACTTCCTCGTCACGCGCCAGGAGCCGAAGGTGGACGTGTGCGAGAAGCGCTACGTCTTCGACGCCGGCTTCAACGGCCGGTTCGATCCGAGAGCCAAGTGCCCGGTGCTTCACGTGCCGGACGAGGTCGCGAGCGCGGTCGCCGAGAAGCAGCAGCGCGACGAGCGCGAGTTCGCGGCGCTGGTCAACCGCAACACGCCGACGGTCGCGGTGAAGACCGGCACCGACGGCGGAATGCATCCGGTCTTCCTCGCCAAGCTGCGGCCGAACGAGAGATTCGACAACGAAGGTCGCACGCTCTCGCTCGCATCGATGTCGCGCGTGCCGGCGATGGGCGGCAACGTCAACCCGCCGCGCCCGCCGGGCGAGGGCGATACGGTCACGGCGTCGGTACCGTCGCGCGCCGGATCGGGCGCGGACGATGCGCGCCAGAATCCGCAGAATGCCACGCGCCTCGCCTCGGCCGACGCCGGCCAGCGCAGCGGCTCGCTGTTCGGCAACCTGTTCAGCTCGAGCGGCGATCAGGCCGCGTCGAACGAGAAATCCGGCGGAGCGTTCGACCGCATGGGACGGCTCTTCGGTCTGCGCGGCTCCGAGCCCGAGCCGCAACCGGCGGCGCCCACGCCGAAGCCGCGGCCGGCCGAGCACAAAACGACCGCCGTGGCGGCACGGAGCGCGCCCGCAGCCGGCGCAATCCGGCCGGCAGCGCCGCAACAGCCGCAGCACGCGCAAGTCGCCGAGGCGCAGAAGCCGGCACCGGCACCCGCTCCCGCGCCGGCCGCCAAACCGGCGCCCGCGGGCGGCTTGATCGCCGGGGCCGCGCCGGTCGTGTCCTCGAACAGCTTCGACAACCGCTGGGGCGCCTGGCGCTAGCCCTTTCCGGTTTCTCTCTCCATTTCCGTGTAATCGCACAATCCATCGCGGGTCGCGCCGCCGGCAAATGCCATGGCCCGGCGCGCGCCGGAT
>WNFF01008966.1_pt1 | contig 10111 bp, 9 predicted proteins | sample 5400441 | NCBI WGS metagenome assembly WNFF01 (sample SAMN13153345, study PRJNA577476) | soil metagenome | isolation source: 120 cm saprolite under Douglas fir tree site 2 hole 3 replicate 1 | place: USA:California | collected 2015-04-18 | reverse complement strand
TGCCTTCGAGCGCGACGCGGCCAGCCTCGAGGACGTAGCCGTGATCGGCGGACTCCAGCGCTTCCGCCACGCGCTGTTCGACCAGCAGGATCGTCAGGTTGGATTGCCGGCGGATTTCGATCAGCCGTTCAAAGATGAAGTCTGCAATCGCGGGCGCCAGTCCCATCGAGGGTTCATCCAGCATCAGAAGCTTGGGCGACGACGCCAGCCCGCGGCCGATCGCGAGCATCTGCTGCTGTCCGCCGGACAAAGTTCCCGCGAATTGGCCGCGGCGCTCGGCGAGCACGGGAAGCCATTCGAAGATGCGCTCGATATTGCGTTTCCAGTCGCGTCGGCCAGCATCGGTCATCGCGCCCATTTCGAGATTTTCCATTACCGTGAGCGATGGAAAAACCTGGCGGCCTTCCGGGACGTGGGCGATGCCGAGATGCGCGCGTCGCGCAGGCCGGACGGACAAGAGGTCGGTATCTTCGAATGTGATCGCTCCGGAGCTCGGCCGCACGATCCCGGAAATCGTTTTGAAGAGGGTGGTCTTGCCGGCGCCGTTCGGCCCAACGATGGCGACGAACTGGCCCCGTTCGACCTTGATCGAGACGCCGTTCAAGACGGGGATTGCCGAATAGCCGGCGGTCAGCCCTTCAATGCGGAGCATGCGCCATCCATTTCTTGCCGAGATAGGCTTCGATGACGCGGCTGTCGCGGGTGACGGCTTCCGGCTCTCCCTCGACGATAACGGCGCCGTGGTCGAGAACCAGGAAACTGTCGACCAGACGGACCATGGCTTGCATGGTGTGTTCGATGATGGCGATGGTCATGCCGTCGCGGGCGAGCCGTTGAATCACCGCGACGACCTCGTCTGCTTCATCATGTCCGAGGCCTGCCAGTGTTTCGTCGAGCAGCAGGATGCGCGGCTGCCCGGCCAGCGCGCGGGCGAGCTCCATCAGCCGCAATTCCTTGGTCGTGAGTTCGCCGGCGATGCGGTCGGCGATGTGAGACAGGCCGACACGGGCAATCGCATCCGCCGCTAGTTTCCTTGCTTCGGCGTCGGTCCCAGCCCGGACATAGGCGCCGACCACGACATTGTCCGAGATCGACATGCGCAAGAACGGGCGCATGACTTGGAAGGTTCGCCCGACGCCTGCTTCACAAAGCTCGTGCGGCTTGCGGCCTGACATGTCGCGCCCATTGATGAGAATTTCACCCGTGCCTGGCCGCAGGAATCCGTTCATCAGGTTGAACACCGTGGTCTTGCCGGCACCATTGGGGCCGATAATTCCAAGGATCTCGTTTTGCCGCAGTTTGAAGCTGACGTTTTGGACGGCTTTCAATCCGCCGAAGGAACGCGACAGGTTACGCACCTCAAGGACGACATCGCCGGTCGCCTGGGTCCGTTCGGAACGCGATCGCTGCGGCGCGGATGGGACGGCGTCCGCGAGCCGGGGATCTGGCGTGCTCGACGGCGCCGCGGCTTGCGGCGCCGATCGCCTGCGCAGGAAATCGCGAAACTTCCAGAACAACCCCTCCGGGGCGACGAGGATGACGGATATGATCGCGAGGCCGAAAATCACCCCCTGAATGCCGGGAAGGCGCGAGCCTGCTTCGGCGTTGAGCGTTTCGGCCAGCGGGATCAGGATCACGGATCCGATCACCGGCCCCCAGACCGTTCCGACGCCACCAAACATGGCAACCGTCAGCGCCTGTGCGGACACCAGCATGCCGAATACCGATTGCGGGGTCACCACCAGCAGCACGACGGCGTAGAATCCGCCGATCGCCCCGGCAATCGCCCCGCTCAAGCCGATGGCGCGCAGCTTCCAGGCCAGCGTGTCGATTCCAGCGGCTTCCGCAGCCGCCTCATTCTGCTTGATGGCAAGCAGCGCCATGCCGAAACGTGAATTTTCGATGATCCGCGTGAGCAGGATCGTCCCTAGCATCATCGCCACTGCCAGCAACGTATAGAGGCGCGGATCGGCAAATTGCATGTAGGCAATCGGATTGTCGCGCTTGATCGGCAGGGTGACTTCCTGAAAGCCGAGCCATTCGAACACGTAGAGAATGGCAAGCGGGTAGGCGAGCATCGCCAGCGCGAAGTAGTGCCCCTGCAGCCGAAATGTCGGAAATCCAATTAGCAGTCCGGCTACGCCGCCAAGCGTTGCCGCAACCGGGATCAATACCCATGGCGACAAATCAAAATAGATCTGGCCGAGCGCGGTCACATAGGCGCCGATCCCGAAGAAGGCAGCATGGCCGAACGAGATAAGTCCGGTGTATCCGCTGAGCAGGTTCCACGACAGGCCGAATACCGCCCAGACCGGAACCAGCGTCATCACCAGCTGGTAGTACGAATTGGTGACGCTCAGCGACAGCGCCGCATAAAGCGCCGTGAAGACAAGAACCGGGAGCAGCGGCCGCAATCCCCGCATCGTCACGTCCTCTCGACGATGCGCCCGAAGAATCCCTGTGGGCGGAAGAAGATGATCAGGAGAAAGACGGCGAAGATCGCCGCGTTCTGCAGTTGCGTCGGCAGCACGAGGGTCGACATCTGCTGTACCAGGCCAATCGTCATGCCGCCCCAGAAGGCGCCGATAATGCTGCCCATGCCGCCGAGCACGACCCCCGCATACATGACGATGACGTATTCGACGCCGACGAAGGGATGAAAGGGATAGTTGGTGGCGAGCAGGCCACCGGCGATCGCGGTGATGCCGGTGCCCAGCGCGAAGGCGACGCGGTGCGCGCGATCAACGTCGATCCCCATATAGGTTGCCGCAGTGGGATTGTCGGCTGCGGCCCTCATGGATTTTCCGATCCGCGATCGCGTGATCAATAGCGTCAGCAGTATCATCGTTGCGAACGAAACAACGGCGTCGATCCCGCGCGCCTTGTTGACGAACACGCTGATGTCGAAGAACGGGCCGAGTTCCCAGGCCGAACTCGACAGCGGCGTGCGGATCGAGGCCAGCACCGAACCGAACACGATCAGACCGCCGTTCTGCAGGACCAGCGCGATCCCCAGCGTCAGAATGAGCTGGGCATAGTGGCCTTCTCCCTCGAGCGAGGAGGTGCGCGTACCCGATACGCGCGAGATCAAGGCAAGGTGGATCGCATAGCCGAAGACGGCCAATACAGGACCGGCAAGCAGGATTGCGACGAACGGGCCGATGGCATTGCCGAACGTGGTCTGAATGCCGAGCGCGGTGAAAAGATAGAACGCCGCATACATGCCCAGCATCATGAAATCGCCCTGGGCGAAGTTGATGATCCGCATGACGCCGAAGATCAGCCCGAGCCCAACGCACATCAAGCCATAGACCGCGCCGATCAAAAGTCCGGCGGTCAAGGCCTGCAGGAAGCCTTCCAGCGCTTGGCTCACCCGTGGCCTCGCGCAGGAATCGAGTTCCCTTGCCTCACGCCGGTTGCCGGTGTCGAGGCTGTCTGCGGCTTGAACATTGCACCCCCCATTTTCTTCTGTTTGCCATTATTGGTCATGACGCCGGTCGTCGTTCCGACGGCTCAAGCCGGCACAGTGCGGCGATCACGCGGCTGTCCGAAAGGGATTCGCAACGGTCGACGAGCTCTTCCAAATGTCGTGCGCATTTGTCGCCGACGACGTCGACGGCGGCGCGTCGAAAGCGGGCGCGGATTTCCTGCGGCGTGGCGGCAATGACATTGTCGAGACGTTGACAGATGGTGTTGCCATCACGCAGACGAACAAGGACTTCGGCGCCCTGGTTTGCCGGGAACGCCGCAGTCAGGCTGGCCTCGCTTTGCAGATCGGTGCGCTCGACGAGGCGAAGAATTTGCGGATGGCCGATATGCGCGTAATTGTCTTCTTCGAGTGCACCGCGCGCGAGCACGGCGGCGACGCTGAAGGGAATGCTCATCTTGGCCTGCAGGGCATTCTGGAAGGGTCCTTTGGAATCGCAGCCGGGATAACGAGCCGCGGCCTCGGGGACCCGTATCGAAACGGTCTCGATATCTTCCGACCTCTTCAGTTCGCGCGCGGTGCGCAAGGCTGCCTGCGCGGCGGTTTGCGCGAAATTGCAGGCAGGAGCCGGCTTGTTGTAGACGGCCATGATTTCTGGCTGGCCGGCGAACAACCGGATGCCGACGGGCGCGGGTTGTCGGCGGTAGGCCGCGAACAGCCCGGCCTCACCTTCAAGGATCGTTTCCGAGGCGCAGGCGCCGGCTTCCGCGAGTTCGATCGCTGCGATCGCGTTGCGGGCGGCAAAACCCGGATGGAAATACATTTCAGAGCCGCCGGCGCGCGGCCATTCGTTCAGGCCGGACGATGTGTTGGCGGCAATGGAAACGGCACTTGTCGCGGCATCCTCGGTCAGACCGAGGGCGCGGCTTCCCGCGAGCGCGGCGCCGAGCGGCGCGACGAGCCCGGTCGGCCTAAAGAGGCGCGCCAGATCGGCGGTAAAGAGTGCGCGGCCGATCTGCGCTCCGGCCTCGTAGCCAACGATCGCGGCCGCGAGCAACGTGGTGCCGGGCGTTCGCGTTCGTTCCGACAATGCGAGCAGGGTGGGCCAGAGCACCACGCCGTGATGACAGATGCTGGCGGCGTGCATGTCTTCGCGCACCAGACCGTGGCCCAGCGTTGCGTTGGCGAAGGCCGCGTCGCCCGGTGTGGAAAGTTTGCGGGTCCCGATAATGGTTGCGCCATTTTCGATTCCGCGCGCGATTCCGATCGCCTGGCGGCTCCATGGGTGATTTCGTGCCTCAAACGCGCAGGAGAGAAAATCCAGAAGGCAGTTCTTGGCCTTGGCGACGACGTCCGCACCGAAACGGCCGAGATCGACGGCAAGCGATTCCCGCGCCAACTGCCGCGCCAGGGACACCACGCTTGGCCCGGTCGACCCGATCGTCATTGCAATCGCCCCTCGCTCGGCTGCTGTCCGAATCTAGCCGCGCATTTCCACGCCGGACCATTCCTCAAGGACTTTCGCGATCGACGTGAAGTCGGATGACGCGCCGTATTTGGCGTTGGTAATCGCAAGCATCTGCCGGACGATCGAACCACAGACCATCGGCACGCCCATTGCCTCGGCTTCATCGATGCAAAGTCGCACGTCCTTGTAGGAAAGGCCGGTGGAAAAACCGAAATCGAAGGTGCCGGGAAGCACGGCGCGGGGAAACTTGTCTTCCGAGGCGCTGTTGCGCCCGCTGCTGGCATTGATGATATCGATCAACACCTTGGCGCCGACGCCACCCTTGACGCCCATCGCAACCGCTTCTGACGTGATCACGAGGGCGGCGGCTGCCATCAGGTTGTTGGCAAGCTTCGCGGTCTGCGCCGTGCCCGGCTTGTCGCCAATATAAAACAGCTTTCCGAAGTGCTTCAGGATCGGCTGAACCGTTTCATAGGTTGCTTTCGGGCAGGACACCATGACCGCCAGCGTGCCGTTCACCGCGCCCTTGATGCCGCCGCTGACGGGAGCATCGACCAGCGTCAGGCTCCTGGGCTTCAACCCTTCCGCGATCAGTTTGGCCGCGCTGGGTCCGGTGGTGGACAAATCGATCACGATGCTGGCGCGGTTTCCCGCAATGATTCCGTCAGGTCCCAACGCAACGGCCTTGACGATGTCAGGAGTCGGCAGACTGGTCAGCACGATATCCGCAGCAGAAGCGACCTCGGCGGGCGATTTTGCAAGACATGCGCCACGCGCGACAAGCGGTTTGGTTGCTTCGCTCTGCGTGTCGTAAACGCACAACGAATAGCCGGCGTCCAGTAGTCGCTCGGCCATCGGCCCGCCCATTCGGCCCGTTCCCACAAAGCCGATCGTCTCTACCGCCATCGTTTCACTCCCTGTCGCGCCGCATGAGGCGAGCGCTCTTGTTGTTCTTGTCGCAGCACGGGCTCCCGAGCCACTTTCCCCGAATGTCAAGATTGTCAGTTAATCTGTCAAGCATAAGATTTGGTATCGACAGGTCGCAGCGGACCGGAATAGGATTTGAAAAACGTCAATCGAGGAATTCGCTCAGTGCGGCAGGACGAAGGGCAGGGCGCCGGTGCAACGCTTGCGAATTTCGCCGCCGCCACATCATGGGCGGATGTCGCCGCGCAAAGTCATGAAGCCAAACGGTCGATCCTGAATTTCTTCGCGACCGCGCTCGGTTCGGCCTATGATCCGGCCATCACAGCAGCGCTGCGGACGTTGTCTCCATTCAGCGGCGCTGCAACATCCGCCATTGTCGGCCGACCGGAGCGCCTGGATGCGCTCGGCGCTGCATTCGTCAATGCGATCTCGGCCAACCTGCTCGATTTCGACGATACCCACCTGGACACGATCATCCATCCGGCTGCTCCCGTCGCCGCACTATGCTGCTTCAGCACGCGCGATCGAGGGGCCGCTCGGTTGGGCGCGCGCCGAGGCAAAGCTGCGCGACTGTTCGCGGCTCAGCGAAACCGCATGGAATGTAAACATCATTATTGAAAATGTCTGGCACCTGGATGCGCTTGCCAATGTATCGGGCTTGATGAGCTCGCATAGCGGGCCCAACGCCGGCGATGGGGAGACGATATCTGCGCCGATTCGTTCGGCACGCAGAAAAAACTAGAACTCAAGCATTGGAAGGATTGATGATGAGCGACAGCAGTTTGTTTGAAAAGGGCCTGACGGTTCGCAAGGAAGTACTCGGCGAGGACTACGTCAACAAATCCATTGCCGGGGCAGACGAATTCACGCGGACGATGGCGGAATGGTCGACCGAGTTTTGCTGGGGCGCGCTGTGGACCCGGCCAGGGCTTGATCGCCGCACGCGCAGCATCGTCAATCTTGCAATGCTCGGCGCTCTCAATCGGCCTCACGAATTGAAGCTGCACGTCAAAGGGGCCTTGAAGAACGGGCTCACCAAGGACGAGATCAAGGAGATACTCCTTCAGGTCGCGGTCTATTGTGGCATCCCCTCAGGAATCGATGCCTTCCGAAACGCGCGCGAGGCGTTCGAGGAAGTGGAAGGCTAATGACGGAGCTGGTGAACCGTCAAAAGCCTCGCGCCGTGAAATCAGGTCCCTTTAATACGATGGAGCTTCGAATCCGAATGTTCTTTGTTGTGGCCGCTTCTGTGAAGGTTTGCGGACGCCGGCCCCGGCGTGCGCGGCGCCACCTTCATGGGGCCGGCATCCGAAAACCTTCACATGAACGGAGGTCGCCACTCACCGCTGCTCAAGCGACTGCGTGATTCGAATTTCTTCCCGTCGGAAACGGCGGGGCGAAACGAGGCTGTTTTCAACGGACTTGAAAAACCAGCTTGCCGCGAAAGTGGCGGGATTCGCTTACCTTGTGCGCGGCCACGGCTTCGCTGAGCTGATAGCATGTTATTTCCAAGGGACGGACGGCCCCTAGTGCAACCAGCGCCACGATGCGCTCGAGATGTTGCCGATCACGTCCGACGCTGGGCCGCAGAGCAACGACATCGCTGCGGTCCGGCTTTGGTGCCTGTGCTCCAGAGGCAATAAAGGCCGCCCGGCCGCCTGCTCGCAGCACAGTGAACGATCGCTGCGCGACATCTCCGCCGACGGTGTCGAAAGCGGCGTCGCAGTCTCTCACGACCTTAGTAAAATCTACCGCATTGTAGTCGATGATCTCATCGGCACCAATTTTGCGCAGATAATCATGATTCGACGCGCTTGCGGTCGTGATCACGCGAGCACCCAGATGTTTTGCCAACTGTACGGCAAAGCTCGCGACACCGCCTGCTCCTCCTTGGATCAGGATCGTCTCGCCGGCCTTCACTTTTAATGTGTCTTCGATTGCGCAAATCGCCGTCAAACCAGCGAGCGCCAGAGCAGCGGCATCGACATGTGACAGGCGATCGGTTTTCTTTGCGACGATGGCTGCCTTGATCGCAATCTTCTCGGCATAAGCGCCCTCCTGGCCAACGTCGCAGACGCCGAAGACCTCATCGCCAACACGCAGGTCTCTGACACCTTTCCCAACGGCCGAAACAACACCAGAGAAATCCCGTCCAAGAATGTGAGGGAATCGCGAAAGCGGGTTCGATTTTCCCTCACGCACCTTCCAGTCCGCGCCATTGACGCTGGCGGCGACAATATCAACCACGACCTCGCCGGATGTGGCCATCGGATTAGGCATCTCGCCGAATTTCAGAACTTCCGGCCCGCCGTGTCGTTCGATGAAGTGGCCATCGGATTAGGCATCTCGCCGAATTTCAGAACTTCCGGCCCGCCGTGTCGTTCGATGAAGGCAGCTTTCATTGGCATTGCTCGCTTTGGCGGATCCAAGGTCGCATTTTTGATTGAAGCATTCAAATTCGATGTCTGGTCTTCCCCCGAAAGCGGACATTCACCGACTCGACGGCGATGTCCGAAACCCTTCACATGAACAGACATGCGAGGCGTGACGCTCATATGAAAGTAAGCCGCCCTGCGGCGGCTTGCGTGGTTCGGTGCCCAGCACTTGCTTAGCTTCTGCGGTCAGGCATTGCCAGCATGGCGAAGGCGACCTCTATTAGCCGGTGCTAACCTTTCTTCGGTGACCAGCCATAAGCCTTGGCGCAGGCACCGCCCATCAGCATTGCCCGCTCAGTGTCGCTCAGGCGGCCGGTCTTAAGGAAGGGCTCGACGGCCTGCTCGTAGTTGACGACTGCGAACGCGCGCGTCCAGTCCGTGCCCCACAAGCAGCGATCGAAACCCCACGCATCAAACACGCGGGCAAGCGGATCCCAAATGTCCGGGAAAGGATACGGCTCCCGGGACAGCGTGCAGGCGCCGCTGACCTTGATCACCGCGTTCGGGCGCTTGGCGAGTTCCAGCACCTTCGCAAGGTCGGTCCAGGGCTGCGGCGGCGCGGGCGGCATGCGCGGCTGCATGATGCCCAGATGGTCGAGGATGAATCGCGTGTTCGGATGGCGATCGATGAGCGCAGTGCCCGCGTCCAAGTTGCCCCAGCACAGGATGTTGACCGGAAAGTCGTGGCGAACCGCCGCGCGTAGGATCCGGTCGAGGCCCGGGTCGTTCGGCTCGCGCTTGGCCTCCTTCGTCAGCATGATGCGGATTCCGACCGTGCCCGGCGTATTCTTCCAGTTGGCGACGACATCGGCCACATCAGGATCGTCCGGGTCGACCGGCTTAACGATGGCGAACCGGCCGGGATGGGCCCGTTGCACTTCCACGGCATAGCTGGCGTCGTAGCGGTACATGGAAAAGGCGGAGATGAAGATCGCGCCGTCGACGCCGACTTTGTCCATCGCCGCCACCATCCCGTCTCCCGTGACGTGATCGGGCCAGTTCGGCACAATGTGCCAAGGTCGCTTCGGAGTGTTCGCCTCATAGGCATGGACCTGGGAATCGATAATAGTCATCGGGGCAGCTCCTCTGTGCCAGGCGAGTTTGGGCATTGCAGCGGGTTCGTGTCCAGAGGGCAAGGGCGCCGCGCGTTGCTGGTGCCGACGGTCAGCAGCTCCCCACAGGGACGATAGTAAACTCAGCGCAGTGGGCGCGATGGATCGAAGCCCTTGCCCTCATTGCAGCCGGCGTCAGGCTGGGGTCGATCAAATGGGGCGTTCTTTCCGGTCAGCGAGCGCACATCGATAGGCGACCACCCACGTCCACGATGGGTCAATCGCGCCGTTCTGACCATGCGCCCCGTGGGTGCAAGTCGCACCCGGCGACCGCTCCAGCCGCAAGCAACCGGAGCAGGCATGGAGGAGACGAAATGTCTGAAGCCTTCGGATAGCTGATCACGAATTGGTGACCGCGCGAGTGTGCAGTCCGCAACGCGAGTGAACGCCAAGCAAGCCTCGAAACAGACGATGTGCAGGCCGACCCGGCGACCCTTCCGGGGAAGGCTGACACGGGTTGGTGAGATGAGCGAAGACCACGCCCAGCCGCTGCACCGGGGTAGTGGCGGCAGCATGTACACGATGATCAAGAAGGCCCGCCCGAATGCCGATATTTGCGGGCGAGACGTCGTGTTCTAAATATCTTCAGTTTGGACCGGCACTCAAACGCGATGGATGGGTTCAGCTCGGCAGGCCACAGGACGAACTAGCCAAACGAAAACGATGGGCCATTGATCGGCGACTAGCGCGCTGTTCGCGACCAATGCCGGGGCGAACGCTACGCCGCCTTCTTCCCCTTACG
>WNFF01006398.1_pt1 | contig 10115 bp, 7 predicted proteins | sample 5400441 | NCBI WGS metagenome assembly WNFF01 (sample SAMN13153345, study PRJNA577476) | soil metagenome | isolation source: 120 cm saprolite under Douglas fir tree site 2 hole 3 replicate 1 | place: USA:California | collected 2015-04-18 | reverse complement strand
CCGCCATGTTTACGCTTTGACGCTTCTCGGACCATGACGAATCCTCCTTCTGGAGTGTCGGGATCATGATCCGTTCGGGCCGGCGCGAGCATGAACCAGCTCACAGCTGGACGAAGACAATATGCGTCCAATTTTACAATCAGAATGATGCTTTACGAGCAAATACAACGTGCAGCACCGCTGCGCGGCCGCGGCAAGACTCTTGACGTCTTCGACATCGCGGGCCGACCGAGACATCAATTCCCAAGGCGGAGATCGCGGTCGCGACGCCGGCCGCATGCTCTACCGTATGCGACGGGAAGGTGTCGACCGCCGTGATCAGGTGCGCAATCAGCGGCGCTCTGCCTCCAGCGCGCCGGCAAGATCGTAGCTGGATAGCAGCTGCTCGACCATCCCGGTCGCGCCGTCCCAGTCGAAGGTGCGGAAGCTGTGGCCAGTGGTGACGAAGCGCGCGCCGGCGTAGAACATCTCGTACTGGGGCCTTGAGAAATTTCACCTTGCGCTCCGGGCTCATCGACGGGGAGCGCTGGGTCTTTTCGATGATCGCCCTGAGCTCCGGATTGGCGAAGTCCAACACCGAGGACGGCAGCATGATCAGAGCGCCGCCGGCGAGCTCGCGCAAGAGATTCATCAGCTGCGGATAGAGTTCCTGGGTGAGCACCTGGGCGGAATACATATAGTGCCGGTTGGGCAGATAATATTCGCCCCACTTGTGGCCCGCGGCTTCCATCCCGACCAGCATCGCATTGACCATGCCGGCGTGCGCCGCCAAGTAGCCGAGCTGCTCGCGCACCGCCGGAATGTTGATGGTGCCGATCGATTCGGTGATGCGGCGCGCGAGCCCGATCAGGAACTTGATCTTCACCGAGAGCCGGACCTGCGCCTGATAATTCTGATAGACGTGGCAGGCGGTGTCATGGAACTGGGCGCGGCACATGTCGACGTCACGATGGACGAAGACGCGATCCCAGGGCACCTTGACCTCGTCGAAATAGATCAGCGCGTCGTTCTCGTCGAACCGCGAGGACAGCGGGTTGTCGTACACGGATTTCGCCGCGGCCTCGTAGGACTTGCGCGAGAGCACGCGCAACCCGCTGGCATTCATCGGCAGCGCACACGAAAACGCCAGAGCCTCTTCGCCCGCCTTGAGCGGCTGCAGGTTCGCCACGAACACTTCATTGGCCAGGATGGCGCTGGTGCCCAGCATCTTCGCGCCGCGCAACGTGATCCCGGCGGCGTCCTCGTCGACGATGCGGGCGACGAGATCCGGCACTTGGTCGCCCCAGTCCTTGGAGCGATCCGCCTGCGGATTGACGATGACATACGTGAGATAGAGATCGTTGCGGCTGATGTAGTCGAAATAGCCCGCGAGCGCCTTGGCGCGGTCCTCGCCGTGACGGCGAAACACCTCGATCCCCATGCGCTGGCCGACGAGCGAGGAAGCGAGATGGTCGGGCGAGCGGCCCAGGAACCCATAGGAGACGCCCGCCCAGGCCTGCATGGCTTTGCGGCGCAGCACCATCTCGTCGTAGTCGCGCGGCATCTGCCAGGAGCGGTTGATGCGGCGGTTGGCGCCGTCGGGCACGAAGGTCATCAGCTCGAGGTTCTCCGGACGGGCCTGAAAATCGTAGAGCGAGGCGGCCGATCGCACCGCGTTCCGGAACGCCGGGTGCATGGTCACGTCTTCGACGCGCTCGCCGTCGAGATAGACCGCGCGCCCGTCTTGCAGCGACTTTATGTGGTCGGCTCCGGTCTTGCAGATGCTCATGCTGGGCTCCAGGGCGGCCTCGGTGGCCGCGGGTGCAATGCTTTATAGTGCGGGCAGGCGCAGAGCGCATCCTTCGGGACGGGCGGGAACGTCGACCGCCGCAGCAGGCGGGTTGCGATGATCGACGAATGCGGGCGCTCCGCTTCCCGGCGGCCTGCCGCACCCTTTGTCGATCACGGCGGCGAGCGCTACGGCTGGCAGGTCAAAGGGCAGAAGCGTATCATTGGTCATGGTGTCGTGACGTCGAGCTACATCTACCCAGCGAGTTCGCAGTCCTCATGATGACAAAGACTGACTTGGGGGTGCTGCCATTGGCGGAGATTATCGTATGTTGCTGCTCGCACACGCCGACGAGGTGATCGAATGAAGATGCATCGCCTTCTCCCCATCATCGCCGCCGCGGTCCTTTTCGCGCCCCCCTCGCAGGCGCAGACCGGCAAGCTCTACCGCGTCGGCTTCCTGAGCCAGGGAGGCTTCGCGCCGGACACGAACCCCGGCAGGCTGACGGAAGAAATCGCGCGCCGGCTCGCGCAGAGCGGCTTGACCGCCGGCGCCAATCTCGAGCTGGTCAAACGCGGGGCGGACGGGCATTTCGAACGCCTGCCGGGCCTGGTGGCGGAGCTGGCGGCAGCGAAGGTCGATGTCATCGTCACCTTCAGCTATCCCGTCGCGGCTGCGGCGAAGGAAGCCACGAGCACGATTCCCACCGTGATCTTCGGCGCCGGCGATCCGGTAAAGACGCATCTCGTCGCGAGCCTCAACCGGCCGGGCGGCAACATCACCGGCATTTCCGACGTGGCCGCCGAGCTCGCACCGAAGCGCCTTGAATACTTGAAGGAGGCAGCCCCCAAGCTGCAGCGCGTGGCGATGCTGTGGAACGCCAAGGATCTGGGGATGACGATGCGCTACGAGGCCTCGGCGGCGGCGGCGAAGGAGTTGGGCGTCACCGTCCAGTCCTTGGGCGTGCGCGAGCCCGATGATTTCGGGGATGTGTTCGCGGCGATGCAGCGCGACAAGCCCGACGGGCTCTTGATGGTCTCCGATGCGCTCACCTTCCTCAATCGCAAGCGCGTCTTCGACTTCGCCGCGGAGCACCGCTTGCCCGCGATCTATGAGACGAGTGCCTTCGCCCGCGATGGCGGCCTCATGTCCTATGGTCCCGACGAGAACGAAACCGCCGAGCGCGGCGCAAATCTCGTCCTGCGCATCCTGAGGGGCGAGAAGCCCGCCGATCTGCCGCTCGAGCAGCCGACGCGGTTCCGCCTCGTCATCAACCTCAAGACCGCGAAGGCGCTCGGCCTCACCATCCCGCAGTCGGTCCTGCTGCGTGCCGATGACGTGATCGAGTGACGAAATGCTCCGCGTGTCCCGGACGAGCGAGCGGAGCGAGCGAAGATCCGGGACCCAGGAGTGAGTTCGCCAAGCGACCCTATTGCCCTGGGCAGCCCGAAGCACCCGTCATGACGCTTCGCGAAGCAGCGCCGGACCCCGGATCGCGCGACGGCGCTCCGCGCCGCGCAGTCCGGGGAACGCCGGAAGCTGCTATTGCAGCAGCCGCAACAGCGCCCGGCCGGCGCTGCTGTTGAGCTCCTTCTTGTCGAGCGTGCCGTCGTTGTCCTTGTCGGCGGCCTTGAAGCGTTTCTCGACGAGCGCGGCGTACTCGTTCTTGTCGATGGTCTTGTCCTTGTCGGTGTTGGCCTCGCGCATGGCTTTCGCGCCCAGGACGCCGCGAAGCTCCTGGCGATCGAGCGTTCCGTCGTGATCGCGATCGAGCGCATCGAACTTGGCTGCCGCGGCCTTTTTGGCTTCGGCTAGATCGAGCGTGCCGTCGTGGTCGGCATCCCATTGCTGAAGCACGGCATCGGCGCCGCCGGTTCGGCTCTTCCCTTGTGCGGAGGCGGCGGCCGGGACCGATCCGATCAGCAAAAACGCGAGTAGAATGCGCAGCATGTGCACCTCCTAGGAGAGCATAAAAGTGTGGAAGCTAACTCGGGCCGTAGGGGTTCGTTCCTCGATGCCTGACGGCGTGGCCGCAGGCTCAAGGCACCAGCATGATCCGCGCGCGAGCCTTGTCCGCGTCCAAGGCTTGCGGGCTTGCCGAGGTTCTTAGCGCCATTGACCAGGGGCCGGCACCTCGGGTGTTTAGCCGAGCCGAAAGCGGGCTCGAAGCTTGCTCCGGCGCCATCAATTCCAACGCATGCGGACCCGCCCGGAAACGCACGCCACGGGCGAGCATGTCCTCGCGCCGCAGCTCCTCGCCATGCTGGCGGAGCACGGCCGACCACCAGCGCCGCGGGGCGGCCACGTCCGGGACCGCAATGATGATCGTGGCAATGCCGCGCACTGCGTTGCGATGCCGGTGCTCGCCGGGAACGCGCTCCTCGCGCGGCGTCTCATCCTCGATCAGAAACGGCGCCACGAACGCATAAGGCGGAACGGGCTGCGCCAAAGTCCAGCGCAGTCGGTATCCGTCGGGCCGAACGCGCTCGCCCGGCGCGATCTCCGTCTCGACACCGGCCGCGCGGAACGTCTCCCGATCGCCTGCCAGATCGTCGGTGCGCATGCAGAAATCGATGAGGCCTCCGCCCTTTTGGGCGGCATCCCACCAGCGATGCTGCGGATTTTTCCGCTCGAAGGCGATCAATTCGACATAGGAGCCGTCCGGGAATGCAATCAGCGCATTGTGCGTGCCGGTGGGATGCGAGCCGCCGAGAACGACTGTGAAGCCGAGCTCGGTATAGTCGCGGATGGCAGCCTCCAGGTCGGGAACCATGATCACGACGTGGTCTAGCGCCTGGAGAGCCATGATGGCCAATCCGCTCGTCGCGGGATGCTGCGCCTGCCGCGCCAAGATATCGCTGGAGAAAATGGGCAAACAAAGACGGTCCCGATCACTCTCGGGGACGGGGGGCTGGGGACAGGATCGGGACCGTGCCTTTCAATCCGAAGGCGCTGCATTCTAGGCCAAGCGCCTTGATTCCCGGCGTTAACCTTGCATTAACCTTAACGCAGGCTTAACGGCGTCGGCGCCCCTGCCGTTGCCGCGGCGATGCAAACTTGGCGACCGACAGCCGGCGATCCGATGCCGATCAGCGGGGTCCAGCCATGAACGAGCGCGCGAGCCCAAACTTCAGCACGGCCGACATCACGGCCATCGCCCACCTCTACCGCGGCGAGCTCTACCGCAGCACCGTCTGGCGTACCCGTCTCGACGCCACGACGAACTGGGCGGTCGTCACCACCGGGCTGGCGCTGTCGCTGACGTTCAGCAGCGAGGCGGCTTCTCCGTTGCCGCTGGTCCTGGTCGGACTGCTCGTCGCGGTCTTCCTCTACATTGAGGGCAGACGATACCGCTATTTCGATTTCTGGCGCATCCGCGCGCATATCCTGGAGGTGCATTTCTTCGGCCCGATCCTGCGCGGGGAGGGGGTGCGCGTCGACAACGGCTGGAACGAGACCCTCTACCAAGACTATCGCGCACCCGCGCTGCACATCACGTTTCTGGAAGCGATCGGCCGCCGGCTGCGGCGCAACTACGGCTGGATTTTCCTCATTCAGGTGACCTCCTACATCGGCAAGCTGCTGATTCATCCCACCCCGATCGCCTCGCTCGACGAGCTCTTCGCGCGAGCGACGATCGGCCCGGTGCCCGGTCAGCTCGTGCTGCTGGCTGGGCTCGTCTTCCATGCAACCTGGCTGACCATCGCGGTCATGACCTACCGCAGCCGCAGAGGCGCCGATCGCGCGCGACCCTCGCGACAGGCCAGGGATTCCGTCCTCGATCTCGCCCGAGGGCCTTGAGGTTCTCGGCGCTGCCGGCATCTCGCATCGGGAGCCTGGCTTGGTTGACGCGGTCCCGACCGGCGCTCCCCGGAGCGCCTTCTGGAAGGGGCTCGGCCTCGGCATCCTCTGCGCGCTGATCTGGGGCGTGCAGGCGGTGGTGTCGCGCCGGTCGGTGCTCGACGGCCTGAGCGCCGCCGACGTCACGATCCTGCGCTTCATGGTGGCGAGCCTAGTGTTGCTGCCGGTCGCGCTCGGCATGCGGCCGATCCTCGTCGGCGAACCCGGCTGGCGGCGGGCGCTGGTGCTGACCGCCCTTGCCGGCGCGCCCTACACGCTCATCCTGGTCGGCGCCGCCGCGTTCGCGCCGGCGCTGCACAACGCCGTCATCACGCCGGGACTCATTCCGGTGATGGCAATGCTGCTCGGCTTCCTCGTGCTCGGCCAGCGTCCGGGCCCGATGCAGCTTTTCGGGATCGGGCTCATCCTCGCCGGGATCCCGGTATTCTCGTGGGACGCCCTGACCGGGACGCCGGCGCGCGCGGGCGCCTGGCGCGGCGACCTGCTGTTCGTGCTGTCTTCGGTGATGTGGGCCTATTTCGGCCTACTGGCCGGCCGCTGGAAAGTGAAGCCGATCGCTGCCACCGCCAGCATCGCAATCCTATCCCTTCTTGGCACGCCGCTATGGGCGATGCTGGTTCCGATGCGACTGTTTCATGCCTCGATGCCCGCGATTGCGCTCCAGGCGATCTATCAGGGCCTGCTTGTGGGTGTCTTGGCGACCTTCCTCTACATGCGCGTGGTGATGCTGCTCGGCTCGGTCCGCGCCGCGCTGTTCCTGCCGCTGGTTCCCATCGTCACCGCGCTCACCGGCGCGATCCTGCTCGACGAGAATCCTTCCATGCTGGAGCTTGCCGGCATGCTGTTGGTGATTGCCGGCATGGCGCTGGCGCTCGCGTCGCGCCGGTGAATGGATCCGGTCTTGCCGCGCCGCGCATTGTCGGTCTCGCGCCGAGAGGGTAGGCTCCGGACGTTCATCGTCTGCCTCCGACGCCGGAACGAGGCCGGATCATGCCGACGAGCAAGCGGATCAGCGAGGCCCTGCTGGGGACCGCGCTCGATCCGTTCAGCAAGCAGACGCGCCAGCATATCGCGCTGGTGGCGTTCCTCGCCTGGGTCGGCCTGGGCGCTGATGGCCTCTCCTCGTCGTGCTACGGACCGGAGGAGGCGTTCCGCGCGCTCGGCGAGCACAAGCATTTCGGTCTCTATCTCGCGATGGCGACGGCCATCACCGTGTTCATCATCGCGGTCGCCTACAACCAGGTCATCGAGCTGTTTCCGTCGGGCGGCGGCGGCTACAAGGTCGCGACCAGCCTGATCGGCCCGTACACCGGGCTCGTCTCCGGCGCCGCCCTGATCGTCGATTACATGCTGACCATCGCGATCTCGGTTGCGAGCGGCATCGACGCGGTGTTCAGCCTGCTGCCGCTCGGCGCGCAGGCGTTCAAGCTCGAAACCGAGCTCGTGCTGGTCGTGCTGCTCCTGTATTTGAACCTGCGCGGCATCCAGGAATCGATCAAGGTGCTGCTGCCGATCTTTCTCGGCTTCTTTTTCACCCACGTGATCCTGATCGGCTATGGCGTGGTGTCCCGGGCGGACCATCTTCCGGCGTTGATCCCGGAGACGCTCGCCGAGACCGGTCAGTTGACGCAGGAAATGGGCTGGGTGTTCGCCGCCTCGCTGTTCCTGCGGGCCTATTCGCTCGGCGGCGGCACCTACACCGGGATCGAGGCGGTGTCGAACAACGTGCAATCGCTGGCGGAGCCGCGGGTCTCGACCGGCAAATGGACCATGTTCTACATGGCGGTCTCCCTGAGTTTCACGGCCGGTGGCATCATCCTGCTTTATCTGTTGTGGAACGTCAGCCCGGAAGAGGGCCAGACGCTCAACGCGGTGACGTTCCGCGCGATCCTGGAGAGCATCGGCTGGCAATCCCCGGTCGCGCAGGACGCCGTGCTGCTGGTGGTGCTGGCGCTCGAAGGCGGCTTGCTGCTGGTCGCGGCCAACACCGGCTTTCTCGGCGGCCCGGCGGTGCTCGCCAATATGGCGGCCGATTCCTGGGTGCCCCACCAGTACCGCTATCTCTCGACCCGGCTGGTGACGCAGCGCGGCATCTTCCTGATGGGTCTCGCCGCCTTCGGCATTCTCATCGTCACCGGCGGCAGCGTTGCGCTGCTGGTGGTGCTTTACAGCATCAACGTGTTCCTGACGTTCTCGCTGTCGCTGTTGGGTCTGTGCATCTATTGGTGGCGCGTGCGCCGGAGCGACCGGCGCTGGCTGCATCGGATCGCGCTGTCCCTCGTCGGATTGATGGTGACGGTCGGCATCCTGCTCGTGACGCTGGTCGAAAAATTCACCGAAGGCGGCTGGATGACGGTGGGGATCACCGGCGTCGTGATCGGATTTTGCCTGCTCAACCACGCGCATTACGCCTATATCAAGCGCAAGCTCCAGACCGCCGACAAAGCCCTGGGGTGGATCGAGTATCCCCCGCTCGCCAACCCGCCGCCGCTCGATCCCGCGCGGCACACCGCGGTGTTCGTGGTGGGCTCGAGCCGCAGCGGGGGGATTTACGCGCTGCAGTGGGTGCGCCGGGAGTTTCCGGGCCATTTCCACAATTTCGTGTTCATGAACGTCCGCACCGTCGATGCGCAAAGCTACGGCGGCAAGGAGGACTTCGATCGAATGCAGGAGCAGGCAACGGGGGCGCTGAATTATTTCATCAATTATTGCCACCACGACGGCATGCCGGCGACGTCCTATCTCGCCTTCGGCACCGACCCGATCGAGGAGCTGACCGACCTAGCTGAGAAGGTCCATCAGGACTTTCCGCACAGCATCTTCTTCACCAGCAAGCTGATCTTCGAACGCGACAATTGGTACATCCGCCAGCTCCACAGCGAGGCGGCGCTGACCATGCTGCGCAAGCTGCATCAGCGCGATATGCCGATGGTGATCCTGCCGATGCGGCTCTAGAGTGTTCACCAGCCGAACGGCGGGCCGACCATGCGCAGGATGGCTTCCACCACGGCACCCCCCGAAATGATCGCGCCGGCGAGCGCGATTGCCGCCGTCGTCATCGGCGCCGGGCCGCGCTTGATGAGCGCCGCGGCCACGAGCGCCAGCGCCGGAAGCATGGGCAGGAAATAGCGGCCCTGCACGCCCTCGACCTCGATCGCCGCGATCGGGGTCCAGGCCACGAAGAAGATCAAATAAAGGGCGAGCCAATAGGCAAACGCCGTCAGGGCGCTCACCACCGCGATGCGCAAGGCCGCGCTGCGCTCGGCCTCCAGCGGCACGAGGCACGCCGCGGCGAGCGCGACGGTCACGATGGGATAGACCCAGGACTGCAGCCTGGTGTCGAGCCAGCCGAGAATGCCGATCAGCTGCAGCCAGTAATCGCGGGTCCAGCGCAGGCTGGTGAGCACGGCCATGGGAAAGTGCAACGGATGCTCCAGCATGAAGCGGAGCTTCCACGCGAGCGAAAAATGCTCCGGGGGCATGTCGGTGTTCTGAAACAGGCGCCATGCGCCGACGTCTCCGGAGACGGCAAGGACCCACAGCGGAGCGAGGATCAGGCCCGGGAGCACGATGAGAGCCAGCGCGCGCCAATGCCGCGGCCATTGCCGGAACGGCCGCGTCATGGCCTCGAGCAGGACAAACGCGAGCTGCGGCGGCTTGCTGAGCACGCATAGCGTCATGAACAAGCAGCGTTCCCACGGCCGCCCTCCGCCGGTTGTGGCGGCGCGCACGCACAGTGCGGTGATCACCATGGTACAGGCGAGCGCCGCGCCGTCGGCGCTCACCACCGAGCGCCCGTAGAGCGCCGCGGGCAGCATGGCGATCAGGAAAAATGTCCAGCCTAGCCGCCCCGCGATGGCGATCGCATAGGCGGTCAGCGCCGTCATGGCGGCAAGGCCGGCGAAGCGCATCAGCAGCAGCGTGCCGACGAAATCGAGGTCCGCGACGCGCGCTACGAGCGCGGCCGCGGCTTGGGGCAAATAGGCAACCGGCGCATACCCTTCCGAGCCCCAGTAGAGCTGGAAGACGGGCGCGCCGTCGTCATTCGAGGTTCGGACGGCGTGGAAATATTCGACCCAGAACCGGCGATAGTCGAAGTCCTCGACTTTCCCCAGCTTGAACAGTGCCCGCTCGAACACCGCATAGCCCCGGTGCAGGCGCGCCGGCACGAAAATGCCCTTGCGGCCGCGCCCGTCGGAGGTCATCGGAATGATCTCTCCGACCGAGATCCCGTAGGCGCGCAGGAAATGCGCCGGCTCGTCCGGACCCTCCAGCGGCGGGGTGAGAACGAGCGTCAATGTTCCAAACAGCATCGAGAGAAATACGAAAGCCGCCACCGGATGCGTCAGCACCATCCGGGCGGCACGCAGGAAGCGGCCTGCCGTAGCGGCCTGCGTAACCGGCGCGGCAGGGAGATCGTCGAATGTCGCCATTCCCGAGCCAGATATAGCAGAGGCCGCCTGCCGCCCCAACAAGCCCGCCAGTT
>WNFF01005795.1_pt1 | contig 10115 bp, 7 predicted proteins | sample 5400441 | NCBI WGS metagenome assembly WNFF01 (sample SAMN13153345, study PRJNA577476) | soil metagenome | isolation source: 120 cm saprolite under Douglas fir tree site 2 hole 3 replicate 1 | place: USA:California | collected 2015-04-18 | reverse complement strand
AATTTCTTCCCGCCGTCCTCGGAGTAAAACATCTGCGCGCCCAGTTCCCAGATGCGCAAATCATTATTGGGATCGATGCGAATCTGGCTGTAGTACGAGGGCCGTGGATTCGTGTCGCCCATTTTCTTCCAAGTCTCACCCTTGTCTTCGCTGCGGAATGTTCCCCCCTTCTCGTGTTGCACCACCGCGTAGACGATGTTCGGGTCCTTGCGGTAGATGTCCAGGCCGATACGCCCGGTGTCGCCGCCGTTCTCGTACGGCAAGCCCTTCGTCAGTTTCTTCCACGTCGCGCCGCCGTCAGTCGTTTTGTATATCCCGCTGTCCGGGCCGCCGCCGTTGAACCCGAAAGGCGTGCGCCGGCGCTCATACGCCGCGGCGTAAAGAATGTCCGGGCTCTGCGGGTCCATGGCGATATCGCTCACGCCGGTGTCGTCATTTATCTTCAACACCTGCGACCAAGTTTTTCCGCCGTCCGTCGTCTTGTAAACGCCGCGCTCCGCATTCGGCCCCCACAAATGGCCCTCTGCCGCCACGTACACCACGTTCGGATTTCGCGGATGAATCACCACGCGCCCGATATGATGGGTCGCGCGCAGTCCCATGTTCTGCCAGGTCTTTCCGCCGTCCAGCGACTTGTATGCGCCGTCGCCCCACGACGAGCTCTGGCGATTGTTCGGCTCGCCCGATCCGACCCACACTACCGACGGGTCGGACGGAGCAATCGCGATGTCGCCGATCGTCGATACCGCCTCTTTGTCGAACACCGGCGTCCACGTAGTGCCATTGTTGGTGGTCTTCCACACGCCGCCGGACGCCACGCCCACAAAAACAATATTTGGATTGCTCTCCACCACCGCGAAGTCATCGATGCGCCCGCCCATCACCGCGGGGCCAATCTCGCGCAGCTCCAGGCTCTTCAGTTTGTCGGTGGGATTCGGTTGGTCCACAGAGCGAGTCTCCGCTCCAGCAATAAGCGCTCCGCCAAACAGCCCTGCGGCTGCTGCCAATTTCCAAGCAAACGACACTCGCTTCATGATCCTCTCCCTTATCGCGCGGCGTGGCATCATACTCCCCTGCTTATCAACGCGCATCATTTGTTTGTGGAAACACCCGGTCCCGTGCTGAAACAGACGCGCGCCGCCGCACCGCGGTTTCGCCGCCCGCTACACAAGCCGGAATGCCCATGCTAGGCTATCCGGCTTACTCCATTGGCCGCCTCTTCAGCGTGAATCGTCATTCGCATGCGTGGGAATTCTCCGCGCTCCAACTTCTTTCGCCCGTAACGGTGCTCTCTTTCGCCTTGATCCTTGCCGGCGCCGCTTCAGCCGCCGCGCAACAGGTCCGCCCGCCCGCTGCCAAGGGTGGTGTCGCCGAGCTTTCTGCTAAGGGCCCGCAGCGCCGCCAGGGAAATCTCTTCATCGCCGACGACGACGTCGACATCCACTACGCCGGTCAGCGCCTGCGAGCGGATCACATCGAGTACAACGACGACACAAATGAGGCGTTCGCGCGTGGCCACGTCCGATACGACTTCGAAAATCAGCATCTCGAAGCCGAGGAAGCCCACTACTTCGTCGGCACCGGCCGCGGCACGTTTATCAACGTTCGTGGCACGGTAAAAATCGAGCGCCAGCCAAATCCCACCCTCCTCGTTACCGATAACCCGCTCTATTTCGAAGCTCGCCTGGTGCAACGGTTTGCCAACGACTTCTACATTATTCATCAGGCTTGGATCACCGTCTGCGACCCGCGGCACCCTAAGTGGCAGTTTTACGCTCCGCGCGCCCGCGTGCGCCTCGGCAAAACAATGGCCCTGGTCAACGCCAACTTCCGCTTATTTCGTGTCCCGCTCATCTGGACGCCGTACGCCACCGCGCCTGCTGGCTCCAAGATCCGCCAGTCCGGCCTGCTGGTGCCGGTCGCGGGAAACAGCACCAGCAAAGGCTTCGTCTTCGGCGACGAATTTTATTGGGCCCCCGCGAACTGGATGGACACCACCCTCGGCGCGGAGCTCCTGAGCAGGCGCGGCTCCGAGGAACGCGCCCAGTTCCGTGCTACACCCTGGGAGAACACCAGCCTCCGCTACAACTATTTCGGCGTGATCGACCGTGAGCACCAAGGTGGTCACGAGCAGCGCTTCGCCATTCAGTCGCTCCTGCCGCGCGGTTGGCGCTTTGTCGCTGACGCCAACGAGCTCTCCTCGCTGACGTTCCGTCTCGCTTTCTCTGACACTTTCGGCGAGGCCATTAATTCCGATGTTCGCAGCTCCATCTTTCTCACCAACAATTTCCGCGGCTTCAGTTTCAACCTCGCATACCTGAACGACAGGAGTTTCCTCAATACGAACCCGCAGCTGAGCGTCCTGTTACGCAATGCGCCGCAGGCCAGATTCGGTTCCGTCGAGCAGCAACCGTGGCGGCGCCTGCCCTTCTATTTTGGGTTTGACGCTTTCGCCGGCGCCCTTAAGCGCGACGACTTCGGTTTTGCTCCGAGCCCCACGTACCTGCCTATCGAGACTCCGAATTTTGTCTCGCGCACGGAGTTCGCGCCGCGCGTCACGCTGCCCTTCCATTTCGGACCGTGGTTCAGCGCTACGGCCACCGCCGCTTTTCGCACCACGTATTACGGAGCGTCCCTCACTCCCGCCGGTGCCGTTAGCACGCAATCCCTCATGCGCAACGACGGCGAGTTCACTTTCGATCTTCGCCTCCCCACGTTGCAACGTTTCTTCGGCCCCGTGTCGTCCGACAAGACCAAACCTCGCAAGCGCTACAAGCACACCATCGAGCCGCGCCTCACCTATCGCGATGTCGCCGGCATTGACAATTTCCTGCAATTCATCCGCTTTGACGCCGACTCCACCCGCACCAACACCAACGAAGTCGAATATGGCGTCACGCAACGCTTCTGGATGAAATCCGGTGACGACCAGCCGCAGGAGCTCCTCTCCTGGAGGCTGGTGCAGAAGCATTATTTCGATCCCGCGTTCGGCGGCGCCATTCTCACCGGCCAGCGCAACGTTCTCGAAGCCCTCGACTCCATCTCGCCATTCGCATTCGCTCTCGGGCCGCGCAACTCGTCGCCTATCGTCAGCGACTTCAAGATCGCTCCCGGCGGCCTCTTCGATACCGAGCATTTGCTCGAATATGACCCGCAGCTGCGCAAAATCACCGTCATTGGCACGTTGGTGAAGATCAAGCCTTACCGTGAATTCTTCGCCACGGCTGCCCATTTTCGTTTGCAGGCAGACCCCATCCTGCAGCCGCTCTCCAATCAGGTGCGTCTGCTCACGGGCTACGGCAGTGAAACGCGGCGCGGTTTCAACGTCACCACCGGAATCAGCTACGACATCACCAACAGCGCCCTGCAAAATCAGCTCGTGCAGATCAGCTACAACGGCAAATGCTGCGGCATCGCTTTCGAGTACCGCCGCATAGAACTTGGCCAGGTGCGCACCGACAATCAGTTCCGCGTCGCCTTCATCATCGCCAACATCGGCACCTTTGGAAACCTCCGCCACCAGGAAAAAATCTTCTAGTTCCGCGCTTTTATCTCTGTGCCCTCTGTGCGTTCCTCGGTGCCCTCTGTGTTAAATTCTCTCCGCTCGCGCCAAATGACTGACCACGACCTAGCCTTCGCCTCCATAGAAGAAGTAGCCCGCTTATATCGCAAGCGCAAACTCTCGCCCGTAGAGCTAACCAAGCTCATGCTAGCCAGAATCGACCAACTCAATCCAAAACTAAACGCCTACATCACCGTCACCGCTGAACTCGCTGTCGCCCAAGCCAAAAAAGCCGAAGCCGAGCTTTTCGCTCCGCGCGGCCGGAAAGGCCGCCGAGATCGCGGCCCGCTCCACGGCATCCCCATCTCGCTGAAAGACAACATCTATACCAAAGGCATTCGCACCACCGCGGGCTCGAAAATCCTAAAAAATTTCATCCCGCAACATGATGCAGCAGTCTGGACCAAGCTCCAGGAAGCCGGCGCGATCCTCCTAGGCAAGACCAACCTCCACGAATTCGCCTACGGCGTCACCACCAACAACCCGCACTACGGCCCCACGCGCAATCCCTGGGACCTCGCCCGCATTCCCGGCGGCTCCAGTGGCGGCTCCGCGGCAGCGTTACCTGCGGGCCTTTGTTATGGCAGTATCGGCACTGATACCGGCGGCTCGATCCGCATCCCTGCCTCGCTGTGCGGTATCGTCGGCCTCAAGCCCGGCATCGGCCGCGTCTCCGCCGAGGGTGTAGTGCCTCTTTCATCTCACCTCGATTTCGTCGGTCCTCTCGCCCGCACCGCTGTCGATGCCGTGCTCTTGCTGGACCCCATTTTCGCGCGCGACAAGGCGGAACCGAGCCTCGAGTCCGTCCAAAAATTCTCGAAGGGCACCAACAAGTTCCGCCTGGGATTGCCGAAGGAGTTTTTTCTGGATTTGGTTTCTGACGACGTCTATATCCCGTTTCACGAAGCAGTTCGGTCCCTGCAGAAGCACGGCGCGAAGGTCAAAGAAGTCTCGATTCCTCTGCTAAGTGAAACGGAAGAAGCCGGCAACCGCATCGCCTGGGCCGAAGCCACTCACTACCATCAACAAGCCGGATGGTTCCCCGCTCACTCCGCGGAGTATGGCGAGGACGTTCGCGCACGCCTAGAAATGGGCACAAAAATTTCGGCGACCGATTATTTGCAGGCGCTCGATTCCCGCGACAAATTTATCCAGCAGTTTCATTTCGCCATGGCCGATGCTGAGGTCGACGCACTCGTCGTCCCCACAACGCCCATCGCCGCCCCGCTGATCGGTGAAGAATCCACGCCCATCGGAAAGGCCAATCACCCCACCCGCGCCCTGCTGTTGCGCCTGAATCGCCCAGGGAATTTGGCAGGCATCCCCGCAATATCCGTCCCCTGTGGCTTTACCTCTGCCGGCCTCCCCGTCGGCCTCCAACTCATCGGTGCCGTAACAGACGAGCTTCTGCTCCTCCGCATCGCGCACCGGTTCGAAGAATTTAACCCGCAAAGTAAACGGCCCCCGATTGCAAAACTGTCATCCTGAGGGCGACTTGTCCCGAGCGGAGCCGAGGGGCGAGGATGCCCGAAGGACCTCAACTTCAGCCCGGATACGCAAATCTCGCAGACGTTTTGGTGTTTGCTCGGCGAGCCTCTTCGCTCTTCCTCATCAGCCACTTCCCAATTACAAACCCCAGCGTCCCGGTAACCATTCCTCCCAAAATATCGGCAACGTAGTGATAACGTCCCCACACCGTTGAAATGCACATGCACGGCACTAGCGGCAGTATCACCCAAAACAGCCGTCGCCGGTGCTGCCACGCGCCCCACAGCGCTGCGAACGATCCCGCCACATGCTCCGACGGAAACGCCGCTCCGCGCACGCGACCGTAGTGCTCGATGAAATTAATCGCCGCCGTAAACGGCCCGCCGTGCACTTCCCCATGCCAAGAGCCCGCCATCGCAAACCATGGGCTCTCAATCGGAAAGAAAATGGCAATCACATACCCGATCGCGTACCCAACCGCGGAATACGTCATCACCGACCAATACCCGCGCCAATCCTCGCGGTAATACAGAATTCCGCCAAGCACCAGCAGATAAACGAAGTACGTTAAGTACGCGAATTGCATGAACTCATTGCCGCCCGCCGTAGCAAACTGCTCCAGCCAAATCGCCGGATGCACTCCCGTCAGCCAGTGGTCGAACGCAATGAGCTTCGCGTCTTGCCATCGCGGCGACACCAAATGCACCAGCGCGCCCAACTCCTCAAAGCAAAACAAAAAGAAAAGATGCGGATACCAGTGCCGCGAAAAATGCCAGAATCTCTGCGTCGGGGTGCGAGAGCTCTTTCTGCTGGTGTCGAAGTTCTCAATCGACGACATCGAAGTAGGAGTCCAGACATTAGCCTCAGCTCGGCACAAAGCCACGATCAGCAGCGCCACGAGCGCCTGCACACTAAGCAATCGCAGCGGATGCGCCAAGTTCGTCGCGAAGATCACAATCAGCGCGCTGGTAACCGCCAAATATCCCAGCGCCACCCATTCAAAGGGCCCGTACGCCGCTGCGGAGGCCGCCAATTCCGCATGTAAGACTCTGGTCAGACCACGTTGCGAATCATAGATTTCTAAACCTGTTCTGTCTTCCGGCGGACTGATGCCGGGCTGCCAAACCGTCGACAATTCGGTTCCTCGACTCTCACTCCCAGAGGTACGCCTCATCCCACGTTCTCCCAGACCTCTTCAACATTTCTTTGTTCACCCTGCAGGCTCGACGAACTCCGCTTTGGCTTCTTTCCCTCCGTCCACGTGAGCACTGGCCATCGTTTCCTACGCGCGAGCGTCTCCAGATGCCACGAAGGATTCACCGCCACTGGCCGACCGACCGTTTCGAGCATCCATCGATCAACCGCGCTGTCTCCGTACGCGTAGCATTCCGGCAACTTAAACCCCTTTTCGACTGCCATCCGCCGCACCGCGCGGCCCTTTGCTTCCCCGAACATCGCATCTCCAACAATCCGCCCCGTCCACAGCCCATCTTTTTCTTCCAGCCGCGTAGCGCAAACCGCCACCGAAGCCGCAATCCCGCGCACTGCCAGACGCACAACCAGCGCCAAAGCCATCTCTTGCGCCAAAGGTGCCAGCGTGCCGCTAACCATGACAACCGCGTGCCCCTGCTGCGCGTGCCATGCCACTTGGTCCACCCCTTCTGGAAGGAACCGTGGGACAGCCATTTCTGGCTGTCCTTGCCGCTCACGGCCTTCTTGGGCATCGCGAACGCTCACTCCTCGCAAATACATCTTGTTCGCGTACGTCATCATTTGGATTCCGCGAGGCGCAAGCCGCACCGCCCGTGCCAGCCACGAAAGGTAACTCGTCATCGGAATCGCGCGTCGCCGCCGCAATTCGGAAAAAAACAGCCGCTCAAGCGAAGGCCGCGCTATCAACGTCCCGTCCAAATCAAAAAACGCCGCAACCCGCCCGCCCATTTCGCGCGATTTCATGCAATTTTCCTCCTCGCAACCCTCTCCCCGCCGCGCGAAACCACACCCTCCGCGAAATACTTCCATCCCTCCAGCAGTACCGGCAACCCTCGCACCAAGCAAAATCCCGCCGTGGCCCACGTCAAGATCTGTGCCCCTATGCCAATCAACATCTGCGCATCCGCCGCCAACTCGCCAATCAGCGCCATTGGCCCCCGCGTCAGCGCCAGTTCCAATCCCAAATAGCAAAAGCACAGGCACTTCATCCCCGCATACAATCCGCGGCTCCACTGCGAAGCCACCAGCGCGCGCCCCCACCAGGTCAGCAACATCCCGTTCGCTCCCCATCCCGAATGCCCCGCACGCATAGCCAACCCGCGAAGAAAATCCGTAGCCGCCCCGCGCGCAAAGAAGAACACCGGCAGCCAGAGCGAGACCATTCCCACCACCGCGAAATAAGTGAAGTACACGTTCTCGATCATGCGGTCGCCGAGGATGTCGATCTGCGCCCCCAACGGCGTTGCCAGCTTCTTCGTCCGCGCGATGTGACCGTCCAGCGCATCCAGCGCGATCGATGCCACCGTCAGCCCCACTGCCACTAGATTCGCCCACGCACCTCGCCCAAACAGGCTCACCGCCGCGAATCCCACCAGCACCCGCAACAGCGTCACTTTGTTAGGCGTCCAGCACATATGCATTCCGTAGCTCAGCCATTCGTGGCTGTTTCCTGGCCCTTTTAGAGGAATGCAACATCACTGCCAAGGGCCCCTCGGTAAGCTGTGCATTTCCAACGGCTTATACTTGGCTTTTGTGACTTGCGCCTCCGCTCCCGCCAGCCAAATCCCTCATCTGTCGGCCATTCGCTACCGCATACCGCCGCCGTCCGTCAAAACAAGTGCTGCGCTTTTGGAATAATCTGGCCGCCAATCCAGGTCATCTCTCATGGGCGGCCTTTTCAGGCGGGCGGCCTGCCGAAAGGCCGCAAATCAGCGACCCCCCGGCGCAAGCACTCACGCGTTTGTGGGACAATAAGAAGTTGCGCGCGCCTAGCGCGGCACCGCATATGGTGCGCCGCGATGCCCGCGTTTCCCTGCTGCGGCGCAGTACGCCGCGCTCGCTCGAAGCAATTTCAAGCGGAACACGGCATCCGAAAACGCCGGGCTAACGTAGCGATGAATGTAGCGCAGGTGCGAATCGTAACTCTCATGCACGCAAGGACCGATCGCGAATGACCGATGTTTCACTTCTGGGAGCTTTTCTGGCCGGCCTGGTCTCTTTCCTTTCTCCCTGCGTTCTCCCTCTTGTTCCCGGCTACATCTCCATGCTCTCCGGCATCGGCATGGAGCAGCTTCGCCAAGGTCAGCCACCCCGTGCCGGACTCTTCGCTTCCTCGCTCGCTTTCGTTGTTGGCTTCTCTGTCGTGTTCATTTCCTTCGGCGCCTCCGCCAGCGCCGTCGGAACGTTTCTTCGCCAAAATCGCTCCCTGCTCGCTCCCATCGCCGGGGCGCTGATTCTTCTCTTCGGCCTGCACCTTCTCGGCATCCTCATCAAGCTCACCGTTCGCACCGGCCTCATCCTTGGCGGCGTCCTCGCGCTACTTGGCGTCGTCGCGCTCCTCCACGGCGGTCCGCTCTTCGCTGGTCTCGGCTTCGTTCACTTCTTCTCGCTCTCGCTCATTGGCTTCTTTGGCCCCGCCATGACCCGCTGGCTCAACCGCGACGTTCGCCTGCGCACCAGCAGCACGCAACCCGGCATCTGGAGCGGGTTCCTCCTCGGTTTCGCTTTCGCTTTTGGTTGGACTCCCTGCATCGGACCAATCCTTGCCACGGTTCTAGCGCTCGCCGCCGCCAGTGACACCATCGCCCGCGGCGTTCTCCTTCTCGCCGTATACTCTGCCGGACTCGCGGTACCGTTTCTGCTCACCGCGCTCGGCATCGGCCAGTTCCTGCGCTTCTACCAGCGCTTCCGAAAGCATCTTCACGCCGTCGAACTCTTCAGCGGCGCTTTGCTTCTTTTTGTCGGCGGCCTGGTCTTCACCAACCGCCTGACATGGATGGCCGGCAAGCTTGGCTTTCTCAATAGCATCGTTTTGTGGCTTGAGAAATCTCTGACCGGGGCGAAATGAGCCGTTCACTTTTGCCGTGCTCGCCAAGCTGCGAGATAATATTTTCGTTACCTAAATCTGGAGGAGTGCAAGGTTGAAGAAATCTCTGTTGGTCATCATCGCGGTTGTCGCCGTCATCGCCGCCACCTACCTGGCCGACCGCGCCACTCGCCAGCCTAAGAACAGCGTCGCAAAAGTTACCCTTAGCGATGCTGCTGCAAAGCCCGCCCCTGATGTCACTCTAAGAGATCTCGACGGCAAAGATCTCTCCCTGGCGCAGTTCAAAGGCAAGGTAGTGCTCGTGAATTTCTGGGCCACCTGGTGCGAGCCTTGTAAGGTCGAAATTCCCTGGCTCATCGAAATGCAGCAAAAGTACGCCGCCAGAGGCTTCACCGTCCTCGGCATCGCCATGGACGAAGAAGGTGCCAGCGTCGTCACTCCCTGGGTCAAAAACGAGCGCTTCGACGTCAACGGTTCCAAATCCCAGATGAACTACCCGATCGTCATCGGCGACGATGCCGCGGCCGACAAATTCGGCGGCCTGCTCGGTTATCCCACCAGCGTCCTCATCAACCGCGACGGCAAAGTCGTCAAGCGCATCACCGGAATCATCAGCTACGACGAAATCTCCAAATCCATCGAATCGCAACTTTAGGTGATACCGTTATGAACGTCCCTGTAGCTCAGGTCCGCCTTATGGACCTGAGGCTTTTCGTCAGCACGAGCAGGAACTCAGCGCCGAGTTCACTATCGACTTCTCGCGTTCTGCGATACGCTAACTCAATGATTGACGAAAAAGACTTCCAGCGAAAAGCCGACGCTGCCTTCGACGATCTCAAGCGTCGCCTGCTCACCCTCGGCGACGAACACGGCTTCGACGTCGAAGGCGAGAGCGGCAAACTCGAAGTCATCTTCGAAGAGCCCGAAGAAGCCAAATTCGTCGTTTCCCCAAACACGCCCGTTCGCGAAATCTGGATCTCCGCTCTCTCCACCAGCTTCAAACTTGGTTGGTCCGATTCCAAAAAC
>WNFF01007443.1_pt1 | contig 10116 bp, 11 predicted proteins | sample 5400441 | NCBI WGS metagenome assembly WNFF01 (sample SAMN13153345, study PRJNA577476) | soil metagenome | isolation source: 120 cm saprolite under Douglas fir tree site 2 hole 3 replicate 1 | place: USA:California | collected 2015-04-18 | reverse complement strand
AAGCGGTCCCAATCGGCGCAGCGCACCACGCCCTCGAAGGCGGAGACCTGGAAGTACTCCTCGACGTCGACCGTGAAGTGGTGTCGGATCACGCCGTGCCACCAGTGCAACGGCTGTGCCCACGTGCATCACCTCGGCGTCAGCCGGTCGCAATACGAATCCGCCCCGCCGTACGACAGATGTTGCAGTAGCGCTGCAACGACTGCGGACCTCTAGGCGCTGCGCACCGCAGGGCGTGCCCGATTTCGCAGCGCGCCGGCGAGCGTTGCGGTGCAGCGCTCGATGCGGGCGTAGACCTCTGCGTACACGGCCAGGGGCCGCTCGATGGGGTCCTCAATTGCCCGCGTGCGGATGGGCCGCGGATCCAAGTCGCCGAGGAGGAACACGTCGCGCGGATGGCGGCCGAAGCGGTCGCACACGTCGCGCCGTTGAGTCGCATCCATCACGATCAGGAGATCCATCGCGCGCACCAGATCGAGCGTCAGCAGTCGCGAGCGATGCGGGCGCAGGTCCTGGTGCCATTGCCACGCGGCGGCTATCGCGGTGTCCGGCGAGCGGCGGCCCGGTCCGAGGAAGCCCGCGGACTCGACGCAGGCGCCCGAGCCCGCGAGCCGGGCGCGGAGCACCGCCGCCGCGAAGGGACTGCGGCAGATGTTCCCATGACAGATCACCAGCAACGAACTCGGCGCGACACGACGGGTCAGCTCCGCGCGCGCGGCACGACGCCGCAAGGGATGCAGCAAACGGTCCGGCGCATGCCGGCCCAGTCTCAAGATTTCAGCCACCACTCACCCTCCATAGAACCGCCCACGTCACAGGAGCTAGGGACTCCCATCCGCCAGAAGTACTGCAAGAAGGACGCCCGGTGCCGCTCGGGAAACCGGCGCGACCGAGTGCTGCGCACCCGCCACGAAATCGACGCTGCGCGCTGGCCCGGGATGTGCGTGGTCCACCGCCCAACTGATTCCACGACGCATTTCACGCGGAGCATGACAGGACGTATGCGGTTTCTGGTGACGGGCGGCGCGGGCTTCATCGGCGGGCACCTGGTGGAACACCTGGTGCGCGCGGGCCACGACGTGCGCGTGCTCGACGATCTCTCGAGCGGACGGCTGGAAAATCTGCGCGCCGTGCGCGAGCGCGTCGACTTCCTGCTCGGCTCGGTCACGGACGTCGCGATGGTGCGGCGCGCCGTGGCGGGCGTCGACTTCGTGTTGCATGAGGCCGCGCGCACTTCGGTGGTGCAGTCGGTGGAGGATCCGCTCAGCACGCACGACGTCAACGTGAACGGCACGCTCAACCTGCTGCTCGCCGCGCGCGACGCGCGCGTGCGGCGCGTGGTGCTGGCGGCATCGACCGCCGCCTACGGCGACGCTGCCGTCCTGCCCAACCGCGAAGACACGGCGCCGCAGCCGCTCTCGCCCTATGCCGCGTCGAAGCTCGCCGGCGAGGCCTATTGTCAGGCCTTCAGCGCGAGCTTCGGCCTGGTCACGGTGATGCTCCGCTATTACAACGTGTTCGGCCCGCGACAGGACCCCGCGTCGGCGTATGCCGCCGTGGTCCCGATCTTCATTTCGAAGGCCCTGAAGCACGAATCGCCGGTCATCTACGGCGACGGCGAGCAGACTCGCGACTTCACATTCGTGGCGAACGTGGTGCACGCCAACTTGCTCGCCTGCGAAGCGCCGGCGGAGCGGGTGTCAGGGCGGGTGTTCAACGTCGGGACCGGCAACGCGGTCACCGTGAACGACACGTGGCGGCGCATCCAGCTGCTGGCCGGAGTGCGGGTCCCGGCGAAGTACCAGCCGGCCCGGCCGGGGGAAGTGCGCCACTCCCGCGCCGCAATCGCGCGGGCGCAGGAGTGCCTGGGGTACGAGCCGGTGGTGGATTTCGAGACCGGCATGCGGCTCACGGTCGCGTTCTATGCCGGGCCGCGCCGCACGCCCCGACCGCGCCTGGTGCCGTCGCTGCGGGCCTGACGCGGCGCTCGGGGGTCGGTTCGCCGTTCAGGAACGCGATCAGTGCGGCGCGGCCGCCAGCCGCCTCTGGGTTTGAAAGCTCCACTCGGCCTGGCGGTCGGCCAGGAGGCCGTGGTTCGTCTCGGCGTCGTAGCTGCGCTGCTCGGCGCTCGTGGCGTCCTCCATCTGCTGCGCCAGCGCGCCCAGCTGCGCATCGCTCTTGCGGCAGGCACCCGCCAGCCCGGCGAAGTAGCGTCGCATCAGCCGCGCGTGCACCTCGGCGAGGTCGAAATGCACCTGCTCGTGCGCCAGGATGGACCGGCTCTGGGCGGTGTCGATCAGTACGGCCGGCTTGACCCACGACTGCATGGTGCGGAATCCCGCAACCACGCGGAACTGAAACGCAGCGCCCCGACACTTCCAGGCCGAGTACAGCGCGTAGGTCGTCTTGGCCCCCTCCGTGCCCTCACTCGGCGGCGTGCCCTGAAAGTCGCCCCACACGAGGCGACGGCTGGCGGACCAGGCAAACGCGTGATCCCCAGCGATGTCGCCGCGCAGCAAATCGTCGAGGGAAGACGAAGCTGGGGCGGTGGCGGAGGCAGTGGACGTTGTGGCGGGCGGAACGATGACGGGAGGCCGTGCGCTGCTCGCGTGGGCGCAGCCGCACAAAAGCAGCAACCAGCAGGCGCGAGCGCTCAGAACTCGCGCTTTTTCATCTCGGAGAAGAAGTCGCGCCGCTCGAGGTCGTCGTCGGTCGTTTCCGAGACGAGCGTGTCGTCGTAGCGCTTCGGGGCCTTGGCTTTCTTGTTCGCGGCCTTGGCGGCATTCTTGCGGACCAGTTTGGCCAGCTTCGCGTCGTCGCTCTTCGATGACATCCGGGCTCCTGCGTGGAAGGGCGGCCAGGGGTGATGGCGTAAAGTCGCTGGGGCAGCCGCAGCCGACAAGGGGACCCGCGGAGCTAAGCCGGCGCGGGAGTCATGGCGGGTCTCACCGCCCACAGCGTGAGCCAGGCGATCAGCGCGCTCCCGACTGTGGCGGCCGCAGCCGGTAGCGGTCCCTGGCCACCCCACACCACGACGGCCATTCCCCCGCTGATGCTGATTGCGGCACCCCAGGCGACCAGCATGAGGCGCGCCCAGCGTCGGCGCACCACTAGGGTTGCCACGGCGGCTACGCCGAGCAGCCCGAACACGAGTTGCGTGGCCGTTTGGATGCGCTGCCCGAGCGTCGCGGATTGGCCGATCTGCTGCAGGCCGCCCGTGATGCCCGTGTACCCCATTAATAGAAGGAAGGCGACGCCCAGCCCCACCCGCAGCTTCGCCCCCGCGCTCATCGGCGCGCGGTGACGGCGGCGTGCGGAAAGGCCAGCACCAGGGTCTCCCCCGCGGGCAACGCGGTCCATTGGGCGAACAGCTCCCGCCGCCGCTCGCGCACGCGCGCCAGTTCGGTGTCGCTGAGCGGCCGGTCGATGGCAGTGAGGGCGTTGAACTCCGCGGCGCTCAACTCCGCCCCGCTCGCGCGCTCGGCATCGAGGCCGCCGACGATGTGCTCGACCGTGATCGCCTCCGGCGGCAACGTGCCGCGGCGGCCCTTCCCGCCGGTGTCTTCCATGTCCCACCCCTGCGCGATCAGACCGAAGAAGGCCTGGTCCACCCCCAAGACGCTCTCGACCGCGTAGTGCGTGAGGTCGTGCAGCGGGAAGAACCGCCCCTGTAGGCCCTCCTGCCGCTGCCACGTGACCGAGCCGTCGGCGCGGAGGCAGCTCAGCGCCGCTCCGCCGTCGGCTTTCTTTTTTATCCGGATCAGGAGGTCGCTCATTGGAATTCCAATATGATTCTGGCCCGCTGCGGCGGGAAGCGGCTTCCCTCTCGCAGGCTCCCGTCGTAACCTTACGCCCCAGCATGCCTCTGAAGGTCACGCCCTTTCATCCGCGCACCGCCCCGCTGTGCGAGAGCCAGGCCTGGCGCCGTTGGGCCGGCTTCCAGGTCGCGAGCTCCTACGAGCTGTTGCATGAGCGCGAATACCACGCCATCCGGAGCTCCGCCGCACTGCTCGATGTGTCGCCCCTCTACAAGTATCTGGTCACGGGCAAGGACGCCGCCCGGCTGTTGCATCGGATCATCACCCGCGACGTCGAGAACATGAAGGTCGGCCAGGTCGTCTACACCCCGTGGTGCGACGCGACCGGCAAGGTGATCGACGACGGCACGGTGTCGCGACTCGACGAGCGCGTGTTCCGCATGACCGCCGCCGATCCCAACATCCGCTGGCTGCATCTCAACGCCCGCGGCCTCGATGTGAAGATCGAAGAGGTCTCGGAATCGACGGCGGCGCTGGCGCTTCAAGGTCCCAGTTCTCGGGCCATCCTGCAGCAGCTGTCGGACACCGACCTCGCGGGCCTCAAGTATTTCCGTCTCACGCGCGCCAAGCTGCGCGGCATTCCCGTCACCGTATCGCGCACCGGTTACACCGGCGACTTGGGCTACGAAGTGTGGGTGGACGCCGCGCAGGCCGTGCCCTTGTGGGATGCCCTGATCGACGCCGGCACGCCCTATGGCATCACACCCTGCGGCATGCTGGGTCTCGACATGGCGCGCATCGAAGCCGGCTTGATGCTGCTCGAAGTGGACTACTTCTCCGCCCACCACGCGCTGATCGAGTCCCAGAAATCGTCGCCGTTCGAGCTAAACCTCGCCTGGACGGTCAACCTCAAGAAGGAATGGTTCGTCGGCAAAGCGGCGCTGGTGGAGGAGGCCGCGCGCGGCCCCGCGTGGCAATTCGTGGGACTCGAGGTCGCGTGGGATTCGCTCGAGCGTCTCTACGCCGAAGTGGGCCTGCCGCCGCGCCTGCCCACGGCGGCCTGGCGCACCAGTGTGCCCGTCTACATGGACGGCGCACAGGCGGGCTATGCGACGAGCGGGGTGTGGTCGCCCTTGCTCAAGAAATACATCGCGTTGGCGCACGTGGAGTCGGCGTATGCCAAAGCGGGCACGGCGCTCGCCATGGAGGTGACGGTCGAGCACCATCGCAAGCGGGCGGCGGCGCGTGTGGTGCCGACGCCGTTTTTCAACCCCGAGCGCAAGCGCGCCTGATGCCTGCGACCAACACCTGGGACGCGATCGTGGTGGGCGGCGGGCACAACGGGCTCGTCAACGCTGCGTACCTCGCCCGCGCCGGCAAGAAGGTCCTAGTGCTCGAAAAGCGGCTGCGCGTGGGCGGGGCGGCCGTCACGGAAGAAGTCTTCCCCGGCTTCAAGTTCTCGATGTTCTCCTACGTGGTGAGTTTGCTGCGGCCGGAAATCATCCGCGACTTGGACCTGCCCGGCCACGGCCTGCACATCCTGCCGCTCGAGAGCACGCTCACGCCGATGGAAAACGGCGACTACCTCGCCGGCTGGGCCGATCACGACGACACGCGCCGCGAGCTGTATCGCCATTCGCCGAAAGACGCCGAAGCGTACGACGTCTACGGCCGCCTGATGTATCACATGGCGCACGCCGTGAAGCCGATCTTGGGCCTCGTCCCGCCCGACCCCACGTCGCTCAATCCCAAAGATCTGATGGGCCTGCTGCGGCTGGGCAAGCACTTCCGCGGCCTGGGCGCCGAGCAGTTCCACGCGTTGTTCAAGCTGATGACGATGAGCTCGGCCGACTTCCTGGACGAGTGGTTTGAGACCGACGTGTTGAAGGCCACCAAGTCGGCGAGCGGCATCATCGGCACGTTCCTGGGACCGCGCTCGCCGGGGACCGCCTACGTGCTCCTTCATCATTATATGGGGGAGATCGACGGGGTATTCCGCGCCTGGGGCTTCGCCAAAGGCGGCACGGGCTCAGTGAGTGAGGCGATTGCCGGCGCCGCGCGGCGGCTCGGCGCCGAGATCCGCACCGATGCGGGCGTCGCCAAAGTGCTCGTCAAGAACGGCCGGGCGGCGGGCGTGGTGCTCGAGAACGGTGACGAGCTGCGCGCCCAGATCGTGGTCTCGGGACTCGACCCGCGCCGGACGTTCCTGGGCCTGTTGGAGGAGCGCGACCTGCCGGGTGAGCTGGTCGCCGATATCAAGCGCTTCAAGTTCCGCGGTTCGTCCGGCAAGGTGAACCTGGCGCTCGGCGAGCTGCCGAATTTCACCTGCATGCCGGGCAACGGCCCGCACCTGCGCGGCGCGATGTCGATCTCGCCCAGCCTCGAGTACGTCGAGCGCGCCTACGACGACGCCAAGTGGGGGGAGTTCTCGCGGCAGCCCTACATGGACATCGTGATCCCTTCGATGATCGATCCCGGCATGGCGCCGCCGGGCAAACACGTGATGTCGATCTTCGTGCAGTACGCGCCGTACAACGTGAACGGCGGCTGGACCGATCAGAAGCGCGAGGAATTTGGCGACGCGGTGATCGACAGCGTCGCGCGGTTCGCACCTAACATCAAGTCCGCAATTCTTCATCGCCAGGTGATCACGCCGCTCGACATCGAGCGGATCACGGGACTCACCGAGGGCAACATTTTCGCGGGCGAGCTGGCGCTGCACCAATTGTTCTTCCTGCGCCCCGCGCCCGGCTGGGCGAAGTTCCGCACGCCGGTGAAGGGGTTCTATCAGTGCGGCGCGGGCACGCACCCGGGCGGCGGCATCATGGGCGCGTCCGGCCGGCTCGCGGCGCGCGAGATCCTGAAGGACGCCCCGTGAGCCACGACACGATCGTCATCGGCGCGGGCGTCAACGGCCTCACCGCGGCGCATTATCTCGCGCGCGCAGGCCGCCGCGTGCTCGTGCTCGAGCGACAGAAGGACGCGCCCGCGACGCCGGACACGGGTTGGGTGCCCCCGGCACTCATTAAAGAGCTGGACCTGGCACGCCACGGCCTCGTGGTGCAAGCGCCTGATCCGTGGATCGCGGCGGCCTTGCCCGCAGGCGGGCGGCTCGAGCTGTCGCGCGACGTGGCGCGTTCCGCGGAGGCGATCCGGAAGCTCAGCCCCGCCGACGCCGCCAAGTGGCCCGAGTTCTGTGCGCGGATGCGCCGGCTCGCCGGCGTGTTGGAGGAGCTCTACACGCAACCCGCGCCCGACGTCGAGACCACGGACCTCCGCGAGCTGCTACACCTCGGCCTCGTCGGCTTGCGCGTCCGCCGCCTGGGCCGCCAGGGGATGATCGACCTGCTACGCATCCTCCCGATGGCGGTGGCCGAGCTGCTGGACGACTGGTTCGAAAGTGATGCACTCAAGGCCGTACTCGGCGCGGCCGGCGTGATGCACCTGCGCCAGGGACCACGCGCGGGCGGTACCGCCTTCAACCTGCTGCACCACCATGTGGGAAGTCCGGCGGGGGTGTTCAGGCCCGCGCGGAGTAACGCGCGGGAGGTGTTGGAGGGGATGAGGGTTGGGGAGGGGATGGAGGTTAGGCGTGGTGCGCGCGTGGCTCGGATCGCCGTGAAAGATGGCGGCACGACCGGCGTCATGCTCGCTACGGGAGAAGAGCTGCAGGCGACGACGATCGTCTCGGATGCCGATCCGCGCGCCACGTTGCTCGGCCTGCTCGATCCCGGCTGGCTCGATCCCGAGTTCGCTCTCGCCGTCAAGAACATCAAGTGCCGCGGGGTGGCGGCGCGCGTGACCCTGACGCTCGAGCGCGCGCCCGATTTCACCGCGCTGCTCGTGGCACCCTCACTCGACTACCTCGAGCACGCCTACGACGACGCCAAGTACGGGCGGGTCTCGGCGAATCCCTGGTTCGAAGCCCGGGCGGACGGCAACAAGGTCGACATGCACGTCCAGTACGTCCCTTACGTCCATGGCGACGACCCCGCGCGGGCCCAGACCTTGGGCGACGTGGTGTTCGACCTGTTGAGCCGGCACGTCCCTGGCCTGCCGCACGTGAGCGCCCGCGAGGTGCTCACGCCGGACGGGTTGGAACAGCAGAGCGGCCTCACCGAGGGCCACCTCTACCACGGGGAGCATACTCTCGACCAGATTCTCTTCATGCGGCCGGTGGCGGGGTGGAGTCGTTACCGCACGCCGATCAAGGGCTTGTATCTGTGCGGCGCCGGGACGCATCCGGGTGGGGCGATCGCGGGTGGGGCGGGCCGCAACGCCGCGCGGGCGATCCTGAAGGAGAGGGCATGACGACGTTCCTCAAAACCACCGATGCCTACAAGCAGGGCGCGCGCACCCTGCCCGGGCGCTATTACACGACGCCCGAGATCCTGTCCGAGGAAGCCGAGCGCATTTTCCGCCGCCAATGGATCTGCGTGGGCCGCGCCGAGGCGATCGCGGGCGCGGGCGATTACGTCGTCGCGGAGATCGCGGGCGAAAGTATTATCGTGCTGCGCGATCAGACGGGCGAGCGTCGCGCCTTCTATAATGTGTGTCGCCACCGCGGCACGCGGCTGTGCGAGGCGACGCACGGCCGGCTCTCCGAGACCATTCAATGTCCCTACCACGCGTGGACCTACGCGCTCGACGGCCGTCTCATCGGCGCGCCACACATGAATGAGGTGGCGGGCTTCGACAAGAAGGAATACCCCTTGCACCGCGTCGCGCTCGCCGAGTGGGAGGGGTTCTTGTTTGTGAACCTCGCGCGCGACGCGGAGCCGTTGGCCGAGGCGTTCGCGCCCCTGGTGGACCGCTTCGCGCGCTACAACCTGGCGCAGCTGCGGACGGTCCGGCGCATCGACTACGAGGTAAGGGCCAACTGGAAGTTGATCCTGCAGAATTACAACGAGTGCCTGCACTGCCCCACGATTCATCCCGAGCTGTCGACCAAGCTGCCCTACACCAGCGGCGCGAACGATCTGATCGAGGGGCCGTTCCTGGGCGGCTACATGGAGATCAAGGCGCCCAACGAGAGCGCCACGCTCACCGGGCGCGCCTGCGGGTTGCCGCTGGGCGATTTGCCGGACGCCGATCGCCGCCGCGCGTTTTATTACGCGCTGTTTCCCACGATGATGCTGAGCCTGCACCCCGACTACGCCGTGTTCTACACGGTGTGGATTCGCCGGCGTCGCCGGGGTACAACATCGGAGATGCCGAGGAGTTCTGGGACCGCACCAACCGACAGGACTGGCACATCTGCGAGCAGAGCCAGCTGGGCGTCAGCTCGCGGATGTATCAGCCGGGGCCCTACTCGCCGCGCGAGAGTATTCCCGCGGCGTGGGACCGGGAGTATCTGCGGGTGATGGGCCATACCGCGGGTCGGTAAGCCGTTAGGCGGCGTAGCGGAAAATCGCCATCCAGTGGCACGCGCTCCCCACCAGCACGAAGAGGTGCCACACGAAGTGGCTGTAGCGCAGGCGCGGCGCGGCGAGAAACACCACGCCCGCCGAGTAGGCAAGGCCGCCCGACACCAGCAACAGCAACCCGGGTAGCGGCAGGTCCCGCGCGAGCGGCCGAATCGCAAAGACGATCAGCCAGCCCATCACGACATACACGGGGGTGGAGAGCCGCTCGAATCGCTCTCCTTCCGCGACCGTCAAGCTGATCCCCGCGACGGCGAGGACCCATTCCACGGCGAGCAGGGTCCATCCGAACGGGCCGCGCAGCACGCTGAACGCGAAGGGCGTGTAGGTACCGGCGATGAGCAGGAATACGGCGCTGTGATCGAGCCCGCGAAACGTACGCTTGGCCGCGCTCCGGGGAAGCGCATGATACAGCGTCGAGGCGAGGTAGAGCAGCACGAGCGTCGCCGAGAACACGGCGGCCCCGGCGAAATCGAGCCGGTTGCCGCGCCGGGCGGCGTGCAGCAGGATGGGCGTCGCGACGAGCACCGCGAGCAGGCCCACGCCGTGACTGATGCTGTTGGCGATTTCTTCGCCGGCGGACTGCGGGCGCGTCTCTGGCACCCGCCCAAACTGCGGCCCGCGACGGGCAGAAACAAGCCGCCACGGGCCGCTGTGACATCGCGGAGGGATGCTACCGCACGAACGTCACGTAGCCGTTCAAGTTCGCGATCGCGCCGATGTGACCCTGCTGGCTGAAAGCGATGCGGCGGGGGTTGCCGCCGACGTTGATGGTCTGCGCCAGCTGGCGCGACTGCAGGTTGAAGATTTGCACCAAGCCGGCGCTCGGAATCCCCACGTACGCCTGCACGTCGTCCGGAGTGACCCCGATACCGAACGCCCCACCCGCGAGCTGGATGTTGGCCGTGATCTGCCCGCTCGGGAGGTCGATCTGG
>WNFF01005793.1_pt1 | contig 10118 bp, 6 predicted proteins | sample 5400441 | NCBI WGS metagenome assembly WNFF01 (sample SAMN13153345, study PRJNA577476) | soil metagenome | isolation source: 120 cm saprolite under Douglas fir tree site 2 hole 3 replicate 1 | place: USA:California | collected 2015-04-18 | reverse complement strand
TGATCGGCGAATTCGGGATGCGCATTGAGGCCGGTGCCGACGGCGGTGCCGCCGATAGCGAGATCATAGAGACCGTCGAGAGCGACGGCAACGCGGCCGCCATCACGGTCGAGAAGACTGACCCAGCCGGAAATTTCCTGGCCGAGAGTGAGAGGCGTGGCGTCCTGCAAGTGGGTGCGGCCGATCTTGACGATGTCCGCGAATTCCTTGGCTTTGACGTCGAGAGCGTCGCGCAGCTTCTTTATCGCCGGCAGAAGACGCCGCGCGGTTTCCGTGGCGGCGGCGATGTGCATGGCGGTGGGAAAGGTGTCGTTGGAAGATTGCGACATGTTGACGTCGTCGTTCGGATGAATGGGTTTCTTGCTGCCCATCACGCCGCCGGCAATTTCGATGGCGCGGTTGGAAATGACTTCGTTCACGTTCATGTTGGTCTGCGTGCCGCTGCCGGTTTGCCAGATGCGCAGGGGGAAGTGTTCGTTGAGTTTTCCGGCGATGACTTCATCGGCGGCCTGCACGATGAGCCTAGCCTTATCCGGCGGGAGCTTGCCGAGGTCCAGATTGACGAGCGCGGCGGCTTTTTTGAGGATGCCGAAGGCGCGAATGAGCTCGGGCGGCATGACGTCCTTGCCGATGGCGAAGTGGATGAGCGAGCGGGCGGTCTGCGCGCCGTAGTAGCGGTCGGCGGGGACTTCGATCTTGCCCATGCTGTCGGACTCGGTGCGAGTCAGCGTGGCCGTGGCAGGTTTGGTGGCTTCGGACATGGGAAGCTCCTTCAGGGGCTGCTGCGAAGATTCTACCAGCAAGTGGCCCCGACAAAGTCGGGGCAGGCTGGTGACTCGCGACCCCTCCCACCACGGCAGGCTCGAGGCAAGCTGGTGACCGGTGGAAGAGGGGTTCCCCGGGTCGGAGTGCCTGCTTGGAAGAACTTTCCTCGTGGGAAGACAGGTCCTTCGACTCGTCCGCCGCGGCGGACTCGCTCCCCGAGAAGCTCGGGGCAGGCAGGACGGCTATCCTCATCGGATATGTAGAGAGGTCCTTTCCGACAAGGTCGGAACCTTCGGTCGTCGCGATGCTCCTCAGGACAGATTCCCTCATCGGATTCCAAGAGAGATCCCTCGCTTCCGATGGTCGCTCGGGACAGACATCCTTCATCGGATGTCTGGTTAACAATAAGACCCCCTCCCCCCTATGTTTCTCATAAGTGTTCATTCTAAAGAATTTGAAGCTCTTTAGAATCAACACTTCTATAAGTGTTGATTCTAAAGGGGAAAGTAACCGGGTCGTACCAGAGGATCTTGAAGGAGTTAGAAGGACCGCTTGGCGGAAGCCCATGGATCACGAAGCACGGGAGAATTGCGCCGACCTAACAACACCATTATAGCATATAGGTATCGTTTGTCAAGTAATTACTGATAAGTGGTTTGTATGGTGCGAGATGGGCGGGTGTCCGTTACGACCGGGCCCCGATAAGATCGGGACAGGCCGGAATCTGCAGTCGAATTTGGCGAAGCCGCCGGAGAGCAATCGGGAGGCGGTTCTTATTGTGAGAGCTGGTGGTAGGACAGCACTTGGTATGTCATGGGCCTCTGAGGCCCGGCAACTGCGTTGAGCCAGCAAGTACTGTAGTAGATCCCCAAGCCGCCGCCGGTTTGTCTGAACGAAGCGGCCCCCAAATTGGGCAACAAGTTTCCGGAGGCGTCGCGCGTCTTGGCGACGAGCACGGCCCCGTCAATTTGACCGGTGCCACTCCTAGTGGAAACAAACTGGCCTTGTCCCACGACCAAAATAATTCCTTTCCAGGATGCGTCCGGGTCGTAGGTTAAGGTGCCAGTGACCACGAGGACCCCATATCCGGTGTTACGCCAGTTATAGATATTCAAATCGCCGTTGACGACGATAGTCATGGGAATGGGATTGGGATTGGAGGCAGTCATCGCGGAAGGGAAAACGCTTTGGTCCGCAGTTTGCCCCGGAGGCACATTGATTACGACGTCCGCACCCTGCGCGATGGTCTGCACCAGGGCGTCGAGGCCGCTGGGGGTCTGCAGATTGGGCGGCACACCGCTCAGGTTAACGATGTTGGGCGACTGATTACCTGCCCCCAAATAAGTTCCCTGGTTGGGGTTGGACACGATGCCATTCGTGTAACCAATGCCGTAAACCGCAGAAGATGCAACACATTGGTCGTTCCCATTCACTTGGAACTGAGCCGAGTTTGGACCGGTAAAGCTAACATTGTTACCGATCAAAGTTAGCGCGGAGGGAAAACTCACATTCGATGAGGACGAACCAGTGAAATTGAGATTCAGCGTGGACGGAGCGACGATGTACTGCAAGAGTTTTTGGCTGCCGTTGGGCAAAGAGGCGAGCGCAGTGACTTCAAGAGCCTGCATGGCACTCGGTGGAGGAACGGTGGACACGATCAGGCTTGGCTTTGGATTCCCCGTCGTCGCATCAATGTGCGCGGGGTCGAAGTAAAGAGGAGTCGTGCTATCGTTCGGGGAGACGTTATCACCATCCACGTCGAGATTGAGCGACTGCTCCGTAACTGCATTAATGCGCACCCACTTGTAGAGCGGGCCCGGAATGCCGGCCGCCGGTGAAACGGAGTTGGTGGTCTGCACGGTCGCGCCCGTAATGGGGGTACCAAACTCTTTCTGGTATTCCGTATCAGGGTAGGTAGAGGCGTTGCTCAGGTCGGTGGGATTGACGATCTCACCCGGGAGTGGATTCTGGATGTACAGCACTTTCCCCAAAGGAAGCGGTGTCCCTAATAAGGCCAAAACTGGCCCCAAGTAGTCCGGGTTACTCGGGAGGAGACGTCCGCGGGCTTCTTCCAACCCGGCGAGGGCGGCGTAGTAAACGCTGGCGGAAGAGCGATAGTTGCCGGCGAGGGCGGATTCCGCGCCGGAGGAGAGAATCAGCGCGATGGCGGTCACACCGATGAGCAACAGTACAAAGATGGCGATGAGCAGAGCGACCCCTGCTTCGGAACGCCGACGGCGCGACCCGCTAGGATTCTTCATTGTAACCTCTTCGCTTATCGGTCTAACGAATGCGAGGCCGAGATTTGTATACTCTGCGGAGGATGCAAACTCTAACTCTATCAAGAACATACACCTTGCGGCTGTTCTGCGTCAAGCTTAGATTTTTGCGGCCGAGCTCTCTTTCCCCTGTGGCTCGGAATAGGAAAATGCAGAAGATTGCAAAGCCTGCGCAGCGCCTAGAATTGCCCCATCCAGTTGGGAGATAGCAGGGAAATTGTTAGAGTGCGATGGTTTAGGAAGTGACATTCTAGAGATGGGATGCAGCATTTTGAATGATTTATGCAAGCGAACATCCGCATTCGCCAAGCCATAGCCGCAGATATTCCCATTTTGCGCGAGCTGATTGAAGCGTCGGTGCGGGGACTGCAGGCGCAGGACTACACGCCGAAGCAACTGGAGAGCGCCCTGAAGACGGTCTACGGGGTGGACAGCCAACTGATTGCCGATGGAACGTATTTTGTGGCTGAAGCCGAAGCCGGCGAAGTGGAGCCGCAAACTGCAAAACGCGAAGGCGTTATCGTCGGTTGCGGCGGGTGGAGCAAACGCAAGACGCTCTATGGCGGCGACCGATGGACAGAGCGAGAAGACGAACTGCTGGATCCGCTTCGTGATGCAGCGAAGATTCGCGCGTTTTTTATCCATCCGGCATGGGCGCGGCGCGGCATCGGCAGCAGGATTCTGGAGACTTGTGAAGCCGCCGCGAGGGCCGCGGGATTTACGCGTTTCGAGATGGGGGCAACGCTGACGGGAGTGCCGATGTATCGGGCGCGCGGCTATGTGGAGTTGGAGCATCTCGAGGTTCCGCTGGCGAACGGCGAATCGCTGCCCATTGTCCGGATGGCGAAGACGGCGTAGAACGGAGTGGCATGGGCTGAGGGGGGCGGGCTCGTTGGCATTGTACGAAAAGGGCAACAACGCGCCGGTGGAATCCCAGGTCATGTATACTTTTCGGGGGGATCCTTAAACATTTGGGTATGGCAGCGACGGAAAAGAGGATTCAGGCATCTCTGCCGGTGCGATTCCGGCGAGCGCTGCGGTTTGCGCGGACGCGCGTGCGCGAATGGCGCATGATCGTGAAAGCACTGATGTCGACCAAGCACCCGATCCTGGTGCACGTGATCCCCATGCGGCAGTGCAACCTCGCATGCACGTACTGCAATGAATTTGACGATGTGTCGAGCCCGGTGCCGCCGGAAGAGATGAAGCGGCGGCTGAATACCTTGGCCGACATGGGGACCTCAATCATTACGATTAGCGGCGGGGAACCGCTGATGCATCCCGAGCTGGACGAGATTATCGGGCATATCCGGCGGCGGGGAATGATCGCGGGAATGATCACCAACGGCTTTTTCCTAAGCCAGGAGCGGATCGAGCGGCTAAATCGAGCTGGGCTGGAACACCTGCAGATCAGCATCGACAACGTGATGCCGGACGAGGTCTCGAAGAAAAGCCTGAAGACGCTGGACGGAAGGCTGGAGATGCTGGCGCAGCACGCCATTTTTCAGGTGAATATCAATTCGGTGCTGGGCAGCGGCGTGAAAAATCCGGAAGACGCACTGAAGATTGCGCACCGGGCGGTGGAGCTGGGCTTCACGAGCACCGTGGGGATTATCCACGACCACAATGGGCAGTTGAGGCCGCTGGGAACGCGGGAGCAAGAGATATTCGAAGAGATCATGACGCTCGGGAAGCGGTCGTTTTCCCGCTTCAACAATTTTCAGCACAACGTGGCGCGCGGGCGAGAGCATAGCTGGCGGTGCCGTTCGGGCTCGCGGTATTTGTACATTTGCGAGGATGGGCTGGTGCACTGGTGCTCGCAGCAGCGGGGTTACCCGGCGATTCCGCTGGCGGAGTACACGCCGGAGATGCGCCAGCGCGAATATTTTACGGAAAAATTCTGCGCGCCGCGTTGTACGGTGTCGTGCGTGCAGCAGGTGGGCATTCTGGACAACTGGCGCGATCCGCAAACGTTGAAACCCATGCCGATGGCGCCGCCTCCGGCGCAGGCCGAACTGGTCCAGATCGGCGCGACGCGCAGTGATTCCTGAGCCGTCCAGGAATCGCGAGGCGGTTCCTTCCTTGTATTTTCTTTCCGTGCACAATCAAGCCGCGACGCAATTGACACGCAGTGGCGCAATCAGAAAAATAAAATCATGACCGCGGCGGCCATTGAGACGGAGAATTTGACGAAGGATTATCCGTTCGGCTTCCTGCACCTGAAGACGAAAAGGTCGCTCGAAGGGCTGACCATGCAAGTGCAGGCCGGAGAGGCGTTCGGCTTTCTTGGACCGAACGGCGCCGGAAAGTCGACCACGATAAAGCTCCTCGTGGGACTGATCTTCCCGACCTCCGGGACCGCGCGGATCCTCGGGAAACCGATCAGCGATATCGAGATGCACCGGGAGATCGGCTACCTTCCGGAACAGCCATACTTCTACGACTACCTTACCGCGGCGGAACTGCTCGACTACTTTGCGCGCTTCCATAATCTGACGGGGGCGGACCGGCGGGAGCGCATTCAGCGGATGCTGAAAAAGGTCGGGCTGGAAACGGCCGGGAAGATTCAGCTAAGGAAATATTCGAAAGGCATGCTGCAGCGCGTCGGGCTGGCGCAAGCGATTTTACACGATCCGCAGGTGGTGATCCTGGATGAACCGATGTCGGGCCTGGATCCGGTCGGGCGGCGGGAAGTGCGCGACATCATACTGGAATTGAAACGCGAAGGCAGGACGGTGATGTTTTCGACGCACATTTTGTCGGACGCGGAAATGCTCTGCGACCGCGTGGGCGTGATTGTGGGAGGAAAGCTGCGCGGCGTGGGCGCGCCGGACGAAATCGTGGAAATGAAAGCGCAGGGCATGGAGATTCTTTTCGAATACGCGGGAAACGCGGCCAGCGCGGCTGCGTTACTGGGGAAGGCGACGCGAGCAGGCAATCGGTACCGGCTGCAAGTAGCCGAAGGGGAGCTTTACGGTGTGCTCGAACAGCTTCGCGCGGCGGATGCAAGAATTCTTTCCGTCACGCAGTTGAAGCCATCGCTGGAAGAATACTTCATGCACCTGGTGGACGCCGGCCGCGCGCAGGCCGCAGCCGTTGAGGTGAGCGGAACATGAGACGCGCAGGCGTGGTGGCCTTGAATACGTTCCGCGAGGCGGTGCGCGACCGCGTGCTCTATAACCTGGTATTTTTTGCGCTGCTGATGATGGCGGCGGCGATCCTCGTCGGGCAGATTTCGATCGGGATTGAAAGTATTGTGGTGGTGAGCCTGGGTTTGAGCGCGATATCGGTGATCGGGCTGTTGATTGCCATCTTCATCGGCGTGGGGCTGGTGTACAAGGAGATGGACAAGCGCACGCTTTACGCTTTGCTGGCCAAGCCCGTGAGACGGTGGGAATTTCTGCTGGGAAAATTCGGCGGACTGGTGCTCACGCTGACGGTAAACACCGCGGCGATGGCCGCTGGATTATTTCTCGTGCTTTGGTACGTGAAGCACTCACTGGCTTCCGAGGATTCCGCGGTGCTCGTCGCCGTGTATTTCATACTGCTGAAACTAGCACTGGTGGTGGCGCTGGCAATGCTGTTCTCGTGCTTCACCACGCCGCTGCTTTCCATATTGTTCACCGCTGGATTGTATATCTCTGGATTGTTCGTGCAGGAGATGCGCACGTTCCACAGCCTGACGCCCAAACCCGCTCTGGAAGCTATCATGCGCCGGCTTTCCTACCTCCTTCCGAATTTCCAGAATTTCGACGTGATGGCCTCGGCAGCGCATGGCCGCGCGGTTCCGGCCGCTCTTATCCTGGAGAACACGATTTACACGGTGGTGTACTGCGCGATCGTGTTGTTGACGGCGGCGGCTGTCTTTTCGCGACGCGACCTTAAATGAAATGAAAATGCAAAAGTCCATCGCGTGGTTGCTCCTGCTGGCGCTGCCGGCGGGATTCGTTGCGCTCTGGCAACTACAGAAGAGAATTGACGCGCGGCGCGCGCAACTGCATCAAGAGCGGGACGAACTGGTATTGAGCTCGGGGAAACTACTGAAAGCCATGAGTCTCGAATATGCGCCGTTGATGGCGGACATCTATTGGACGCGAGTCGTGCAGTACTACGGCGACAAGAGAGCGCACGAAGATCCCAACTTCGATCTGCTGTGGCCGTTGCTCGACATCACCACGACGCTCGACCCGCAATTGATCGTGGCCTACCGTTTCGGCTCGACGTTTCTAAGCGAGCCTCCCGCGCAGGGAGCGGGACGCCCGGATCTCGGGGTGCGATTGGTCGAACGGGGAATCCAGGCGAATCCGGATTACTGGCGTCTCTACGAAGACCTGGGATTCATTTATTACTTTGACGCGAAAGATTACCGGAAAGCCGCGGCGGCCTTTCTGGAAGGCAGCAAGAAGCCTCGCGCGCTGGTTTGGATGAAGATTTTGGCGGCGAAGGTGGCAGAGCAAGGGGAGTCACGCGAGACTTCGGTGTTCCTTTGGAACGAAATTTATAACTCGGCGACGGACCCTGACATAAAAAAGAACGCTCTGATGCATCTGCAATTGCTGCGGGCGCAAACAGATTGCGAGCAGCTTGACGCTATCGCGGACGAATACGAGAAACGCACGGGGCGGCAACCCAAGAACTTGCGCGAACTTATCAGCGCAGGTCTCTTGCCTGGAGCGCCAGTGGACCCGCTCGGATATGTCTACGTGTTTGGCGTTGACGGCAAAGCCCAGTTGAATCCAGCCAGCCCGCTCTTCAAGGATAAAGACATTTACACAAAGCCACTGTAATTTTTCCGCGGGATAGTTGCCGAGATCCGGGTTGGGCAAAACTCAGTCTGTCGTGCAGAGAAGCGTCATCTGCGGATCGATTAGGATGCGGTGCGGGGCATCCGGCGCGAGGAATTGGAAGGGAGTCTCAGGTCCCGAGGCAAGGACGCTTCCAAGAGGGACGCCATGGCCTGTTCCGCTGCCGGCGTAAAGCGGCACGCGAGCCAAAAAGGAACGAGACACGCCGGCCTGAAATAGTTTGCCCCGGACGAGGTAGCCCTTCTCGCCGCGATGCACGGAAAACTCCACGCGGTAGTGTGGGATGCCTGTGCCACGCACCCACTGCTCGAAGAACCACTCCATCGAACGGCTGCCCTCGAGATCCATGGAAGGAGTCATGGCGGCTTCGACTTCGTGCTGCAGGTCGTCCGTCGAGAGAGCGCGATACGCATACTTCGTTGCAAGGGTTTGGAGCAGCGCGGTGAAACGCGCATCGGGATCCTTGCCGCCGGGCTGGCGCAGCAATTCGCGGATCATGTGGATAACCCACGCGCCTTTAGTGTAGATGACCTGTTCAAACCCATTCGGGGATATCGAAGAATTCAGACGGCTGCCGAGGGTAAGTGCGCCGAGATCTGCGACGAACACGTCCGAATGAGGCGACTTCTCCGCCAACCGCTTGCGAAAGCGAGCGAGCCAGAGGCGCAGCTTATGCTCGGGAAGTTTCTGGCTGTCGGCAAAGAGCAACGCAAGGTAGCTGGCCATGGCTTCATCAATCCACTGGTCGCGATAGCTGGACCAGCCCACGATATTGCCCCACCACTGATGCGCCACTTCATGAAATGGGACCAGATCGGTGAAATGTTCCTGACCGGCAGAAGAGAGGCCGGCGCGGCGCTGGGCTTCAGCAGGCAAGAAGGAAAAAGTTGAAAGATAGAGAAGGCCGGGCCAGCCCTGTCCAAAAGTGCCGGGAATTTGCGAGACGCTCAGCGTGCGGAACGGAAACGGCCCGCTGAATGTTTCGTAAAAGCGGATGGAGGAATCGATTTCTTGCCCGAGCTGCTTGAGCGCGCCGGCTGGGCTTGGCGGAGCCATGGGCATCTCGAGTTGCGCACCGGATGGAGGCACTCGGAAAGGCGTCGGCAAGTCTGTAAAGGCATCCGGCTCGCGCCGCGTGAGATGACTGCGCAGCGCCTCTTCGAGCTGGCGATTGGCGTAGACATCGACGGAGTGCTTTTCGGAAGGTAGTGAGGCAAATGCATATTCGCCGAGATTGAAGCCCGCGACCGAGACGGGTTTATCCGTCCGCCAGTGCCCGGCGCGAGAATCGCCCTCTTCGTGTTCCTCGAGCTTTGCGCCCGTGGCAACGAGCCGCAGATGGCGAGGCCAGCGTATCCTCAGATCATAATCCGCAAAATCAGCGGCATCACCGAGATGCGGATACCAACTCTCGCGAGCGCCGACGAAGAGCACGCCGTTGCCCGCGTCTTCGATCACGTTTCCACGATAGCGAAAGCGTAAGGTAAATTCCTGGCCTTGGGCCGGCGCCTCCGGCAACACGACATGGAGAAAGTCGCTGCCGTGGACGCTGCGTTCCTGAAGGCTCATCCCCTCGTTTTGAAAAAAAACGAGAGGCGCGCCACGGTCATCGGTCACGGAATCCATGCTCAAGGCTCGCGAGAGCTGAAAGATGACCAGGCGCTCGCCGCCGGTCTCCGCGCGAAGGTGGATAGCGGCCGTTGCGTCCAGAGAATTGTTGGCAAGAACGGAGGTTTCAATAGCGTATTGCAAAGCGTGAAACGCCACCGGGGGCGCAGAAATTCCCGGTAGGGAGTATGAAGCCCACACATCGTAGAAGGCAGAGTCGCCCAATTTGCGGGGCTGCGCGAAGAGCATCTGCTCCATGCGCATGTTATCGAGGAGCACATCGAAGCCGCCCGTAACGATTCCCTCGAGGCCGGCGTAGAAAAAGTGTCGCGGATGTTGCGATAACGTCTCGAAAAGGATGCGGAAGGAATATTGGGGATTAACTCGCGCGAGGTGGGGCTCCCATTGGGCCGCATAGGCGGTGTTTTGTTGGGGGACCACGTTTGCGTTCTTGAACTGGCGGAGCAACTCCTCGGCCGAATCGTCGGTGAAGCGCAAGTAGGCGGAAGTCAAATCCTGGTCCAAGACGGGAGCGCCGAGGAAACGGGCCATTTGCTGCTTTTCCACGGGGTCGCGCGGTATGGCGAGAGCGTGCCCGCGTCCCGCGAAGACGGCTCCCGTGACGCGGCCGTCGAAAGGAGCGAAGAAGGCGAGCTTGCCT
>WNFF01005791.1_pt1 | contig 10118 bp, 10 predicted proteins | sample 5400441 | NCBI WGS metagenome assembly WNFF01 (sample SAMN13153345, study PRJNA577476) | soil metagenome | isolation source: 120 cm saprolite under Douglas fir tree site 2 hole 3 replicate 1 | place: USA:California | collected 2015-04-18 | reverse complement strand
AGCCCGCCTGACTATCGGACGGGTGGCGGGGTACATCGCCCTCGTCGCCACGACCGCCGTCATGGCTGCCCCCCTGCTGTGGATGGTGTCCACGGCATTGAAACCGGAGAGCCAGATCTTTCGGTATCCGATCGAGTGGTTTCCGCAGACTCCCACGCTCAGCAACTTTGCGCGGGTGTTCACCGACTACCCGATTGGTCGCTGGTTCTTCAATAGTCTCACCGTGGCGTTGCTCACCACGGCGGTCGGCGTGCCCTTGTACACCCTGGCAGCGTATCCGCTGGCCCGGTTGAACTTCCCCGGCAAGCGGTTCATTTTTCTGGCGATCTTGGCCACGATGCTCATGCCGGTCGAAGCCACGATGGTGCCGCTGTTCTTGGGCCTCTCACGCCTGCGGTTTTCCGACAGCTACATCAGCCTCGTCATGCCGGTCGTGGCCAACGCCTTCGGCCTGTATCTGCTGACGCAATTCTTCCAGACGATCCCTTTGGAGTTGCGGGACGCCGCGGTCATCGACGGCGCGAGCCACGTCACCATACTGTGGCGCATCATCCTGCCGCTGTCCAAGCCAGCCCTGACCACGGTCTCCATCTTCACCTTCATGGCGAGCTGGAACAACTTTGTGTGGCCGTTTATCGTGACGAATACCGATTCTACGCGTACTCTGCCCGCTGGTCTGGCCGCGCTGATCGGCGGCGTCGATGTGGGAACGCGGTTTGGCATCAGCATGGCGAGCGCACTGATCGCCACCTTTCCGCCCCTGGTGATCTTCATCGCGCTGGAGCGCTACTTCGCCCAAGGGATCTCCCTGACCGGTACAAAGGGTTAAATCTCCTCGCTCTCCCGCCCGACTCCGTCTCGTGGTGGGTGGACCAGAGCCCTCGAAGTCCGCAACGCCGCCAGTGGCGGCGGATGGCGCTGACGCTCGAGGGACTCCTCAGGATTTACGAGCTGGTTTCTGTGGGGTGTAGACAACGCCAGCGCCGCGTCCCAGCACCAGGACGGTGCGGTGAGGGTGGCGCTCATACAGGTCGTCGACGAATTTGCCCGGTCGCTCCCCGTTCCTCTCGAAGAGGTCGTAGTGCAGCGGAATCGTCAGATCGAATCCGGCGGCGTCCGCGAGATCAGCTGCCTCCTGAGAGGTCATGTTGCCGACGATGCCGCGCTGTCGGCGGACGTAGTCCCGCCCGTTGATGACCACCAGGCCCACCGCGACACGGTGGCGTTGGAGAAGCTCGAGCAGGCCAGGATAGACCAACGTATCGCCGGAGTGGTAGACGCGGACGCCTTGCGCATCGAGGACGTATCCAAAGAACCGGTGGCCCAGACCCGGTTCCTGTTCTAGCTCCTCGTGGGCCGCGGGGATTGCCGCGAGCGTTAGGCCGGGGAGGGGAGCGATGGTCTCGTCTGCAGGCGGGACCAGGATGCGCTCGCGCGCGATCCCGGTTTCGGCCAAGATCCGCGCGGAACGGCCCGGGAGGACGAACCGGGCCCGCGGCGAGGCCCCAGCCACGATGGGCAACGTATCTAGGTCAAGGTGGTCTTCATGATCGTGCGTCACGAGGACCAGATCGGCATTCCGCACCGCTGCAGGGTCCACCAAGCTGGGATACCGGCGAACGATGGGCTCCCCGCGTGCCCGTGTGACGCGTTCGACGAAGTCCGAGAGGTAGGGGTCGATGTATATTGTCCATCGCTCTGTCCGCAGCACGACGGACGCCTGTCCCAGGAACCAGATCCCCACAGAGCCTGACGGGACGGAGGCGGCGTCGATTTGATCGATCAGGTTCATGGTGCCCCTGATCCGCGTTTGTCGTTCCCCAATCCTAGGGTGGGGTCGAGGATTATTTTGAGTGCGTGGGCCTGGGCTGCTGCGAGATCTGCAAACGCGGCAGGCGCCGCCCGCAGCGGCAGAACCGCATCGACAACGCCTGGCAGCCAGGACAGCGTGGGGAGCCGGTCTACCGACTGGCGGAACTCCTCCGGGGTGTAAGCGTACGAGCCGGCGATAGTGACTTCCGCGGTGACCACGCGCTGCATGGACACGGTGACGTCAGGCTCGGCGTTCCCGACCCAGACGACCGTCCCGCCAGGCCGCGCTAGCTCGATCGAGGCTGCGGCCGTGGTGCCCAGGCCGACTGCTTCGAAGACCGCGTCGAAACCCTCGGGCGCGCGACGACGCCGGATGTCCTCCCACGCGGTCTGCCCGGAATTTTCGACGGCAGCGCTAGGAACCAACGTCTTGACGCGATCCAGCCGGTCTGCGCGCACATCACAGACCACCACGTCCCTTTGGAGATCCGCCGGCATGGCCGCCAGTATCGTCACACCAATCATGCCGGCGCCAATGATGGTTACCTTGAAGGGGGCAGCCGGTGGGTGGCGTCCCGAACGCGCTAGCATTGCCCAGGCGTGCAGTCCCACCGCAAGCGGTTCCGCCAGCGCGCCGACCGCCGCGCTGATCCCCTTGGGGAGAGGGACGAGGTTAGTCACCGGGGCCAGGAAATACTCAGCCATGGCCCCGGCCACAGTCATCATCCCTAGTCCCTTCCGGTGCAGGCATAGGTGAGGGGCTCCGGCACGGCACGCGCTACAGTTGCCACACGACCACAGGGGATTGACGGCCACCAGCACACCAGGGCGGATCCCTTGTTCGTGTGCCTGTTGGGCTGGTCCAAACTCCACGATCTCGCCGACCGCCTCGTGTCCCATCACGAGCGGGGGGACCCTTCGTCCCGACCGTCCCGTGTAGCCGTGTACGTCAGAGCCACAGATGCCGACGGCGCGAGTGCGGAGGAGTGCTTCCCCGGGTCCGGGACGGCCGACTGGCAGTTCTTCGACCCGGAGGATACCAGGGCCGTGAAAGACAGCGCCTTTCATCTGCGGCGGGTCCTCGGAGCGGGGCGAAGCGAGGCCACTCGCCCCCATGTTGCCCGGATGTATCCGAGGGCCCGCGTCAGCCCGTCCAAACCCTCGGGGCCGTTGTACTCAGCCGAAAGCCATCCGTCGTACCCACTCGTCTGGAGCAGGCGGAAGATCGCGGGGAAATCGACGATGCCCTCACCGGCGGGAGCATGCAGGTACGTGCCCGGGCCCACCCTGTCGCTGCAGTGCACGTGAACGACGAGATCTTGGATCTCCGCGAGGACCGCCAACGGATCCTCCCCGATCATGACCTGGTTAGACGTATCGTAATTCACGCGCAGCCCATGAGGGCCCAGGGTATGGACGATCTCCAGAAACGTCTCTGCCCGCTGCGCGAAGTCCGGATGGTCCCAAAAGTAGTCTTTGTAGTGGTTCTCAAACGCGAGAAACACCTGATGGCGGGCGGCATGGTCGAGTAACGGACGAACTGCGTCGACGACCCACCGGATGCCATCCACCCGGGTGGTCTGGGGGTGGGCCTGGCCGGCGGTAATGCGCACGCAGGTCGCGCCCAGTGCAGCGGCTACCTCGATGTCGTTGCGGGTTCGTGCGATCTCCGCAGTGCGCATCGTGGCGTCGGGGTGGGTGAAGTCGGGAGCGCATGTTACCTGCGATACACGGAGACGGCGCGCATTCAAGGCGGCCCGCAGTCGGTCGAGATCGCCGGGGGCGGTCGGGAGCATGCGCCAGTGAATCTCGGTCCCGTCAAGCGGAAGGCCTGCGGCGATCTCTAGCCAGTCGACCAGACTCAACGTCTGGTCCAAGACGATGGCCTTGAAGTAGATCATGGGGAGGCAGCTGTAGTTCATGGGGCCGATGCACCGCGCTGTCCTGGCCGTGGACCGGCCTCTCTCCGTCCAGTCCGACGAGGCGGGCGCCCGAGCGCTTGTCGGATGCCGTGTGCAGTGGCGAGCAGGTGGACGCGCACCTCTCGGCGTGCTCCCTCGATGTCACCTGCTCGATGCAGCGTAGGATGCGCTCGTGTGCCCGCAGCGCGGGAAAGACACCGCCCGCTCGCTTGGCACTGACCTCGCGGCTCGCCGGGAGCAACTCTCCGATCGGCTCGATTGAATCTGTAGGGGTAAGGGAGCCAAACTTCGTCGTAGAAAACATCCAAAGTCGACAGTACGTCGGCAATGGGAATGATTCCGGAGGAACAGGTCATAGTGAGTTTGTGACCGTCCTCACTCATACGCAACTGTGCGTGTCGAACCGTATACCCCACCCTTACCCATCCAGAGCCTTCCTTCCTTGTTAATTCCTCCCGGATCGGGCTTGCGTGCTTACGCATCCATGATCAATGCCCCACGAGTCCGCTCACTTGCGAGGCATTTACCAAAACTTCATCATTACCTGATACCTTCTTGCCTGTTCAACAGATGCACGCATCAGTACGGGAGGGGACTCGATGAATCAGCAAGATCTAGGTTCCGGGCGCGTGTGGCGCGTTTTCATGGTCGCCGCGTTTTTGGCACTTGGGTGGGGGCTTAGCGGGGCGTCAACGGCCGTCGGTCAACCGGGGCAGCCGGTCATCCTGGCGATCGGCCAGTGGCAGGGTATTGACTCATTCCATCAGACCCAGGGCAAAGCCATTCTGGTCCGGGTTCCTGACGGCCGTCGGTTCATCCGATTCGAGGACTTCAGGGTTACCAACGGGCCAGATCTCTACGTCTATCTGTCAGGGCACCCATCCCCTCGGACCGGCGCTCAACTCCATGAGGGTGCCGCGTTCGAGGTGGCGCGGCTGAAGGGGAACATTGGCAGCCAGAACTACGAGCTGCCCGCTGACCTAGACCTCTCCAAGTTCAAGTCGGTCGCGATCTATTGCAAGCGGTTCAGTGTGATGTTTGGAAGCGCACAAGTGATCACGCCGCCGTAACCTTAGGCGCGGGGAGCACCACAGGAGGCTGCCATGCGAAGACTACTGAGGCGGTATTGGTGGGTGGTTGTCATTCTGACCATGGTCTTGGTGCCGGTCGCCTGGTACCTGGGCTCGCCTCTGTTCCTAAATACGTTAGTTGATGAGCCGTTCCCGAAATAGGATAACCGCAGCTAACACATGGATTCTCCAGATGTCTGCCGCACGGATCGAGGCTGATGAGGGCCGCATCATCGACCTTTGCCAATCACCCGAGTTCGCTACTGAACAGTTGAAGGCCCTCTATGGGAAATTCGACCCGGCACCTACTGAGGGTAACGACGAAACTTGTGCGAAGACCATCATCGATCCCGCCCGTAGACGAGCCCAAGGGATTTCGTCACAGCTCGCATTGCCGTCGAAGCGAGCGCTACGCTCCCAGGTGAAAGGGGTTCAGAAAGCAAAACGGAAGTAGGGGAAGTGCGGGCACTGCGTCATTCCGGGAACTCTGAGGGGGGAGCTCGATGGTCGACGAACACGCTCAGCAGCGCAAAGGATGGACGCGGCGCAGGTTGTTGCAAACGGCCGGACTTACCGCGGTGGTGGTGGCGGCCGATTCAGTGCTCGGCGACTTTGGCGGCTGGACGCGCGCGGCGGCAGCTGCGCTACCGAAGCCGCGCGCCGGGGCACGCATCCGGCTGCTCCAGTGGAATAGCTTCGTGCGAGCGGCCGACGACGAACTCAGGCGTCAGGCGAAGGAGTGGGGCGACGCGAACGGCGTCACGGTTGACATCGAGACCGTCAGCGGCGACCAGCTGCAGCCGCGAACCGTTGCCGCGGTCGCGGCTGGTGATGGCCCCGATATTATCCAAATGCAGTACGGGTGGCCGCATCTGTACACTGCCTCCACAGTCGTGGTGACCAACGAAGTCAATACCCTCATTGAGCGCCTGGGCAAGGTGCACCCCGTCAACGAGGCCTTCTGTAAAGTCCGCGGCGAGTGGCGAGCCATCCCCTACACGCAGGTCCCGAACGCCTGGCATTACCGCACGGACTACTTCCAAAATGCCGGGGTCAAATCGTTCCCGAAGACCTGGGACGAGTTGATCGATGCCGGCAAGAGGGTCGCCGACGCCACCGGGAAGCCCATTGCGCAGACGGTCGGTCACGCCTACGGCGACTCCCTGACGATGTGGTACCCGGTGTTGTGGAGCTACGGCGGGGCGGAGGTAGACAAGGACGGCCGCACGGTCGTAATCAACTCCGCCGAGACCGAAGCGGCGCTCAAGTGGGCGATCCGCGCCGCGCAGAACGGCGTCAAGTGGTTCCCGGAGTGGCTGGACCCCGACAACAACCAGGCCTATCATGCCGACCGCATCAGCGCGACCCTCAACGGCGCCAGTATTTATATCCGCGAGGTCGTCGAGTTCAAGAAATTCGACCAGGTCACCGGCCTGGCCGGTATGCCGGGAGGGCCGAAGGGGACCTTCACGCTGAACCTGGCCATGAATCACGCCGTCATGCGCTGGTCGAAGGAGCTAGAGACCGCGAAGGCTTTTCTCTTCTATATCATGGACAAAGCCAACTACTCGAAGTGGATGGCAGCCGCCCGAGGATACAACGCCGGCGTGTTCGAGGCCTTGTACGATGACCCTGTCTGGAAGAGCGACCCCAACCTCGCGGCGTTCCGCAACGTGGTGGTTGACCCTGCCGGCAAACCCATCGGCAACTGGCCGGGGTGGCCGGCGCGTCCGAGCAAATGGACCAGCCAGTCGCAAACGCAGTACGTCATTGCTGACATGTTCGCGAAGGCGATCTTCAGCGGCGACAGCAAGGCGGCGATGACCGAAGCGGAGGCCAAGCTAAAGGCGATCTACGGGCGTCCGTAACCGGCAGGGAGAACCGTGGACACGGTGAGCCGGCCAGCTCAGGCCGCGCAAGCGCCATTCCCAAAGCCGCATATCCGCTTCTTCGACCGAGAAGCGCCACTCGGATTCCTCCTGCTCGCGCCGACGCTCTTCATGCTGCTGGCGTTTCTCGCCTATCCATTCATGGTCGGACTGTGGCTCTCGGTCACCGACTCGGAAGTCGGTATGATCGGGCGGTTCGTGGGGCTAAGCAACTATCGGTTCGAGTTCCTCAACGACCCCGTATTCTTGACAAGCGTCTCGAACACGTTCGTCTACACAGCCGTGACCACGGTCTTCAAACTGGTGTTGGGACTGGTCATGGCCTTGGTCCTCAACCAAGCCTTTTCCCTGCAGCGCTTCGTCCGTGCTGCGCTACTCTTGCCGTGGATCATCCCCACGGTGCTCAGCACGCTCGCTTGGCGCTGGATGTTCGACCCGACCTTCAGCGTGGTCAACTGGGTCCTGACGCACAGCGGGCTCGCGGCGCGCGGCGTGGATTGGCTCGGCACCCCGCAGACGGCCATGGCGTCGTTGATTATCGTGAACGTCTGGCGCGGGGCTCCCTTCTACGGCATTTCCTTCCTCGCCGGGCTTCAGATCATCCCCGTCGAACTTTACGAGGCTGCCAAAATGGACGGGGCCACCCGCTGGCACCAGTTGCTCAACATCACCCTGCCCATGCTGCGGCCGGTGCTCCTGGTCGTCCTTCTCCTTTCGACGATCCTCACGTTTGCGGACTTTCAGCTACCTTTCGTGTTGACGAACGGGGCACCCTACAGCAGTTCACACGTGCTGGCGACCTGGGCTTACGCCCAGGCCATTCAAGGCGGCGCCATAGGGATCGGAGCCGCCGTTTCCCTCGTGCTCTTCCCGGTCCTCTCCATCGTGACCGCGGCCGTCCTTATCGTCTTGCGCAAGCAGGACTGATGGCGATCCAAGATCCGCCGCGGCCGTCCTCTCCCCTGGTGCCTCGGCGTGGGACTCGAGAGCCATCACCGCGGCCCCGCGGACACGAGATTGGCGATACTACGTTCGGCCGCTGGATGCGAATCTACGTCCCGGTCCTGCTCATGCTCCTGGTCGCGCTCTTTCCGTTCTACTGGATGTTTATCACGTCGTTCAAGTCCCCGTCGGAACTGCTCGACTTCAGCCAGAGTCCGCTTTTTGTGATCAAGCCGACCCTCGAGCATTATCGCCACCTCTTCACGCAAACTAACTTCGCCCGCTGGACCCTCAACACCGCCGTCGTGGCGGTGGCCTCAACTTTCATCTCCCTGCTGTGCAGCATTCTCGCCGGCTATTCGCTGGCCCGGCTGCGCTACCCCGGCGCCAGTGCGATCGGCTGGGGGGTCTTCGTCACCTACCTGGTACCGCCTACGCTGCTTTTCCTTCCGTTGGTCCTCCTGATCCGCGAGTTACACCTCTTCAATAACCTCTGGTCCTTGATTCTCACCTACCCGACATTTTTGATTCCGTTCAGTACCTGGCTGTTGATCGGTTACTTCAAGAGCATCCCTCGCGAGCTCGAGGAATCGGCACTGATGGATGGCGCGACCCGAGTCCAGGCGTTGGTGAGGATCATCGCGCCCCTTGCCTTCCCGGGAATCCTGTCCGCCGGCATGTTTGCCTTCACGCTTTCGTGGAACGAGTTCCTCTACTCATTGATTTTCATGAACGACACCATCGCCAAGACCATCCCCGTAGGGGTCACGAGTGAGCTGATCCGCGGCGACGACTTCTTCTGGGGCGAGCTGATGGCGGCGTCACTGCTCGGCTCACTCCCGGTGGCGCTCCTCTACTCCTTCTTCGTCGATCGCTTTGTGGCTGGGATGACCGCGGGCGCCGTGAAGGGCTAGACCAACAGTCCCCTGATGCTGTCATGGCGACAGGGCTTCTACGTCCAGGCCGCCCTGCCGGCCCCCGCGCTCCTAATCGTGATGGGAGCGATCGCCTATCCACTTGGGCTCGAGCTCTGGTTCAGCCTGAGCAACGCTTAGGTCGGTCAGTTCGGCAATTTCGTCGGTCTCGCCAACTACGCTTATCTCCTCCACCAGCCGACGTATCACCAAGCACTGCTCAACACCCTCATCTATACGGTTGCGACCATCACCATTAAGGCGATCCTGGGGATGGCAGTCGCTCTTGCGATAGCGCGTCACTTTCCCGGTCGCCGCCTGGTCTACGCCTTCCTTTTCCTGCCCTTTGTCTTCCCCATGACCATGGGGACGATGGCCTGGTATTACCTCTTAAGCAACGTCCATGGCGCGCTCAACTACATCTTGATGCAGTCGAAGCTGGTTCCGGACGGGGTTAACTGGCTGGGCAGCTCCGGTCCGCTGCCGATGGCAAGCTTGATCACGGTAAACGTCTGGCACGAGACTGGCCTTTTCGCCGTCCTCTTGCTGGCCGGCCTGCGCTCGATCGGAAGCGAGATGATCGACTCGGCTCGGTTGGACGGCGCAACTAGCACCCAGCTCTTCCTTCGCGTCGTCCTCCCCTTGCTGCGGCCTGCCCTGGTGCTGGGAGCGGCGCTCGCCCTCATGGGATCGTTCGGCGACTTCGCCATCGTCCATGTCTTGACCAACGGCGGTCCCGCCAACCACACGCAGACGATCCCCCACTTGGCCTTTATGGTCGCCCTCCGCGACGGCGACGTGGGGGCGGGCGGCGCCGCGGCCATCTCGCTCCTGCCTGTCTATTTCCTTATGCTGGCCTATCTGCTGCGGACGGTGCGCCGGTGATGGCTCGCCGACTCGCTGTGGCTGGATTCCTCGGGATCATGCTGGCCTTTTCCCTCGCCCCGCTCTATTGGATGCTGGTCGTCTCCTTGAAGGGCGGCAAATCCCAGCTGATCAGCGGGAATCCCTGGTGGCCGGGCGTGCAGTTTACGCTGGAGAACTACGCGCGGGTGGTCGGGAATTCCGACTTCGGGCGGCTCCTCCTCAACACGGCGGTGGTGACCCTGGTGACGATCGCCATCAGCCTAGCCGCAAGCGTGCTCGCCGCCCTGGGCCTCGCCTACTACCGCTTGCGTTTCTCTAATGCAATCGCCCTGACACTTTTCGCTAGCTACCTGCTTCCCCAGGGAGTTCTCTTCATCCCACTGGCGGTGATGCTGTCCTGGCTCCACCTGTTCGGCGGCATGGCGGCGCTGATCATTGTCTACCCAACGCTTGTCATCCCCTTTGGGACCTGGGTGCTCTGGACGCACTTCCACCGGCTACCGGCTGATCTGTTAGACAATGCCCGAGCCGAGGGGGCGGGCGCGATCCGCGTGCTGTGGGAAGTGCTCCTGCCGCTCTCGTGGCCCGCCCTGGCCGCCGTGGCCCTGTTCAGCGTAGCCGTCGTCTTCAACGACTACCTCTACACGTTCACCCTCGTCTCTAAACACGAGCACATGACGCTGATGGCTGACGTGGGAAGCA
>WNFF01008142.1_pt1 | contig 10119 bp, 8 predicted proteins | sample 5400441 | NCBI WGS metagenome assembly WNFF01 (sample SAMN13153345, study PRJNA577476) | soil metagenome | isolation source: 120 cm saprolite under Douglas fir tree site 2 hole 3 replicate 1 | place: USA:California | collected 2015-04-18 | reverse complement strand
GTGGATCCGCAAGGCAGCTTTACCACCATCACCCTGCGTGATGGCCAGGGACAGGTAAACGGGGGGGGCCAGGCGTTTCTTGTGGACCGCGGCTCCCAGGTTCAAGTCTCCGGGACGGATTATATTTCCTATGACATCTACGACCTGCCGGGCAGGGACACTTTCGATCGGTGGTCCTACACTCGGCAACTTCGCGAAGAACGCTCACGGTCCGCCCGTTACGTTTCCCCGGAACTAACCGGCTATGAAGACCTGGATCAAAATGGCACCTGGAGGACGGATCGCACTTACGGCCAGGTGTGGGTTCCCACGCGCGTCTCCCGAGATTGGGCGCCGTACCGACAGGGCCACTGGGCTTGGGTGGATCCCTGGGGCTGGACGTGGGTGGACGATGCGCCTTTTGGATTCGTGACCTCGCATTACGGCCGGTGGGCACACGTGGATAATGACAGGTATGGCGGTGGAGGGTGGGCTTGGGTTCCGCCGCACCGTGAAGCGCGCCAAGATGCACGCCAACAAGTATCCGCGCCGCGTCCCGTGTATTCCCCGGCGCTGGTAACATTCGTGGGAGATTCGAATTCATCGCGCGATTTCGGAAGCGGCGGCGGAGTGGCATGGTTTCCGCTGGCGCCGGGCGAAGTGTACGTGCCCGCGCACCAGACCAGCCCGACGTACATCACCAACGTGAACGTCACAAACACCGTGGTGAAGCAAACCACCATCACCAACGTGGTGAACAACAACGTTCAGACAACGACCTATGTGAATCAAAATGTGGCGGGCGCCGTTACGGCCGTGCCCAGGGCAACTTTTGTGAACGCGCAGCCGGTGGCACAGGCAGCCGTGAGAGTCGCTCCGAGCGCCATCACGGTAGGTCCGGCGGTTCACACCGCGCCGCTGGCTCCCGTGAGAGCCAGTGTGATAGGAGCGAATAGAGAGAGTACCGCGAGCGCCACAGCTGTGAGCGCACCGCCGAAGCCCCCGGACGCGGTAGCCGCCAGGCCGGTAGTGGCCAAGGTTGCGCCGCCGCCACCACCGGTAGCGTTCGCTCAAAAGCAGCAGGCGTTGCAAGCAAATCCCGGCAAGCCACTTGACGCCAAGGCCGAGCAGACTCTCCGCGCGGCAACGCCTCCACCCGTTGAGCGAGTTGTGAAGACAGCTCCTCCGGCGCCGGCGGTCAAACCAGTCGAAACGGCAGCGAAAAAGCCCCAGCCGGCGACCTCGCTAAACACTGCGCAGCAGGTCCATCCTCCCGCTCCTGGAGCCCCGCCTGCGGCCCCTGGGTCACAGCAGACCCCTCAACAGCAACTGGCGGAAGAAAAAGCCAAGCAACAGGCTGCGCAACAGCTAGCAGCCCAGCAAGCGGCGGCAGAGAAGGCCAAACAGGAAGCCGCGCAACAACAGGCTTCTGCTGACAAAGCCAAGCAAGAAGCTACCCCGCAGCAAGCGGCTCAATTAGCAACCGCAGAAAAGGCCAAACAGGAAGCTGCGCAACAACAGGCTTCTAAGCAAGAAGCCGCCCGGCAGCAAGTGGTTCAACAGGTGGCAGCGGAAAAGGCCAAGCAGCAAGCTGATCAGCAACAGGCAGCCGCGGACAAGGCCAAACAGGAAACTGTCCGGCAACAAGCGGTTCAGCAAGCGGCAGCGGAAAAGGCCAAGCAGCAAACGGCGCAACTGCAGGCAGTCGCCGAAAAAACCAAGCAGGAAGCCGCGCAGCAACAAGCTGCCCAGCAGGCGGCAGCAGAAAAGACCAAACAACAAGCTGCACAACAACAAGCAGAGCAACAGGCCTCCGCAGAGAAGGCCAGGCAGGAAGCTGTCCGGCAACAAGCGGCTCAGCAAGCGGCAGTGGAAAAGGCTAAGCAGCAAGCCGCACAACAGCAAGCAGCGCAGCAACAGGCAGCTGCCGAAAAAGCCAAGCAGGAAGCTGCCAGGCAACAAGCCGCTCAGCAAGCGCAAGCCAATCGTCCTGCTGCGCCTGCGACAGTCCATCCGAACGAGATTCCGGCTCCACCACGGATCGTTGTTCAACCCTCCACGAATGCCGAGTTGGACAAGAAGCACCAGCAAGAGCAGGATCAGCTCCGCGCGAAGCAGGAGCAGGACCGGCAGAGAGTCCAGCAACTGCAGGACCAGGAACACGCGAAACTCGCGCAGCAACAGGCGGATGCGGCGAAGAAACAAATAGTCGAGCAGCAGCATCAAGAGCAGACGCAGCAATTGCAGCAAAAACATGCCGAAGAGCAGAAACTGCTGGCGGAGAAACAGAAGCAGGACCGGCAGAACCAGTCCAAGCCTCAAAAGGGCGACCGTCCTCCGGAGTCAAAGCCTTAACCGCGCACTGGGATTTCTCGGCAGGTGCGTCTGTAAACGCGGAGAAAACGCTGAGGAAAGGCAAAGAGGCATGGGTAGAGAGCGACCAGGCATCCACCGCGGGGGTCGAACGTAAAGGAATTGGAGAGATTTTTACGCGGCGGCGATGCGGCGGATGAGGTCTTCCTGCTCGGACTGGGATTCGGCGCCAATGGTGAAGGCGTCAAGGAGATTAAGACCGAGAGCAAAGTTGAGGGCTTCGTCCTGGCGGTGGCGCAGCTCTCCCTGGCCGAGGATTTTCATGCCGATGATGCCTTTGCCGGCGGCGCGCATCTCGCGAATGACGCTGACGACGGTATCCGGGTTGGAATCCATGAAGGCGCCGACGGGGTTGATTCGAACGAGATGGACTTCGACCCAGGAAGATTTAGTGGCGGCGCGAAGCGCATCGATGCTGTGGCAGGAGCAGCCGTGAGCGCGAATGACGCCCTTTTCCTTGGCTTCGGAAAGCACATCCATGACGCCTTTATAGCGTTCAGTCCAATCGCCTTCGGTGAGGCAGTGCATGAGGCAGACGTCGATGTGATCGGTGCCGAGTTCGCGGCGGAAACGGTCGAGATCGGCGCGAGCGGTGGCCGGGTCGCGAGCCCAAGTCTTGGTGAGCACGGTAACTTTGTCGCGGGGGACGTGCTTGAGGGCTTCGGCGACATGCGGGTGGCTGCCATAAGAATCAGCGGAATCGAAGAAGCGCAAGCCGTGGTCGTAGCCATTGAGAAGGAGGTCGGAGAGACCCTTGATACCGAGGGCAGTCTGGTGAGAATGATGACCGCTGCCGACGGTGCCAGTGCCCATGGCGAGGCGGCTAGTCTGGATGCCGGTCTTGCCAAGAGTCACAGTGTCTGAGGCGGCGAATTTGCGCGAAAGTGCGGGAAGAGCCGGGGTATGCGGGGCAAAGGTCCGTGTATGGATCCAGGCGGCACCAGCGGCACAAGCGGTGCGATGGATAAAATCGCGACGTTTCATGCGGCCTCCTTGCAGCGGCGTTTTCCGAGCGCAGGCTACCTCTTAATGGACGCGCGAAACGGGCGCTGGGTATCAGGCGCACCGCTAAATTGAAGGTCGAGGAGTTTCATAGTAGAGGAACTGTACGCCCACTCCCGATTTATCATTTTGGGCCCCCAGCGATTCGACATGCGCAACGCGGCCGGTGAAACACCATTCCGCCACATCGTCCCCCGCAACTTCGCGTGGCAATCTCAAATGAACTTGAATCATTACGCCCTCGGGCAACTTCTGGTCCGTGGCGAAATAAACTCCCTGGTTGCAGATATTCATGGAGGCGGCGTCCTTTTCAGAACCGTCGGGTGCTTGCACAGGGCGAAACTTCAAGGGGACCTTCATGATCAAGCGACGGGCAATACGGCGCTCCAATGTCGGCATCCATTTCCTTTTGTACCCGGGAGGGACCAGGTTGAGATTAGGGAGGGTGTAGCAGTTTTACGAAAGGGGCGGGGCAGGGTCAAGCATTTTTATTATTTGAAAGATGGTTTGAGGGGATAAATATCGCTAATTCAGTATTAAGCGAGGAGAAGGCCCTTGGGAACATGAGCGCCGTGTTCGGGGCGATCGTGATGCGCCCACCAGTCGCGCCAAGCGCCGGGATCCTTCCCGAACGATGCGCCGGTAATGGTCCGCAGCACGGCGCAAATGAGGTCTTGCGTCGCGGGGTCGAGCGAATCATCGTCGAGAAGATTGAGCAGTTGGGGAACAGCGGTGAGGCGCTGCTCGCCCGTGAACATGCCGGAACGCGCAAGATTGGTAGCAGCGCGCTCGCGAACTTGTTTCGCGGGATCATGGGCCAGGATGGACAGAAGCGGGTCGATGGATTCCGCGGTGCCCAGCATGGCCAATCCCTCGACGGCCCAGAAGCGCGTTTGCAGATTCGAGTCGCGAGAATAGCGAAGAAGCGTGTTCAATACCGTGGCTGGTTCGACGCCGCGATTGCCGAGTGCGCCGAGTCTCCACAGCGCGAGATAGCGGCCCTCGGGATCATTGTGAATTTGATTGAGAAGTTTTGCGAGGCTCTGCGGCGACTTCATCAGGTTGTTGGCGGCGAGATCGATTTCCACTGCGGCGACGCGCACGCGAGGGTCATTGGAGTCCAGAGCCGCAAGCACGAGATGGAAAAGGCGATCGGTGTCTTCCAGATGGCCGCGCCAGGAATCCAGATTCTTATGAATCAAGCCGAGAGACTGGTCGGGGCGCTGGATGGCAAGCTCGAGAAGGCGCTCGGCCTGCTGCTGGGGCGCCAAATGGCTGATGGCTTCAACGTCGGCGTCAGCGGCGCGGGGACTGGAGGCCGGCACGAAGGCAGGCGGCCGGGTGAAAGCGGAGGCAAGCGCCGGAGTAAGGTGAAGCCAACTGGCCACAGGAATTTCAAAGCGCGCGGCTTGATAGCCAAGGAAGGTAGAGAGTACGGCTAGTAAAGTCACGAGGGCAGCGTAACGAGGCAGGCGATTCGGCGTTTGCGATTCGGAATGAGCGACCCGCCCCGCGTGAGGAGCGGGCTGAGAGTTCCCGGAGATGTCTACCGACGAGTCGTTCATGGGTCGCAGGATCGCGCCGCCATCGGCGCACGCTAAGGGGCAAGTTAAGCGCGGGGAACGAAGTCAACAATGGTACGGGCGGACAGCGGAGCACCTTTTTTGCCGGCAAACCCTGTCGCTTCAATACGATTGGAGGGGTTACTGGTACGCAGCGCACTTTCCGATCCCGTACGAAAGAACAGGAGCGCGATGGAATGACAGAACCACTTGGTATGCAAAAAGCGCGTCCCGAAGAAACATGCGGGATGCAAGAGGCGTACCCCGCAGAACATCCGGGGCGCCAAAGGCGCGCTTTGCCGGAGGTGGAGGGTCTGCTAGAATGAATAGCTTGGTTTTGCGATATTTCAAGCGGGAAACCGAAGCCCAAATTCAATTTTGAGCAGGAAGAAAAATGGCACTGAAGTGCGAGTTCTGCGGCAAAGCGCCGCATTTTGGAAATGTGATTAGCCACGCGAATAACACGCGGCGGCGCCGGTGGAATCCGAACCTGAAGCGCGTGCGCGCGGTCGTGGCGGGCGTGAGGAAGCAAGTCCGTGTGTGCACGGCGTGCATTCGCGCCGGCAAGGTAAAGAAAGCCGCCTGAGAATCCAGCCTTGGACTTGACCGTTGCGAACCTGCGTTTCGTGGGGCATCCGATGAAACACTCAGCGGGAGTGAAGCGCGCCGCAGCATGGCTGCCTTTGGCGGCGACGGTGCTCACCGCCGCGGCGGGCTGCAACAAGGAAGCGCGCCATGCACCCGATGTATGGGCGGCGGTGAACGGGAGAGAGATCAAGCGGGAAGAAGTCGACAAATACTATCGCACGCGTGTGAACCCGGAGGGGCAGGAGCCTTCGCAGGAAGAATCGCTCTCGCAGAAGCTGAACGTGCTCGACGAGCTGATCAACAACGAGATTCTGCTCGAAAAGGCGAAGAAGCTGAACCTTGAAGCGAGCGACGGCGAAGTCGAAGACAAATTCACGGAGCTGAAAAGCCCGTACACCGAAGACGAATTCCAGCGGCGGCTGAAGGATCAAGCCATGACCGTGGAAGATCTGAAGCTCGAGCTGCGGCGCCAGCTTTCGATCCAGAAACTGCTGAACCATGAAGTGGTGGCGAAGATCGCTATCACCGACCAGGACATCACGGATTTTTACAACGCGAATAAGGCGCAATTCAACGTGGCGGAACCGCAATATCACATCGCGCAGATCGTCGTGACACCCAGGAAAGAACAGCAAATCCGCAATCGGAAGAACGACGATGCCGCCAATGAAGCCGAAGCGCAGCGCAAAGTGAAAATGTTGATGGACCGCCTGAACAGCGGCGCGGACTTTTCGCAATTGGCGATGGATTATTCCGAAGACATGAACACCGCGGGAACAGGCGGCGACCTGGGCTTCGTTCCCGAGTCGGCGCTGAACCAGTCCGACCCGGCGCTGAAAAGAGCCGTGGTTGGATTGAAGGCCGGGCAAGTCAGCCAGCCGATTCAAGTTGTGCCCAAGGACGGCCCACGCATCCTGATCCTGAAGCTCATTGCGCGCGAATCGCCCGGGCTGCGAGGCATCGCCGAACCGCAAGTGCAGCAAACCATCCGCGATACGCTGCGCAACCGCAAGGAACAATTGCTGCGCCTCGCGTACCTGGCAATTGCACGGGATGGTGCGCGAGTGTCGAACTACCTGGCGGAGCAGGTTATCGAGGCGGCGGGAAAGTTGCCGGACGCCGCGAAAACCGCCATGCCGCAGCGATCAATCGGACACTAAGAAACTCAATCCTTCCGAAATTGCGGGCTCTCCAATTCCACCCGGCGTGAAAACTTTTGAAATCAATTGAAGTTTAAGCGACCACACAAAGAACGTCGCCGGCGTTGACGGGCTGTCCTTCTTTCGCCAGGACCCGTTCGACCGTGCCGTTCTTGGGCGAGCGGATTTCGTTCTGCATTTTCATGGCTTCGACAACCAGCAGGCCCTGGCCGGCTTCAACGTGGTCTCCTGCCCTGACGAGAAGTCGCACGATTTTGCCAGGCATGGGCGCAACGATTTGCTGGCGGCCTTCGGCTTCGACGGCGCCGTGGCGGCGGCCGCTCCAGGCGCGGGGATCGATGACTTCGGCGATGAATTCCTGAGACCCGATTTGAAGCTTCAGTTTGCCGTCCGGAGATGGCGTCACGTTGATTTCGAAGGATTGACCGTCAAGGAGAATGGAAAGCGTATTGGGAGCGATCTCGACCGCGTCGACGGCGATGGCTCGGCCATCCAGCGTCACGCGCCGGCCGGCGCCATCGCGTTCGAGTTCAATGACGCGAGTTTTCTTTTCAGATGAGGATGCCAGTTGGACTTCGTATTTCATGGCACGCGGTCCAGTTGCTCGCGGCGGCCTTCCTGCTTCCAGCGAGAGGGCTGGTCTGTGGAAGAAGCGGACGCATAAGAATGTTTGTCCGACTGGTTGGCCTGCCAGATGACAGCAGCGATAGCGGCGGCGTCAGAAGCGGAGTCTCCTGGCCGACTCTCGTTCGCGAATGACGCGGCGGGACGGGGACGGCGGAGCAATTCGTCAAGCCACTTGGTATGGATTTCGCCGCGTAGAAAATCGGGTTCTTCGAGGATACGGAGGAAGAGGCCGGCGTTGGTCTTGATGCCGGTGACGGTGTACTCCTCGAGGGCGCGGCGAAGACGGGCAATGGTTTCCTCGCGGCTGTTGCCCCAGGCGATGAGCTTGCTGAGAAGCGGATCGTAGTCGTTGGGCACAGTCCAGCCCTCGTAGACGCCGTCGTCGAGGCGAATGCCGGGACCGCTCGGCACACGACGCGAAAGAATCTTTCCCGGTGACGGAAAGAAATTATTGCCGGGATCCTCGGCGTAGAGACGAACTTCCATGGCGTGGCCGCGGGGGGTGATGGATTCCCATGCGAAAGGCAGGCGGTGGCCGGCGGCAATGGCGATCTGAAGCTTCACCAGGTCGAGCCCGGTGACCTGTTCGGTGACGGGATGCTCGACTTGCAGGCGCGTATTCACTTCCAAGAAATAAAAATTGAGATTGGCGTCCACGAGGAATTCGACGGTTCCAGCGTTGACGTAGCGGCCGGCGCGCGCGAGGCGCACCGCGGCGTCGCCCATCTTCTTGCGTAGGTCGGGCGTGACGATGGGCGAGGGCGCCTCCTCGATCACTTTTTGATGGCGGCGCTGGACAGAGCATTCCCGCTCGCCGAGAGAGACAACGCGGCCATGGGCGTCGGCGAAAATCTGGATTTCCACGTGATGAGGCCGATCGAGATATTTTTCAATGTACAGGCGGTCGTCGCCGAAAGCGTTCGAGGCTTCGGAAGACGCATCGCGGAAGGCGGATTCGAATTCGGCGTCTGTGTCGACCAGGCGCATGCCCTTGCCGCCGCCACCGGCAACGGCTTTCAGAAGAATCGGGTAGCCCATACGATGCGCCAGGGCCTGCGCTTGCGCGTGGTTTTCGATAGGCTCGTTCGTTCCGGGAACGGTCGGAACGTCGGCGCGGCGGGCAAGCTGGCGCCCGGCCGTTTTGGAGCCGAGAGATTCCATGGCTTCGGCGGGCGGGCCGATAAACGTGAGACCAGCGTCAACGCAGGCGCGCGGCAATGCCGCATTCTCCGCGAGAAAACCGTAGCCTGGGTGCACCGCATCGCAACCGGCGCGGCGCGCGACATCCATGAGTTTATCGATGCGGAGATAGCTTTCGCGCGAAGCGGCAGGGCCGATGGGATAGGCTTCGTCGGCGAGGCGAACGTGGAGCGATTTGCGGTCGACGTCACTGAAGACGGCGACGGAGCGGATACCCAGCTCGCGGCAGGCGCGCAGGATACGCACGGCGATTTCGCCGCGATTGGCGATTAGAATTTTTTTGAACATGCGCGGTCTGCGATGCAGCGAAATTCTAGCATGCACCGCGGCGAGGCGAGCCTTGCGGTTCGGCTTGCGTGTCCAATAGCTTGCGGTGTAAGAAGGTGCGGCGGATTCGCGCGTGGGGGAGAAAGATGGGCAAAAAGCTGATTCTAATCGTGGCGGCGATGCTGTTCGTTGCCGTGGGTGCGCCGGCGCAAGAAGCGATCATCGCGCCGGCAGACAATCTTGTGGTGGATGGGGTGCCGAAGATTCCCGCATCCATCGCGGAAACTGCCGGAAGGTACGCTTCGTACCGTAGCGCAAACCTGGCAGATTGGCATCCGACGAAACGAGAGATGCTGATCGCGACACGGTTTGCGGAGACGCCGCAGCTTCATCTGGTGAAGATGCCGGGAGGCCAGCGGCAACAGTTGACGTTTTTCGCGGACTCCGTTGGAGGCGGCCGGTTTCATCCGAACGGCGGTGACTATATTCTGTTCGCGAAGGATATCGGAGGCGGAGAGTGGTACCAACTCTATCGTTATGATGTGGCTACCGGCGACGTGACGCTGCTGACGGATGGGGAATCGCGAAATCTCGCGGGGCCATGGTCGTGGGGCGGCGATCAAATTGCCTACATGTCCACGCGGCGCACGGGAAAGGACACGGATTTGTGGGTGATAAATCCGGCGGACCCCAAGAGCGATCATTTGCTGAAGCAGCTACCGGGCGGCGGATGGCAGCCGCTCGATTGGTCGCCGGATGACAAGAAAATTCTACTGGAAGAAGAACTTTCTATCAATGAATCATACTTGTGGCTGGTGGACGCGACGACCGGCGAGAAGACGGAGCTGACACCGAGGAATACAACCGAGAAAGTTTCTTATGGCGAAGGACGGTTCAGCAAGGACGGCAGGGGAATTTATGTCACGACGGACAAGGACTCGGAGTTCCACCGGCTGGCTTACCTTGATCTGGCGACGAAGCAGCCGCAGTTTCTGACGACGAATATATTGTGGGACGTTGAGGCGTTCGACTTAGCGCATGACGGAAAGATGATCGCGTTTGTGACCGACGAAGAGGGCGTGGGCGTGTTGCACGTGATGGACACTTCCACAAAGAGGGAGACGCCGCTGCCGGAGCTGCCAACGGGAGTATTGGGCGCATTGCACTGGCATAGGAATGGGCATGAGCTCGGATTCTCGCTGAACAATGCGCGGGGGCCGGGAGATGTATATTCGCTGGATGTGTCGAATGGAAAAGTGGAGCGATGGACGACGAGCGAAACGGCAGTGAAGACCGATTCGTTTCCGCAAGCCGAGCTGGTTCGGTGGAAGAGTTTTGACGGGAAGATGATTTCGGGATTC
>WNFF01005789.1_pt1 | contig 10120 bp, 6 predicted proteins | sample 5400441 | NCBI WGS metagenome assembly WNFF01 (sample SAMN13153345, study PRJNA577476) | soil metagenome | isolation source: 120 cm saprolite under Douglas fir tree site 2 hole 3 replicate 1 | place: USA:California | collected 2015-04-18 | reverse complement strand
CCCTGAATTCTCCAGCGCTTCGCTGGACTTAGCGATTCGCTTGGTAAGGTCGGCAGGGTTCATCGTTTTGTACTCCGGTGACGCGCTCGATAGCGAAACAAAACAGCGTCTCGCGGAAGAATTCGACAATCGTATTTTTGACTTAGCCGGTGCGCCAGAGCTCCATTCCGGCGAGCAACAGGCCTCCGGGTACGTCCTAGCGCTTGCACAATCTTTGTGGCGTGTCGAGCCCCGGGGGAAGCCAGAAAAGGTGAATTAAATGAACGTAGACCACATCGCTGAGGCCATCGAGAGTCTCGCGCCCGAGCAAGTCCTTGAAAGCGTGCTCGCTGCCAACGAGGGCGCCCGTGTCTGCTTAACCAGCAGCTTTCAAGCCGAAGATATGGCCGTCCTGCATATTCTTCGCAAACGCATTCCAGACGTGCCTGTGTTGTTCCTCGATACCGGCTATCACTTCGCGCAAACCTACGAATACCGCGACCGGATGGCGAAGGAATGGTCGCTGCGTCTCGTCAACGTCCTCCCGAAACAGACAGTCCCCGAACAAGAGTCGGCATTCGGCATTCTTAACCAGACCGATCCCACCCGCTGCTGCCAATTGCGCAAAGTCGATCCTCTTCTCGGCGCGCTGCAGCCGTTCGACGTTTGGTTCACCGGTTTGCGCCGGCAACAATCACCAACGCGCAGGAATCTCAAGAAGCTCGAGCTTCACCGTCTCCCCACCGGCAAAACGCTCTGGAAAGTGAGCCTTCTCGCGGACTGGAACTGGGAACGCGTTTGGAACTACACGAACTCGAATGGCATCAGCCACCTTCCTCAGTACGACGAGGGCTATTTAAGCATCGGCTGCGAACCTTGCACTGCGCTGCCGGTTGATCCAAACAATCCGAGGTCCGGGCGGTGGGGTGGAACGAAGTTGGAATGCGGCATCCATACTTTCTCGAAGCGAGCGGAGGTATGAACTTTTTCATTGGTTTCCTGATTGCCATCGCTGTGGGTTTGACGGGTATTGGCGGCGGCAGCTTCACCGTTCCCGCGCTCGTCTTGATCGTTGGCCTGACGGCCGGTGAAGCGGTGGGCACGGCCTTTGTATTCGCGGGCGTTCTGCGCTTGATCGCCGCTCCTTTCTATCTGCTGGGGAAACGATTTCACGGACGGTATCTGTGGCTGCTTCTGCTGGGGGCCATACCCGGCCTCTTGCTCGGCACGTTTGTGCTCCGGCTCATAGGCGAAGAGGGAGGGAATCCGGTCGTCATCATCCTCCTTGGCGTCTTGCTCGCCGCATCTTCCAGCGTGACATTCGTTCCGCGCGCCCAGAATCCAGGTTTCGCTCGGAAAAATTCCCGCTGGTTGCCCTGGCTCGCGCTGCCCATTGGTGTGGAATCCGGATTCTCCTCCGCCGGAGCCGGTGCGCTTGGTACCGTCCTCCTCTTGAACTATTCGGAAATGACCACTCCCGAAGTGGTTGGCACTGACCTGATTTTTGGTCTCGTACTGGCAGTGATTGGCGGAGCATTTCACTGGAAGTTTGGCGCGATTAACTCTGCGGTTCTTCTTCAGCTCCTAGCCGGCGGAGTTCCTGGGGTTATCTTGGGCTGTGCGTTGGCGCGGCATCTTCCCGCGCGAAAACTAAAATTGGTTATCGCCGCTATCGCCATTTTTGCGGGGGTACAGCTCGTTTGGAACGGCACGCGCACGGTGCTGGCAAATCGAGCGGCAGCGGCGGTGAAGGTAGCGGTTCGCCACCAATAAGAAAAACCGCGGCGAGTCATGCTGTTTTACCGAAAAAATAATCCTGAACGGAACTCTAGCTGGATTGCCCGCGAATGATGCGGATGGCGTCTGGCAGAGTGGAATCGCCCCGGCCGTTCGCTGGCGATGCCACTTGGGCGGCGTCTGGTTCGTCACTTTCGAGCGTGCTTTCTCCTGGCGCCAGGAAGAGGTTGGCTTCGACGGCGTGCTGCTTGGTGTAAAGGTCGTAGTAGCGCCCGCCAAAAGCGTAGAGCGTTTCGTGCGTGCCGCGTTCGATGACGCACCCTGCTTCCACGACGAGAATCTGATCGGCGCGACGAATCGTGGAGAGCCGATGGGCAATGACAAATGTCGTCCGGCCGCGCATCAGGTACCGCAGACCCTCCTGGATCAACGCCTCCGATTCAGAGTCAAGGCTGGACGTGGCTTCGTCAAGAATCAGGATGCGCGGATCGGCCAGAATGGCGCGCGCAATCGAAACGCGCTGTTTCTGACCGCCGGAGAGTTTGACCCCGCGTTCGCCAACCACCGTGTCGTACTTGTTCTCGAAGGACTCCGCGAATTCATCAACGCGCGCAATGTGACAGGCGGCTAGAATTTCTTCTTCCGTGGCGCCTGGTCGCGCAAAAGCCACATTTTCCCGGATCGTTCCATCGAAAAGAAATGTCTCTTGCAAAACGACGCCGAGCTGCGTGCGATACGAATTCAGGTTCACGGTCGAAAGATCCACGCCATCGACCAGGACGCGCCCGCTCGATGGCACGTAAAACGCCGCAATCAGCCCGATGATCGTCGATTTTCCGGCGCCCGAAGGACCAACGAGAGCCGTGACCGTTCCCGGTTCCGACCGGAAACTGACGTCGTGCAGAACTTCCTTCCGCGTGTCGTAAGCAAAGCTCACGTTTTCCATTTCCACTAGCCCGTTCACGCGATCGAGGTTGACGGTCCGGCCCGGCTCCTCATCTTCCAGCTTCTCGTTCAAAATTTCGCGTGTGCGCTCGAGGCCGGTGATGGCCTCCGTGATTTGCGTCCCGATGGCCACGATTTGAAAGACCGGCGCCACCAGCAGTCCTAGAAAGATGTTGAACATAAAAAATGTTCCCAACGTCATGGTGCCACCGAGAATCTTGCGTGCGCCGAGTTCCATGATGATCGCGCTGACGACGCCCATCAATCCTGCCGCGGAAAGACTCATCAGCGATGTGGCTGTGAGAGTTTTCAGAACATTGTCTAACAAGCGCCGTACGCCCGCTGCGAAAACACCTTCCTCACGCTCCTCGGCGTGATAACCCTTCACCACGCGAACGCCGCTAAGCGATTCGGTAAGGCGCCCCGTGACTTCCGCGTTGATTTTCGGCCGCGCGCGAAAAATCGGGCGAATAGTTGCAAAGGCTTTGTTAATTCCGTATCCGAACACCAGCAAAATGGCAAACGCCACGCCGGTCATGGTCACGCTGGTACGAATCAAGATGACGAGCGCGATGACCGCGGTCATCAGCCCGCCGACAAACTCCACAAGGCCCGTTCCAATCAGATTGCGAACTCCTTCAACGTCGCTCATGATCCGCGAAACCAGCGCGCCAGTCTTGTTGGCATCGTAGAATGTGACCGGAAGCCTGCCGATGTGCGCTTGCACCTGGCGGCGCAGCTCGGCGATCATCTTTTGCGCGGACTTCGAGAGCAATTGCGTCAGCGTGAATGACGTAAGGCCCTGAATCACCGTCGCGACGAGGACGGCAAGCACGATCGGCGTCAACAACTGGATTTGTTTTTTGCCGATAACATTGTCGATCAGATACTTCGTGGAGGCCGGCAAGACCAATCCCGAAATACGGTTGATAGCCATCAGCACAAAACCCAGTGCGAGCAGCCCGCGTCTTGGCTTCATCAGCGCCCATACGTCGGGCAGACTCTTCCACGCGTTTTTGCGTTTTTCACTTTTGGCTGGTGTTGGGGATGCTATAGCTGTTGTGGCCATGATTTGGACAGGGCGTACTCTCCGGTGTTAGATGCGGGACACGTCTGTATCACTATATTGCGAAAACGTCGTGGAAGGTGCGGATATGTTCAGTCGCCCGCGGCTCCCGCGGGTGGCACGCTGGCCCTGGCGGGCCGGTCGAGGTTCAAGACGCTGGAGATGAATTCGCTGATAGTGATTCCAAGATGCCCCCAAAGTCTCCGCTTCAGGCTGGTGTAATCCTGCGTCCCGCTGAAAAGGTCGCCCATCAATTGCCGGAACACGGGACTTCGTCTCATGAACTGCACCATGCGCGTTGTAACCGCGCTTCCCAGGAAGGATCCGCGATAGAAACGCCGTACGATGCGCGCTGCGAATTCCAGTTCGGCGCAGAAAGTAGCCTTCACCCAAGCCGGATACTTCTCCGGGCAGCCTTCGGCCAGAGATCGCCCCAGCAATTCGCCGGAGCGAATCGCATAGAAAAGTCCTTCGCCGGTGAGCGGGTCCACCCACGCAGCCGCATCTCCAATGAGCGCCCAATTCTTCCCGATCACGTTCCGTTCGGATAACGTGCGCTCTCTCGGCGACGGCAGGACGTGACTGTAAAACTTTGCGCCCTCCGTCTCAATGGCGTGCTTCTCCACAAACGTTTGCAGATGGCCGCGCAGCTCCGTGCTGGTATGCGACGACATGCTCCCGCAAATCCCCACCGAAAGATGATCGCAGCGAGGGAACGACCAGATATACCCCTCAAAGTGCGGCAGAAACTTGATGGTGATGGCGTCCGCGGTTTGCGGGACGAAGTAGCCTTGCGTCATTTCCAATTCGTCGCGCTGCAACGCCCGCGTCTCTGGTAACAGCTGGTTGCGCGCTCCCGCCGCCAGAACCAGAAAATCGGCTTCCTGCCAATCGCCTTCCACGCAGTAGCGCGGCTTCGCCGTTGTCGTGTCCACGCTCATCACGCGGGAACGCTGCACGTTGCAGCCTGCATCGCGAGCGCGATCCAGGAGCAAGCCGTTGAGTACCGTCCGCGAATAGATCACGATCGGATGAGGCATTTCAAGAGTGACGTGCTGCTCTTCGCTGCTGATCAGCTCGACGGAATTCACCAGTTTCTTCGGATAGGAATTATCGAGCAGGAATGGAAAGCACTGAATGGCTTTGTGGGTCAGGCCGCCGCCGCAAGGTTTTTCCCAAGCCAGATGCTCGTCAAAAAGATTGACCTTGTGGCCCGCGCGCGCAAGCTGTTCACCGCACATCGCGCCGGACGGTCCGCCGCCGACGATCGCTATCTGGGCCATGGTTGTGTCTCGCTGAGAGCTTTCAATGCCGTCCCTGGACGAGGAACCCCCGTCGTGAGTTCCTTGGCTGACGAGTCCTAAGGTGCCGGGCCATTAGGTGAGGGGAAAGATCACCAGGCAAAAGCCCGCTTGCAGTATAGCACCGAAAAGCGCCGCCGCCGCCGAACCGGTTTCATTACGCACCATGTCCATTGCGCATCGCTGTAACAAATTGAACACTGCCATATACAGCGACAGGAGGCCCATCAGAATTTCGCCGCTGTGCAGAAAGAGTATCCCGGCCATTAAAGCTCCCCACGAGATGAGCCTCAAAGACAAAGCCAGCGCCAGTCTGCGCCATTTCTTTCCAGAGTTCACGGGCCCGAGCAGCGTTTCTTCCGCCAGGAGGTAGGGAAAAAGAACGAGCACCAAAAAAGGGAAGCGCGCCCACTTCGCTCCGGTCAGCCACGCCTCGTAAAACGTCAAATCGCACCATGCCGTCGCGATAAGTACCAGCACGATCCCGGCAAGTCCCGCCGCGAGCAGGTGCCTAGGGAAGCTCCTGACCGTAAAACGCACGGACCTCCAGTGCACTACAACCAGTAAAGCCCCAAAGAGAAGCAGGAAGCTGGCAAGATAATCGCCCTGAAAAAGTCGAATCGCCTTCAAAGGAATCCAGAATCGCAAGAGAAACACGATCAGCAGCGATCCCACTGCAAATTCCAGAAAAAGCCGTGGCACGCTGATGACCGCGCCCGTCGCGGCGAATTCTTCGCTTCCGTTCTTTCCAGTCGCTTCCCGCAGAAATGGTCCCGCAATCAGCAGGATTCCCACGAAACCTGCCAGCGCGCCGATGAGCGGACGGTGAGACGGCAACGCTACCGCGGGAGAAAAATGCAATATTTCCGCCGACCATTCCTGCGAAGCTCGCATCGCGGCGCTGTTGAAAAGTACGCTGACGTGCGATGCGCCCGGAATCTCCAGGTACTTCACGGTCCCGTCGCTTCGCGAGGCTGCCAGGTCGGCGGCATTGCGGCGCATCGACTCCAGTTCCAGCGAGCCAACCATCACCAGGGAATGAGGCGGCAGAATCGGGGGATCGCTGAAAATCAGCTTTTCCGCCGTGACTCCGTGCGCGGCTCGCATCGGGGCCGGTGAGATGGCGATCAAGCCCGCGACTGGAACACGGGCTGCAATGCGCTCCGCGATGGCGCCGCCCATCGAATGCCCGGCGAGAATCGTGCGATCGGGATTGATTACCCCGCGCGCCAGCAGTTCGCGCAGAAGCGATTCCCCACATTGTTCCGTGCGCCCCGGAGAGAACGGCCCCGCCGTGCGCCCGTGTCCCGGCAAATCCGGCACATAGACGCGAAGGCCCTGTTCGGCAAAGCCCCGCGCGAGGTACGACATGATTTTCTTGTTCGCGGAAATTCCGTGGAAAAGCAAAACGGACCCTTGCGATCCTCCCCCTTTCTTTTCCACGATCGTCGTTTCCAGCCGGCAACCCCCGGCATCGATGCGAAAGGTCCGCTCGAGATAGGGCGTCCGCAGCGCAAGCCAGAGCCCCGAGGCGCAGAGCAAAACTCCCGCGAGGGCACGAACGAAATTACGTGCTTTCATCGTGAGCCGACGGCCCTCGGGCGCCGGACCTCCTGAGCGTGATAAACTAGCTTTTTAGCGGATATCACTTTGGTTTTTGTCCGGCCCCCATGGAGACCCTTTGAATCCGGCAGTCCTGACTCTCGAAGAAGCGATTCTGCGGTTTGGCCGCGAGAAACGCAACGGCCGCCGCGTCGTCTTCACCAACGGCTGCTTTGACCTGCTTCATCCTGGGCACATCCGCGGCCTGGAACTGGCGCGTGAATTGGGAGATGCGCTTATCGTCGGGCTGAATAGCGACTCCAGTGTGCGTCAATTGAAGGGCGAAGGCCGCCCGGTTATCTCCGAACGCGAGCGCGCGGAAATTCTCTCAGCATTGGAATGTGTGGATGCCGTGGTGATCTTCGATGATTTGACGCCGCGCGAAGTGATCGCCGGTTTACTCCCGGATGTGTTGGTCAAGGGTGGCGACTGGCCCGGCGACCAGATCGTGGGCCGCGAGGAAGTGGAAGCGGCCGGCGGCCGCGTCCTCTCCATTCCCGTCGTGCCCGGCTATTCGACAACCGCCATTCTGCAGAAGATACGCGAGGGGGCGCGCGCCTCTCGCGCGGAATCCTGATCAACCGCGCATGATACTCCCTGCCGTCCGCGAGAGATTAGAGGCCCTGCTTCGCCATGCGGCGATGGAGGGCGCGCTGGCCGCTTTGCGTTCCGGCGCGAGCCACATCTCGATCAGCGGCTTGCACGATGTCGCGAAGGCTCTCGTTGCCTCTTATTTGACGCGCGAGTTACGGCGTCCGGGATTTTTTGTGACGGATTCCAATCGCCGCGCCGAAGCGCTCGCGGAAACGCTGCGATTTTTCGGCGGGATTTTTCCGGGAGCGGCGGGCGGTGTCGCCACGCTCCCCGCGTTCGACAGGCTTCCCTGGGAATCGCAAAGCCCGCACGCGGACATCCTCGAACGGCGCGCTGCCACGCTCTTTCGCGTCGCGGATGGACAAATTTCCCTGGTGATCGCTCCCATAGCCGCGGCTCTTTGGCGTTATCAGGATCCGGCGGCGTATCTCTATCTCACCCGGACTTTGGCAAAAGACACCGAAATTCCCCATGAAGAATTGATCACCCATCTGGGTTCCGTGGGCTACACGCGAACTGAAATGGTGGAGCTGCCGGGGCAATTTGCCGTGCGCGGCGGCATCATTGATGTTTTCTCCCCGGAAGCCGCTCGCCCCGTGCGCATTGAGCTGCTCGGCGATAGCGTGGAATCGGTGCGCGAATTCGATGCGCGCACTCAGCGGTCGATTGCCCCGGTCGTGCGCACGACGCTTCTTCCTTTGGCGGAATGGTCTGTGCCGCCGCCTGAAAAAGCGGATGTGAACAATGCCGCGTGGGAGATGCCCTCGTTCTTTGGGCCCGGCGGCGAACCTGGGCCGAGCACCCTCTTTGAGTTGGCGGAAAGTTCGCTGCGCCCGATCGTGTTCCTCGATGAGCCGCAAACTTTGCGCGAATCCGCGGCCAGGCATCTCGCCGCCGCGACGGAGAATTACGAACGTCACGGGCATGCCAACTCCCCCGCCGCCTCTCACTACTTCTTGTCCGAACGGGAATTTGCCGCGGCGCTGGAAAAAACTTCACAGATTCACATCGAGCAGCTCGCGCTGGGGATCGGTTCCACTCCGCAGTTCGAGCTTTCCTCGCGGCCTAGCTCGCGTTTTCACGGGGATATCGTTGCCTGCATGGGAGACGTGAAGTCCCAGCTCGCTTCCGGCGGAACGGTTTTCCTGACGGCCGCGAGCACCGGAGAGATCGAACGCTTTGCGGACATCTGCCGCGAGTATGAGGTGCCCTACGTGCTCGGCGAATCGGAAGATGCCGCCGCGGGCTTTACCGCCGAAGCCGCCCACGAATCCGCCGCGATGCTGCTGATCCGCGCGCCCTTCGCGGAAGGCGTCACCTTTCCCGATGCTCGCCTTACGCTTTTTGGTCACGCCGATTTTTTCGACGTCACACCCACGGTCGAGCGGCCCAGCCGCAAAATTCGCACCTCCGGCTTCTTCGGCGATTTTGCCGAGCTCAAGCCCGGCGACTATGTGGTCCACGTGGATCACGGCATCGGACAGTTCGAGGGGCTTCGTCAGATCGAATCCGGCGGGCATCGCGGCGAGTTCATGTTGCTGAAGTACGTGGACGATGCGCGCCTCTACGTTCCCTTGGAACGCATGGATCTCGTTCAGAGTTACCGCGTGCTCGAGGGCACGCATCCGCCGCTGGACAAGCTCGGCGGCACCGTTTGGAACGCTCGCAAGACTCGCGCGCGCAAATCCGTCGAAGACATGGCCGACCAGCTTCTCGCGCTTTACGCTCAACGCAAGACCACGGCCGGTTTTGCCTTTTCACCGGACGGCAATTTCCAGCGCGAATTCGAGGATGCCTTCGAGTTTGAGGAAACCACCGACCAGGTCACTGCCATCCGCGACATCAAGCGCGACATGGAGCGCCCCGAGCCCATGGATCGCCTGCTTTGTGGCGACGTCGGCTACGGCAAGACCGAAGTCGCCATGCGCGCGGCGTTCAAAACCGTCATGGATAACAAGCAGGTCGCGGTTCTCGCGCCGACGACCGTGCTCACTTTCCAGCATTTCGAGACTTTCAAGAAAAGATTTGCCGCTTTCCCCGCGCGCATCGAAATGCTCAGCCGCTTCCGCAGCGCCGCGCAGCAGAAAAAGATTCTCGCGGATTTGGAAGCGGGCAAAGTGGACGTCGTCATCGGCACGCATCGCCTGCTCTCGAAGGACGTCAAATTCGCGGACCTCGGTCTTCTCGTCGTCGACGAAGAGCAGCGTTTCGGCGTCGCCCACAAAGAGCGCCTCAAGGAAATGCGCAAAAATGTGGACGCGCTCGCGCTCTCCGCGACACCCATTCCGCGTACGTTGCACATGTCTCTCGTTGGTCTTCGCGACATGTCCGTCATCGAAACGCCTCCGCGCGACCGTCTGGCCATTCAAACCGTTGTCGCCCCCTTTCAGGAAGAGCTCGTGCAGAGCGCCATCGAAACCGAACTTGCTCGCGACGGCCAGGTCTTTTTCATTCACAATCGCGTCGAATCCATCTATTCGCTCGGGGCCATGGTGGCCAGGTTGGTGCCCAAGGCACGCGTGGTGGTGGCCCACGGCCAAATGGCCGAAAAAGAACTCGAGAGCGTGATGTTGAAATTCATCCGCGATGAAGCGGACGTGCTGGTGGCAACCACCATCGTTGAGAACGGCCTGGACATCCCGCGCGCCAACACAATTTTAATCAACCGCGCCGACCGCCTGGGGCTGGCGGAGCTTTACCAGTTGCGCGGCCGTGTCGGCCGTTCCGCACAACGCGCCTACGCCTATCTCCTTGTCCCGCCGGACACCTCGCTCTCCGACATCGCCCGCAAGCGCCTCGCTGCCATGAAGGAATTCAGCGAACTTGGCGCCGGATTCCGCATCGCTGCGCTCGACCTCGAGCTTCGCGGCGCCGGCAACATGCTCGGCCGCCAGCA
>WNFF01010522.1_pt1 | contig 10122 bp, 10 predicted proteins | sample 5400441 | NCBI WGS metagenome assembly WNFF01 (sample SAMN13153345, study PRJNA577476) | soil metagenome | isolation source: 120 cm saprolite under Douglas fir tree site 2 hole 3 replicate 1 | place: USA:California | collected 2015-04-18 | reverse complement strand
GCTCCCTTTGATACCTACATCGCGGTGAATCGCCGACCGAAACTGGCATGATCCCATCGTGACCCACACGGCGCACGAGGGCATCCTTCGCCTGGATCGATCGAGCTCGCGCGACGAGGCGAACCGGAGCCGCGCCATGCGGGCGATCGTCGTGTCGTCCCTCGGTCTCCTCTTTACGAGCACCCTCGAGCTGGTCGTCGTCGTGTTCTCGGGTAGCGTGGCGCTGCTAGCCGACGGCCTGCACAACCTGGGGGACGTATTCACGACCGTCGGCGTGTACTTCGGTTTCCGCGCGTCCCGGAGGCCACCGAGCCGGAAGTACCCGTACGGCTACGGCCGCGCCGAGGACCTCGCCGGCATCCTCATTGTGGCGGCCATCTGGGGCAGTGCCGTCCTCGCCGCAATCCAGTCGTACGACAAGTTGCGGTCGGGTCGGGGCACCACTCATCTGACCTTGGGCATGCTCGCTGCCTTCATAGGCATTGTGGGGAACCAGCTTGTCGCCCGCTATAAGGGACGCGTGGGTCGCGAGATCAAGAGCGCCCCGCTAATCGTCGACGCGCGACATTCCTGGCTCGATGCGATCGCCTCGTTCGGTGCGCTGGTGGGCCTCATCGGCGTAGCGCTCGGCTTTCGGCAGGCTGATCCGCTCGCCGGCTTTGCGATCACCGTCTTGATCATTCGTATCGGAATCGAGGCGACGCACGACGTGGTCGCGCGCTTGATGGACGTGAATGATGGCGAACGTGCTGGTGAGGTCGCCCGCGTGGTTCGGACGATTCCCGGCGTCAGTAGCGTTAGCGATGTACGAATCCGGTGGCTGGGACGTCAGGCGGAAATGCGCCTCGTCATTCACGTGGCCGCCACCATGCCGATAACCGAAGCACATGAACTTGCCCATCGGGTGCAGGAGCGCCTCCGGGTCGAGCATCCGGACGCACGGGAGATTATGGTTGAACCCGCTCCGTCGATCGCCGACGAAGGTAGCCTCACGACGACGGCCAGCTAGGCGTCCGCCTCCATTGAACCCCTCTCCGCTCGAGAAAGGGCACTGCAGGCTGACCAGGGTAGTGGCGGATGCGCCGGCGCCCTAGGATGGTTTCGTAACCATCAGCCAGACGATCAGGATGATGATGAGGCCGCTGCCGCCACCGGTAAGCTCAAACAGACGCTCCAGTCGAGCCCAGCTCTTCGACCCCAGACCTTCGCTGTCGGCGACACGAATCAATCGGCGCATCAGCGGCCCGACGACCGCGTAGAGCAAAACGAGTACGAGCACCAGCAGGCCGATAGCCGCTCGGATCCAGAACGGGGCCAGGGTCCAGCGAGACGCCGCCATCCACAGGCCGGTGACAAGCAGCACGATCAAACCGGGCCGCGTGAGGACCTCGTCGAGAAACTTCGCACTCCGAAGGGCAAACGGCAGATGGGCGGGACTTCGCATGGCAAGGCGGAGCCAGAGGCTCGAGCCGGCACTGCCGCCGACGGCTACGATCGCGACGAGGACATGGACGAACTTGACGACAAGGTAGAGACTCATGGCGACCGTATCAAGGTAACGGACTCAGTCGGTGTCTCCGCAACGTTGTACCATCGCCAGTTCCTCGCTAGCATGGTCGGGTACGACTGGCGCTCGGCGCGGCCGCTTCGTAGTCGCTCCGACTAGCCCTGAGCTCTTCCCGACCCGTCGACGGACGACTGGACCAAGTGGCAAACGCCTCGCGGGTCGCAATCAGCCGGATCGAGCCGGCGGGCGCGCTTCGTCAACGCCTGAAGGTCGCGCCTGAGCGTCTGTAATTCCTTGATCCGTTCATCCAGCTCTGCGGTCCGTCGCTGCAGCAGCCGGTAGACGTGATCACACGGCGTCTCGCCGCGATCTCGAAGCGCGACCACCTGTCGGATTTCCCCAAGGCTCAGGCCGACGGCTTGACCGGCCCGGATGAACCCAAGGCCGCCAATAACGTCGGGCCGGTAGTCACGATAGCCAGAGGGTGAGCGTGGCGGCGCCGGTAGGACGCCGATGCGTTCGTAGTATCGCAACGTCTTGGTCGTGACTCCGGCCTGCCTGGCGAGCGCGCTGATCCTCACGATGTTGAGCATACCAACTTGACCTTCCCCTATAGAGGAAGGTTTACGATCTGCACACGAGCCGAAATGGAGATCCAGATCCTTTACTTCAGCGGTTGTCCGAACTGGGAGACGGCGTTGGCCAGGGTCCGCACCGTGTTGGCCGAGCTCGGTCGCACGGACGTGGCGGTGCAGGTTGAGGACGTCCACCAAGCATCAGACCGGTCGTCCGAGTGGGCCGGTTCGCCAACGCTGCTGCTCGACCGGCGCGACCCTTTCGCGGCGGCCGATAGTCCGTCATCGGCTGGTCTGGTAATCGACAGCGGCCGGCATCCCGTTCTGCCTCAGGATGCCTGCCGAATCTATGTGACGGAAGCCGGTTTCGAAGGTGCCCCGAGCCTCGACCAGCTGCGGACTGGCGCCGCCACCATCGACATCGACGAGCAGGGCCGCCGCATCGGGATCGCGGTCTATGACTTGCTCGCCAAGGGTGATCCGGTCACCCCCGGGGAAATCGCTGCCCACGCACACGAGCCCGAGGCGGTCGTCGCGGCGACACTGAGGGGTTGGCCCGGCGTTTTCTGGGACGACCAGGGTCGCGTCATTGGTTTCTGGGGTCTCGCTATCCCGGAGATGGATCACCGTTTCCAAGCCGAGCATGGGAAGCCGATGTACGCCTGGTGCGCGCTGGACCCGTTCCTTATCGTCCCGGTGATCGGCCGCCCGGCGCGCGTCGAGTCGAAGGATCCCGTCACGGGTGAGCCCATCACGATGACCGTTACGCCCCGGGGCATCAACGATCTCTCCCCCGCCACCACCGTCGTGTCGTTCCTTGCACCGAACAAGCCGTTCGACTTCGACGTGATCGAGAGCTTCTGTCACTTCGTGCTGAACTTCGCGTCGCGCGAGTCGGCCGAACGCTGGGCGGCCGAGCGCGAGGGCATCGTCCTGCTGCCGGCAGCCGAGGCATTCGAGGTCGGGCTTCTCGCGTGGAGTAAATGGCGCTCTGCCCCGAATGCCGAAGGGCGGGCGAGGGCATAGATGACTCAAGAGGCGCCCGGCGTGGATGACCTGGGGCAGCCGACCAGAGCGGCAGCCTTCCGCCTGCTCCTCGAGACCGGCCGTGCGGTGTCGGCGGCGCAGATTGCGGCCGAGCTCAAGGCCGCACCCTCAGCCGTCGAGGCAGACCTTCGCCGGCTGGACGCCGTCGGGCGGATCCGTTTGAGCGCGCAGGGGCAGGTCCTCGGATCGGCCGGCCTGAGTGCGGCGCCGGCCGCATATGAACTCTGGCTCGGCTCGCGCCGGTTCTGGACCTGGTGCGCGTACGACGTCGTCGGGATTGTCGGGACACTGGGGGCCGATGCCCGGAGCCTCTCCCGCAGCCCCGCAACAGGGGCGCCGATCCGCCTGCAGTTTGCGGCGGGCCAACCACCTGCAACGCAGGTCGTCGTTTTCTTTCCCGATGACAGAGAGGCCACCAGGACCATCGATGACTGGTGCTCCAACGCGAACTTCTTCGAGACCCGGGAAGCCGCCCTCTCCTGGTCGGCTCAGCGCAAGATGGAGGGAGAGGTCATCGAGCTCGACGAGGCACGGCGCCGGGGCCTGGCGAACTGGGGCCCCCTCCTGTCGGCCAGTCGTGGTATCGAATCCAGGGAGGACCATGGCGACAACGGTTGACGTGATTGTGATCGGAACTGGCTCGGCGGCCCAATCGGTGGCGTACAAGGTCCGGGAGGCCGGCCAGAGCGTGGCCGTGATCGATTCGCGTCCGTTCGGGGGCACCTGCCAGCTGCGCGGCTGCGATCCCAAGAAAGTGCTCGTGGGCGTCTCCGAACTGGTGGATTGGAGTCAGCGCATGCAGGGCAAGGGCGTTAGTGGGCCTGCCCTGTCGATCAACTGGCCGGAGCTGATTCGCTTCAAGCGCAACTTCACCGACCCCGCGCCACACGAGAACGAGCAGGCCTTTGCGCAGGCGGGCATCCTTACCAGGCATGGTCGCGCACACTTCGTCGATCGGACGACCGTCGAGGTGGGGGGCGAGACGCTGGTCGGTCGCCACGTGGTCATCGCGGGAGGGGCACGGCACGCTACTTTGGGGATCCCCGGAGAAGACCAGCTGACAACCAGCACGCAATTCCTGGAGCTCGACCGCCTGCCGCGACGCATCCTCTTCGTCGGGGGCGGTTACATCGCGTTCGAATTCGCGCACGTCGCCGCGCGCAGCGGCGCCGAGGTCAGGGTCCTGCACCGCGGCAGCCGGCCGCTCCAGAAGTTTGACCCCGACCTCGTGGCGATGTTGGTGGAGACAACCAAAGAACTGGGCGTCGAGGTAGGCCTGAACACGGAGGTCGTGGCGATTGAGCGCCAGGCCGGCCGCCTTCTCGTGCATGCGCGGATAAATGGGCAGGAGCAAGCGTTTGAAGCCGATATGGTCGTGCATGCCGCGGGGCGCGTACCCGAGATCGACGACCTCGACCTGGAAGTGGCAGGGGTCGCCTGGACGGCGGCTGGGGTCGTCGTCAACGACTATTTGCAAAGCGTGAGCAACCCGGCCGTCTATGCGGCGGGTGACGCGGTTGCCAGCGGCGGGTTTCCCTTGACGCCCGTGGCCGGGATGCAGGGCGCCATCGTGGCCAGCAACCTGCTCAAGGGGAACCACGGAACCCCGAACTACGCCGGCATCCCCAGTGTGGTCTTCACCACGCCACCACTGGCCCGGGTGGGTCTCACGGAAGAGGCGGCCCATGCCGAGGGCCTGCGCTTTGCGACAAACCACGGAGAGACCTCGGACTGGTATACCTCGCGACGGGTCGCGCTGCGACATACCGGTTTCAAGACGGTCGTCGAGGAAGGAACGGGGCGGATTTTGGGCGCCCACCTTTTGGGTCAGCACGCGGACGAGGTGATCAACCTCTTTGGGTTGGCGATCCGCACCGGAATCCGTGCGAGCGATCTCAGGCACACGGTGTTTGCCTACCCGACCAGCGCATCAGACCTCAGCTCGATGCTCTAATCGACCTGGCGCTTCCCTTGGCCGGCCGTCGGCAATTTATTTCGGCTTGCGTGCCCGGATCGGATAGCCGTATGTCCCAAATTGCCGAGCCTTAGCTTCGCCACTAGCACCAGCGAACGAGTCTATGCGAGGACCAAGCTCAACGTCGACGAGTCCAGCGCCTCGGATCACCGTCTCCCATCCTGCGCACGGCAGGGCACCGGCAATTCAACCGGTCCAGAGGTCGATGTCACGCAGCGCGCTCTCCGGAATCGGCTTGTCGATACACATATCGGCGATCATCATGCGGCCGCCAGGTCGAAGGATGCGGGCCACCTCACGACACACGCCGACCTTGTCCGGGCACAGGTTGAACACGCCATTACTGATCACGACGTCGGCCCAACCATCTTCGACGGGCGCCTTCTCGACATACCCCTCGCGGAATTCGACGTTTTCAAATCCGAGCTGCTTCGCCAGATGACGGCTGCGCTCGACCATCTCGGAGGTCATGTCGACGCCGACGACCTGACCCTCTGTCCCGACGCATAAGGCCGCGAAGAAGGAATCCATTCCGCCGCCTGAGCCTAGGTCAACCACTCGGTTCCCAGCAACTGGCGTCTCCCAATGAAACGGATTAGCCATGCCCGCGAATGCTTCACAGGCCTGGTCAGGGAGCTGGTCGAGGATGGCCCGGTCGTAGCCGAGCCGGATTGCGTGCTGTCGGCCGGTATGGAAATGGTAGGTGGCGTCAGGTTTCTCCGCGACGTCCCGGTACTTCTTCTGGACTTCGTTGCGGAGTTCCTGCACATCGACAAGATCGAGGATGTCTGCCATCGGTGCTTAGTCGGGAACCATACTAGATGCTCCGCCCCGGGCTGGAGTATCTCCCGTGCGGCTCGAATCAGCGACTCCGGAAGACACGCCATTGCTCTGGCGACCGATCAGAAAATAGGTCGTCATCGGTCCCTTACCTTTGATTTCGATCTGCCCGCGCCGCTCGAACGTGTGCGTCAGCGTTAGACGACGGTAGATCTCCTCCGTCACCTGGATTCGTCCCGCTGTTCCGCTCGACTCCATGCGGCTGGCGGTGTTGACGGTATCGCTCCAGACGTCGTATGTGAATCGGAGTCGGCCGACAACGGCTGCCATGGCCGGGCCACTGTTGAGACCGATACGAAAGCCGACGGCCCACCCATGTTGCTGGTTCAGCCCGGCGACCCTGTCGAGCATGTCGAGGGCCATATTGGCGATGGCCTGCGCGTGGTCGGGTCTGGGCACCGGCAGTCCGCCTACGACCAGATAGGAGTCGCCCGTGATGCGAATGGGCCGCAGACCATGTTGCTGAGCCAACGCATCGAAGGCGCTGAGGAACTCATTGAGAACGGCGACCGTGACATCCGGGGCCTCCTCGGCGGAACGCTCGGTGAATCCGACCATGTCAGCGAAAAGCACGCTGACGTCGTCGAACCGGTCGGCGATCGGATACTCCTGGCGTTTGAGTCGCTCAGCGATCTCCGGCGGAAGAACGTTGAGGAGCAGCCGCTCGGATCGTTGCATAGCCTCATCACGCTGGATCCTGAAGTAAGCCAGGACGAGGGTGACGATGCCAGCCACGCCGCATAGGTTGAACACGAAAAGCGCGGTCTGAGCAGCGTAGGGCAGTGGTGGAATCGATCGAGCCAGCGGCGCGTCAACCACAGCGGAGACGGCCGTCACAGCGACGAAGCCCACCAACCACGCCCATCCGGCCCGTGGCCCGAAGAAGACCAGAGCACTGAGGGGAGCAAAAAATGACCACGTGATGACCGCGCTGCCCTTGACATAGCCACCGAGGCTCGCCTGCAGCACCGCGGGCAGCAGCAAGATGAGCAGCAACATGAACTCGCGCAAGCGCCCGAGTTCGCGGCTCCGCGCCAGTCGCACTGCAACCAGCGCCGCCACCACCGCGAAGGCCCCCGGCACGGCCCCCGAAAGAGGACGGCCCAGCAGGGCATACGCGATGCCCCACAGAAGCCCAGCCGCAGCCCCCGAAGCCGTGACCAGAAGGAACAATCCAGACGCGAGACGGTCGTCGTCACGCCCGCCCGGTTTGGCGGCCAGGTCAACGGCGCGCAGGGCCCATCGCGAGGCAGTAGCTCTCATGACCTGAGGGATTCCACACGGTTCGCCAGTGCGCCGGCTCGAGGGTGCGTCTCGTACATGCGGACCGCGACGATGGCCGCCCCGACCGCCGTGACGCCGGCCACCACCCAGATCGCTGTGACCAACCCAAAGGCGTCCGCGAGGACGCCGGATAGCAGCGCGCCCACGACGAAGCCGGCATCGCGCCACAATCGATAGACGCCGACGGCCGACGCTCGCCACGCCGGATGGGCCACGTCGCCGACGGCCGCCAGCAGCGCCGGATAGGCCATGGCGGTGCCAACACCCAGTCCGATCGCTCCCACGGCCCAGACGCCAAAGCCCTGGCCGAGGGCGATCACCGCGAGCGAGGTCGCCTGGACGGCTAGCCCCCAGGCAATCAGCCCCTTGCGGCCGATTCGATCGGAGAGCGCGCCCGTGCCCACCTGGCCGGCGGCCCAGACAAGGGGATAGAGAGCGACAAGCGCGCCGATTTGCAGCAGCGACAGCCCTCGCTGAGCGAAGAACAGGGGGAACAGTCCCCAGGCCATGCCGTCATTGAGGTTATTGGTCAACCCAGCCGCACAACTGGCGGAAAGTGCCCGCTCCCGGAAGCTCGTTTCAACGAAGATGCGGCGCATCATGACCGCCGGCTGCCCGCTCCCGTCACCAGTCGCACCGGCTTCGAAGCGGACGTGGCCGCGCGTCTCGCGCACCAAGACGACTGAGAGACCGAGTCCCAGCCCCGCGTAGGCCACGCCGAAGAAGAAGGGTTGCGGACGAAGGCCGGCATATTGGGCAACGAACCCGGTCAGGTAGGCGGTCACCGCGAGTGCACCGTACCCCGCAGCTTCGTTGAGGCCCATCGCCAGGCCTCGCCGAACAGGACCGACGAGATCGATCTTCATGTTGACCGTCATCGACCAGGCGAGGCCCTGATTGATCCCGAGAAAGACGTTGGCCAGTATCACCCAGCCCCAATTCGGAGCCCAGATGAGCAGCAACGGCACCGGCAACGCGGCCAACCAACCGGCGACCAGAACTGGCTTGCGACCAAAGCGATCAGACAGTGGCCCGGCGGCGAAATTGGTGAGGGCCTTGGTCACGCCGAAGGCAACGATGAAGGTGAGCGCCGCCGTTACTGCCGTGAGATGGAACACGTGCGTGGCGAGCAGCGGGAGAACAGTTCGCTCCTGCCCGAGCATGCCACCAACGAGCGCGTTGACGCCGACTAGGAGGCTGAACTGGGCGAGATTCGCCCGCAGTCCGAGCGCGATCGCTCGCGGGCTCGGTGCAGCGGCGGTCATCCGAGGGCGATCGGCCGCTTCGCGCTCCGCCAGGCATCAAAACCGCCATCGAGGACCGCCAGGCTCCCGCGACCCTCTCTCTCGAGGAGGCTCGCGGCGGTCATCGCCCGCTCCCCGTGACCGCAGTAGATGGTGAGGGGCCCACATGGAATGGCGTCGGTCGAGGCAATGACGCTGCCGAGCTCCACGTGCCGCGCACCGGGGATGTGCCCAGTCGCCCACTCGTCCGCCTGGCGGACATCGAGGGGCGTGCCTTGCACCTCCTCGTCGACCTGGCGAATTCCAATTGTTGACACGGGCAACCCCGCCGCCTGCCACGCGTCAATGCCGCCCTCAAGCTCGCCGGCCAGGTTCTCGTATCCGATCTTCAGGCACTGCTCGACCAGGTCCCGCGCGTCCTGGTCCGGCGCCCGGACGAAAATCAGTGGCCGCTCAGCCGGCACGATCCAGCCGACCCACGACGCGAAGGCCGGACGTAACACGATGGAAACCGCGCCGGGCATGTGGCCGTGGGCAAAATCGGCAAACGGGCGAACGTCAATTGAGACCGCGCCCGCCGCTTGCTGGCGGCGAAACTCATCAGCGGAGAGCGGCGCGAGGTCCGGCAGTGTGACGCCATACAGGCGGGCTCCGCGCTGGTTCACCCTCCGCAACCGGAGGAAGTAAGGCGGATAGCTGCCCAGGCCGTTGAGGAACTGATGGACGAATGCATCCTCGGCGACGGCGGTAAACAACGGACTCTCGTGCCGCTCTCTCCCGAGCGTCGTCGTCCGCTGCCCGCCGGCGCCAGCCGAACAGAACGAGCCCGCTCCATGGGTTGGGTAGACAGGCAGGTCATCAGGAAGCCCGCCCAGGCGCTGGTGGGCGGAGCGATAGAGGTCATGTGCGAGTGGATGCGTCTGCTCCGGCCCGATCAGGTCGGGCCGCGCGGCGCCGCCCGGCAGGACGGCTCCGCCACTAAACATCGCCAGCGGCTTAGGGCCGTCGAGGAGCAGATAGGCGAGGTGCTCCGGTGTGTGCCCGGGAGTTGCCAGGGCTCGAAGTGTTAATCCGCCAAGGTCGACGTTATCCCCATCGCCGAGCCCGCGGTACGCGGTGGCCAAATGCGATGCCCGCGGGGCGATGATGGTGGCTCCGAAGGCGGCTAGTTCGCGGCTGCCTGAGATGAAATCGGCATGGAGATGTGTCTCCACCGCAAACGCGATCCGCAAGTTGAGGCGTTCCGCCAGCTCGAGGTAGGGCGTCGGGTCCCGACGGGGATCAACGACCAGCGCTCGGCCATCGCCGACCGGCACCAGGTAGGAGGAGTTCCCGAGCCCCTCGTCGACAAGGGGCACGATCTCCGACCTGTCAACCTTGACGGCACGCCCGCTCACGAGGTTGCCGGCTTGAGGCCTCCGACCAGGATATAGCCGAGGTACGGGACGGCCCTGCTGATGCGCGGCATCAGCCAAGCCATCTTGCGTAGGTAGGCGACGCGCGACAAACCGCGAAACATGCAGGCGAACGCATTGATGAAACCCTCGTCCTGAATGAAACCGCGAGGGGTCATCATCTCGAATGGGCCGGATCGGACCTCGATGGCAGAGAGGCCTGCATCCTTATATATGCGCACCCAGCCGTCGAGCT
>WNFF01006709.1_pt1 | contig 10122 bp, 7 predicted proteins | sample 5400441 | NCBI WGS metagenome assembly WNFF01 (sample SAMN13153345, study PRJNA577476) | soil metagenome | isolation source: 120 cm saprolite under Douglas fir tree site 2 hole 3 replicate 1 | place: USA:California | collected 2015-04-18 | reverse complement strand
GGATGACAACAACATCGCACAGCGCATGCTGCACAAACACCTCGTGATCGGTCCGGCTTACCGGGATCAGGCGGCATCGGTGGTTGAGGAGCGGCTGGCGCAAGCCGGGATACGGCTGGCAATGATTTTGAATGACGCGGCCAAAGCCGGTCTCTAGCGAGCATGGACGGTTGGCGTTACAGTGATAGTCACGATTCAACCGTATTGCTAATTAAGCTGGAAGTGATAACCTGCATGTGCAGTTTGTGTACTGCATTGCCCGCCTGGCCCGACCCTCTCGCCGGCAGGAAACCCTGGCCGTTCTAACGAACGCCCTCCCCGTTCTGAAAGACGAGAAGCAAGTATGGCCCCCACCCAGCGCCCGGAGTATGTGCTTGCCGCGATACTGTCCTCCGCGGAGGACGGTCTACTCTCATTTTCAGTCGACGGCACCATCCACTCCTGGAGCCGCGGGGCGGAGCAGCTTTACGGTTATGCCGCCGCAGAAATCACCGGGCAGCCGGTAAACATGCTTCTGCCCATCTACGAAATACCAGCTTACGAACAGTTTTTGCGGGCCGCCAAAGACGGAACCTTCGCTTGCTGTGAGAATACAGAGCGCCTGCGGAAAGATGGATCAAGAATCCGCGTGGCCCTGAAGCGGGCTGCGGTTCGCGACGAAACCGGCGCGGTCACCGGAATCGTGGAGACGGCCAGAGGCGAAGGCTTGGCAACTCCATTTACTGGCGGAACAGATGCCCGCGATACTCTGGACGACCGATCAAAATCTCAGAATCACCTCTAATTTGGGAGCGGGATTCGGTCCATCGCAGGTCAAGGCGAACGACTGGGCGGGGCGAACGCTTTACGACTACTTGAAATGCCAGGATCCTCACGCTGCGCCCATCGCGCAGCATGCCGAAGCGCTACGAGGTGTCTCCTCTTATTTCGAGTATCAGCACGGCAACCATCATTTTGCCGTTCATCTCAGCCCGCTGCGCGCGGCGTCAGGTGAAATCAAAGGTTGCGTCGCCGCGGGCATCGACATTACAGAACGAAAGAAGCGCGAGGATCAGATCCGTTACGAAGCGACACACGATGCACTGACGGGGCTGGCCAATTACCGCGAATTCATGGATACGCTGGAGCGTGAAGTGCGCCGGGCCGAGCGCAGCAGCCACGTTTTCGCGCTGCTCCTCCTGGACCTGGACGAATTGAAAGCGATCAACGACAAATACGGCCATCTGGTGGGAAATCGTGCGCTCAAGAGGCTATCGGAGATAATCAAGGAGCACTCCCGGGCGACGGATCTGGCGGCGCGGTACGGAGGCGACGAGTTCGCAGTGGTACTGATCGACGCCGACCCCGGAATGGCAAACCGTATTGCGCAGCGCGTGGAGCGGGCATTCCGCGATGGGCAAGAAAGGCCGCCGCTGACGGTCAGCATCGGTGTAAGCATCTATCCGGAAGACGGACGCACAGCGCCGGAGCTGTTGGAAGCCGCAGACCGGCACTTGTACAAGCGCAAGAAGGCTGCACGTGTACGTGTCCGCGCCGGTTAAACTCCATTGGAAACGAGATGGTTGACATCAAGATTGCCCAGAGCCGCACTCTGGCCGCGTTTCTGCTCGGATGTGCGTTTTTCGCAAGCATTTATGGACTTTATTGACTTGCGCGGCTACGCAGCCTAAGATGCGCTGCATCTGTCGGATAGGGCGCAGATCGCTGCGCCGTCCTTCCAGGCCGATTCTGCGTGGCCGGCGGTGCCCGTTGCCAAGCTCCGTAGTGTCGCATTACCGTCTACTCAATCCGCTGGGCAGCGGCGGAATGGGCGTGGTCTATCGAGCCGAAGACACGGCCTTGGGCCGCACCGTGGCCCTGAAGTTTCTCTCCTCGCAAATTGTCCAGGATCCTAAGCGCGTCGAGCGCTTTCGCGACGAAGCGCGCACCGCATCTTCCCTGAATCACCCCAATATTTGCACGATCTATGAAGTCGGAGAGCAAGAAGGGGAGATGTTCATCGCCATGGAATACGTTGAGGGCCGGCCGCTCTCAGAGTTCCTGCGCGATGGCGGGATGGCCGTGGAAACGTTGCTGCGATACGGCCGGCAGATCGCCGGCGCGCTCGAGCACGCGCACGAACGCGGCATTGTGCACCGCGACTTGAAGCCCGCGAACGTGGTTGTGACGCCGAACGGTAACGCGAAAATCCTCGATTTTGGCCTGGCCAAGCGCAACGATCCCGAAGAACTTCAGCGCAAGACCACGCAAGGCGCGGCGACGGAAAGCAGCGTCGGACTGACCGGAACGCTCCCGTACATGTCCCCAGAACAACTGGAAGGCCGAGAAACCGGGCCGCGCAGCGATATCTGGTCTCTGGGCGTCCTGTTGTATGAAATGGCGTCGGGCACGCGGCCCTTTCGCGGGGACAACCTGTACCGGCTGTGCACCGCGATCATTCAGGAGCCTATGCCGCCGCTGCCGGAGAATGTTCCTGCAGGGCTTGCCGCGGTCATCAAGCGGTGTCTGCAGAAGGAGCAGTCGCGGCGCTATCAGCGCGCAAGCGAGTTGCGTGCCGCTCTGGAAGCGCTGGAAATAAGCGGCACAGCCGTAGCAGTGCCTGCGCCGGTGAAGACGGCAGGGGTTACCTGGAAGCCCGTGCTATGGGTTTCGCTGGGTTTGGCAGCCCTGTTCTTGGCGAGTGTCGGACTAGGCCTGCTGCCGCGAAACAATAAAGTGCTGAAGAGTGCGGGCAAGGGCGGCATCAGCGTTCCTGAAAGGGTGCAGCTTGCGGTCTTGCCCCCCAGCGGCGCGACGGGATCTGAGGACGGCGCATTTAACGACGGCCTGGTAGAGACACTGACGTCGCGCCTGACCGCGCTGACCGAAAAGCACCCTTTGGCCGTGATTCCGGCAAGCGAAGTGCGTGCACGCGGAGTCACAACCGTCGATGCTGCGCGCGCGGAATTCGGCATCAACCTCGGCCTAGTCATCAGCGTGCAACACGCGGCGGACCAGGAGCGGGTAAATTACTCTCTGGTGGACGCCGGCTCTCACCAGCAATTGCGCGGGGGAACCATTACAGCGCCGCGCGGCGACCCCTTCGCACTGCAGGATCAGGTATCCGAGAGGGTGACCCAAGCGCTGGAATTAGAACTGCAACCGCAGGAGAAGCGCGCGCTGCAAGCGCACGGCACGACCGAGCCTGCAGCATACGATTTTTATCTGCAAGGGCGCGGCTACCTACAAGATTACGTCAAGCCCGAGAATGTAGACAATGCCATCAAAGTTTTCAACTACGCGCTTAAGAAGGACCCGGCCTTTGCCACTGCCAACGCGGGACTTGGAGAAGCCTACTGGCGTAAATACCAGTTGACCCATGACAAAGAGTGGGCGGATGCGGCGATTGAGAACTGCCAGAAGGGGGTTGCACGCGATGCCGTGCTTGCGGCAGCGCACATCTGTCTCGGCCGCGTTTTTGCGGGCACCGGGAGCTACGAGAAGGCGCTTGAGGAATACCGCCGGGGGATCGAGTCGGAGCCGACGAACGACGCCGCGCATGCAGGTCTCGCCTATGTGTACGAGCAGCTCAACCGGTTGGATGAAGCCGAAAAGACGTTCAAGCAGGCTATTGCGATGCGCCCCAACTACTGGGCGACGTACAACTGGCTTGGTCTTTTTTACATGCGCCATGCGCGTTACGAAGACGCTATAGCGATGTACTCGCAGGTGGTCTCTCTTGCGCCGGATAGTTTTACCGGCTACTACAACCTCGGTGGGGTGCGCATTTTGCAAGGCAAATACTCGGAGGCGATTCCGCTGCTGCAACGCTCGCTGGAAATCCGGAAAACGGCGGATGCGACATCGAACCTGGGGGCGGCATATTTCCAGTTGCATCGCTACGCGGATTCGGCGGACGCGTTCGACCAGTCCACACAACTCGACTCCAAAAATTATCTGCTGTGGGGAAACCTGGGCGACGCTTATTACTGGGCTCCGGACAGGCGCGCCGAAGCCAAGGCAGCCTATGGCAAAGGCATCGCGCTGGGAGAAGAAAAACTCCGTGTCAACCCGCGCGACGCCGAGGTACTGAGCAGTCTTGCCATGTACCACGCCATGCGGGGAGAACGAAAGCCGGCGCTAGACAATCTGGAAGCCGCGCTCCGCCTCAATCCAAAGAACCCAGGACTGATCTTCAACGCCGGCATTGTCTATCAACAACTCGGGGACACGCAACGCGCCCTTGACGCCCTCGAAAAAGCCGTCGCGGCGGGCATATCGCCAGCAACCTTGCGTGACACGCCAAACTTTGATGGTTTACGGGCCAATCCCAGGTTCCTCAAGTTGATCCAGCGGTCGAAATAGTGTGAAGGAGGACGAAATGCGTTCTATTCCCGTGCGGTGCTGCGCCGCAAGCCGATTCGCCCTGGTTCTACTTCTGATGTGTGGAGCGAGCGGCTGCATGAAACCGGAAGTTGAAAAAAGGACGGTGAAGTTTACTTGCGCCGATCAAACGGTAGACGTGAACACAACGGACGGGGCAAAGCCGCAAGCGGTGTACGTCTGCGAGGGCGACACGGTGACGTGGAATCCAAACGGACACACGTTTCTCGTCGAGTTCAAAAAAGATTCCCCCTTCGCAGACGACGGAAAGAAGTTTGACAACGGGCACGCCAAATCTGCAAAAACAAAGCATCATGCGCAGCTCACGGTTTACGAATATCGGATAACCGTGGACAACCACGCGTTTGACCCCCAGGTTATCGGCGGCGGTGGGACCCCGTGACGAGTTGACGTAATCGTTGGATCGTGCCGATCGGATCGACCGCATCCTGGAAAAGGCGGATCGCTGCAATACCCGCAGCACCCGCATCGCAGCAGGAGCCGGCGTTTTCCGGCGTAATGCCGCCGATGGCCAGCACGGGAATGGATACCGTGCGGCAAACCTCCTGGAGAAGTTCTGTGCCTTGCGGAGGCCCGAACGACGCCTTTGATGGCGTCGCGAAGACGGGGCCGAAGAAAATGTAATCGGCCCCCGAACGTTCAGCGGCTTGCGCGGATTCCAGCGAATGACAAGACACGCCCGTGAGGAAAGCCTCTGGGGTTGACGCCTTCGGCAAGCGAAGGTGAATCAAGCGTTTGGCTTCTTCAACCGACAAGCTCCTCTCGCCTAGATGCACGCCGTCTGCGCGCTCGGCGACGGCCACATCAAGCCGATCATTGACCAAGACGCGAGTGGCGGCAGGACGCCTGGCGGACGAACCCGCTGCAGCGCGCAAAGCTTGCCTGGTAAGCGAGGCGAGCTCGCTCGCCTTCAAATCCTTCTCACGGATCTGCACCCAGTCGACATCAGCGGCGACGATCTGTTCAATCTTTTGAGTCAACGCTGCGAGCGAATCTCCCGGCTCTGCCACCGGCAGGGCGTGGCGGTCTGTGACGTAACAGAGCAACGGGAAATCCGGCCGCGCAAGCGGATTACTGGGGGCGCACACGGGACGCGGCAGATGGCGCAGGAGCGGGCTCAGGTCCAATCATGTTGATGGCCAAGAAAATGTCCAGCACGCCGAGTCCGCTTACGGCGCCGCGAAACGCAGGATGAAGCAGGATGCGCATTAGCGAAGGGAAATGGCTGAGGAAGTAATTCTTTTCCCAGATCGAAGTCCACGGCAGATAAAACAGGATTGCGCCCATGATGCACAGGACGACCACCAGCATAGCGCTGAGCATTCTATTCATGAATGAAGGGTGGGCCCGGCGAGGGGACCCAAAACATCAACGCGTGGGCTTCTGAAGAGCGGCGATGCGCTCACCCACATCGCGATAATCGATGTTCATCGCGTAGACCTGGGAAAAACTCTTCAGCGCCGCGTCCGGCTCGCCCGCCGACTCCTGTGCTACACCCAAATCATACCGCAATGCGAGGACACTTTCCGGGTCGAGGTCCGGAGTGTGCAGCGCACGGTCGTACCAGATCGCTGCGACGCCCGGTTGTCCCTTTTCCATGAAGGCAAGTCCCAGGAGCGTGCAGCACTGCATGGTGTAGCGGAACGCGCGGCCGCGATCCGTGGCCTTGGCCACCTTCTGAAACTCGCTGATCGCTTCTTCGAGTAAACCCATCTCGCGGAAGGCGATACCAAGGCTATAGTGTGTCTCGAGGTCTTCCTCTTCCGCTCCCATTTCCCCCAGCTCCGAGCGAAATTCGTCGAAGACTTCCTTGAGCGGACTGCTCTCTAAGGAGTTCGCCGCAGGTGGAGGCGCGGGCGCAGCCTTGGAAGAATTCTTTCCTGCCGCAGGCGCTCGTGGAGTCGAACCGGTGAGTTCGCCGAGGCCAAGTTGGTCAATCTCATTGGCGAGTTCCGCGAGAAACTGGTCGGAAGCGAAGCTCTCTTCGCCCGCCGCCGGCGCCGCAGCGTTTTGGTGTACCGGCTCCGGTTTGCGACGGTTCGGCGGAGGACTCGGAGGTTTCTGCTCGTGCGCGGGCTCGAGCGGTTCGGCGTCGAGAACCAGCTCGTAGTCTTGCTCTGCGTCGAACTCCGGTACTGGCGCCTTAGTTTTCTCCTTGGCCGGCGGTCGTTTTTCCTTGGGAGGTTTAGCCGCAGCCGGTAGTTCCGCGCGCAAGAGAGGCTCGGCAGATTCTGCCGACGAAGCATCCTTCTCGAAAATCGACGCGGTCTCGTGAGATTCCCGTCGAATAGAAATTTCGGGCTTTCCCCCCACGGCAGGCGTTTTTGCGGAACTCTCAGCGAAAGGATTCGTATTCTCGGGTTGCGCAGCTTCGATGGGGACTTCAAATTCTGCCGCACCATCTTCGTGGGCGGTGGGCCCCTTGGCGGCAGGCTCCGCCGTCCGAGTGTCGTTGAGCATCGACGCCCATTCGTCCGACAGATCGACTTCGTGGACCTCTTCCTTGGTGGAAGCAGAGGGCTCAGTCCGTTCAGGCTGCTCTGGTGTCACTTCCGCAACAGTCGACTGAAGTTCAGGCGCCGCAGCTTGTTGTGGGGCCAACTCTTCGTCCGTCAAACCTGCAGCGCGTTGGAAGCGGCGGCGAAGTTCCTCGAACCGTTCCGCGCTGCGTACGTCTCCGCGCTCCGTGTGGATTTGCTCCAGTTGCGCGGCAAGTTCCGCGGTGCGGCGGTCGTCGCCCGCGCCGAGAACGAAATCCAGAAGTTTCTCCAGTGTCGGGGCGTGCCGCGGTGCGCGCCGCAGGATCGCCTCCAGCAAACCTATTGCTTTCTGCGTCAGTCCATAGCTGGCAAAAAGGTCGACATCGGTCAGCGACTGCGCGATGAATTGCCGCGTTTCGTCATCGAGCTCGCTATCCGCGGAGTCCGCTGCCGGCTTTGCTCTTACTTCCGGGGCCTCTGCCTCCCTCGGCAATTTGGCAGCAACCGGTCTTGCCAGCTCGACAGGCAAAGCCTCTTCTTCTTCCTTCTCTGCCGGTGCAGGAGCCTCTTCCGAAACGTCATGGCCCAGCTTGCGCAGAACGGCGTTCAGCTTGCGCTTCGGCGCATCGCTCTCCGGCTCCTGAGCGACGAGTTGCTCGAAAATCTCCTTGGCCCGGTCGTATTTCTTGGCCGCCACCAGGGCATCCCCGAGGTGCGCGAGGGCATCGCGTAAATGGAATGAGTCGTTGCCGCGGCTATACAGTTCGGCCAGCCATTCCAGCGGCTCGAGGCGCCCGGGCAGCCGCGCGCTCAGCTCGCTCAACAGGCGGCCGACTACCTCGTTTTCGCCGGCGTCCAGCATGGGGATGCGAATGCGCTTGAGAAGGGTGAAGGCTTGCTCGCCTTCATCGGCCTGCAGCAGGGCCTCTGCAACTTTTTGCGAGGCTCCGAAATTCTTTATGTCGGCATCGAAAACGCGCCCGGCCAGGGCCGCAGCCTGCTCCCAGTCCGAGTTCTTGAGATAAAGATCGAGAAGCAGTTCGGTTTGTTCGCCGCCCTTCTCGAGATCGGCGACTTTCTCCAAGGCCTTGGCGGCCTCCGCCACATCTCCCTTGGAAGAATGAATGCGCGCCTTGACGATTACCGCGGCCATGTTCTTCGGGTCGAGCTTTAACGCTCGGTCCGCCAGCTTCTCGCACTCCGCCGAATCGCCGCGTGCCAGGGCTCGTTGCGCAGCGGAAACATACGCCTCGATAGCGTCGGCGGTCTGTCCCATCGCGGTATAAAGATCCGCCAGGCGAATCTGGATGCGGAGGTTGTCCGGCTCCGCCAGCAGCAGCTTCTTCAGCAACGCCACTGCTTCGGGTTGACGGCGGCCCTTTAGATGCATTTCCGCGAGCTGTAAGAAGAGCGGGCGCGCCTCGCTCATCACGCCTTGCTGCACATAAAGATCGGCGAGTTTCTCGAGTGGGCGAATCTCTTCGGGAGCCAGTTTGGCGATGCGCTTGTAGACGGCAATCGCCTTGGTCAGGAAACCATCGCCGACGAAGATCTGCGCCAGGCGCTCGAAATAATCCATCGCCTGAAACGTTTCGCCCTGTCGGATGTATAGCTCCCCGATGGTCATCAGGGTGACCTGGTCTTTGGGCTCGTACTTCAGGATTTGTTGATATTCCGCGATGGCCTGCGGGACCTTGCCCTGATTGAGGAGCTTCTGTGCGGCTTCGACGTATTTGCTTTTGCTATAGGCCATTCGCAACTCAGACACAGCACCGCCCCCGCCTGCTGGAGAGGTTGTCCCCCGCGCCCGAAGGTGTAAAGGCAGGCAGAAAACTGTGCTTGCTTACGCTAGCAGGCGGGCAAAAGGCAAGTCAACGAAGCCAGTTTTTCGTGTGAGCAGCCAGTTATCCCCGTGGGACTTAGGAACGCGGAGGCGAAAACCAGGCGAATCCAATGAATCGCCTCCTGTATTGGAAAACTCTTTCCAGTTTCTGTGGCCGTGGCATCCAGACGGTTTAGCCCTTCAGGGCAGAATCGCGTCCGGCAGCAGCGCGATCTGGATGGCCCCGGCGGACCAGCAGCCTGCGTCGCGAACGGGAGCGAACGAATACCGGTGCAAGGGCGTAGGACCGTGCTGGCGTAAGGCCTCCAGGTGGTCGGCCGTGGCGTAACCCTTGTGCCGTGCGAGGCCATATTGCGGATAGACCGCATCCCACTCTTCCATGCGTGCGTCACGGTGCGTTTTCGCCAGGATCGAAGCGGCGGCGATCGAAACGCTCCGGCAGTCGCCTTTGATCAGCGGTCTCTGCTCGATCAGGACATCGAGCTGGAGGGCGTCGATCAGCAAGTAGTCCGGGACGATGGCAAGTTGCTGCAAGGCCGCGGTCATAGCCTGGCGGCTGGCCTGGTAGATGTTCCACGCGTCGATGCGCTGCGCGTCTATCTCCGCAACCGCCCAGGCCAGCGCGTGCTCGCGGATGCGCTCAGCCAATTGCGCGCGCCGCTCCGGCGCAAGCTGTTTTGAGTCGTCGAGCCCCACAATGCGGCGCTTCGGGTTCAGGATCACCGCGGCGGCAACCACCGGGCCGAAGAGCGCGCCGCGGCCGGCTTCATCCAGACCGGCGATGCGCGTCCAACCGAGTTTACGCGCGGTGCGCTCGAAACGCGTGCAGCAGAGACGCCTCATTCGGCGGCGATTTTAGCACGATTAGTAGGAGCTACAGCGTGCCTTGAAATGCCCTGGATGGCAAAATAAAAGCCCCGGGCAAGCCGGGGCTTTTCTCGAAAATTGCGGCGAACCGTTTACGCCTTCGTTTCTGTTCCCGCAGCAGCGGCCACCGCAGCTGGCGCTTCCTCGCGCCCTGCGCGCTTGATACGCGCGGCCTTGCCGCGAAGCTCGCGCAAGTAGTAGAGCCGCGCGCGACGCACTTTGCCCTTGCCCACCACTTCAATCGAGCTGATCGTTGGCGAGTGCAGCGGGAAAATGCGCTCGATGCCCACGCCGAAGCTCACGCGCCGCACCGTAAACGTCGCCCCGGAAGCCCGCCCCTTTTTGGAAATCACCACGCCTTCAAACGCTTGCAGGCGTTCTTTTTCCTTCTCGCCTTCGCCCTCTTTCAGCCGCACATTGACACGCACCGTGTCGCCCGGCCGGAATTCGGGAAGGTCTTTGCGCAGTTGCGCTTCATGTAGTTTTGCAATCACCGGATTCATGTTCGTATTCCCTGCAGACCCACTCGGGCGGGGCCAGCACACCAAA
>WNFF01015607.1_pt1 | contig 10123 bp, 12 predicted proteins | sample 5400441 | NCBI WGS metagenome assembly WNFF01 (sample SAMN13153345, study PRJNA577476) | soil metagenome | isolation source: 120 cm saprolite under Douglas fir tree site 2 hole 3 replicate 1 | place: USA:California | collected 2015-04-18 | reverse complement strand
GAGCGCGCGGCTACGGTATATGGACGGGGCAGCCCGCCCAACTCGCACGCACCGCGCCGGGATTCCTGCCGTTTCCGATCAGCCGCGCGCAGTGGGTGCTCGGCTCACCTTGTGCAATCGAAGACCCGCAGCAGAATCTTCTCTGAATTTTTTCCGCCGGAGCCCTCAAACCCCCTCGTGAGCCTCAGAAATGTGCGTTTCAGGGCCGCCTGATCGCTACAACGATGTCCGGACCCGCTTAGATAACCTACGCCTGCGCTTCGCTCGGCGCTTGCGTCCAGAGGCCGCGCCCCCAATCTCTGCCGAAAACCTTCGATGCGCGAGCGCCGCTTTCGGCGTCGCGACGGACAGCTCGCGGACTGAGTCGGCTCCTCTTATGCGTGACGAGTGTCGGGTCGATCCTGAGAAAAACCAATAAAACAAAGGATAATCTTAGCTCTGGACTTTCTGGAATTTTGGGAGCATTGTACTTGCATTCGTTATGGGAACAGCTTATATTTGACATGAGGGTAATTGCCAAGAAGAGGTTGCGTGAGTTCTGGGAGCGTCATGACGAAGCCAAAGATCCGCTTCTCGCTTGGTACAGGGAAGTTGAGCGAGAGGACTGGGATACACCGGCGAAGGTCAAGACGAAGTACCGCAGCGCGAGCATCGTGGGCGATAACCGTGTTGTGTTCAACATTAAGGGCAACGATTACAGACTCGTAGTGAAAATCAATTATCCGTACCGAGTGGTCTACGTCCGCTTTGTGGGTACGCATACAGAATACGACGCGATTGACGTCGAGGAGGTGTGACATGAGCAAGGGCAATATTAAGCCCATTCGGACCGAGACGGACTATGAGGCCGCGCTCGCTCATATCGACACGCTCATGGACGCCGAGCCCGGCACCCCGGAGGGCGAGGAACTCGATGTGCTGACGGACCTCGTGGAGCTCTACGAGGCCAAACATGTGCAGATGGGATACCCCGACGCGGTCGCTGCTATCGAGTTCCGTATGGAGCAGGCCGGCCTTACGCAACGAGACCTAGTCCCATATATCGGGAGTCGAGCCAAGGTTTCCGAAGTGCTTTCCGGAAAACGGCAACTGACGATGCCGATGGCGCGAGCGCTTCATGAGCACATGGGCATCCCCGCCGAGGTACTTCTTCAAGAGGCTGGCGCAACTCTGAGCGAGCCATTGGCAGGGATCGAATGGGAGCGGTTTCCGTTGGAAGCGATGGCCAAACTCGGTTGGATCCCGAATGCCCGAAACCTTAAGTTGCGAGCGAAGGAATTCATCGGAGAGCTCATCCGCCGCGCCGGAGGCCCAGAGGTCGCAGGAGCGGCGCTCTATCGGAAGAACGATCACATGCGCGCCAATGCTAAAATGGACCCGTACGCTCTTAAAGCTTGGTGCTGGAAGGTGTTGGTGGAAGCCAACGAGTCTCGGCCGACGACACGCTACCAGCCAGGCACGGTGTCGCTCGAATTTCTACGCCAACTGGCAAGGCTGAGTTGGTCGGACGAAGCTCCGCGCCTCGCGAAAGAGTTTCTAGCCAAGCACGGCATTCCGCTCGTCGTTGTGCCCCATCTGCCGAAAACCTATCTCGATGGCGCTGCACTCAAACTCGGCGACGGCACACCAGTCGTCGGGTTGACGCTGCGTTACGACCGCGTCGACAATTTCTGGTTCTGCCTTCTACACGAACTCGCGCATGTTGGGCTGCACATGGACAGCGATGGCGATGCCTCGTTTGTCGACGACCTAACACTTCGCGACATGGAGGGCGGGCGCCGGGATCCAAGGGAAGCGGAGGCTGACGAGTGGGCAGAAGAAGCTCTTGTTCCGCGCGCGATATGGGAGACGAGCGAAGCACGCCGGAATCCAACACCGATGAACGTAGTCAACCTCTCGAAGGCGCTGCAGGTCCATCCCGCGATCGTTGCCGGCAAGGTCCGGTATGAGCAGAGGAATTACCGATTGCTGTCACACTTTGTCGGGACCGGCGAAGTGCGACGGCAACTTGGCCTCGCCGCATAAGCCGAAGATGAGCGTGCCAAATAGCAGGGCGCTGTCGCACAGATGGCGCGATCGGGTCGTTCAAACCGCACTGCAACCTTGGACTATCCATTGCGCGGGAAGATTTCGATCTTGTGAAGACGAAAACGTCAAAATCCTTACAGGCTTAAGGGCAACTTTGTGCGACGAGAGACAGTGAGATCATGCCGACTGACGCGCCAGACGATAACGAACCATCGGCGTCGACGGATTCAGATGACGATGACGATTTCACTTGATGACGAATGGCAATTTCACTGAAAGACAACGCGATCCTGGAAGAACTGGCAGCTTTCCTCTACGACTTCCTGCCGGGCAGTCCGAACCCATACGCGGACAAGGACATTTCTTTTCCAGGCGTCGCGCACGAATTAGGCCTCGCGCAGTATTGGCGAGGCGGAAGCAAGCGTCCTGCAATCAAACATTTGCTGGAGGGAACCCTCCAAGGCGGAACGGGAAAGTTTTGCCCACTCGTGCTGAAGGTGGTGCAACGGGGAATGACGTACAAGCGAGGGAAAACGCCGGTGTCGTCTGAGGACATTGACGTTCTAAACCAGATGCTTAGTGGCTTGGGCTACAAAATTCCTGAGCTGCACGATAGAGATTTTCTTCACCGCTTGCCTCACAGTGGGCCGGCAACGCGAGGTGTGAGACCCGGCATCTCAGATCCAACGACTATTGCAGAACTAGAGGCTAAGCTCACGCATCTTCGGCGGAATCCTGACAACCGGGGTCTCGAATTCGAACGCTTCCTCTCTGAACTTTTCGCCCACTTCGGCTTAGCTCCCCGACAATCGTTTTGCATCAGAGGCGAGCAGATAGATGGCAGCTTCACGCATCATTCAGAGGTCTACTTGCTGGAAGCAAAATGGCAAGCGCGGCCCATAGGCAATGCGGAGTTGCTGACCTTCCACGGAAAAGTCGCCGGCAAGGCGGAATGGTCTCGAGGCCTGTTTATCAGCTATTCCGCTTTTACGTCGGAGGGCTTGGAAGCGTTCGGCCGAGGCCGCAAAACAAATTTTGTGTGCATGAGCGGTGTTGATCTGCGTCATATTGTGCTGGGGAGACTCTCGCTGCTCGACGTTTTAGACCGCAAGGTGCGCCGCGCGGCGGAAACCAACCAGGCTTTCGTACCGGTACAGCAACTCTTTCCGGAAGTCGACTTAGTTATTTAGAACTTATGACGACTAGCAGAACGACTGTTACTGGCTTTCTGTACTAACCGAGCAACGAGTAGCAGGTACGAAGATGGGTGACGCGCCCCAGACACGAGACACGGTTTTTGTAACCCACGCGGCACCTGAAGACAATGATTTTGCGTTGTGGTTGTCATCGAAACTTGCGATCGCGGGCTATCGAGTTTGGGTGGACAAGCAACGTCTCCGAGGGGGTGACGACTTCTGGAGCGAGATCGACAGAATGCTTCGGAACTGTCAAGCAGATCGTTGTTTTCACAGAGAACGCAAGCAAGCCGGGTGTGAAGAAGGAACTGGCGATCGGCGCTATCGTAGCGGCCCGACTTAATGATCCGAGGTTCATGATTCCTATTCGAGCAGACGCCGTCAGCTTCACTGATGCGCCACCAGAGTTTATACGTGGAAATATCATCGACGCGTATCCGAGATGGGCCGATTGCCTTGGTGAGCTGTTTGCGGCGCTCGACGAGGAAAGCGTTCCAAGGAACCCGGCACCTGACGACTCTGTTCTTCGGAACATTATCGAAGCCCGAGAAGACGGACGTCGCTTTGTTGTTAGTCGTTGTTTGACGAACTGGTTTCCTATCATCGCTCCTCCACAGCGCATCAGGTATTACCATTTGAACGGGGTGTTAGCGCAGGTCGAAGGATGGCTTGACGCCTGCCGCATTCCCCGTGTTCCACTCAATCGGCTTGTCGGCACTTTCGCTGACCCAACTGGTTTCGCGTCTGCTGGCCCTTTCCCGCTGTCCGCGAGCACGGCGTACGATATACCATTTCTTGATTTTATTTCCGGCAGAAACACGGGCCCATTAGTCGAGCGCTCCGATGCCGGGAATCACGCAGTCAATCTGCTGAAACAACATTTCGCGGAAATTGCAGAGAGCCGAGGCCTTAAGTCTGTCGTATTTGGAAACAAGGAAGTCGGCTGGTTTTTCCCGGATGGCCTAGTCTCCGGCAGAGTCGCATTTGCCGACATCAACGGAAAGGTCAGACGCCGAACGCTTAGCGGGAAATTCAAGGCTCTGCGTTGGCGCACATGCCTTATCGCGAGACCACGACTTTGGCCCACACTCGTTTACCGAGTCCATGCAAACGTGGTCCTTAGCAAAGACGGGAAAATACCGCTGGCCGGCAAATGGACGCAGAGGAGACGAGTTCGACTGACGCGATCGTGGTGGAATGATGTGTGGAGAGACCGTCTCCTCGCCGCGATGAGTTTTCTTGCAAACGGCAAGGACTGCCTTATTGCGAATTCAGGAAACGAGCCGATCGAGATTGCGCGTCTGCCGCTCTCAGTCGAAGTGCCTGTATCTTATGATGCGACAGATCCTCCGCCGCCATACGAAGAAGACGAGGAAGGGAATGTAAATCAGGTGGCTGTGCTCGACGATCGAGAAGACGATCTCGATGACGATGGGCCAGACGAGGGCGAGGACTGATGAATGCTCAATTCTTCGAAGAACCGCTTCTCGAGCAGGTGAAAGGAAGTCCCGCAGTGGTGAACGTGGGCGCCGTTGGCACTCGCAGCGGAATAGATCTCCTAACGCGTTGGCTTAGGAAGCTCGCCGGCCGCATTCCCGCCCACAATCCAGACGCCCTACACACGTCAGCTTGGCCAGGGTTTCAATCTACCTTCGGCGCGCGCCTCGAGACCGAGCCAACTGCTTCGATAGTCCTCGGAAGTACCGCCATAAAGAACGCGGCCAGCATCTCCAACCGAACGGAAGCCGTGAGGACGACCGTTCAACTCTATGAGAATTCGATTTTGGAACACTTGCGCACGGAGGAAGTGCGGCCCGATGTATGGTGCGTCGTCATTCCCGAAATCGTATTCACCTACGGAAGGCCCGAGGTTGTTGGTCCCAAGGAAACCACGAAGTCAACGTTGATGCCCGAGAAGATGGCCGTGGGCTTCCTGAAAGGCGGCTCGCTTTTTCCCGAACTTGCGAAGGATGCGGAGACGTATCTGTTTGTAAAGAATTTTCACCATCAGCTAAAGGCCCAGCTCCTCGACAAAGAGGCTGTCATTCAGATCGTTCGTGAGACTACGCTCGACCCAACGATCGAGCTGGATAACTTCGGGAACCCGAAGCGTTCATTGCAGGAACCAGCAAAGGTCGCCTGGAACTTCGCAACCACGCTTTACTTCAAGGCTAGAGGGCAGCCATGGCAACTCGCAGACGTTCGCCCGGGCGTCTGCTATGTCGGATTGGCATTTAAACGGGACCCGTCTCCAGCGGACCGCGTGGAGGCTTGCTGTGCGGCTCAGATGTTTCTGAACTCCGGTAACGGAGTGGTTTTTCGCGGCGCTCTCGGGCCGTGGTATTCCTCAGAACGGGGAGATTTTCACCTCAACGAAGCAGCCGCCGCAGATCTTATAGCGCAGGTTTCGCGCGCATACACCAAAGATCACGGCAAACCACCGGAGGAGTTGTTCATTCACGGCCGACAAAGGTTTTCCGACGAGGAGTGGTCGGGTTTCGAGTCCGCAGTACCCAAGAAGACGAAATTGGTCGGCGTGCGCATCCGCGCCACTCAAGATCTCCGCCTCTTCCGGCCGGACGTGGAAGTGCCAGTACTCAGAGGCACGTCCGTTAGTGTCTCGAAGAGAGAGGGCTACCTATGGACGACCGGTTTACGTACCCCGTCTGAGAACGTATCCAGGATTCGAGACGCCCAAGCCCATCTTAGTTGGCATTAACCGGGGTGAAGGCGACCTGTCGACTGTTATGCGAGACGTTCTCGCCCTTACTAAGCTCAACTACAACTCGTGCGACTACTCCAGCGGGCTTCCAGTTACGCTCAAGTTTGCAGACCGAGTCGGCGAAATCTTGATGGCGTCGCCCAAAGGAATGAATGCCCCGCCGCTACCATTTCGATACTATATATGAGGATGCGCCCTTGGAGGACACCCACGACACTTTCATAGATCGTCATTCGCTCGCAGAGTGCCTATCGGGAAACGAAACACCTGAGATGTTGCCAAAGATCGATTTTTTGAGCCACCGCAGGCCTTCAAGGGGGGAGCAAAATGAAAAGAGACGACCGGGTGCGACACGAAGCTGCGCCGCAGTGGGGAGTTGGCCGGGTGCTCGAAGATCCCGCGGCGGGGAAAGTTCGAATCTTTTTCAGCAATGTGGGCACAAAAACGATCTCGCTTCTCGCGAACATCGTTGTTGTGCACGGTGCGGATGCGATCAATCCAATCTTGGACAATTTGAAAATCGTCAGTCTGGGACAAGAGAGCCTCTATAAGACACTCACTGCGCTGAAACAGCGCTTTCTCAACGAGTTTCCTGGTGGTTTTCACGGGGAAAAGTACCAATTGGAGGAGAGGACCAAAGTTGAAGCGCATGAGCTGACAAAAGAACTCCTGCGTGCCGCAACGTTTGAAGGCACTTTCATCAAGACGCTTTGATGAGATTTGCGCGAACGCTAAGAAAGCAATTCAGGCAACGAACTTAGTGTTTCCCAACAAAAAGAATGAGCCTCATTGACGGGCTGAAAAATCTGCCCGTTCAGCAGAAGTTCGGTCAGGCTCTGTATGATCTTCTGTTCGGCGATGATGCTCTGGAACGACGCCCTATGTCCTTCTGCAGAGTCCTTGGTCGCAATTGGATCGGCACAATGGACAGTCGCTACTTATTTCCCTTTTATTATGTACCCCGACGAGTACATGTTTCTGAAGCCGATCGTGACTTCGAAAGCAGCAGAGATATTTGCGCATTTGAATTGAACTACAAATCCGATCTGAACTGGGTGACATACGAGAAACTCATGGAATTTTCGCAATACCTCCGAAAAGAGACTCTCAGACCTGAAACCGCGCGATATGATTGATGTTCAGTCATTTATATGGTGTACGGGAAAAGAGTAGGCGTGAACATGTGGGCGAACGCATAGCCATGGATTCAGACGCGGAGATCACTCTTAAAACGGACGCACCGTTCAATGAGCGATCACGCTACAATTTAATTCGCTCGAAAGATTAATCAATGGCTTGAAACGGTGCCTTGAACGGAATTCAGAAGAGGGTCTTGCGCTCTCGAACGCCCTGAAAATGATTGGCTAAATCTATATGCGAATTGAGCAAATCAAGCCCAATGTAATCGTGCGTGGACCACTCTTCCCGGAACCCGTACAGGTCATCGTGTCGATTCCAATAGGTACGTCCATCAAACTCGTCGGAAAAGGATTGGTCACTGGCCAGGCCACGAGCCAATACTTGATGCCGCCCAAATAGCGACGTTGGAAGCAACTCCTGAGACGGCTCCCTTCGATGGTGATCCGCAAAGGTTCCGATTGGGCGTCGAGGCGCTCCGTCTTGGTTTAGCTTATGAGTACGATCCATACTTCGCTCTGTCCATCGCTCGCGTGGATCCTCTTCCTCATCAACTCGAAGCAGTATATGACCATTTCCTCCGACTGCCCCGGATTCGATTTCTTCTAGCGGATGACCCCGGCCCTGGGAAGACAATCATGGCCGGCCTCCTCATCAAAGAGACTCAAGATACGCGGCCTCATTAAGCGCACACTCATCGTCACGCCGGCGAGCCTTTCCTTCCAGTGGCAGCGCGAACTGAAAGATAAGTTTCGCGAGAACTTCGAGATAATTCGTAGTGACGTTCTCCGGGCGAATTATGGCTCGAATCCATGGCAGGAGAAAAATCAGGTAATTACGGCAGTCTCCTGGGTATCGCGTATCGATGACGCCAACGAGAGTCTACTCCGTAGTCAATGGGACCTCATCGTGGTCGACGAAGCTCATAAGATGAGTGCGTACAGCTCCGACAAAGAAACGCTTGCCTATCAGCTCGGCGAAGCATTGTCGGAACGCACGGACCACTACTTGTTGATGGCGGCCACTCCACATAAAGGCGATCCGGAGAATTTTTGTCTCTTTCTTGGCCTGCTCGACCGAGATGTCTATGGGGACGTGCGAAGCCTGGAAGAGGCAATGAAGCAGCATGATGCGCCGTTCTATCTTCGCCGCATTAAAGAAGCACTGGTCACATTCCCCGATCCAGAAACAGGCAAGGTAAAGACACTATTCGCCAAGCGCAACGTCCAGACCACCGAATTTCAGATTGACGACGAGGAGTGGGACTTCTACGACGCCCTCACCCGATACGTCGAAGATCAGTCGATTAAAGCTGCTTCCGATAACTCCCCTCGGGGACGCGCGCTCGGGTTCACCATGGCAATGCTGCAAAGACGCTTTGCTTCCAGCGTGTACGCCGTGCGGAGAACCTTAGAGCGAATGAAGGACAAGCGAGAGAGAATCCTTGCCGATCCAGAGGGGTACCGCCAGGACCAACTCGCTCGCAAGTTGCCCGAGGACTTTGAAGACCTTCCGGAAGAAGAACGTGAAAAGATTGTTGCGGAGCTCGAAGATGTAGTCGCTTCGGTTGATCCAATCGCTCTCCGAGAAGAAATTCTTCAACTCGGCAAGTTGATCGCACAAGCTCGGGAGCTAGAGGAACGGGAAGTAGAGCGAAAACTGGTCGTCCTGAAAGCGGTTCTCACCAAGCAAGGGGTCTTCAACGACCCGAAGATGAAGTTACTTCTCTTCACGGAACACAAAGACACCCTTGATTTTCTCGCCGGTGACGGCAGGGACGGACGACCTCTCGGAAAGCTTCTAAAATGGGGATTGTCTGTCACTCAGATTCACGGCGGAATGAAAATAGGTGACCGCGACACTCCAGGAACTCGTATCTACGCAGAACGAGAATTTCGAGAGAGTTGTCAGGTGCTCGTCGCAACGGAAGCAGCTGGTGAGGGAATTAATCTCCAGTTCTGCTGGTTCATGATCAACTACGACGGAACCCTGTGCGCCTAGAGCAACGCATGGGCCGGATTCATCGCGATGGGCAGGAGAAGGACTGCCTGATCCTCAATTTTGTCTCGACGAATACCCGTGAAGGCCGCGTTCTTCAGAAGTTATTCGAAAGAATCAGGAAAATCGAAGACGATCTTGATCCCAGGCGCATGGGAACGGTTTTCAATGTCCTAGGTGACGTGTTTTCTGCAAACCAGCTAGAAAAGATGTTACGCGATATGTACGCACGGAACCTGACAGAAGATGTCATAAAAAGCCGGATCATTGAGCAAGTGGATACGGACCGATTCAGAAAGATCGCCCACTCTGCTCTTGAAGGGCTCGCCAAGCGCGAACTGAACCTCTCCGCAATTCTCGGGAAGTCAGCAGAAGCGAAGGAGCGGCGCCTGGTTCCGGAGGTCATCGAGGACTTCTTTCTGCAGACAGCTCCGCTCACGGGCATCTACCCTAGGGAAATCCAAAAGGGCAAACACGTCTTTCGCGTTGGGAGAATTCCTCGAATGCTCTGGCCAGTGGGTGAGCGCCTGGAGTCGCGTTTCGGAAAGTTGGGCCGAGAGTACAAGCAGATTGCCTTTGATAAGACCTTCCTCACAGATGACCCCACTCTTGAATGGGTGACACCTGGCCATTTCCTGTTCGAGTGTGTCCGCGAGGGAGTTTGGGAGCGCGTCCAAAGTGACCTGAATCGAGGAGCGGTCTTCTATGACATTAATCGGAAACAGCCGGGGCGGTTGGACGTTTTTGAGTAATTGTCAAATGTTGTGGATCGGCCGGCCATGATCAGGCGGCTTTCCTTGGTTGATTGTCAGTTGACTGAGTAACGAGTTTCGCGGGATCGACCCGGACTCCATCGGCGAACTTCACGCCGGCACGGACCAGCGGTAAGAGCTGAGCGCCATGGAGGCGCCGCCAGCGAAGCTGCGCCATGTCGAGCAGCTTGAACGCCATCAGCAGTCCCTTGGTTCTTGAACCGGCGCCCTTGGTCGCGCGCTCGCGCAAGCGCACGGTGGCGAACGGCGACTCGATCACCTTGGTGGTG
>WNFF01005787.1_pt1 | contig 10123 bp, 6 predicted proteins | sample 5400441 | NCBI WGS metagenome assembly WNFF01 (sample SAMN13153345, study PRJNA577476) | soil metagenome | isolation source: 120 cm saprolite under Douglas fir tree site 2 hole 3 replicate 1 | place: USA:California | collected 2015-04-18 | reverse complement strand
CGTCGAGATTAACGCCTCTGGAGCAAACCCTGCCAGCCCTGAAGTGATGTCCACATTGACCTCCAAAGACAGCATTCTCGTGCGTGGGGCGCGTGTCCACAATCTCAAGAACATTGATTTTGAGATTCTGCATAACGCGCTCACGGTGGTGACTGGGGTGTCGGGGTCGGGGAAATCCTCACTCGCGTTCGACACGATTTATGCCGAGGGGCAGCGGCGGTATGTGGAGTCGCTGTCAGCGTATGCGCGGCAGTTTCTGGAGCGCATTGAGAAGCCTGATGTGGACCACATTGAGGGGATCGCACCGGCGGTTGCGATTCGGCAGAAGAACACTACGCGGAGTCCGCGATCTACAGTGGGGACGGCGACCGAGATTTATGACTACCTGCGGCTGCTTTTTGCGCGGGTGGGGAGGACTTACTGTGCGCAGTGCGGGGCGGAAGTGAAGAAAGACACGGTGGATGAGGTGGCGGAGGCGGTGCTAGGGCTAGGGGAGGGGGCGCGGCTGAATGTGTTTTTTCCGCTGCGAGGGGGGGCGGCTGGTGAGAGTGCGGGTGGCTCTGGGCAGACAGCAGGTTCCTCGACTGCGCAAGATCATTCGCAAGCGAATGATCCTGCTTCGCTCGGAATGACAGGGTCAAAGAAAAAGGCAAAGAAGAAGAAATCTGAAGCGATCCCGCTCGATGCGATTAAGGCGCGGTTGTTTGAGCTGCGGCAGCGAGGGTTCAATCGGCTGTTTCAGCGGGGACAGATTTCTGAGTTTTCGACACCGGAGTCGCTACTGGAGATCAATTTTGCGGAACCGGTATTTGTGCTGGTGGACCGACTGGTGGTATCGGCTGACGCGCGGGCGCGGATTGTGGATGCGACGGAAATCAGCTTTCGCGAGAGCAGCGAAGTGATTTTTGAGACGGCTGCGCGTGAGGATCAAGCTTCCCGGCAGATGCGGTTTTCACAGCGGTTTGAGTGCAGGAATTGCGGCATTCGTTATGAGGAGCCGGAGCCGCGGCTGTTCTCGTTCAATAATCCGTTTGGAGCTTGTCCGCGGTGCCAGGGGTTTGGCAACACTATTGATTTTGATCTTAACCTGGTGATTCCTGATCCATCGAAAACTCTGAACGAAGGCGCGATCGAGCCGTGGACGAAGCCGAAATATCGTGGACTGTTCACTGAACTGAAGCGCTTTGCACGGGAGAATGATATCCCGCTTGACGTTCCCTGGGCGGAGTTGGAGTCGGAGCGACAGAGGTTGGTGATCGAGGGCGAGAAAAAGTTCTTGGGAATTCGTGGGTTCTTCCGGTATCTGGAGCGCAAGAAGTACAAGCTGCACGTGCGGGTGTTCTTGAGCCGGTACCGCGGGTACTCGCTTTGCTCGGAGTGTGGCGGAGCGCGCCTGCGACGGGAAGCACAGCAGGTGAGGATTGCAGGGAAAAACATTTGCGAAGTTTGCGCGATGACAGTGGAGGATGCGGGAGACTTCTTTGACCGGGCGGCGGAGGGATTGTCTGTCCCCGGAGGACGGAACGACGATGAGGGGGCGCTGCGGCCCACCCTTTCGCAAAGGGCGCGAAAGGATGGGGCAACCGCAACCGGCGATCTGGTACGGACAGGAAAAACCCCGCCCTCTCTCCGCAAAGAACGCGGAGAGAAGGACGGGGCACCCGACCTTGTTTCGAAGAACGAGAGAGACGGGGCGCCCCTGAGTCCGAAGGAGTTGGAAGTTGCAGACCGACTTTTGGACGAGATTCGCTCGCGGCTGCGGTTTTTGAACGATGTCGGATTGGAATATCTGATGCTGGACCGGCTTACTTCTACGCTTTCAGGCGGCGAGGCGCAGCGGATTCAGTTGGCGACTTCGCTGGGATCGAAGCTGGTGGGAACACTCTATGTGCTCGACGAGCCTTCGATTGGACTGCACAGCCGGGACACGCACCGGCTGATCGGGATTCTTCACGGGCTGCGCGATCTAGGGAATACGGTGCTGGTGGTAGAGCACGATCCGGATGTCATGCGGGCCAGCGACCGCATTCTCGACCTGGGGCCGGGCGCAGGGGAGCACGGTGGCAAGATCATCGCCGACGGAACTTACGAGCAGATACTTACAACGCCAGGATCGTTGACAGGGCGGTATCTGGCAAATGAACTACGTATCCAGATTCCGGGCAACCGGCGCAAACCAGGGCGGCAGCAGATCACGATTCGCGGAGCACGGGCGCACAATCTGAAAGATATTGACATCAACATACCGCTGGGAATGCTGGTGGCGATCACAGGAGTTTCGGGATCGGGGAAATCGACGCTGCTGCACGATGTGTTGTACAAGGCGTTGACTGCGGCTCGAAGGGATACTGAAGAAAAGCCCCACTTCGCGCAAAGTACGCGAGAAATGGGGCACCCTCTCACAATTGAGGGCGCCGAGTGGATTGATGAAGTGGTGCTGGTGGATCAATCGCCGATTGGGCGCACTCCACGCTCGAATCCGGTGACTTACATCAAGGCGTTTGACGGGATTCGAGACTTGTTTGCATCCACTCCGGAAGCGCAGAAGCACGGATTCGCGGCGGGACATTTTTCGTTCAACGTTCCCGGAGGCCGCTGCGAAACTTGCCAGGGCGACGGCACGGTGGTGGTGGAAATGCAGTTTCTCGCCGACGTGGAACTGGTGTGCGAGGAGTGTAAGGGGCAACGGTTCAAGCCGGAGGTGCTGGAAGTCCGGTATCGGGGGAAGAACATTCACGAAGTGCTGCAGATGACGGTGCACGAGGCGATGCACCATTTTGCCAATTCGCCAAAAGTGGCGGACAAACTCAGAGTGCTGGATGAAGTCGGGCTTGGCTATTTGCGACTGGGGCAATCGGCGACAACACTTTCAGGCGGCGAGGCGCAGCGGGTGAAACTTGCGGCGCACCTGCAGCCAGCGGCGGCGGCACGGGCAAAAACCGGGGCCTCGCGAAGACGGCGGATGCTTTATCTGTTTGACGAGCCGACTACCGGGCTGCACTTCGACGACATCAGTAAACTATTGGCGGCGTTTCGCCGTCTAATTGAAGCAGGGGGCTCCATCCTGGTTATTGAGCATAATCTGGAAGTGATCAAGACCGCGGATTGGGTGATCGATCTGGGGCCGGAAGGCGGCGAACGAGGTGGATACATCGTGGGACAAGGGCCGCCAGAAAAGATCGCCGGGCTGGCGGAATCTTATACCGGCCAGTTTCTGGCTCGGGTGCTGGATGAAAACGGCGTCTCGCGTTCCAATGGGCACAAATAAAGAGCCACTGAAACAGATGAGTTGCGCGCGGCTGGGGCGGGTCATCCGGGTGGCGCTATTTTCCGGCGCGGTTTCAATTGCAGCCTGCGCTCAGGACCACGAGACCGTCCGCCACCGCCGGGTGGCGGAGACGGATCCCGCGGCTGCAAAACTTGCCGAGGCCGAAACCGATATTGACAAGCACGATTACGCCAGCGCTGAGCCCCTGCTGAAGGAGTATCTGGAAGGCCATCCGGAAAGCTATTCGGCGTGGTATGACTTGGGCTTCGTCTATCACGGCATGGGCAAGAGCGACGTCTCGATTGCCGCCTACCGGAAGTCAGTTGCCGCCAAGCCGGATCTTTTTGAATCGAACCTGAATCTGGGACTGGCACTGGTTGCTGCGGGACAGCCAGAGGGGGAGCAGTTTTTGCAGGCAGCGACCAAGCTGAAGCCGGCGTCGGGATCGGTCCAGAGCAGCAAGCGCGCCTGGATGGCACTGGGAAATGTTCTCGCAACCAGCAAGCCGGATGAAGCAGCATCCGCGTTCCAGCAGGCGGCGATACTCGATGCGAAAGATCCCGAGCCGCACTTGCTCGCCGCTTCCCTGCTGGAAAAACAACATCATGCCGCCGAAGCTGAAAAGGAATATCAGGAGGCGCTGGCGATTGCCCCGGAGTCTGCAGACGCTCTGGCGGCGTTGACCAACTTCTACATGACGCAGAAACGGTTTGCGGACGCGGAGTCGCTGTTGCGGAAGTTGTTGGTCCTGCATCCGAATGACGCCAGCGCCCACTTGCAACTGGGGCGCATGCTGGCCATCTCAGGCCAAAACGAAGAAGCGGCTGCGGAGCTGGAGGCGGGGTTGAGGCTCGATCCTTCAGACAGCAAGGCGGAACGCGATCTTGCGGACCTGTACGCCGACTCCGGCAAGTACACCCAGGCGCAGAAACTTTACGTTGCGTTGTTGGCTTCGCATCCGAACGATGCCAGCTTGCATTACGGGGTCGGCCGAATGCTGTTGAAGCAAAAACAATTTGCGCAAGCGGAACGGGAGTTGTTGCGAACAGTGCAGCTTCAGCCCGACCTGGGCTCGGCGTACGGGGAGCTCGCCATCGCCGCGGATGAGAATAGAGACTATGGACTGGCCATTAAGGCGGCTGACATGCGGGCTAAGTATCTGCCGGAAATCCCGACCAGCTACTTCATGCGCGCGACCGCCTACGATCACTTACAAGACGTAAAGCAGGCGGCGAAGTATTATCATCTGTTTCTGGATGTGGCAGGCGGCAAGTATCCAGACCAGGAGTGGCAGGCCAAGCACCGGCTGATAGCGATTGAGCCGAAGAAGTGAACGGACTGAGGAATGAGAAAGCTGGTTGGTGCGATCCTGTTGTTTCTGCTTGCGGCTGCCACGGTTTCTTTTGGCAAGTCGGAAGAGACGATTGAGCAGCTCATCGCGCGGGCAGATGCTGCCAGACCCGATCAACAGCCCGACCTTTACATGCAGGTTGCGCAACGGGAGTTGAAGTCCGCAACCGAGGCTTACAAGACCGAACAAATGGAGGAGTTCCGCACCGCGGTACAGCAGATCGTGAAATATTCCGACAGCGCGCACTCGGCGGCGTTGCATTCCGGCAAGCACCTGAAGCCCACCGAGATTAAGATCCGCGAAATCGCGATCCGCCTGCGTGACATCAAGCTCAATGTGGAGGCCGATGAGCAGCCGGCGGTGCAGGCCGCGATAGAGCGCCTTGAAAGCTTTCGCACCGAGTTGCTGCACAGCATGTTCGGATCCAAGAGCAATAACTGAAAGCCAATGAATAAGGCGAGATTCGCAATTCCACTTTTGCTGTTGCTGGCAGTAAGCGTGGCGGCGCAGCAGCACCATCGCGATCCACTGAGCGATTTGGAAATTGACAAGCTTCGTGATGCGGCGCAGCTGCCGGAAGTACGCCTGAAGCTTTATGTGGACTTTGCGCGCGTACGCCTGGACAAACTGCAGCAGGTGCGGGCCGACACCAAGGCCACCGATCGCGGGCAGCAAACCCGCGACGCGCTGCAGGATTTTCTGGATCTCTATGACGAACTGGACACCAATGTTGACACCTTCGCCGACCGCAAGGATGATCTGCGCAAAGCGTTGAAACCGGTGATCGAGGCCGACACCGAGTTTGGCTCGAAGCTGCGGGCTTTCAAGGCTTCGCTGGCGAGCAACCCCAAGGAAGCCGAGAGTTACGCATTCCTGCTGGCAAGCGCGCTCGAGACGGTGGACTCCGCCGCCAAAGATCACCGCGACCTGCTGGCGGAGCAGGAAGAAGCATTCAAGCATAAAAAGAAGCAAGAGCACAAAGCCGATTCCAAGCCTCCGGAGTGAAACACTCGTGCTAGTCTGCTGTTCAGGTGCCAGCAGAAATCAACAAACTGTTCGAGGAGACTTACCGCGAGCTGCGGCCGCGGTCTGAGGTTCCCGAATTGCGGGTCGAGTTCTTCGGCTTCGCCAACATCAACAACACTATTCGCCTGCGTGAAGGCAAGCTGCTGGTACGGGTTTCCGACCTGCTGGAGGGAGCGCCCGATTACGTTCTGAAGGCGATCGCGCACATCCTGCTGGCGAAAATGTATCGCAAGCCGGTTGACCGCGAGCACGCCACGCGCTACCGCCGCTACGTCTCGGCGCAACACATGTCACGCAAGGCTCATCTGGTGCGGCAGATGCGGGGCCGTAAGCGAATCCATTCCGCGCAGGGTCATACTTACGACCTGGACGTGATGTTCGAAGAGCTGAACCTGAGGTTTTTTTATGGACTGCTTGCCCGTCCGCTGATGACGTGGAGTGGTGAACACGCCCGCAACCGGCTGGGGCACTATGATCCCGCGCACAACGCGATTGTGGTGAGCCGCGTCTTCGATCATCCGAGAGTCCCACGGTTGGTGGTGGAGTATATCGTTTATCACGAGATGCTGCACTTGAAGCATCCGGTCAGGCTGCGGGGCAGCCGGCGATGCGTGCATTCGGCGGAGTTTCAGGCGGAAGAGCGGCTGTTCCCACGGCTGGCTGAGGCTAAGCAGTTTTTGCGATTGCTATAGCGGCTCGCGTTCCTGTCAGCCTTCGGGGTTTCCTGGTTGACGAAGCCCGCCGCCCTTCGACTCGCTCAGGGTAGGATCTGTCTCTCCAGAGAACGGAGAAACAAGGACCGGGCATCCTCGGGACATGTCCCTTATCCCATCGGTCGCGCTTGCGTGATATCCTTAAAAGAGTAGCTAGTTGCAACTGAGTTGCAATCAAGGATACTCCTTGCTCCAGGCGTTCATCGTAACTTTACGTGAAGGTGTTGAGGCGGCGCTGATTGTCGGGATCACGCTCGCTTATCTGAATAAAATTCAGCGGCCTGATTTGCGCAAGGCTGTTTTCGCCGCGCTCGGATCGGCTTTTGCCGCGAGTATTGGCGTGGCCATTCTACTGTCTCGCTTTCAGTTCAACGAAGATCTGTTTGAGGGCTGGGTAATGCTGGTGGCGGCGTTCTTCGTGGTCACCATGATTGTTTTCATGATGCGGACGGGTAAAAAGCTGAAAGGGGAGATCGAAGGAAAAATAGGAGCGCTGGCCAGCCGGGGATCTCAGGCTGGCATATTCTTGTTTGTCTTTCTAATGGTGCTGCGTGAAGGTGCCGAAACGGTGCTGATCCTATCCGCCGTCTCCCTCAATTCCAGCGCCCTCACGAGTTTTCTGGGCACGCTGTTCGGAGTGCTGGCGGCGGTTATTTTCGGAGTGATGTTTGTGAAGGGCAGCGTGCGCATCAACTTGCAAAAGTTTTTCCGGGTGACCACGGTGATTCTATTTTTCGTGGCTGCGCAATTGCTGGTTTCAGGACTTCACGAACTTTCCGAGAACGGGGTTCTACCCTCTTCCAAGAAAGAAATGGCTTTGATCGGGCCGATTGTGCGTAATGACTTCTTCTTTTTTGTGACCATCCTGGCGCTGGCTGGGCTGATGGTGCTGTTCGAGGCCCGGCGACGGCAGCCGGTTGCAGTGCCGGATTCGGGGGCGGAAAAGCGGAGAGCATTGTGGAACGCGAACCGTGAGCGGCTTTGGATGGTGTCGGTCTATGCGACGTCGTTTCTGTTTATTCTTCTCATAACGGCGGAGTTTATTTATGCGAAGGGCGTGAGCACGTTGTCAGCCGCGATTCCGGTCAGCTTCAGCAACGGTGCGGTTACCATTCCCCTGAACCAAGTTGCGGATGGCGATATGCATCGGTACGCGGCTAGTGAAGGTGGCACGCAGATTCGGTTCTTGCTTTATCAAAGGCCGGACGGCAAGGTCGCTGTGGTTTTCGATGCCTGCGAAATCTGCGGGTCGGTGGGCTTTTTTAAGACCCAGAACGGGTTGGTTTGCAAGAACTGCGCTTCTCCTATTAATTCGCAATCAGTGGGAACGCCGGGCGGGTGCAATCCAGTTCCCTTGCGTTCGACGATCAGTGGCGGCGCGATCGTGATTCAGGAAGCTGATCTGGGGGCGGGGGCGCGGCTGTTCCAGCGGTAGCGCTGGCTGCACACAAGACCGGGCCTGCGGCCCGGGACGGGCGAGGACGCCCGTCCCTCCACGAGCTCTTTCGATTGAATCTATGTTCGTACGACTGGTTTACGAATCTTTCCGGAGGCAGAAGCGGCGCAAGCTGCTGGTGGCTGCGGCTATGACTCTGGGCGCGGCGGTTTCGACCGCGATGATCGGGATCGCCACCGGCATCGGCGACAAGATCAGCCACGAGCTTCGCACTTACGGGGCGAATCTTGTCGTCACGCCGGAGGAAGATGATCTGGATGTGCAGATTGGGAGCGTGAATCTGAAGCCGGCGGGAAGCGGGGCGTATCTGGACGAGGCGGCGCTGCCGAAGATTAAGGGGATTTTCTGGCGAAATAACATTGTGGCGTTTTCGCCGGAGTTGGCGATGAATGTGCAAGCTGGGGAATCGCGGGCGGGGGCCCCATTCGACTCCGCTCAGGGCAGGTCCGCGTCACACGAAGTGACCCTGGTTGGAACCTACTTCTCGAAGACGCTGAAGTTTGGGACGCAGGAGTTTACTACCGGAGCCCGAAAGGCATTTCCCTGGTGGAAGGTAAACGGTGCGTGGCCAGCCGATGATTCCGACGACGTTCTGGTTGGGGAGAAGCTGGCGGCGCAATCGGCTATTCAGTCGGGCCAGCAAGTGGACATCAACGGTAAGCCGCATCAAGTCTCGGGAATCCTCTCTACTGGCGGTGCGGAAGATGATCAGATTGTCGCTCCGTTGAGCTTGGCGCAGGCGCTCGCCGGAAAGCCGGGCGCGGTGCGCAAGATTTTTGTCAGCGCGGTGACCAAGCCGGAAGACGCGTTCGCGCGGCGGAATCCGGATTCGCTCAGTCCGGCGGACCGGGACCGCTGGTATTGCTCTTCGTATCCGCAGTCGATTGCTTACCAACTCGCGGAAGCGATTCCACATTCTCATGCGGAGCAGATTCGGCAGGTGGCGCAGAACGAGGGCAACGTGCTCTCGCGAATCAAAGGCCTGATGCTGTTGATCACGCTGGCGGCGTTGTTCACTTCGGGACTGGCAGTGTCGGCAGCGATGGCAACCGCGATGTTTGAACGAAGGACTGAAGTAGGTTTGATGAAGGCGCTGGGGGCTAGACACTTTACCCTTTCAGCCATCTTTATTATGGAGGCGGTTCTGCTGGCCTGCGCGGGAGGGCTGGTGGGGTTCGTGGCGGGAGGATGGCTGGCGCGAGCACTCGGGCGCACGATTTTCGGCTCAGCCATAGTGGTTGAACCGGTTTTGCTGCCGGTGATTCTGGGGATTGCGATCGGGGTGACATGTATTGGCAGCGCCGCGGCCATCCGGCGAGCGGTGAAGTATGATCCGGTACGCGCGCTGCGAGGGGAGGCATGACCCGTCACGGCTCACGCGGCGCGATGTACTTCCGCATGCTGTTTCGTGCAGCCGCACTGAGGAAAGGGCAAGCGGCCGCGGCCCTGACGGCGATTGCGGTTGCGGCGGCGGTGGCAACCGCGATGCTGAACCTGTTTGTGGATGTCCAGGCGAAGCTGCGAAAAGAGTTTCGGAACTTTGGCGCGAACATTGTGGTGGAAGCAAGAAGTAGCGGAGGCTTTTCGCCCGATGCGCTCCGCATGATTGAAGCCGCAGTCTCCGGACATGGGGTCGCGGTTCCCTTTGCTTACACGGTGGCGCGTGATGAAAAAGACCGTCCGATCGTGGTAGCTGGAACTGATTTCGAACTGGTACGACGACTGAATCCCTGGTGGTCGGTTTCATCGTGGCCGCGATCTGCCAACGAGGTTCTGGTGGGCGTGCGCGTGGCTCCGCTTCTCACTTCGGGCAGCGCGGCTCTTACTTTGCGTTTGGGGCGAAAGAGCATCCGCGTTTTGCCCGCAGGGACAGTACGCACGGGAGCGGGCGAAGACAGCCGGGTATATATGTCTTTGGCAGATTTTCGTCTGTGGACGGGGATTGAGCCTTCGGTAGTGGAACTTGCAGCCAGCGGTCCGCCGGAGGAAGTGACTTCCCTTCTCCAGAAGCTGCAACAGACGCTGCCCAGCGCCGATGTTCGCGGGGTGCGCCAGGTGACGGAAGGCGAGGCCAATGTCCTGGGCAAGACCCGCTCTACTCTGTTGTCCTCGACGGCATTCATCGTGTGCACGGCGGCGTTGTGCGTGCTGGCGACGTTGATGGGATGGGTGTTCGACCGGCGGCGCGATTTCGCTATCATGAAGGCGCTTGGAGCGTCGGACCGTCTGATTGCGATGTTTGTGGCCGGCGAAGCTGCGGTGCTGGCGTTCGCGGGGGCTATTTTAGGATTTGGCGCGGGGAGCGGAGT
>WNFF01008394.1_pt1 | contig 10125 bp, 10 predicted proteins | sample 5400441 | NCBI WGS metagenome assembly WNFF01 (sample SAMN13153345, study PRJNA577476) | soil metagenome | isolation source: 120 cm saprolite under Douglas fir tree site 2 hole 3 replicate 1 | place: USA:California | collected 2015-04-18 | reverse complement strand
GCTCAAGCGGCCTTCGCGAAGCCGTAGAGAATTTCCGGGTTCTCGACCAGGATTCGCCGGCGCGTTGCCTCGCTCGGGGCCCATTCGGCGAGAAGGTCGAATAGCCTGGCGTCGTCGGGCTTGATGGTCTCGTTCGGATGCGGCCAATTGCTCCCCCACAGCATCCGCTCGGGCGCGGCCTTGACATAGGCCTCGCCGACCTTGTTGACATCCGCGTAGGTGGGCGGGCCGATCTTGCTTGAATCGTAGGTTACTGACAGCTTGACCCAGGTGCGGCCCTTGTCGATGAGCCCGCGGACGATCTTAAAGGCAGGATGTTCGATACCGGCTGGCTGCGGCATGTGTCCCATGTGATCGAAGACGATCTGCGACGGAAGACGATTCAACAGCGCTTCGACGGCGACGATTTGCGTGGCGTCGATGTTGAACTGCACATGCCATCCAACCGCGTCTACGCGTTTGCTCAAGGACTCGATCGTATCGACCATCGAAGTCGAGATGGGGGGAGAAGCGCCCGCGGCCGCCAGTGAAAATCGGATGCCGCGAACGCCGCCGTCGGCCAGCGTCCTGAGTTCGGCGTCGGTGATTTCCGGATACACGATGGCGACTCCGCGGGCATTGGCGCCAAAAGCCTTGAGGGCGTCGAGCGTCACCAGATTGTCGGCGACGGATGCCGGGAACGGAGTTGGCGTCACCACGATGTTGCGGGTGATGCCGAGGCGCCGTTGCAGCAACCGGTAATCCGACACGTGCGAATCCGCCACCATCCGGGCCCCCGGCCGGCTGAACGGAAATCGCGTGTCGTAGATGTGGTGATGGCAGTCGCAGGCCCCCGCCGGCGCCTTGAGCTGCGGCGTCGCCGTGCCGGCGGAGTTGGGGACCGCAACCGTTTCTTGAGCTAAGCCCTCGCCGCAAAACGCCCCGGCTGCGCCGGCGGCCACAGCGCCCGCGCCGGCCAAAAAAGTGCGGCGACCGATGATGTGCTTACCCATCGAGCAGACTCCTGGTGCCAATATGACAACTTTTGCCAAGCGCGTCATTCCGGAGCGCCACAGTTCCGGGCGATTTGATCCACTCCGTCGTCATGCGCGGGCTTGACCCGCGCATCCATCATCCTTCGCAAAATCTATTCGAAGCGGATGGACCCGCGGGTCAAGCCCGCGGGTGACGGCAGTGGATGGGCGAACTGTAGAGCCGTTACCTCGTCGTTTTCAGATACGCCTGCGATGCCGCCTCGTCCTTGACCGGCGTGACCTTGTCGGGATCGATGCGCACCATCACGTACGTAATGTGATCGTCGATCTTGGTGAACCAATGCCCGGTGCCGGCCGGAATGATGACCACGTCGCCGGCTTTGAGCTGATACGTCGCGCCATTGCGGACCGTCGTGCCGTTGTTGCCGGGCCCGTTGAAGAGACGCACGGTTTCCGATGTCGCGGGGCGGCGCTTCATGTCGGCGATGTCGGGGCCAAGCACGAGCGTGCCTGATCCCTCGATGATGTGATAGACCTCGCTGACAAGGTCGTGCTCGGCAACCGATTCCGGCGCCGGCGCGTCCAGCTTGCCGCGATACACCATGCCGATGCCGATGTGGGCCTTGCCGATGTCGACGTCGCGCACCTGTTGGTCGACCCGCTTCTCGGCGATCGCTTTCTTGGTGTAGGCCTGTAGCTCGTCGACCGGAATGTACGTCCCCGGGCACATCTTGCAGCTCGGCTGTGGTTCGTTGCTCTGCGCGGCAACCGGCGTGACCAGGCAAATCGCGGCGGCGAATCCCAACATCGTCCTTTTCATGCTAACCTCCCGATTTTCGTGATGGTGCGCTCGTGGTGGCGGTTTTTGATCGGCGAGCGTCCCGATTGTGAAACCAGACAGTGCGTAGCTAGCATAAAACGGTTGCCGACCGTCGACAAGCTGACACCGCTTTCGGTGATGACAGAGCCGGCTTATCGGGAGGACCCCAACGTGCAAATGAAACATCGTCATGAACGTCGACGCAGATTGCGCGGGCCGCTTGCCGCCTTGGCGCTCCTGTTCGCCGGATGGGCACACCCCATGGCTGCCGCGGCCGCGGAGATGATGCACTTCAAGGTCGGCATCTCCGAGCCCGTGAATACCGTGCTGGCCTTGTGGATGGCGCAGGCGGCAGGGCTTTATGCGGCCCAGGGCCTCGACGTCGAAATCATCAGCATGAATGGCGGCAGCCGCGGCGCACAGGAACTGCAATCGGGCCGCATCGATGCCATGCATGTCGGACTGTCCTCGGTGATCAAGCTCAACCAGGACGGCGGCGATCTGCGCACCATCGCGTCGCTCAGCAACGTCATCCGCTTCACGTTGTTCGCCGCGCCCGGCGTAAGGACCGCGGCCGACCTCAAAGGCGGCGCGGTCGGCGTCAGCGCGTTCGGTTCGGAAAGCGATTCCACCGTTACGCTGGCGCTCTGGCGCCTCGGCTTGCGGCGGGACGATGTCGTCCTCAAGGAGTATGGTGGCGGCATGCGTCGCCTGGAAGCGCTCAAGTCGGGCGAGATCAAAGGCACCGCCATCAACGAGCCGGTAGCGAGCCTCGCCCGCGAGGCGGGCCTCACCGCGCTGGTCGATCTTGTGGCCGAGAAGATTCCGTGGCTATTCAGCAGCATCGTGGTGAAGGCGAGCTCTCTGCAAAGCCATCGCGATGTGATGATGCGGTTCCTGAAGGCCTCGATTGAGGGCAACTATCTGGCTTTGACCGATGAGAAGCGCGCAAAGGAGGTGCTGGCACGGGCGGCCGGGATCGTCGAGGCGAAGATCATCGACACGAGCTACGACGACTTCAAGCAGCAATCGCCCGTCAATCTCGAGCCGTCACGTCCGGGCGCGCAGAATATCATCGACCAGTTCGCAGCGCTGAAGAGCCGCAATATCGATGACTACATCGATGCCGGCATTCTCGACGGCTTGAAGCAGGAGGGTTTCTTCGCCGAGATGGAACGCAAATACGCAAGGCGCTAGTTCAGGCGCAGAGGTCCGACTGCAGGGCAGTCAAAATTTGCTCGCGGATCAGCGACAGCTCGAGTTCGCGAAACTGGAACCGGGCGCGCCGGAACCAGGCATCAAGCTCCGCGCGCGTGCGCGCCGACATATCGGAATAAGGCGAAGCCTGCTTGGCCAGATTCAAGAAAGAGAATTTCTCGCGTTCGACCAGCGCTCTTGCGGCAGGTCCGAGCATTGCAATTTCGAGTGAGACCACCAGCCTGCTGGCGTGGGGGAAGGAGGCGCAATAGGGCAGGCCTTTGGCAACCGTGAGATTGCGCACCGGCAGCAGCGAAACTCCCGCGAAACGGCGGCGCAACAGGCCATAGGCCTTGGCGGCGACCGGGCTTGGATCGATCAGGAACAAGATCAGCGGCTCGATCGAGCGGCGCTGCGCCTCTTCAAACAAGCCAATCTTATCGACGATGGTGAAGAAATTCGCGAATTCCCGGTGGCTCAAATCGATAATTTTCGGAATGTTGGCGGTTTCGATGAGGCCGTCGAAAAACCTGACCTGACCGCGCGTATCTTGGATGCTCGGAATGGTGACATGACGCGTCGCCAGGAAGTCCGCCAGTCCCGGCGCCTCGTCAGAAAGGTCGAACGCCGCGACCGGGCGCGCGTCGGCCATGTAGTGCTCGGCGAGAAGCCGCGCCAACATGGTCTTGCCGACCTGCCGGTTCGGAGAGCACACGACATAGAGGGGCGCCGGCACGCTCCGGCCCGGTTCAGGCAAGGCAGCGGCGGGCACCTCGCAACGGTCGATGGCGGAGGCGGTCATGCGCAGCCCCACACCCCCACCCTACCCTCCCCCGCAAGCGGGCGAGGGTAGGGTGGGGGCAGCAATCCGGCATCAAGAACTGGCGCGCTGAGGCGACAACTCCGCGACCTTGGCGTTAGAGCGCGGCGATTTGGCAGAATCCGGCGACTCGAGAACGTCGGTAAGCCGGACGCGGTCGTAGTCGGCGAATACGCCATTGAGCCAATGGCGAACGTAGCCTCTGAGCGTAAAAGAGTAACCGGCCGGCTGGCCACTCGCCGTCTTGTCGGCGATGAAAGTGGCGAATGGCACCGCCGACAGCTCCACCTTCTCGCAAGCCATTTCGCTGAGCTTGGGGACCACCACCTCGACGGCGTGAGGAATCTTGTTGAAATAGGAATTGTAAGTCCCCTGGTCCCAATCGAAGAAGGTCGTGTTGTTGATGAAATTCTTGACGAGGAAATAGCGGGCATCAAGGAGGAATTTCGACGTTTCCGCGATCTCCTCAAGCGACGCGATCGACGGCCCCAGGATATGAAACACCGCGAAAGCGAGGTCGCCGCGTTTCGTCATGTCGATGAAGCCGATATTGCGCAACGCCTCCAAAGTGGGCGTCATCAGTCCCGCCCTGATGTCGATCAAGGTGACCTGCGCGCCGGATGTTTCGACAGTGTCGAAAATCTTCATCTGGTCCGACACCGAGGTGACATCCACGACGTCAGTGATGCCGGGATGGAAACGCTTGAGCGTTCCCTTCGGGCACTCGGTGTCGAAAGCGCGGGTCGTGATTTTTCGCGATGCAAAATAGTCGAGAAGCGTGCGCGACACCGTCGTTTTTCCGACTCCGCCCTTGTCAGCGCCAACCAAAATGACCGCAGGTCTTGCCATTTACCCCCCCTGTGTCGAGGGAGTTACATCCGCTCGGAAATGAAGGTGAATTCATGGCGAAATACGAACGAAGATGTGAGGCAATGACATTTTTACAAATCCGCCAGCGCCTGTGGCGCGGTTAGCGCCTATGCGCAGCGGCGCAGCTCCCGCATGCAACGATATGCTATGGTGAGCCGCACGAAGGCGAAGATTTCTGATCGGATCCCATGAGCAACATCAATCCCAATCCCTTCACCACGCGGCCGGAAATCGAGGGTACATTCGGGGTCGTGACCTCGACCCATTGGATCGCGACCGCGGTGGGCATGTCGGTACTGGAGAAAGGCGGCAACGCCTTTGACGCTGCCTGCGCCACCGCCTTCACGCTTCAGGTCGTCGAGCCGCACCTCAACGGGCCGGGCGGCGACGTGCCCGCGATCCTGTTTGACGTTCGCAAAGGGCGTCCGGAGGTCATTTGCGGCCAGGGCCCAGCGCCGGCAGGGGCCACCATCGCGCATTACCGCAGCCTCGGCCTCGACATGATGCCCGGCACCGGCCTGCTTGCCGCATGCGTGCCGGGCATGTTCGACGCCTGGATGATGTTGTTGCGCGACTACGGCACCATGCGGTTGGCCGACGTGCTCACGCCTGCGATCTTCTATGCGAGCGAGGGCCATCCGCTGGTGGAGCGCGCCAGCGCCACCATCGCGACCGTCGAGAAGCTGTTCCGCGAGCATTGGCCGACTTCGGCCGCCGTCTATCTGCGTGGCGGCAAGGTGCCGGCGACCGGCACGCTGTTTACCAATCCGGCGCTCGCCGAAACCTACAAGCGGGTGCTGCGCGAAGTGGCGGGCGCCGGCAGCCGCGAGCAGGAAATCGAGCGCGCCCGCAACGTGTGGTCGCAGGGATTTGTCGCCGAGGCGATCGATCGCTTCTGCCGCAGCCAGGAAATCATGGATACCAGCGGGCAGCGCAACCGCGGCGTGCTGACCGGGCAGGACATGGCGCGCTGGCAAGCCACCGTCGAGCGGCCGCTGACGTACCAATATGGCCGTTATACGGTTTGCAAACCCGGACCGTGGGCGCAAGGCCCGGTGATGCTCCAGCAGCTCGCCTTGCTCAAGGGCTTTCACCTCGACGGCCTCGATGTCACGGGTCCGGAATTCATCCATACCGTCGTGGAGGCATCGAAGCTCGCCTTTGCGGACCGCGAGAAGTTCTACGGCGATCCGGAATTCGAGCAAGTACCGATGGAGACCTTGCTCTCCGACGCCTACAGCGAAGAGCGCCGCAAGCTCATCCACGACGCGGCTTCGCTGGAGCTGCGGCCGGGTTCGGTCGAGGGCTTCGGCGCTGTGATCAAGCTCAAGACTCCCCCGCATATGGGGGACGTTAGGGAGGCGGTCGCCGCCGCGGGAGCCGGCGAGCCGACCGTCGGCCGGCTCGGCGAAATGCGCGGCGATACCGTGCATTTCGATATTGTCGATCGCGCCGGCAACATGATTTCCGCGACCCCGTCCGGCGGCTGGCTGCAATCTTCGCCGGTGATCCCGGAGCTCGGATTCGGCCTCGGCACCCGCGGTCAGATGTTCTGGCTGGAAGAGAACCACCCGGCTTCGCTCAAGCCCGGCAAGCGCCCGCGCACCACGCTGTCGCCCACCTTGGCGTTGCGCGACGGCGAGCCCTACCTCGCGTGGGGCTCGCCCGGCGGCGACCAGCAAGACCAATGGACGACCCAATTCTTCCTGCGCCACGTCCATGGCGGGCTCAATCTTCAGGAGGCGATCGATGCGCCGGCCTGGCACTCCGAGCACTTCCCGATCTCGTTCTGGCCCCGCACCGCGCGGCCCGGCGTGCTGGTGATGGAGAGCCGCGTTCCGGCGGCGTCCCGCCAGGAGCTGGAGAAGCGCGGTCATGTCGTGGAGATCGGCCCGGCCTGGTCGGAAGGCCGTCTCACCGCCGCCTCCCGCGATGGCCGCCGCCGCAAGGCCGCCGCCAATCCGCGCGGCATGCAGGGCTATGCGGCGGGGCGGTGAGGCGGCCGTAGGATGGGTTGAGCGCAAGCGAAACCCATCATGGGCCACGCCGAACAGCAGATGATGGGTTTCGCTGGCGCTCAACCCATCCTACAATCCGCCGCTACACTCCGCGACGGAGCTGCCCATGATCAGAATTCTCGCCGCCTTCTTCGCCTTCACCGCGGTGCTTGCCTCGAACGCCATGTCATATGCCACAGCCGCCGACTACCCCTCTCGCCCGGTGAACCTCATCGTCGCATTCGCCCCGGGCGGACCGAGCGACGTCCTTGCCCGCATCGTCGGTCATCAGCTCGAAAAAATTCTCGCACAGCCCTTCATCATCGACAACCGGCCGGGCGGCTCAGGCAACATTGCGGCGGACACGGTCGCCCGCGCGGCGCCTGACGGCTACACGCTGCTGATGGGCAACAACGGGCTCCTTGCTACCAACCAGAGCCTGTTCAAGAAGCTCAACTTCGATGGCGCGAAGGATTTCGCGCCCATCAGCCTGATCGGGTCGCAACCCAACATCCTGGTGGTCAATCCGAAGTTTCCGGCCACCAGCATGGCGGAGCTGATTGCTTACGCGAAGGCCAATCCCGGCAAGCTGAACTACGCCAATTCGGGGTTCGGCGCCGCGGCGCATTTGTCGGCAGAGCTGTTCAAGGCGGAGGCCAAGGTCGACATGGTGTCGGTGTCGTACAAGGGCGCCGCGCCGGCGCTCCAGGACCTGATCGCCGGGCACGTGCAGGTGATGTTTGCGACCTCTGCGTCGGTGGTGGGCTTCCTGCGGGCCGGCACCTTGCGGCCGCTCGCCGTGACGACCGTCAAACGCTTCTCCCTGATGCCGGAATTGCCGACCGTCGCGGAGCTAGGCCTGCCGGGCTTCGACGCCACCACCTGGCACGGGCTGGTGGCGCCCGCCGGGACGCCGCGCAGCGTGATCGACACGCTCAATCGCGCCACCGTGCAGGCCCTGATGGATGCCGACACGCTGCGCCAGCTCCATGATCTCGGCGTCGAAGTCGGCTCCAGCACACCGGAGGAATTCGCCGCCTACATCAAGAGCGAAATTCCGAAGTGGGCCGCGGTAGTGAAGGCCTCGGGCGCGCAGGTGGAGTGAGGCGCTACATGCGCCCCATCCAGCGCTTACCGAGCAGGAGAAAGACGATGTAATGCGTCACCAGCAGCGCCGGAACCCAAAACGCCGGTATCCAGTAGGCCGGCCCCATGAATGGCGTCGCGTCGTACCTGGTGGCGAGCGTAATTGCGAGAATCAAGTCGAGCGTTCCTTCGATGTTGAACAGCGCCACGAGAGGACGAGCGAGCCGTGATTTCCGCGTGACGGCGGCAATGGCGACGAGCGCCAACGCCGCAGCCAGCAGGTCGCCGTAGGCGGCGGGCGCGGCGAACTCCCGCGGCATGCCGTAATAGACAGCGCCCGAGGCAAGGAACATGAGCCCCAGATGTCGCATGGCGTGCAGCAGAAGGATTGGCAGCACCACGGCGGAAGCGTCCAACTGGCGGAGCTTCGGGATCAGGTAGATTCTGGCTGCGATCCAGAACACAAGCGTGCTGAGCAGCAGATTTATGGTCAGAATATTCACGAATCTCATGGTCACCCCCCTAGATTTGTTGCCTCGCGATCAGCAACGGTGACATGGCATACTCCTCAGGCTGCTCCCGTCAACAACGCCGTGGCCCGGCCCCGCCGCATGCCCCGCCGGCTCACTCCCCCTTAATGCCCGCCGCCTTGATGATCGGCCACCATTTTTCGATCTCCGTCTTGTGGAAGGCGCCGAGCGTCTTCGGTCCGAGTTGCCCGGACCTCGATGGCGAGCACGGCAAGACGCCGCCGTATGGTGGGATCGGCGAGGGCGTCGCGCACCGCGGCGTCGAGCCTATCGATGATGTCGCGCGGCGTGCCCTTCGGAACCCACAGCCCGGCCCATGCGGAGAAGTAGAAGCCGGGCAATCCCGCCTCGTCGGTGGTGGGAATGTCCGGCGCTGCCGCCAGGCGGTCCTTGGCGGTGACGGCGTAGACCTTGACGGCGCCGTCGCGGATATGCGGCAAGGCGATCGCCGGGCCCGTGCTCATGATGTCCACCTGGCCGGCCACCAGGTCCAGCAAGGCCGGCCCGGCGCCACGATAAGGGATGAGCGCAAACCGCGTGCCGGTTCGCATCTGAAAGAAGGCGGCTGCCATGTAGGACGGGCCGCCGATGCCGCTGGTCCCCGCCGATGCCTTGTCGGGATTTTGCTTGAGCCACGTGATCAATTCACCGAGCGTGCCGGCCGGAAAATCCTTCCTGGCGATGATCACGTTGGCCTCGTAGGGAAGCAGCGAAACCGCCTCGAAGTCGCTGCGCAAATCATACGGCAGCGCGTAGACGGCGCCGTTTGCGACGTGCGTACTCCAGTTGCCCGCGCTGATCGTGTAGCCGTCGGGCGCGGCGCGCGCGGCGCGGCCGACGCCGAGGCTGCCCCCCGCGCCGGCGACATTTTCGATCACGATGGCCTGGCCCAGCGCCGCCCGCAGGCCATCCGCCACGACGCGCACCATCACGTCCAACGGCCCGCCAGCCGCGTAGGGCACGTTCATGGTGATCGGCCGCGAGGGATAGACCTGGGCGTGTGCGCGCGGCGGGCTCGTCACCACCGCCAGCGCCCCAATAGCGATGATGCGGATCACGTCTCTCATGGGCCCCTCCGGATTTGCCGGCCTTTGGCCGACCCAATGATAAGCTGGAGCGTAGTCCGACGCCCGGCCGGCGCAATACGGTCCTGGTGCGCGCTGTTCATTTTTTGAGCGACGAATTGTAGGGGCGACCCTTGTGGTCGCCCCGCTTGCCGGTGGACGCAGTGCTCAAAATGGGCGACCACAAGGGTCGCCCCAAGGGTCGCCCCTACAGCAGGCGATGTTGAAGGACATTCAATTCCTTCAGATTGGCTGACGCGGCCATGCGCGCCGTGCGGCCCTGCTGTCCGATGATGGCCGTCTCAGTTACTTGCATAATGATAGTAACTCCCATACGGTCGCGGCATGCAGCACAAGAGCTTCCGCAGCATGCCGTGCCCGATTGCCCGCAGCCTGGAGCGGGTCGGCGAGTGGTGGAGCATGCTGATCATGCGCGATGCCCTGTTCGGGCTGAGGCGCTTCGATGAATTTCAGAACAGCCTCGGCATCGCGCCCAATATGCTGGCGCGACGGCTCAATGCGCTGGTCGAAGCCGGATTGTTGGAACGCCACCGCTACAGCGCCCATCCGCCGCGGGATGAATACCGGCCGACCCAGCGTGGACGTGATTTCCGTCCGGTCCTGATCGCCTTGCTCGCGTTCGGTAACCGGCATTTTGCCCCGGAAGGGGCGAGCGTGACCATCGTCGATGCGCGGACCGGCGTCGAGGCCGAGCCGATCATTGTCGATCGCGCCACCGGACGGCCAATTCGCGAGCCCGAATTCGC
>WNFF01005780.1_pt1 | contig 10126 bp, 6 predicted proteins | sample 5400441 | NCBI WGS metagenome assembly WNFF01 (sample SAMN13153345, study PRJNA577476) | soil metagenome | isolation source: 120 cm saprolite under Douglas fir tree site 2 hole 3 replicate 1 | place: USA:California | collected 2015-04-18 | reverse complement strand
CGTTCTTCATGTTGCCCCAGCGAGCCTTGCCGCTGACCTTGAGGTGAAAGACTTCCACCGGTAGATTCGCTTCGCGGCCTACGTAAATCATGTTTCCCTTCCGGCCGATCCCGACTCCGCGCAAGCCGTCGCCGGTCAAGCCCTGGGGGAAATTGCCGCCGCAGCTTATGACGTTCCTCTTGACGCGCCGAGCGCTGCCGCAAACTACGATATTCTCATCCGCAACGGCCACATCATCGACGGTACCGGCAACCCCTGGTTTGCCGCCGACGTGGCCATCGCTGGAGATCGCATCGCTGCCATTGGAGACTTGCACGACGCGCACGCCAAGCGTGAAATCGACGCCCAGGGCCGCATCATCTCTCCCGGCTTCATCGATATGCTCGGCCAATCCGAGTTCTCTCTTCTGCTCGACAATCGCTCCCTCAGCAAGCTCACGCAAGGCATCACCACCGAGATCACCGGCGAGGGTGGCTCCATCGCTCCGCAAAATGACAAGACTCTCGCGCCAATGAAACCGCTCCTCGATCATTACAAGTTCACCGTCGACTGGTCCTCCCTGGACCAATACGCCAGCCGCCTCGAAAAACAAGGCACTCCCCTCAATCTCGGCACCTATGTCGGTTCCGCACAAATCCGCGAAGCCGTCATCGGCGACGACGACCGCCCGCCAACTCCCGCCGAGCTCCAACAAATGCAAGCTCTCGTGGAACAAGCCATGAAAGACGGCGCCCTCGGCATCTCCAGCGCCCTGATTTATCCGCCCAATATCTTTGCCAAAACCGACGAGCTCATCGCCCTCGCTAAAATCGCCTCCAAGTACGGCGGTTTGTACGCCACGCACATGCGCAGCGAGGGCGCTTCCGAAACGGCCGCGCTTGCCGAAGCCATCCGCATCGGCCGCGAAGCGAATCTACCGGTGGAAGTCTTTCACCTCAAGGTCAGCGGCAAGGCTCGCTGGGGCAACATGAAGAACGTAGTCGCTACGATTCAGTCGGCGCGCGATTCCGGTCTGGACATCGCCGCGGACATGTATCCTTACATCGCCGGTTCCACGGCGCTGGCCTCGGCCCTGCCGCCGTGGGTCGCGGATGGCGGCCCGCAAAAGCTTCTCGCGCGCATCAAAGAGCCCGAGACTCGTGCACGCATCAAGAAAGAACTAGCCGGCGATCATCCCGATTGGGAAAATCTGTTTTACGATTGCGGTGGCGCGCCCGGGGTGCTGATCGCCTCAGTGCAGAGTCCTCAGCTCAAACAATGGGAAGGAAAAACCGTCGACGACGTGGCAAAAGCCTGGAAGAAATCACCGGAAGACACGTTGATGGATTTCGTTCTCGCCGACAACGCGCAAACCGGAGCGATCTATTTTATGGCCAGCGAGGAAGATTTAAAGACTGGTCTCTCGCAGCCCTGGACCAGCATCGGCCTCGACTCCAACGAGATGTCCCTCGACGGCCCGATTTTCGAGCCGCACACCCACCCGCGCGCCTTCGGCTCCATGCCGCGGTTCCTCGGCCGCTACGTGCGCGACGAGCATCTTCTGCCTCTGGAAATGGCCATCCGAAAAATTACTTCGCTTCCGGCGCAGCGCGAGCATCTGCAAGACCGCGGCCTGCTCAAGCCCGGCTATTTCGCCGACATCACCATTTTCGATGCCGCAAAAATCGTCGACCACGCCACGTTCACCAATCCAGCACAATTATCTGAAGGTGTGGACTTCACCATCGTCAACGGCCAGATCGAATTCGATCACGGAAAACTTACAGGTGTAACTGCGGGGCATTTCCTGCGCGGCCGCGGCTGGCAACCCGGCACCAATTGAGCTATGCCGATAAATCGCAGCGGGGGTCGGAGCTTTAGCTCCGACATTGAACGACGCTGTCACTGGGCTTTAGCCCCGAGGAAACGTCTTTAGCTTTTTGTGGGCTCGCAACGAAAACTGCTCAGACCCTGAGAGGCTGTCTCTAAGTCAGCGAAGTCTTCCCCAGCTCCGCCAGCCTGCGCTCGTAGATCATCTCGCACCAGCCGTGCTTTCCGTGGTAGCTAAACACAATCTTGTGTCCCGGCGCGATCTTCGCGCGCGACTTCACCACGGAATCGGTCAGCTCCACCCACTGCCCATTCACCAGGTAGCTGCCTTCCCACCCGCGCAGCTCGAATTTTCCGTCATTCTTCAGCGTCAGCGGCGCCGCCGCGCAGGGCACTAGCTTCCCCCCGACCTTGGCTTGGGAACACTCGTAGCGCCCGGAGACATCGATGGTTTGCGCCTTGCCAGGCGGGAGAACCACGCCAGACGTTGCGAGAAATGTGCAAAAATAGAAGGCCTTCAGGGCTAGCCCGGGTCTCATGTAACCCTCCCACACACCAGGCACACCGCTGCGGGCCGCTACCTGGCCATAAGTACGGGTGCACGTCGCTCGCCATCTGCTGTCAGCCTAAATCCTTATTTAACAGTCAGTTAGAAAACGAGAATCCCGCCTCACCGCGTTCCGCAGGAACACTTCTGTCCTTCCGTTCTATCCTTGTGGAAATCTTGTGCAGACTCCTTCACCCCACCCTCACCGTCGTCGCGACAACCCTCTTGGTCCCCTGCTGCTGCAGTAGCTCCGCAGTCGCCTGCCCATCCTTCCGGGGGTCGGACGCACCATAATTCACGCCCGCCGCAAAATCTCGCAGCACCACCTGTCCCCCTCCCACTGCTGAGGAATAGGTCCCCATCACCTCAATCCTGTGTCCCTTGTCGCCCAACTCCTTGCGCACTCCGCCGGAAAAGCGGTTCTCCATCATTACGTCGCATCCCGCAAACGTGTGCTTGCTGAACCGTGGCGCCTCCAGCGCCGCCTGAATGTTCATCTTGAAGTCCGCGATATTCGCCATGAACTGCGCGTGCGCTTGCGACTGGTTCCATCCGCCCATGATCCCAAACGCCATGCGCGTTTCGCCTTTCTGCGCAAATCCCGGAATGATCGTATGCCGCGGCCGCTTGTGCCCGGCCAGCGCATTTGGCGACGAAGGATCCAGCGAAAAAAGTCCCCCGCGGTTCTGCAGCGCAAATCCCGTCCCCGCCGCCACGATCCCCGAACCAAATCCCGCGTAATTGCTCTGGATCAGCGAGACCATGTTGCCGTCGCGGTCGACCACACTCAGGTACGTCGTATCGCTCCCGCCCGGCAGCTCCCCTGCGTCCACTTCGCACTGCGCGTGTTCCGCGTCTATCAGTTTTGCTCGCTGCGCCGCCCAGTCTTTCGATAGCAGCGTTGTCACCGGCAGTTTTTGCCCCCGCGGATCTGCGACATATTTCGCCATATCCGCATAAGCCAGCTTCTTCGCCTCGATCATCGCGTGCAGTGCTTTTGTCGACCCGAAGCCGAACTGCGCGATGGGGAACGTCTCCATAATGTTCAACATCTCCAGCGCTGCAATTCCCTGTCCGTTCGGCGGCATCTCATAAACCGTCCAGTCGCGGTACGTCGTCGAAATCGGCTCCACGAACTCGCTCGAAAATCCCGCCAGATCATCCGCCGTCATCGTCCCGTTATGACGCTTCATCGTCTCCAGGATTTTCTTCGAGATCTCGCCTTTATAAAACGCGTCGCGTCCGTGCTCCGCAATCTGCTGCAGCGACCAAGCCAGATCCGGATTCCGAAAAATTTCACCGACCCGCGGCGGATGATCGTTCGCCAAGTAAACCTTCGCCGCCGCTTCGTCGCCCCGCAACAGGTCCACTTCCTCCGCCCAATACGCCGCCGTCCACTCCGGAACCGGAAATCCCTCCCCCGCCAGCCGGATCGCTGGCGCCAAATCCTCCGCTAATTTCTTCCGCCCAAACTTATCCGCCAATTTCTGCCAGCCATCCACCGCTCCCGGCACGGTAATCGCGTGTACGCCCTTCTGCGGCATCTCCCGAATGCCCTGCTTCTGCAAAAACTCAATCGTCAGTCCCTTAGGCGCCCAGCCGCTGGCATTCAACCCATAAAGCTTGTTGGCCTTCGCGTCATACACAATCGCAAAAAGATCGCCGCCGATTCCATTCATCATCGGCTCGACCAATCCCATCACCGCGTTCGTGGCGATCGCCGCATCGACCGCGTTCCCGCCGCGCTCCAGAATCCGCACGCCGGCCTGCGCCGCCAGTGGCGATTCCGCGGCCACAAGCCCGCCTCGCGAAATCACCATCGACCGCCCCTGCGAGCGCTCCTGCGCAAAAATCACCGGCGCCCCCACAATCATCAGCGTCAGCACACACCCTATCAGCTTTCGGAAAAGGCCCAATTTGTTTGGCGGTCGGAGCTTCAGCTCCGACATAAAGCTCGTCGCATCAGCGCGCTTTAGCGCCTGGGGAAACGCCTTACGCCCGTTTCCGCAGCCTGCTAAAACGTCCAATGGTCGGGACATTTGCCTCCTCCCCCGATTCTCCATGCCCCTCTCCCCCTCACACCGCGCAAGTGGTATACGGCGTCAAGCCGATGGGCACCCAACTTCAATCGATAATCGCTTGATAAGCCAGGGCGTTCACCTGCCGGTCGAGTCTCAAATCACCCGACGGATGCAGTTGCGCCATAAAGATCACGATCATCTGTTCTTTCGGGTCAATGGAGAATGCGGTGTAAAAGAATCCGCCCCAATTGTACTCTCCCGGCGACCCAAGTTCGGAGAGCGGCGCTTTCACCCCGTCCACGCCGAAGCCGAGTCCAAAAGCCTGCTCAGGACTGATCTTTCCCAGTTGGTCCCCGGTCATAAGTTCGATGGATTTGCGGCTCAAAACGTGCGCGTTGCTCACCTTGCCGCCGTCCAGCATCATCTGGCAGAAGCGCGTGTAATCGGCAACCGTGGATACAAGCCCCGCGCCTCCGGAAAAGAGTTTCTTGGGGCCGTGGTAAGGATAATCAGCGGAATAGACGAAAGATCCTTCCGTGATCGGAGTATCGGGGAAGCGATTGAGGCCTTTCCCCGCATAGTATGTGTATGCCGTGGCGAGCCTTTCTCGCTTATTGTCGGGCAGGTAGAAGTACGTGTCCTTCATTCCAAGCGGTTCGAAGATGTGGGTACGGAAGAACGCGTCCAGCGGCTTACCGGAGACGACTTCCACGAGGCGCCCGAGCACGTCCACTCCAAGGCTGTATTCCCAACGTTCACCCGGATTAAAGAGCAGCGGGACGCCGGCCAGATGCTTAACGCTATCTTCGATGGTGCCGTCGTATGGGAGTAGCCCGTGCGCGACATTCGCGGCCTTGTATATGGGCCCGAGGTCCGTATTCCAATGGTATGTGAGTCCCGAGGTGTGCCTTAAGAGGTCGCGAATCGTGATTTCTCTCACGGCGGGAATCGAATAGGACTCCCCGGACGCACGCTTGACCAGCATCTTCGGATTCTTGAACTTGGGCAGGTATGCCGAGATCGGGTCGTCAAGGAGGAAGTGGCCCTCTTCGTACAGCATCATCACCGCGAGGCTGGTGACGGGCTTGGTCATCGAGCAGATTCGGAACATTGTGTCACTACGCATTGGCTTGCCGGCCTCAAGATCAGCCATGCCTTGCGATTTGAACCAGACCACATGGCCACGGCGAGCGACCAACGTGACTGCCCCTGCGATTCGCTTGTCATCGATTCCGTGCTGGACTGCCGTGCCGATCCGCTCGAGCCGTTCCGAAGACAGCCCGACGGTTTCGGGCTTGGCGCTAGGCAGTTCTTGCGCGACCGCCGCGGTACTCAGGACAAGCGCACAAGTGAGGGCTGAAATGTTTATTTTGCGATTCATAACCTTGGGAACTCCTTGGTGTATCCCTTGCATTGGGGATTTCGATTGTATAACGACGAGAGCTTGCGCTACCTTTCGCGCCAGGAAACGCAGAGGGACGCGCTAGCAGTGGCCGTACTTGGCATTTCGATTCAAGCCACCACGCGACTCCCGGATCCTCTCCATGCTGCCTCCCGTCTTTCAGCCAAGGGCCAAGTGGACCAATCGTACGGCAAGAAACATGTGTCATTCCAGCTCATCCGACAGTTCCGGGCGAGTTGTAGGCGATCCTGAAGTTAGCCGGTTGTTTCCAAGTATCCCGTCATCCGGGCATGGTCACCAAAATTTAGGTCTACAATCGTTGCGTGGACCACCACACAGTCGCGGTCGTCAGCATTACGGGCACCTGTCTTGATGTCCTGGGTAGCCTCTATCTGGCTTACGACCTATTGGGCGGACAACACGGTCCGTTGCGCCTTCTTACCCGCGCCGTAACCTACTCCATCATCTTTGGAATCGGCTACGGCCTCGGCCTTGGCCTCTTCTTTGGCCTCGCTTCCGGTATCGCCACCGGTATCACCATTTCTGTCGAGCTCAATCGCGCAGCTCGCGGGCTAGACCATTACTCTTTGCCTTGGGAAGGACTATTTTCCGCCATCCGGGGCTTCGCTTTTGGAGCCGGACTGTACAGGATCTTGGGCTTCGGATTCGCCATCGCATTCGCCATTCTCATCACACTCGGCCAGGTACTCGCCTACTCTCGCGGTATGCGTCCTGCTATGGACTATGTCGCGTCTCGCCGTTCACGGCTTTCGCGACGTCAGTTTTGGGGAACTATTGTCCGTACTGTCGGCTACATTGCCACGGCGCTTGTCTGTAGCGCCTTCATCCATCACCTCGACCACCCCTGGTTTTTTGCCATTCGCGTGGGCTTGGTGACCGGCTTTGTCACCGGCGTGGGAGTGACGGTCAATCCTTACATCGAATACTACGCCGACAATCTCCCGGAGCGGCGCCTTGGGGTATTCGGCATTGGACTCATCCTTTGCGGTTTTACTCTGCAATCCCTTCAATATTGGCTGGCCCTGTTTGATGTACGTCTGACTTAGGCTGCAGTCGTCCCCTCACGCTCCTTCTTTATCTCGGCGAGTGGTCGCCAACTCGGAAACTGACTCACCATCCACCCTTCAGACTTCTTGGAAAACTCCGCGTAACACCCTAGAATCGAAGCCGACGTGGCCTGTCATCCTGGTGGAGTGCGCAAGACTAGGCCAGCCTCTCGTCCCGTCGGAGACACGCACACTTGCCTGAGCAACGCATCGAAAAGGCAGTCGCAGCGCCGGCCAGCCCCTCAAAATCGCCGCTCGATCTGGCTATCGATGCGCTCGTCAGCGGCCGTAACTCCGATCCTTTCGCGTTGCTCGGTCCACACGACGTCGAAACTCCCTCCGGCCGCCGCTGGGTCATTCGCACATTTCATCCCGCTGCCATTTCCGCCACCGTCCGCTTCACCGACTCCCAGACCACTATCGAAGCAGCTAAACTCCGCCCCGAAGGCTTTTTTGAAGCAACTCTCCCCGAAACCCAGCAGGATCGCCTTGCTCCAAACAGTTATCGCATTCAATACACATTTCCCTCCCGTGCCAAACACGAACCATACGACACCTACTCCTTTCCCTTCGTTCTCAGTGAGTTCGATCTGTACTTGATGGGCGAGGGCCGCCACTACGACACCTACGATAAGCTCGGTGCGCACATCGTCACCCTCGCCGGCGTCCGTGGCGTAAACTTCGCCGTGTGGGCGCCGAGCGCTCAGCGCGTCAGCGTCACCGGCGACTTCAATCACTGGGACGGCCGCATCCATCCCATGCGCGCTCGCGGCTCCTCCGGTGTCTGGGAGCTTTTCCTTCCCGAACTCGGCGAAGGCACCATCTACAAATACGAAATCATCGGCCCTGACGGCAACATGCTTCCCCTCAAGGCCGACCCCTACGCTTTCCGCGCCGAAGTCCGTCCTCAAACCGGCTCCATCGTCGCCGACCTCGACGCCTATAAATGGAGCGATGGCCAGTGGATGACCCAGCGCAGCCAGACCAACTGGCTCGAGAAGCCCATCTCCATCTACGAAGTCCACCTGGGCGGGTGGCGTCGCGTCCTGGAAGAAAACAGTCGCTGGCTCACCTATCGTGAACTCGGCGACCAGCTCATCCCTTACGTCAAAGACCTGGGCTACTCTCACATCGAGCTTCTTCCCATTATGGAGCACCCCTTCGACGGCTCCTGGGGCTACCAGACCATCGGCTATTTCGCCGCCACTAGCCGTTATGGCACGCCCGCCGAATTCATGGAGTTTGTCGACCGCTGCCATCACGCCGGCATCGGTGTCATCCTCGACTGGACTCCCGCGCACTTCCCCCGCGACACCCACGGCTTGGCGCAATTCGATGGCACTCACCTCTACGAGCACGCCGACCCCCGCCAGGGTGCGCACCCGGACTGGGGCACGTTGGTCTACAACTACGGCCGCAACGAGGTCCAGAACTATCTCATTTCCAACGCTTTGTTCTGGCTCGACAAGTACCACATCGACGGCTTGCGCGTGGATGCGGTAGCCTCCATGCTTTACCTCGACTACTCCCGCAAACCCGGCGAATGGATCCCCAACCAGTTCGGCGGCCGCGAAAATCTTTACGCTATCGCTTTCCTCAAACGCCTCAACGAAGTCGCCTACGAGCGCTTCCCCGGTCTCCTCACCATCGCCGAAGAATCAACATCTTGGCCCAGCGTCTCTCGCCCCACCTATCTGGGCGGCCTGGGCTTCAGCCTCAAGTGGAACATGGGCTGGATGAACGACACCCTCACCTATTTCTCCACCAACCCCATCCACCGCAAATACCACCAGAACCAGCTCACCTTTTCCATGCTCTACGCTTTCACTGAGAATTTCGTGCTACCCTTCTCCCACGACGAAGTCGTTCACGGCAAAAACTCTCTGCTCCACAAAATGCCAGGCGACATGTGGCAGCAATTCGCCAACCTCCGCCTGCTCTACGCTTATCAGTATGCGCATCCCGGCAAGAAGCTGCTCTTCATGGGTCAGGAGTTCGCGCAACGCAGCGAATTCAGCGAAGACCGCAGCCTAGACTGGCATTTGCTTCAATACGATTCACACCGGGGCGTTCAGCGACTGGTCGCCGATCTCAACAAACTTTTCGCCGCGGAACCGGCCTTGCATGAGGTGGATTTTGACTGGCACGGCTTTGAATGGCTGGACTGCAACGACGCCGACAACAGCGTCTTTTCCTTTATCCGTCGTGGCAAGCGGCCCGAAGATCTGTTCGTCATCGTTCTCAACGCAACTCCAGTGGTTCGCGAAGGTTACCGCATCGGGGTGCCGCAACCCGGCTTCTACCAGGAAGTCCTGAACACCGATTCTGCCGCCTACGGTGGCTCTAACATCGGCAATATGGGCGGCATCCAGGCCTCGCCCGCTCCCCACATGGGAAGGACTCACAGCCTGACCATGACCTTGCCGCCGCTCGCCGCCACCTTCCTCAAGTGGCTCCCCGTGTGACTTGCGAGGGCTTCAGCCTTTGCTCGTCCAGATGCCATGGTCTTTTAACTTTAGGGCTATTGACCGCAGGCATAATCCACAGCTACGATTGCGCCCGTCGAAGGGATTCTTCTCCCCGCCCTGACAGTCCCATTCGCTATGTCGTCAGCCTGTCTGTGCCCTAGGCGAATCTTGAACGCTTTGGTGTGCCCACCATGAGCGCCCTGGCTCGCACCAAACGAAGGAGACAAATCCGTGAAAACACTGGTCCCCGTAGCTGTTGTTTGCTTCTTTCTCGTCGCCGCCCTTCCTCCGCCCCCAGAAGCTCCAACCGGATTCGACAACAAGAGCAACGGCATGGTGGACGACGCTACTCACCAAGCCGACCAAACCAAATTTGACGAAGTGGAAGCAATCGCGGACGGCCTAGGCCCTCTATACAACGCCCAGTCCTGTCGGGAATGTCACCAAAGCCCCGTTTCGGGTGCGGCCAGTCAAGTTTCAGAACTGCGCGTCGGCCACACGGGACCTGACGGCCATTTCCGCAATCCGGAAATTCCCATCGCTCATGGGACTGAGACCATCACCGGGCGTTCGCTGGTGAACGATCGGGCCATCTGTCCCAGCGGTGCCTTTCCTAACACTGAGATTCAGGAGCGCGTTCCTCAGACCGAAACCATCCGGACATTCCGCCTATCTCTAAATCTTCTGGGGGACGGCTTCGTCGAAGCGGTGGCCGATCAAACTCTCCTCGACCTTGCCGAGCAACAATGCAAGTCTTCGCATCGCAAAATCTGCGGCCAGGTCCTTCGTGTGCCTATCGTCGAAGCCCCCGG
>WNFF01009546.1_pt1 | contig 10127 bp, 7 predicted proteins | sample 5400441 | NCBI WGS metagenome assembly WNFF01 (sample SAMN13153345, study PRJNA577476) | soil metagenome | isolation source: 120 cm saprolite under Douglas fir tree site 2 hole 3 replicate 1 | place: USA:California | collected 2015-04-18 | reverse complement strand
ATATCACCTAGTACACCCAACAAGATCCACCGCTATGGCGGCTTATTCCTGAAATGCTTACATATTGGCCTGGCTGCACAAACGAGTCAGGCGACGTGTGGCTGACGGTGCACCGTCCCCCGACCGAGCCGGGGCAGGTTCCAGCTATGCTATTGTTGGCCGGATTTTTGTGGAGGTGAGCGAATGAAGGCATTCGTTCGGGTTGGGCTGGCATGCATTGGAGCAGCCTTGGCGCTGGCAGCAGCGACTGAGGCGCAGAAGCCGCCGCTGCTGCCGGAGGAGGATGTGGCGGCGCTGGCGAACGAGTTGAGCGGGGAGACGGCGAAGCGGAACTTGGAGGGGATTGCGCGGTTTCACCGGCAGCGCGGTTCGCGGGGATTTGATGAGGCGGCGGAGTTGGTGGCGGAGCGCTTGCGTACTTACGGATTGAGCGACGAGGCGATACTGCAATTTCCAGCGGACGGGAAGATTTTTTATGGGACGCAACGGTCGCGGCCGGCGTGGGGTGCGGAGGCGGGGGAGTTGTGGGAGGTGCATCATGTGGGGGTGGGTTCACCCAGCTCAGGGTTGGTTGGGGACGCACACTCTGACACCGTGAAGGTCGCAAGCTACGAGGCGGAACCGATTGTCCCGGCGGAGGACAGCGAATCGGCTGATGTTAAGGCTGAATTGGTGGACGTGGGCGGGGGGACGAAGGAGAGCGATTACGCGGGGAAGGATGTGAAGGGGAAGATCGTGCTGGTGAGCGCGCAGCCGGGAGCGGTACAGGATTTGGCGGTGGGGAAATTTGGGGCGGCGGGGATTGTGAGTTATGCGCAGAACCAGAAGACGGCTTGGTGGGGTGAGGATGAGAATCTGATTCGGTGGGGGCATCTGGAGACGTTTTCGGAGCACAAGACGTTTGGGTTCATGGTGTCGCTGAAGACGGCGCGGGGGATGCGGGAGCGGCTGGCGAAAGGAGAAAAGATCACGCTGCATGCGGTAGTGAAGGCGGGGCAGCATGCGGAGAATTATGAGGTGGTGACGGCGACGATTCCAGGGGCCGATCCGAAGCTGAAGGAGGAAGAGATTGCGTTTTCGTGCCACCTGGACCACCAGCGGCCAGGGGCAAACGATAACGCGAGTGGGTGCGCGACGATTCTGGAAGTGGCGCGGACGCTGCAGCAGTTGATCAACGAGGGAAAACTGGCGCGGCCGGCGCGGACGGTTCGGTTTATTTTTCCACCGGAGATCGAAGGCACGATGGCGCTGCTGAACGGCCGCGCAATGTTGAACAAGCCGAGCGAGATACAGAACTCTAACGGAACGGTGACGATTCGGACTTCAGATTATGCGGTTTTCGGCCCAGAGTTGGTGAAGCAGATGAAAGCTGTGATTCACATGGACATGGTGGGCGGGGGCCGGAGACGAAGGCGGTGTTCCACGTGACACGCGGGCCGATGAGCTTGCCGAGTTTTGTGCACGACGTGGCGTGGGCGTTTGCGGAGTTTGTGAACGAGGAGTCGTACAAGTTTGCGGCGACGGGGAAGGCAGACTATCCGTTTGTTGCTGCAGAGGGCGGGAAGGAGCCCCTGCGCGCGGAGTATTCGGCGTACACGATGGGCAGCGATCACGATGTGTATCAGGATTCGTCATTCGGGATACCGGCGATTTATTTGAATGACTGGCCGGACCGGTACATTCACTCGAATTTCGATACGGCGGCGAATATCGATCCGACGAAGCTGAAGAGAGCGGCATTTATCGGGGCGGCGAGCGGGTATTTCTTGGCCAATTTCTCGATAGAGGATGTCCCCCCAACCGATAGAGCGATTATTGCAGGGCGGCTACGGAGGACTACACCCTTATTGCAAAGGCGTGTGGAGTCCGTCCCGGACGATTTTGGCGTTCTCGAGGGCAACTCCATTCGGTATGAGCACGGAATACTAGATTCGATCGACGCCTTCGCGCCTGGTCTCGGTCGGGAACTATCGACTGATTGGGCTAAGACAATCGACGATCTCGTTGGAGTCCGTGCTAAAGGACCAGAAGCTAGAGGGAACGGCAAGACGATTTTTCATCGCTGCAAGGAACCACGTGGCCCGTTGGCGGTATTTGGGTATGACTATTTTGCGGAGCATGCGAAGACCTGTTGAGTTACGAAGGATTGTGGGGAGCCGGGGAAGAGTACGCGTATGAGGTGTTGAATTTCGCGGATGGAAAGCGGAATGCGCAAGAGACACGTGATGCGGTGTCGGCGGAGTACGGGCCGGTGCCGATTGAGATGGTGGTGGAGTATTTGAGGGCGCTGGAGAAGATTGGGATGGTGGAGATGGTGAAGTGAAAATCGAATTTGGAAATTCGAAAATCGAAATTCGATATGAAGCGGTAGCACACGGCGGGAATTGAAGGCAGCGATTCCGCATCCATGATTTTTCTGTAAGGTAAGTTCCGCTTCCGCTTAGAATTACCCTACTTGGATTCCTGGTGGCAGATTCGCATTCTCGTTTTGGCTCTTGACAACAACCTCTTCTTATATACTATAGTGTATAAGAGATGGGAGGCCTCCGTGCAGCGCACGCAACTCTCCGATCGTGAACGGCGACGCCGCTCCCGCTTGGCGCAAATCATTCACGAGGCTCGTTTTCTCCGCGGCACCCTCTCCCTGCGAAACGTCCACTGCGGTAAACCCGGTTGTCACTGCGCTCGGGGGGAGCTCCATGCTTGCCTGTACTTGGTTCGACGGCAAGGGGGAAAGTTGCGCCAGTTGTTTGTGCCTCGGCAATGGGAAGAGCGCATCCGGGAAGCCGTTAAGAATCACCAAGAGATGGAACAGTTGATCGAAGAACTCTCTGATTTGGAGTGGAAGCGCTTGAAGCAGAGAAAGGAGTAAGGCCGTTCTCCGACGCTTGATCGGCTATGCCGAAAAGATCTTCCACCTCTCCAGCGAGGTGATCGATGGCGTGACGGATCACCGCTTGCTCCCCAGGATCTCCACCTCTCTGGTGGTAAAAGCAGTTCTCGCCGTGTATTGGTCCCGGCTCGGAAGCCTGAACGCACTGGAGATGACCCGGACAGCGAAGTTCTGGAAGGCCTGGTTGGGTCACCCGCTCTGCAGCGCCGACAGTCTGGGACGCATTGTCGCTAGCGTGGATGCCGATACCCTGCGGCAGGGGATTCATCACGTTTACGACCGCTTGAAACGAAACAAAGCGCTGCCGGATCTCCACGGTCTGGGGGTGGCGGTGCTCGATGGCCACGAGACCAGCGCCAGCTATCGTCGCTGTTGTGCCGGATGTCTCAAGCGCAGCACCGCAAGTGGAGAGACGCAGTTCTATCATCGGAATGTCACGCTGATGTTGCTCTGCGGATCTCCGCCGGACCGTCCCGCGGTACGCCTGCTATTGGATCTCGAGCCGCAACGGGCCGGGGAGGCGGAACTGGCAACCGCTTTGCGACTGCTCGAGCGCGTGCTGGCCGCTTATCCGCGGGCCTTTGATGTGGTTTTGGCCGATGCGCTTTACGCGGTCGCACCGTTTCTGAACTTTCTCTTGTTGCACGGAAAACAGACTCTCGTGGTTCTCAAAGATGAGCGGCGCGATGCCTACCAGGATGCTGCCGGCCTGTGGATGCAGCAGCCGCCGCAGCAAGGGAACTACGATTCGCGCAGCTGCCTGTGGTGGGATATTCCCGACCTGCTTTCCTGGCCGGAAGTGAAAGGGACTACGCGGGTGGTGCGCTCGGACGAATCTTGGACGGTGAAACCGCAACTCACCAAAGAAGTGACCTCCCAGAACACCAGCTGGGTATGGCTGACGACCTTGTCGGTAGCGCAAGCGCGAACCGCACAGATCGTGCGCTTAGCGCACCTGCGCTGGGACATTGAAAACCATGGATTCAATGAACTGGTCAACGGCTGGCACGCAGACCACGTCTATCATCACCAGTCCCGGGCGGTCGCGTGCTTTCTGTTGCTGGCTTTTCTGGCCTACAACCTCTTCCACGCTTTCTTTGCCCTCAACCTCAAGCCCGAGCTGCGCCGCGGCCGAACGATGACGTTCTGGGTACGCCTGATCGCGGCGGAAATTCACGCCGTCCCTCGCTTATCCCTAGCGACCGCGCCACCTTGACCGCGCATCTCGCGGCCACGCCTTTATTCTTTAGAACGATTCCTTCCTAGAACTGGGGTGTCTCGCAGGATCTCGCCATGGGGCTGGAAGTCACGGCCAGGAGCTCTCGGGGACAGGAAAAAGGCCATGCGAATCTCATTCGCGTCGCAGAAGCTCCCAAAACCACGAATTATCAAGCACATCCTTGCTCCTCTGACACCTGATTACGGAATCGCTGGGAAGGCGGTGCGCAACTAGGAATTTCGCGAGGTTTGCAGTAAGGTGAGAAGGAAGAACGCGCGTGAGGAGAAAAGCATGTCGAACGATTCTTGTGATCCCGCACCGGCGCCCAGCGAAGCGGTGAAACCCGGCACGCGCATGGTGAAGTGCGTGAAATTCGGCAAAGAATTGCCCGGGCTGGACCGCATTCCGTGGCGTGGAGAGATTGGCAAGCGCGTCTACGAAAGCGTATCGAAGGACGCTTGGAAGCTCTGGCTGGAGCATTCCAAGATGGTCATGAACGAGTACCGGCTGAATCCGCTCGATCCCAACTCGCAGAAAATCATGGAAGAGCAGATGGAACAGTTTTTCTTCGGCGAAGGCGCGAAATTGCCAGAGGGTTACGTCGCGCCCAAAGCGAAAGGCTAATTCCCCTGGCCGGTCATTCGGCGCGTCGCGGGATGCTCGACGGGCAGGCTCGGCGTAATCGTGAACGATAATTTTTCGTGGGCTTCGCGGAGCGCCTGCTCGATTTTTTCCGGCGTGCTCCCGCGCGCAAACAGAAACCCCAGATAGCTCGAGCCTTCCGGCCAGGCAGCGATGGCATCGTGCAACCGAGCGGTGATCGCGAGTTCGGTGATTCCCGGAATTGAACGAGCTGCATCTTCTCCAGCAACGCCTTCCAGAATGCCGCTCTTGGGAACGGGAATCATCATGACTCCGGAGGCGACTGGTTCGCGCCGCGAATTCCATCCGGGGAGTTCGAGCGCGTGGCGAACTAGCAGCTCTTCAAGCCCGATGGGCTCGCTTGCCCCATCAGACGAAAAGCGCAAGGCTCGAGCGCAGAGCCCGCCGATCGGCCGGGGCGCTACTTCCAGCGGCCACACGCCATCGTCGTTGATGCGAAACTCCGCGTGGATTGGTCCGTGCGAGAGACCCAGCGCTCGCACTGCGTCTCTCGCGTATTTCTCGATGGCGTGCTGCGTGGATTCGGGAAGCCGTGACGGCGTGACGTAAATCGTTTCCTCGAAGTACGGGCCTTCGAGCGGGTTAGGCTTTTCGAAGATCGCCAATACGCGCAGAGCGCCATCCGTGAGCAGCCCCTCGACGGCCACTTCCCTGCCCGGTATGTAACCTTCTACGAGCATTTGATCCAGATTCGGCTCGCGAGTGGCAAGAACCTCCGGGGATTTGAGCAAGCGCCGGACCCGCGTGGCCGCGGCGAGAAACTCTTCGCGGTTGTTCGCCCGCACAACGCCTTGGCTGGCGGAAAGCGAAAGCGGCTTCAGAACGCAAGGATAGGAAATTCCCAGCAACACAGGCTCGGGCGCGGGATCGATGGGAAGGCTGCGAAACCACGGGACGGACAACCCGGCATCTCGAAAAACTTCTTTCATACGCAGCTTGCTCCGGCAGGCCTCGACGGCTGCAGGATGGTTGTAACGGACTCCCAGACCGCGCGCAGCGTAAGCGGCAGCGACGGAAGGCCGGTCACCAAGCGCGAGAATCCCGCTGACATCCTGGCCGCGAAGCGCTTCCACGACGGTGTAGGCAGCAACCTCCGGCGTTTCGAAATGAACCGGGATGGCTTGATCGCCCCAGGGATCTTCCAGTTGATGGCATCGATCGGTAACGTAGACGAGTTGCACGCCCAGCTCGTGGGCGGCATCTTCGAAACTTCGCGTTTGGTAGCCGAGCTTGGCGGTGAAGAGTAGCAAGCGTTTGGATGGTTGCGTCATTGGTAGCCCGGATTATTCATCAAGAGTGGCCCGCCTCGGAAGCCGGCCCCTAAAAGGCAAGCGCGTTTCCTTGCCGCGACTAAACAAAGCCATCGGCGCTGGCGACGGCATTTTTCGCCAGCGGCTTCGGGGCGCCGATGGAGACCAGCTGGTCGCGGGTCGGCTCGGCACAGCAGTACCAGGGTTCGCTGAGAAATGGAATGCCAGCTTGCGGCTGCGCCGCCAGGTTGATTTGCGGAGCGGGTTTTCCAGCGGCAGCGTGCGCCGCCTTCCAGATGCGTTCGAAGGTGGCTGGCCGCGATTCTTTCCGCCGCTCCGCTGCGGCGGCGATATCTTGTACGGTTTCGCTGAGAGCATCCATGCGCGGATCGGCGTTTTTCCAGGGGTACGCCAGCGATTGCGGATCGAAAGGCCCCACCAGACGGCGAACGTCTTCCAATTCCAGCATTCGCGAGCCTTCCGGGATGAGCAAACGAATGCCAAGCTGAATGGGCGCGACATTCTCAATCACGCCCTGTTGCTCGATCACTTGCAGCAAATCCACGTAGCCATCCACGGTCGTCCATGGCGTGAACGGCACGAAAGTCGGATGCAGCGTCATGCCAATTTCGCGGAACATTTTTATGACGCGCAGGAAATCTTCGCGCGTGTGCCCTTTGTCGAGAAAACCTAGCACCGCATCATCGACGGATTCGACCGCGCTGATCACAAAGAGGCATCCGGTACCACGAAGCTCGGGCAGGTGCTCCTGGTATTTGAGCAAGTGCTCAATCTTGATGGTCACGTCGTAGGTCACCGCTGGAAATTCGCGATGAAATGATTCCGCGAGTTCCATCGCGTGACGGATGCCGTTCAAGAAATCCGGGTCGCCGAAGGTGATGTGTTGCGCCCCGGCTGTCACCTGGCGGCGAATGTCTTCGAGAACCACGTCACGGCTGACGATTCGAAACACGCCCTTGTAAACCGGCACGATGGGGCAATGGCGGCAAAGATGTTTGCAGCCGCGGCTCGCTTCCGTTGAACCAACAATGCGGTAGCCATCGCCGGGAACGATAAGATGCGCATACTTCTCCATCGGAGGCATCCCCGAGCGATCCGGCACTTCGAATTGCAAGCGAGCCAAGGAGATGAGGGACTCCGCAGGCTGCGCGCCGGCCTGCTTGCCATTTGCAGCAAGGCGCTCCGCCAGGCGCACCAGCCCTTCTTCGAATTCGCCACCGAGAATCGTAGATACGCCGAGCGCGCGAAGATACTCTGCGTTCATGGGAGCGTACAGGCCGTAACAGCAGAGATGCGCGCTCGGATTCTGTTTCTGCAACAGCGGGATGAGTTGCGCCGCCAGCCGCGTGGCGGTATGCATCGACAAATAGATCGCGATGAGCTCGGCGTCAGCAATCGCAGCCTCATTCAGCGACTGACGGGCAAGGTCGAGCGCCACGATTCTGTGGCCGCGTTTCCGCAACCATGCCGCAGGCGACGCCAGCCCGAAGGGCTGCCTCCCCAGCTCGTAAGTCGAAATGAGAACGATGTTCACAGCCATACCAGTATAGCCGCGCGGCGCCGGGATTCAATTTCGGCTATCATAGAGGGCTACGGTTCACAGTGAAAGGACTGTCAGAATGGCGATCAATGCGGGCAATTCTTTCCGCACACGCGATAAACTGAACGTGGGCGCGCAGACCTTCGACATTCACCGCCTGGAATTTCTGGAAAAAGAGGGCGTCGCCGATCTGGCGAAGCTGCCCTTTTCCCTGCGCATTCTTCTGGAGAATCTGTTGCGCTTCGAGGACGGCCGGTTCGTCCATGCCGAGGACATTCGCGCGCTGGCAGGCTGGCGGCCGGGCGCTCCCGAAAAAGAGATTGCGTTCATGCCCGCGCGCGTCCTGCTGCAGGATTTTACAGGCGTGCCGGCGATCGTCGACCTCGCAACCATGCGTGAAGCGGTACAACGCATGGGCGGCAACCCGAAGCGCATCAATCCGCTGTTCCCCGCGGAGCTGGTCATCGACCACTCCGTGCAAGTCGATAATTTTGGCAACGTCAGCGCGTTCGGGTTGAACGCGGAGCTGGAGTTCCAGCGCAACGTCGAGCGCTACGCGTTCCTGCGGTGGGGACAATCGGCGTTTCAGAATTTCAAAGTGGTTCCGCCGGATACCGGCATCTGCCACCAAGTGAACCTGGAATACCTCGCGCGGGTGGTGTGCGCGATGCCTTACGGCAACCGGTTTGAAGCTTATCCCGATTCGGTGGTGGGCACAGATTCGCACACGACGATGGTTAACGCCCTGGGCGTATTCGGCTGGGGCGTCGGGGGGATCGAAGCGGAGGCGGCCATGCTGGGCCAGCCGTCTTCGATGCTCATTCCGGAAGTTGTCGGTTTCCGCTTGCACGGGCGCTTGAGCGAAGGCGCGACGGCGACGGATCTCGTTTTGACGGTTACGGAAATGTTGCGGAAGAAAGGCGTGGTCGGAAAATTCGTGGAGTTCTATGGTTCGGGCCTGTCCACGCTGAGTGTTCCCGACCGCGCCACTATTGCAAACATGGCCCCCGAGTACGGCGCGACGATGGGCTTCTTCCCTGTTGACGCAGAGACACTCGCTTATCTGCAATTCACGGCGCGTTCCGCCGAACAGATCGCCCTTGTCGAGGCCTATTGCAAAGAGCAGATGCTTTTTCGCAACGATAAGACGCCCGCACCCCTTTTTAACGACACGCTAGAGTTGGATCTGGGAACGGTCGAGCCAACTGTGGCCGGGCCCAAGCGTCCGCAGGATCGCGTCGCGCTGCGCCACGCCAAGGCTTCTTTCAGCAAAGTCGTGGAAGGAACGCCGGCCAAGCACGTTGCGGTACGAAACAATGGCGATTCGTTTGACCTTTCAAGTGGCGCGGTGGTCATTGCCGCCATCACGAGTTGCACAAATACTTCCAACCCTTCGCTGATGCTGGGCGCAGGTTTGCTTGCGAAGAAAGCGGTCGAGCGCGGTTTGCGCGCAAAGCCCTGGGTCAAGACCAGCCTCGCGCCGGGTTCAAAGGTTGTGACCGATTACCTGCTCGCTGCCGGGTTGACACCTTATCTCGAGAAACTGAACTTTCACCTGGTTGGCTATGGATGCACCACCTGCATCGGCAACAGCGGCCCGTTGCCGGAAGCTATCGGTGCCGCCATCAAGGACAACCAACTGATCGCCGTTGCCGTTCTCAGTGGGAATCGCAACTTTGAGGGCCGCATTCATCCGCTGGTGCGCGCCAATTACCTGGCCTCGCCGCCGCTGGTCGTCGCTTATGCTCTTGCGGGGCGCATGGACGTGGACCTCACCAGTGAACCGCTCGGCAACGATCCCGCCGGCAAGCCGGTTTATCTGCGAGACATCTGGCCGACGCCGCAGGAAATCGAATCCACCGTTCGTGCTTCCGTGACTACGGCGCAATACACCAAGCAATACAGCGAGGTGTTCGAAGGCGACGCGCACTGGAAGTCCTTGACGGTTCCCAAAGGCGATATCTACAAGTGGGATCCGAAATCAACGTACATCAAGCTACCGCCGTTTTTCGAAAACATGCCGAAGGCGCCTGCGGCGCTCGCGGACATTCACGGCGCCAAGGTGCTGGCCATTCTTGGCGACAGCGTTACCACCGATCACATTTCGCCAGCCGGCTCGATTCCCGTGGACTCGCCCGCCGGGAAATACCTGATCGCCAACGGCGTGAAGGCGCATGAATTCAACTCCTACGGCGCGCGGCGCGGGAATCACGAGGTCATGATGCGCGGCACGTTTGGAAATATTCGCTTGCGCAACCAGCTCGCTCCCGGTACGGAAGGCGGCTGGACCCTGTTCCTTCCGGATGGCGAGAAGATGACGATTTACGACGCGGCGGTGAAATATCGCGAGGCCGGGGTGCCGCTGGTGGTGCTCGCTGGAAAAGAATACGGATCTGGGTCATCGCGCGATTGGGCGGCGAAAGGCACGCGGCTGCTGGGCGTGCGCGCGGTCATCGCCGAGAGCTACGAACGCATTCACCGCAGCAACCTTGTCGGGATGGGCGTGCTTCCGCTGGAATTCAAGGCGGGAGAAAGTCGCGA
>WNFF01005777.1_pt1 | contig 10129 bp, 6 predicted proteins | sample 5400441 | NCBI WGS metagenome assembly WNFF01 (sample SAMN13153345, study PRJNA577476) | soil metagenome | isolation source: 120 cm saprolite under Douglas fir tree site 2 hole 3 replicate 1 | place: USA:California | collected 2015-04-18 | reverse complement strand
CAGGCGGCGCGGGCCAGGATCGCCGCGCGGCACGCCCGCGACCTGACCCGCAAGAGTCTGCTGCAGTCCACCTCACTGCCGGGCAAGCTGGCCGATTGCCGGTCCGGCGACCCGGCCCGGTGCGAGATCTACGTGGTCGAGGGTGACTCGGCCGGCGGCTCGGCCAAGAAGGGCCGGGACTCGGAGTTCCAGGCCATCCTGCCGCTCCGGGGCAAGATCCTGAACGTCGAGAAGGCCCGTATCGACCGGGTGCTGAAGAACAACGAGGTCCAGGCGATGATCACCGCGCTGGGCACGGGCATCCACGACGACTTCGACATCTCCAAGCTTCGCTACTACAAGATCGTGCTGATGGCCGACGCCGACGTGGACGGCCAGCACATCACCACGCTGCTGCTCACCCTGTTGTTCCGGTTCATGAAGCCGCTCATCGAGGCCGGGCATGTGTACCTGGCTCAGCCGCCCTTGTACAAGATCAAGTGGGACGGGCGCGGAGTCCGTCCTGATTACGTCTACTCCGACCGGGAACGCGACGCGGTGATCGAGGCGGGGATCGCCGCCGGGCGCAAGGACCCCCGGCCGCGGGACGGCATCCAGCGGTACAAGGGTCTCGGCGAGATGAACGCGTCCGAGCTGTGGGAGACCACCATGAACCCGGCGAACCGGGTGCTCCGGCAGGTCACGCTCGATGACGCGGCGCAGGCCGACGAGCTCTTCAGCGTGCTGATGGGCGAGGACGTGGAGGCCCGCCGGGCGTTCATCCAGCGCAACGCCAAGGACGTCAGGTTCCTCGACATCTAGATCCGCCGGGGGACGCCCCGCGCGAACACCCCGGGGCTCAGGAGACCTGGCCCCAGCCAGACACGGGAGAGGTTAGTACGTGACCGACGTGGATTCGGGAGACGCTCCGCTGCCGCAGCATGACCGGACCGAGCCGGTCGACATCCAGGTCGAGATGCAGCGCAGCTATATCGACTACGCGATGTCGGTGATCGTCGGCCGCGCTCTGCCTGACGTCAGGGACGGGCTCAAGCCGGTGCACGTCCGCGTGCTCTACGCCATGTACGACGGTGGGTACCGGCCCGAGCGCGGCTACTCCAAGTGCTCACGCGTGGTGGGCGACGTGATGGGCCAGTACCACCCGCACGGCGACTCCGCCATCTACGACGCGCTGGTCCGCCTCGCCCAGCCGTGGTCGATGCGGATGCCCCTGGTCGACGGGCAGGGGAACTTCGGCTCCCCGGGCAACGACCCGGCCGCCGCCATGCGGTACACCGAGTGCCGCCTCGCCCCGCTGGCCATGGAGATGCTGCGGGACATTGACAAGGACACCGTCAATTTCCGGCCCAACTACGACGGGCGCGGATCCGAGCCCGTAGTGCTGCCAAGCCGGTTCCCGAACCTGCTCGTCAACGGGTCCGAGGGGATCGCGGTCGGCATGGCCACCAAGATCCCGCCGCACAACCTGCGTGAGGTGGGCGCGGGCGTCCAGTGGTACCTGGACAACTTCGACGCCACCGACGAGGAACTGCTCGACGCGCTGATGGAGCGGGTGAAGGGACCGGACTATCCCACCAGCGGGCTGATCGTCGGCCGCCGCGGGATCCAGGAGGCCTACCGGACCGGGCGCGGGTCGATCACCATGCGGGCCGTGGTCGAGGTCGAGGAGGACGCGCGGGGCCGTACCTGCCTGGTCGTCACCGAGCTCCCGTTCCAGGTCAACCCGGACAACCTGGCCACCAAGATCGCCGAGCTGGTGAAGGACGGCCGGGTCAACGGCATCGCCGACATGCAGGACGAGAGCAGTGACCGGGTCGGCCAGCGCTTCGTGATCGTGCTGAAGCGGGACGCGATCGCCAAGGTCGTGCTCAACAACCTGTACAAGCACACTCAGCTGCAGGACACGTTCGGCGCGAACATGCTCGCGCTCGTCGACGGCGTGCCGCGCACGCTGCGGCTCGACCAGATGATCAGGTACTGGGTCAAGCACCAGATCGAGGTCATCGTCCGGCGCACCCGCTTCCTGCTCCGCAAGGCGCAGGAGCGAGCTCACATCGTGCGCGCGCTGCTCAAGGCGATCGATGCCATCGACGAGGTCATCGCGCTCATCCGGGCGAGCGCATCGGCCGCCGAGGCCCAGCAGGGCCTGATGGAACTGCTGGACATCGACGAGGAGCAGGCCCGCGCCATCCTCGACATGCAGCTCCGCAAGCTGGCGGCCCTCGAGCGGCAGCAGCTCATCGACGAGTACGACGAGCTGATGGCCCGGATCGCCGAATATGAGGCCATCCTCGCCTCGCCGGAGCGGCAGCGGCAGATCGTCGGGGAGGAACTCAGCGAGATCGTCGCCAAGTACGGCGACGACCGGCGGACCAGGATCATCGCCTATGACGGCGATGTGACGGATGAGGACCTCATCGCCGAGGAGGATGTGGTCGTCACCATCACCCGCGGCGGGTACGCCAAGCGCACCAAGACGGACCTGTACCGGGCGCAGCGGCGGGGCGGCAAGGGAGTGCGCGGGGCGCAGTTGCGCACCGATGACATCGTCGACCACTTCTTCGTCACCACTACCCACCACTGGATCCTGTTCTTCACCAACAAGGGCCGTGTCTACCGGGCCAAGGCCTACGAACTGCCCGATACCGCGCGGGACGCGCGGGGCCAGCATGTGGCGAACCTGCTCGCCTTCCAGCCCGACGAGCGCATCGCCGAGGTGCTCGCGCTGCGGGACTACTCGCTCGCGCCCTACCTCGTCCTCGCGACGAAGTCCGGGCTGGTGAAGAAGTCGCGGTTGACCGATTTCGACTCACCCCGGTCCGGCGGCATCATAGCCATCAACCTGCGTGAAGACGACGAGGTCATCGCGGCTCGTCTCGTCTCGCCCGAGGATGATCTCCTGCTGGTAAGCAAGCAAGCCCAGGCGATCAGGTTCCACGCCACCGACGAGGCGTTGCGCCCGATGGGCCGGGCCACATCCGGCGTGATCGGCATGCGCTTCGCCGACGGCGACGAACTGCTCGGCATGCACGTGGTCCGTGAGGGCGCCGACGTGATGGTCGCTACCGTCGGGGGCTACGCGAAGCGCACCAAGGCTGACGACTACCCGGTGCAGGGCCGGGGCGGCCGGGGTGTGCTGACGGCCAGGATCGTCGAGGCCCGTGGTGAACTCGTCGGCGCGCTCATGGTCCACCCCGATGATGAGGTCTTCGCCATCACCTCGGCAGGCGGTGTCATCAGGACCTCCGCAGCGGAGGTTAAGCTGTCAGGTCGGCAGACCATGGGTGTCCGGCTGATGAATCTAGCGTCCGGTGACAGCGTGGTGGCCATAGCCCGCAACGCCGAGTCATTGGATGGTGCCGACGCCGACTCCCTGGACGAGCCCGAGGAAGGGCCTGAGGCCGGGGAAGCCCCTGAGGCGGGGGAAGTCCCTGAGGCGGGGGATGTCACGGAGGCAGCTGAGGATCACGGTGAGATGACAACCGGTCCGGGGGACGCAACGTCTTGAACCGTGGCGGAGTCTAAGGAGTAGTCGATTGGGTAACCAATCGGATGGCCATGCGCCCCTGACGAGAGCGATTCCTCCCATTGGGGATAACCTCGTCTCGTAGAAGACTTCCGGAGGAGGACGGGTGGACCAACGTGTGGAGCCACCGTCGTGGCTGCCGGACGGAGCGGCAGGCTCGGATGCGAAGGGTCTGGCCAGCGACGACTCGGTATCTGACGGCCCGGACGGCGATCGCCTGGACAGCGATGACCCGGTAACCATTGGCTCAGTCAGTCGTGATCCGGCCAGCTACGATGCTGGCAGCTACAAGGCTGCCAGCCACGATCCGGCCGACCATGATCCGGTCAGCTACGATCCGGCCAGTTACGGAACTGCCAGCCGTGATCCGGTCAGCTACGATCCGGCCAGTTACGGAACTGCCAGCCGTGATCCGGTCAGCTACGATCCGGCCAGCTACGGCTCGGTCGGTGGTGGTCTTGGCCCTCAGGGGTCGGCCATCCCCAGTTCCGCTGGCGACTCGCCCGGCCACGATGTTACGGCCGACGTGAACGCGAATGCATATAACTACACCGGGGAAACCTTGCACCCGAACGGCCAGGACGCCCCGTTCGGGCAGGAGAGCGCGTCAGTAGGCGCGTACGGTCAGGAGAGCGCGCCGGTAGGCGCGTACGGCCATGAAAGCGGCCTTGCGGGCGGTGTGGGCAGCGCGCCGCCGTACCCCGCCCAACTCACGGAGCCAGTCACGAGCGCCGGGAAGACCGGCGACGCCCGTCGGCGGCCCGCCTTCTCCGCGATGCCGCGCAAGACCAAGGCCGGTGCCACCCAGGCCCGCCGGGCTGATCTCGTCCTGGCCCGGCTCGAACCGTGGTCAGTGATGAAGTTCAGCTTCCTGATTTCCCTGGTGGCGTGGGTCATGCTGTTTGTGGCCGTGGCCCTGCTGTGGTTCGCGCTCGACACTCTCGGTGTCTTCGCCTCGGTCCAGAGGACACTGGAAAGCGTGACCTCCAGTTCGGGCTCGGCCGGGGTCAGCCTCACCAAATGGTTCTCGGCGTCCAGGGTCCTCGGCTACACGATGCTCATCGGCGCGGTGAACATCATCCTGATCACCGCGCTCTCCACGGTGGGCGCCATGATCTACAACCTCGTCACCCACCTCGGCGGCGGGATCGAAGTTACCCTCCGGGAGAGTGACTGACCCGGGCTCCCTTCCGGATGCGGTAATCTTGCGCGGCGGTGTTCCCCGGCGCGCGGGGGGGCCGCCAGATAAGGGCCTATAGCTCAGCCGGTTAGAGCGCATCCCTGATAAGGATGAGGTCGATGGTTCAAGTCCATCTAGGCCCACCCAGTTCGCGGCTTACCGGGCTGCCCGGGGCAGCGGCGCACCTGTGATCTTCAACGCCGCCGGCCTGTAGACCGGCCCGGAGCGCACGTTCAGCCAGCCGTGCCCCCGGCAGTCGGGCACCGGCCGGTTGGCCGGTGCTGCGCGCCTTCGGCCTCCACCGATCCAGCTCCTGACAGCCATTGGGCGGGGACTTGTCACGTTCGTTCCACGTGACGCCTTGCAGGCTGAGGCCGAGATCTTTGACACGCTGGAACTCACCCGCATGGCCGAGGTCTCCGATATCGGCGCTGGCACCATCGAGGCCCTCAACGAGACGGCCGACCTGCTGTGCCGCGCCTACCCGAGCACCCCGGTGGCGACCCTGCGGGACCGGACCAAAAGGCGGCTCCAGCACGTCATCCGGCTAGTCGGCGGCCGGTCAACTCTCGACCAGCACCGTGAGCTGCTAGTCGTCGCGGCGTGGCTGGCTGCACTCCTCGGATGCCTCCACTACGACCTCGGCGAGCGCGAAGAAGCCGAAGCCCCCCGCCAGGCCGCCTGCCAGTGGGCCAAGCAGGCCGGGAACAGCGAACTCATGGGCTGGGCATTCGAGATGAGCGCCTGATCCAGCTTCGCCGATGACGCGGACGGATGGCAATCAGCGAGGTAACGAGCCAGCCTCTACCATGTCATCTACTGCCTGCGCTGTTGCACTGTCCGGATCGACTTGCAGCCACCCTCGCGTACCAAGGTTGACGATGGCCCCGAGAATAGCGTCGCGCTCCAGCTTCGGACTACGACGACTTTTCCACTCTTCGACATGAGTAATAACTTCGACGACGGTCGGTGAGTGGCCCAGTCGGCCGCGAAGCTCCTCGGTGGCGTAATGCACAGTCGCAGCTATCTCAGCGCCGTTCCTATCGAACCTTGCAGCCAAGTCGACCAGTCGATCGATTAGGTCACTCCACTGCTCAAGCTGGTCGTTGTAGCTCCCAAGAGCATCATCCAGTGCTGGCCCGGTTCGCATCTCGATCATACGACCGCGAGGCTGTTCCATCAGAAGGCCATTATTCTGCATGCGCCCTACCGCAGCCTTAAGGTCTGGGGCGAATGGCCCGAAGCTAGACCGTTCGAACTCTAGGCCGGTGGGCAGTCCGGCCACGGTTGCGAAATAGACGATTTTCTGGAGCATTACGCGGCCCACCGGCCAGTGATAACGCTGTGACTCCAGTCGGCGGACCGTCTCAGCAATCGCGACGAGCCACGGCTCCAGCCGCCATTGTTCTGAATCTCGGTCATCAGTCCGATCCAGCAACTCCAGCTGATGCTCGTCCAAGAGCGAACTTCCGTGAGGCGCATACAGCTCGACCGGAATGGCTAGGCGCCGCAGGTGTCGAAGTAGAATCGGACCGATAACTCGCCACTCAAGCTGACCGTTGCCGCAGCCGAGGGGCGGTACCGCCAACGACCTGATCTCCCAGTCCTTGTAGTGGCCCTCAAGGTACTCTAGACCAGCCACTATGTCGCTGAGACGACTCACCGAGCGCCAGTGCTGCTTGGTCGGGAAGTTGACGATCAAGTGATCGTCAGCCTGATAGACATACGGTTCACCCAACTTAACTTCATGCCTATCGCAGCGTTTGACGTAATCGAGGTACATGGCGGGATACCGCTTCTTGAACTCCAGGGCAACGCCCTTACCCATAATACCGACAGTGTTCACTGTATTAACCAGAGCGTGCATGTTTGACTTCAGCAAGTCACCTTCGAGTACCCGTACATTACTCATCGAAAGTAAATCTCCTTGCGAACTGCTACGGCGGGCAGGTCTTCAAACCCCAAGCACGCGCTACGCTTCTCACGAGTGTCAACGTAGCAACCTTCGATATACATTGATGGTACCAGGATTGGCACCAATACTTCTGCATTCCGGGCACGTTTTTTCTCTCTTACTGGCCAGTAGTTCTCATCGGTCCAGTACTTGGCAAAGATCAGCTCCGAGTCTAGGTGCAGCAGGCCATCGGGCGACGGGTAGAACCGCGTACCAGCCGATGCCGCATTGCCGTCCGTAATGACCGTATCTGTTATGTCGAGTGCCGCTGCAGACAGCCTCAACACAATCAGATCGTCGTGACCATCCTGCAGGAGGCAGTACATCATTGGGTTGCGCGCATGAAAATAGAGATTGGCGTAACTGTGCAAGCGAGACCCGCCTGGTACCGACTTCCCACGCCGCCTACCCTGGACATCTTCCGAAGCGACCGAGCGGTGCTCTAACCGCGCCGCGTGACTCAAGATCCCACGCCTAAGGATCGAGTCCAGGTTGGCGATCGATGTGATGAAGTGAAGTTCTGCGACCTCATCTCGATCCATGACACTCCCGTCGTGCGGCTCAGTTGACGCGCACTTTGCGCCGGAACGGACGACAGGGTAATGCTACGCATTGCTTGCACAGGCCACGCGCGCCCGCAGCAGACGACTCGCGACCTCGCCTCCTTCCTCTCGATCGATCACCTGTTCGAATGCTAACATGCATCGGCTCTATGATCGAGAACCGGCGCGTTGCCTGGACGTAGACCACGTGGAACAGAGCTGGCTCCAGGCGGCTAGGTCGTCCTGGCTGTGACATAGTCTCGGCCGAGTCCTCCGAGTCAAGGCCAAGCCGCTACGCGGTCGCTGCGCGAACCTTGACACGTCGGCCTCAGCCAGGCGATGGCAGCTACGAGGAGGACGGGGCAGTTCCAGGATGCCAGGGCGGTCTGACAGCAGGAGTGACATCAACGTTGCCGCACAGCGGACCAACAACGCCCACCCTGACAACCACGGATCACGGCGTCATGGAACCGCAACCCGTGGTCGTCCAGAGCTGATGGGATGAGGTCGATGGTTCAAATCCATCTAGGCCCACCAGGTCATAGCCCCGCAGGCACTCGCCAATGAACGGCAAAGAGGCTCCGCCTCCGCCGGGGGAGATGCGGAGCTGGATCGTCAAACCGCGGGCAGTGCAATGACGTCGGCAGCTCGAATGGATGGGCCAGGCAGTTAAGCGCCGGGGTGCGGACCTCGCGGATTCGGCCCCACTGGTCCGGGCACCACCTGAAGTTGCAGGTGCATTCCGGGGCGGTCCACTGCACGGGCCGCTGCGGAGCTGGTGTCGAGGCCATGTCCTCACCCCTCAGCCCCGCATGGCGAACCGTTAGCCGGGCGCCGGGCGAGGCACCGCTCTCCGATCACGCCGAGGCCTGCCGGTACGGGTCAGACGCCCGACCCGGCCATGCGGTTGCTCTTCAGCGTAGTCTCATCCCGCGTTCACGTGAATGCCTCCAGCACGTCCCCGCCAGGCCGGCGCCGTCTTCGACGGACCGTCAGCGGTGCCTGACGGCAATGGCTCATGCGTCCGGCTTGCTGCCGAGGCGATCTGGGGCCGGCGACCCGGGACGAGAACTGCGGAGGCCGTCGAACATCAGCGAAAGCAGCCGTTCGGCCTGGTCGGCGTGCGGGGACGCGTGTTCACACGCCACGGCGATCGCGTGCGACAGCCTGAGCAGGTCCGTGGTATCCGTGTCGGCCCGCACTTCCCCGGCCTCCTGCGCGCGGGTCAGCAGCGGCGTCGCGCCCTCGCGAATCATGGTGCTACACAGGGAGAGCAACTCGGAATCCTTACCGAGCGTGGCCATCAGCGACTTGGACAGGCTACGCTTCGTGGCGCCGAATTCGATCATGGCGCGCAGCCAGGTGACGAGCGCCTCGGTGGGCGAGGGTGAGTCGAGCAACTCGAGCGCCCGGGCGTGCAGCGCCTGGGCCTGGTCCTTGTAGACCGCCTCAAGCAGCGCCTGGCGGGTCGGAAAGTGCCGGTAGAGCGTGCCGATCCCGACGCCCGCGCGTCGCGCTATCTCCTCAAGGGACGCGTCATCGGCCGCGTGCTCCGTGAAGGTCGCGGCCGCGGCCGCAAGCAGCCGCTCGTGGTTCCGGCGTGCATCGGCCCGCATCACGCCGGGCTGCTCCGGGCTGGACGTCTCTGTCGCGCTCATCGTCATCACTTAATGGGTTGCTAATCGGAGGGTTCCTCCGTATAGTAATCGGAGTACTCCTCCGGATACTACCTCAAGCCTCAGGGGAAATCCTTGTCTGCTCCATCACTGTCAGGAACCGTAGCGCCACCTCAGCGTCGCACGCTGCGGCGCCGGCACTATGACCGTCCGGGCATCGCGCTACTGGTGGTGCTCGGTGCTCAGCTCATGATCATCCTCGATATGACCGTGGTGAACATCGCGCTGCCGCACATCCAGCACGGACTGCATTTCTCTGCGACCAGCCTGTCCTGGGTGCTGAACGCCTACACTCTCGCCTTCGGCGGGCTGTTGCTGCTCGGGGGGCGGGCGGGTGACATCCTCGGCAGGCGGCGGGTCTTCCTGGCCGGCATCGGCCTGTTCACCGTCGCCTCGCTGGTCGGCGGGCTCGCGACGTCGGCCGGGATGCTGCTGGCGGCCCGCGCCGCCCAGGGCGTCGGCGGCGCGATGGCCTCGCCCGCTGTGCTCGCACTGATCGTGGGCAGCTACCCAGAAGGCCGAGAGCGGACCCGTGCCCTCGGCATATACACCGCGGTGGTCACCGCCGGCGCGTCGCTTGGCCTGGTGCTCGGCGGCGTGATCACCGAGTGGCTGTCCTGGCGCTGGGTGCTGTTCATCAACGTGCCGATCGGGATCGCCGTCGTGGCCATCGCGCCGGTGTTCATCGCGGAGTCGCGGCGGCAACCCGGCCGCTTCGACCTCACCGGGGCGCTCACCTCAACAGCGGGCATGACCTCGCTGGTCTACGCGTTCATCAGCGCCGCCGCTAACGGCTGGGGCAACCGCCTCACCGTCGGGGCGTTCGCCGCCGCGGTCGTGCTGCTCGGAATCTTCCTGGTCACCGAGACCCGGGCCAGGCAGCCGATCACCCCGTTGCGGCTCTTCTCCAGCGTCGGCCGCTCCGGCTCCTTCGCCGCCCGGCTGCTGCTGGTCGCGGGCATGTTCGGCATGTTCTTCTTCCTCACCCAGTTCGTGCAGGACATCCTCGGCTTCAGCCCGCTCCGCGCTGGGATCGCGTTTCTGCCCATGACCATCGGGCTGTTCGCCGTGTCGCGCGCCGCGCCCAAGCTGCTGGCCCGGTTCGCGCCGAAGAACCTGATGCTGGCGGGCATGCTGCCGGTCATCGGCGGCATGGCGTGGCTGTCCACGGTCTCCCAGTCCACTAGCTATTTGTCCGGTGTCCTCGGCCCGATGCTGCTGTTCGGCATCGGAATGGGGGTGGTGTTCGTG
>WNFF01005776.1_pt1 | contig 10130 bp, 9 predicted proteins | sample 5400441 | NCBI WGS metagenome assembly WNFF01 (sample SAMN13153345, study PRJNA577476) | soil metagenome | isolation source: 120 cm saprolite under Douglas fir tree site 2 hole 3 replicate 1 | place: USA:California | collected 2015-04-18 | reverse complement strand
TCAAGGCGATGCTCCCGGGCGGCGAGACCGACGCGCTCGCCGCACAGGCGCTGCTCTTCGAGGAGTTCCTCGCGCTCGAGCACGAAGCCGGCCGCCTCGCGCTCAAGCTCAAGCCGCTCGCCGAAAAGCGCGCGCTCCTCCACGGCCACTGCCACCAGAAGGCCTTCGGCGCGATGCCCGCCGTGCAGCGGACGCTGTCGCTCGTTCCTGAGCTGAAGGTCGAGACGGTCGAATCCTCCTGTTGCGGTATGGCGGGCAGCTTCGGCTACGAAGCCGGGCACTACGATATCTCCATGAAGATGGGCGAAGCGGCACTCCTGCCGAAAGTGCGCTCCGCGGGCGCCGATACGATCGTCGTCGCCGACGGCACCAGTTGCCGCCTTCAGATTGCCGATGGCGCGGCGAGAGAGTCCGTTCACGTCGCGCGGGTGCTGGCCCGCGCCCTTGCGTAGAAGCGCTCGCTCCGGATGATCCTGGAAGGCGTCGAGGCGGCGCTCGCCCTTGCGCCGATCGCTTTCGCCGGCGGGTTCATCCAGGGGCTTACGGGATTCGGCTCGGCGCTCGTCACCATTCCGCTCGCCACGTTTTTCGTTCCGCTGCCCTTTGCGCTCGCCGTGTTCGCGATCGTGGATTTCGCGAACGGCCTGCGGCTGGGGCTGGAAAACCCGCGCAACGCGGTCCTGAGCGACATCGCGCGCATGGTTCCGCTGATGATCGTGGGGATCGTCACGGGCACGACGCTGCTGGTGAACCTCCCGCGCAACGCGTCGCTTATCGCGCTCGGGGCGTTCGTCCTCGGCTATGCGATCTACAGCCTCTCCCGGCGCGGGTCCCCCGCCGTCGTCAGCCGCAAATGGGCGTTCCTCGCCGGGTTCTGCGGCGGTCTCTCGGGAACGCTCTTCGGGGCGGGAGGGCCGCCTTACGCGATCTATCTCTCGCACCGTCCCTTGAGCAAGGAACAGTTCCGCGCGACCATGACCCTCACCACCATCTTCAGCATCGGGCTGCGCCTCATCGCGTTCGCGGTGACGGGCCTTCTCATGCAGGACGGCGTGTGGATCACCGCGGCGGCCGCGATCCCGGCGGGACTTCTTGCGGTCTACCTCGCGTCGCGGGTTTTCCGCGTGATCTCGCGCGAGATGGTGTTGCGCGCGGTGGCGATCCTGCTGCTCGCGAGCGGCGCCTCGCTTATCGCGCGCGGGCTCGCTTGATTTCCTTCAGGCAGGGATGTCGGGATCGAGCTGTCGCTCGATCCAGGAGATCTGGTCCTTGAGGAGAAGCTTGCGCCGCTTCATGCGGGTGAGGGCGAGCTGATCGTGCGAGGGGTTATCGGCGATGCGATGAATTGCGGCGTCCAAGTCACGGTGCTCGAGCTGCAGCTCGTGCAACCGCTGCCTCATCTGCGCCTGCATCTGTTCGTCCTTCGTCTCGACCATGGCACGCTTTCATTTTAGACCTTTTGCGGTCTGCGCCAAGTCCAAACCAGCATGCCAGTGCCGAGTGCGATCATGGGCACCGACAGCCACTGGCCCATGGACAGGTTGAGCGCAAGAAGCCCAAGGAAATCATCGGGCTCGCGAAAGTACTCGACGCCGAAACGGAACACCCCGTAGCCGAGGAGGAACGCCCCCGTCACCGCTCCCCTGGGCCGCGGCTTCGCCGAGTAGATCCACAGGATCACGAACAGGAGCACCCCTTCGAGGGCGAACTGGTAGAGCTGCGAGGGGTGGCGCGGGAGCGGCCCCGCCCCGCGGAACAGCATTCCCCAGGGTACGTCGGTGACGCGGCCGGGAAGCTCTCCGTTGATGAAATTGCCGATCCGCCCCGCGGCGAGCGCGAGCGGGGCGAGGGGCGCAAAGAAATCCAGGAGCTCGATCCAGCTCAGACCGTGCTTTCGCGCGACCCACGCGATCGCAAGCACCACGCCGAGAAAACCTCCGTGGAAGGCCATGCCGCCTTGCCAGACCGCGAAGATCTCCAGCGGGTGGGAGAAGTAGTACGCCGGTTTGTAGAAGAGCACGTACCCGAGTCTGCCGCCGAGGACCACGCCGAGCACGCAGAAGAACAGCAGATCGTCGAGAGCGGCGACGGTGACGCGCCCCGACATCGCGCGCGCGATGCGCAGGCGCCCGAGACCATAGGATATCGCGAAGCCGACGAGGTACATGATCCCGTACCACCGGATCGCGATCGGGCCGAGCGAGATCGCGACCGGATCGAGGTTCGGATGGACGAGCATGGCGGAGAGTGAGCGGAGGTCTTTGGTGAAGTCATCTCAGAGCGTAACTGAAAGTCGAAACTCCCGCACACTAAGTAGCCGATCGTGATTTTCCTGTGACTATTTTCCTGGTCTGGCGAGGCTCGCCAGAAGGAGAATCCGGAGTACCGGTGGAGGGCCGGCTGTCGCAGAGGTCCTCATGAGCGCTTCCGTCCCCACCGTCGAGCACGCGGAGCCCGAACAGAGCCTGCTGGGGGAGAATGCGGCAATTCGCAGCGTGCGGGCGCAGGTCACCAAGATCAGCCTGACGCCCAGCAGTGTCCTCATCACAGGGGAGAGCGGGACGGGCAAGGAGATCGTCGCGCGCGCGATCCACGCGGCGGGCCCCAGACACACGCACGCGTTCGTCCCCATCAACTGCGGAGCGATTCCGGAAGCCCTGCTGGAGAGCCAGCTGTTCGGGCACGTTCGGGGGGCTTTCACGAGCGCGGTGCAGGCCAGTCCGGGATTGTTCGCCGCGGCCGATCGCGGCACCATCTACCTGGACGAAGTCGGGGACCTGCCGCTGCACATGCAGGTGAAGCTCCTGCGGGTGATCGAGGAGAAAAATATCTGGGCCGTGGGCAGCACCAGGCCGGTCCAGATCGACGCGCGGATCATCGCCAGCACCAATCGGGATCTCGTCAAGGAGATCGAAGCCGCGCGGTTCCGGGAAGATCTTTTCTACCGCCTGAATGTGGTCCACATCGCCCTGCCTCCCCTCCGGGAACGGCGAGAGGACATCGCGCTCCTGGTGGAGCACTTCGTCCGCGCGCTGAATTTGAAGCTGTCGACGAAATTCCTGGGCGTCGACCAGGAAGCGCTCAACGTCCTGAAGAACCATCCGTGGAAGGGCAACGTCCGCGAGCTGGAGCACGTGCTCGAAAGCGCGATGATCCTGGGCGAAGGGGACATGATCTCCCTGCCCGACCTGCCCGACTACATGGTGACGATCGGAGAGTTGGCCGCGAGCGACGGGCTCCGGGACGTGACCCGTCGCTTCGAGCGCCAGCACATTCTGGCCGTTCTGACCCAGACCCACTTCGACAAGAAGGAGGCGGCCCGCCGGCTGGGGATCAGCCTGACGTCCCTCTATCGCAAGATCGGCGAGCACGCGATCCAGCCGAACGAGAATTAATCTGCTGCACGGTTGCGGTTCCCAATTTAGTGAAACCGTGCTGTTATTTTTTCCGGAAACGACAACGATAGGAAAATCAGACCCGCTCGTTGTCGAGCCACAGCGTGTCGTTTTCCAGTGACGATGAGCAATCAGTCGGTTAGGAGTTACCCAGGAATGTTTGTCCAAAAAGCCGCTTCAACTGATTGTCACAATTGCGTGTCCAAGCTCGCTCATCGCACATCTAATCGCCGGATTTCATTGATTTGACATTGTTGGCACGGGCATTGCGAAGGTCTTCGGGGCTACTTCGTTCCAAACAGCATTGCGCCGAATAAACCCTCAGTAAAGGAGACCAGCAATGAACCTTCGAATGCGGAACTGCGTATTGAGCCTCGCGACGATCGGGTTATTGGTCGGGTTAACGACGGGGAACGCCTGGAACTTCGCCCCGGCAAACAGCGTGAGCGGCGAGGCGTTCGGGGTGTCGGTCAATGCGGCAGGCGTCAGAGTGGGGCCGACCCCCCACGTAGTGCTTCCGTCCGACGGCGGAATGGTCAGTGATCAGCTGCTGAATATCACTGTGCCCAACGTCGCGGCATCGACCACACTGGGAGTCGTCACGACCGGATCAATCGGGCCCAACACCGCCAGCGCCCAGAGCAGTGCGACGGTGGAGCAGGTGAATCTCCTCAAGGGCGCCGTCGCTGCCCAGCTCGTGGTCGCGATGTCGAACAGCACCGCTGACGGTTCCACCGCGAAGAGCACGGCCGAGGGCTCGACCCTCATCGGTCTGAGCATCAACGGGAGCACGCCGGTTGACGTGACGCCCTCGCCGAACACGACGATCCCGATTCCGGGCGGCGCCGTGATCCTGAACGAGCAGATCCTCGAGGGGGACGGAGTGCACACGAGCGCCCTTACCGTGAACATGATCCACGTCGTGATCAACGACCCGCTGACGGGGACGATCACGGGCGACATCATCGTCGCATCGGCCCACAGCGACGTGAACTTCGTTCCAGCCCCCAAGGCGGGCAACGCGTTCATGACCGGTGGCGGCAAGCTCGGGACCGGCCGCGATATCGCCACTTTCGGATTCAACGCCGGTTCGCGAGGGGCCGGGGGGCTTCACGGCCAGCTCCAATACATCGACCACGCTACGGGCTTGAAGGTGCACAGCCTGTCGATCGACTCGTTCGGGCTGATCGCCGAAGCCCCCTGCGTGACTTTCTCCGGCAGCGCACGCGTGAACGACGCCGATGGGTACAGCTTCACGGTGAACCGGGCCTGCGATAACGGCGAGCCGGGAGTCGGGCACGACACCTTCGACATTTCGGTTTCGGGTCCCGGTGTCTCGTATTCACGCAGCGGAACCTTGACCGGCGGAAACCTGCAGCTTCATCCCGAATAGCCGGCGCGGCTATGCCGGTGACCGGGTGGGGGGCGGCTTTTGCCGCCCCCTCGCACGTTTAGTGGGCGCTGTGTGAAAAGTGCGCGAGGGTCTTTCGGTTAGAATCACCCAGAACGCAACCGAAAAATCTGGAGCACTTTCCATGTCGGACAACTGGCGAAGCAAGACAATCACCCAAGGGGACGCGCGCTCGCCCAACCGCGCGATGCTGCGCGCGGTTGGGTTCGGCGACGGCGATTTCGATAAGGCGATCGTCGGCGTTGCCAACGGGCACTCGACCATGAATCCCTGCAACGCCGGAATCCAGCCGCTCGTCGACCGCGCGGCCGCTGCGGTAAAGGCGGCCGGCGCCATGCCCCAGGTATTCGGCTTTCCCACCGTCACCGACGGCATCGGCATGGGCACCGAGGGCATGAAGTATTCGCTCGTCTCGCGCGAGGTGATCGCAGACGCGATCGAGACCGCGGTGAACGGCCAGATGATGGACGGGGTGGTCTGCGTCGGGGGCTGCGACAAGAACATGCCCGGGGCGATGATGGCGATGGCGCGCATCAACGTGCCGGGCGTCTTCGTCTACGCCGGAACCATCAAGCCGGGATTCTGGAAGGGGCAGAAGCTCACCATCGTCTCGCCCTTCGAGGCGGTGGGCGCGCTCGCCGCGGGCAAGATGTCGAAGGAGGATTTCGACGGCATCGAAAAAAACGCCTGTCCGTCGGTAGGCGCCTGCGGCGGCCAGTACACCGCGAACACCATGTCTTCCTCGTTCGAGGCGCTCGGCATGAGCCTGCTCGGCTCCTCGCAAATGGCCTCGCCCGACCCGGAGAAGGCGGACTCCGCCGGGGAATCGGCGAAGGTCCTGATCGACGCGATCCGCAAGAACATCCGGCCGCGCGACATCATCACGCGCAAATCCATCGAGAACGCGGTCACGATGGTCATGGCCACGGGGGGGTCGACCAACGCCGTGCTGCACTATCTCGCGATCGCGTCCGCCGCCGGCGCCAAATGGACGATCGACGACTTCGAGCGCATACGGCGTCGCGTGCCGGTGCTGTGCAACCTGAAACCCTCGGGCCCGTACGTCGCCACGGATTTTCACGCTGCGGGTGGCGTGCCGCAGGTGCTGAAGATGCTGCTCGCGCACGGCCTGGTGCACGGGGAGTGCATGACCATCACCGGCCGCACGCTCGCCGAAGAGCTCGCGAACGTGCCTGAGGCGCCCAGAGGCGGCCAGGACGTGATCCGCCCCTGGAACAACCCCGTGTACGCGCAAGGGCACCTCACGATTCTCAAGGGAAACCTCGCCACCGAGGGCTGCGTCGCCAAGATCACGGGGCTCAAGCAAACCTCGATCACGGGGCCGGCGCGCGTGTTCGATTCGGAACCGGCGGCGATGAAGGCGATCCTCGCGAGGAAGATCAAAGCGGGCGACGTGATCGTGATCCGCTACGAGGGGCCGAAAGGCGGCCCCGGGATGCAGGAGATGCTGGCGCCCACTTCCGCGCTTATCGGCCAGGGCCTGGGCGAATCGGTCGGGCTCGTCACGGACGGACGCTTTTCGGGCGGCACCTGGGGCATGGTCGTGGGACATGTCGCGCCGGAGGCCTACGTCGGCGGGACGATCGCGCTGGTGAAGGAAGGCGACGCGATCACGATCGATGCGAAGAAGCGGCTCATCCAGGTGAACGTCTCCGCGAAGGAGCTCGCCGCGCGTAGGAAAAAATGGAGGCAGCCGAAGCCGCGCTACACGCGTGGCCTTCTCGCAAAGTACATGAAGCTCGTCTCGACGGCCAGCAAAGGCGCGATAACGGACGGTTAATAACGGACCGGGCTTTCCATAAAGCTCTGCGGCGGGCTCCGGCCCACCAGAGACTCGAGCAGGATCAGCTCGCTGTCGGTGTGGTTGGCGACGCTCGCCGGGGCGATCGCCCGCTCGCGGCCGTCGCCGTAGATGTAGCGCGGCGATTCATGGTGACGCGTGCTGTAGGACTCGCGCGCCCCGCCCATCGTCGCGGTGACATCGGCCGTGCCGTAGCACAGGCAGAAGTAGGTGCGGCGGGGCTCGGCTTCGATGTAGGCCCCGGTGCCGCGGATGCCGATGGTCGCGGTCGCGGTCACCAGGCGCCGCTCGGCGCCTGAGCCGAAGACGGCGAGCAGCTTGCCGGTCACGAGTTGCAGGGCGCTCACGAGCAGTCCGCTTCCGATCAGCTCCGCGCGGCTGTTTTCCCGCATGAGAAACGCGTCCTGTCCCACCACGAAGGTGGCGAGCGCGCCGTTCCCGAGCACGATCGCATCGCCGGGGCGCACGACAGTCCCCGCCTCGGCGGGTTTGCCGTTGATCCTCATGTCCCCCTGAACAGTGCGCACGCCCTGCTTCGCGGAGGTTTGCGCGAGAGCGCGCCCAAGCGCCGTGGACAACCCGATTCCTGCAGCCAGCTTGAGCAGGGCGCGGCGACGCGCGCGATCGAATTCCATGCGGAGTTCTCCCAAGTCGACAGCTAGTTTAAACTGGCGGACCGCTCCCGCAGTCCTTTGTCATGCCCAATCGCCTCGCCCGGGAAACCAGCCCCTATCTTCAACAGCACGCGGGGAATCCCGTCGACTGGCACGCCTGGGGAGAGGAAGCGCTCAAGCGCGCGCGCGAGGAGGACAAGCCGATCCTCCTCTCGGTTGGATACTCCGCCTGCCATTGGTGTCACGTGATGGCGCACGAGTCCTTCGAAGACCCGGCGGTGGCCGAGGTGATGAATCGGCTGTTCGTCAACGTCAAGGTGGACCGGGAGGAACGCCCGGATCTCGATCAGATCTATCAGCTCGCGCACCAGATTCTCGCCCAGCGGCCGGGCGGCTGGCCGCTCACCATGTTCCTCACGCCCGACGGCGCGCCTTTTTTCGGCGGAACTTATTTCCCCAAAGAGCCGCGCTACAACTTGCCGGGATTTCCCCAGCTGCTAGAGCGCGTCGCGCAGATCTACCGCGAGAATCGCGAGGAGATCGGCCGCCAGAACGAGACGATTCTCGCGACCTTCGAGAACATGCACCCCGGCGCGCCTGCGCATCACTCGGAGCTGTCGCCGGCGCCGATCGATGCGGCCCTGCGCAGCCTGAAGACGAGTTTCGACTCGCGCTACGGCGGCTTCGGCGGGGCGCCCAAGTTTCCGCACCCCGCGGAGCTGGAGTTCTGCCTGCGGCGCTCGGCCGCGGCCGGCGACGGTACGGCGCAGCGCGTTGCGACGTACACGCTCGAGCGCATGGCGCTCGGGGGGATCTACGACCAGATCGGCGGCGGGTTCGCGCGCTACAGCGTGGACGGGCAGTGGATGATCCCGCACTTCGAGAAGATGCTCTACGACAACGGCCCGCTGCTTCGCCTTTACTCCGACGCCTGGGCCGCCACCAAAAATCCGCTGTTCGCGCGCGTGGCCGAAGAAACGGCGGCCTGGGTGATGCGCGAAATGCAGTCCCCCGAGGGCGGCTACTACTCGTCCCTCGACGCCGACTCGGAGCACGAGGAGGGCAAGTTCTACGTGTGGACCGAGCAGGAAGTCCAGGCCCGGCTCTCGCCGGAAGAATACGCGGTGCTTGCGCCCCACTACGGCCTGGACGGTCCCCCCAACTTCGAGGGCACGCATTGGCACCTGCACGTCGCGCGCACGCTGGGCGCTGTGGCCGAGCAGCTCGGAAAAAGCGAGGAGGCGTGCGCCCGCTTGCTCGACTCGGGAAGGAAAAAACTCTTCGCCGTGCGGGAGACGCGTGTGCGCCCGGGTCGCGACGAGAAGGTGCTGGTGAGCTGGAACGCCCTCATGATCGCCGGCATGGCGCGCGCGGCAGTCGTATTCGGCCGCGGCGACTGGCTGGGCTCCGCCAAAAAGGCGCTCGCGTTCGTCCGCGGCGCGATGTGGAAAAACGAGCGGCTTCTCGCCACTTACAAGGACGGCAAAGCGCATCTGAACGCCTATCTGGACGATTACGCCTTTCTGCTCGCGGCGCTGATCGAGCTGCTGCAGGCGGAGTTCGACCGCGAAACGCTCGCGTTCGCGGAAGAGCTCGCGGAGGTCCTGCTCGAGCAGTTCGAGGACAGGCAGAACGGCGGATTTTTCTTCACCAGCCACGATCACGAGCGGCTGATCCACCGTCCCAAGCCGGGCTACGACAACGCCACGCCTTCGGGGAACGGCGCGGCGGCGTTCGCCCTGCAACGCCTGCATTTTCTCGTCGGCGAGCCCCGCTACGCGAGCGCGGCCGAGCGTACCCTGGGGCAGTTTCATTCGGCGATGAGCGATCGGCCGGAGGGCCACGCGACGCTGCTCACGGCGCTCGAGGAGCATCTGGTTCCCACGCGCACGGTGATACTGCGCGGCCCTGAGAGGGAGCTGCCGCGCTGGCGCAACGCGCTCGCGCCACGCTATCTTCCGCAGTCCATGGTGATCGCGATCGGAACCGAAATCCGGGACCTGCCGCCGGCGCTCGCCAAGCCCGCGGGCGGCAAGGTCAACGCCTGGGTGTGCGAGGGCGTTACCTGCCTAGCGCCTATCGATCGCCTGGAAGACCTGGTCGAACAGGTTTCCAAGCCGGAGAAAATCCAGTAGCATGGCGCAAAATTTTTTCACCCTCCAGGAGAATTGATGAAACCTCTAGCCCTATCCGCAGCCGCCGTCTTCGCCGCATCGATCACAGCGGCAAGCGGTCCCTTGCTCGCCGCCGACGCGCAGCAGCTCTTGAAAGAAAAGGCCTGCTTGAGCTGCCACACGGTCGACAAGAAACTGGTCGGCCCCGCGTACAGTGAAGTGGCGGCCAAGTACAGGTCCCGAAAGGACGCCGAGGCCTATCTGGTGAAGAAGATCAAAGAGGGCTCGACCGGGGTATGGGGTCCCATCCCGATGCCGCCGAACGGGACCGTCGGCGACGATGACGCCAAAACACTGGCGAAATACATTCTGACGCTCAAGTAGACAAGACTCGTCGAAGAGGGCCGGCGCTGCGGGCTTGTCCCCCGGAGGCGCCGGCCGTTTCGGCCCGGCTCGGGAAGCGCCCGAGAAATTGACAGCCCCATGGGCCGTCCGCATAATCAGCCCGCGCTGTGTCCTGATCCGGAGGCTGCCATGATCCGCTCCTATTTCGGCATCGTTGCGATTGCAGCCATCGCTTGCGTTTCAGGCTGCGGCGAAGACAAGAAGGCACAGACTTCCGGGAAACTCACGATCGCGATCGGCAGCGTGGCTCCGCTGACCGGCGGCATCGCTCACCTCGGCAAGGACAACGAGAACGGGGCGCGGCTTGCGGTGGAGGAGGCCAACGCGGCAAAAATCAGGATCGACGGAAAGGAAACCGCGTTCGAATTG
>WNFF01018829.1_pt1 | contig 10131 bp, 7 predicted proteins | sample 5400441 | NCBI WGS metagenome assembly WNFF01 (sample SAMN13153345, study PRJNA577476) | soil metagenome | isolation source: 120 cm saprolite under Douglas fir tree site 2 hole 3 replicate 1 | place: USA:California | collected 2015-04-18 | reverse complement strand
CAGGATCGACAGCGAGATCACCTTGTCGCCGTCGCCGAGATTGATGCCGCGCACGCCGATCGAGGTGCGGCCCTGGAACACGCGCACGTCGCTGACGGCGAAGCGGATGCACTGGCCGGCCGCCGAGGTCAGCAGCACGTCGTCGTTCTCGGTGCAGATCTGCACGTCGACGATGGCGTCGCCCTCGTCGAGCTTCATCGCGATGATGCCGGAGCGGCGCACGTCGACGAAGTCGGACAGCTTGTTGCGGCGCACCGTGCCGCGCGTGGTCGCGAACATCACGTCGAGATCGGCCCAGGTCTTCTCGTCCTCGGGCAGCGGCATGATGGTGTTGATGCTCTCGCCCTGCTCGAGCGGCAGGATGTTGATCAGCGCCTTGCCGCGCGCCTGCGGCGCCGCCGCCGGCAGCCGCCAGACCTTCTCCTTGTAGACCTGGCCGCGCGAAGAGAAGAACAGCACCGGCGTATGCGTGTTGGCGACGAACAGACGGGCGACGAAATCCTCCTCGCGCGTCTGCATGCCGGCGCGGCCCTTGCCGCCGCGCTTCTGCGCCCGGTAGGTCGAAAGCGGCACGCGCTTGACGTAGCCGAGATGCGAGACGGTGACGACCATGTCCTCGCGCTGGATCAGGTCCTCGTCCTCCATCTCGCCTTCCTGGTCGACGATGACGGTGCGGCGCGGCGTCGCGAACTCCTCCTTGACCGCCTTGAGCTCGTCCTTGACGATCGCCTGGATACGCGCGCGCGAGCGCAGGATCTCGAGGTAGTCGCGGATCTCGGCGGCAAGCTTGTCGAGCTCCTCCTTGATCTCGTCGCGGCCGAGCGCGGTGAGGCGCTGCAGCCGCAGGTCGAGGATCGCCTTGGCCTGCTCGGCGGAAAATTTCGCGGTGCCGGCGGCCGACACCTTGTGGCGCGGATCATCGATCAGCTCGATCAGCGACGCGACCGCGGTCGCCGGCCAGTCGCGCTCCATCAGCGCGTCGCGCGCCGAATTGGGATCGGGCGCGGCGCGGATCAGCCGGATCACCTCGTCGATATTGGCAACCGCGAGCGCAAGCCCGACCAAAATATGGGCGCGGTCGCGCGCCTTGTTGAGCAGAAACTTGGTGCGTCGCGACACGACTTCTTCGCGGAACCCCACGAAGGCGGCGAGCAGGTCCTTGAGCGTCATCACCAGCGGGCGGCCGCCGTCCAGCGCCACCATGTTGGCGCCGAAGGTCGATTGCAGCGGGGTAAAGCGGTAGAGCTGGTTGAGAACAACGTCAGGCATGGCGTCGCGCTTGAGCTCCACCACGACCCGATATCCGTCACGGTCCGACTCGTCGCGCAGATCCGCGATGCCATCGATCTTCTTTTCGCGCACCAGCTCGGCGATGCGCTCGACCATGGTCGCCTTGTTCACCTGATAGGGAATCTCGGTGACGATGATCGCCTCGCGCTCCTTGCGGATGGTCTCGATCTCGACCTTGCCGCGCATGACGATCGAACCGCGGCCGAGGTGATAGGCGGCGCGGATGCCCTGCCGTCCCAGGATGGTGCCGCCGGTCGGGAAATCCGGGCCCGGCACGATGCCGATGAGATCCTCGATGGTGAGCGCCGGGTTGTCGATCAGCGCCCCGCAGGCGTCGATGATCTCGCCCAGATTGTGCGGCGGGATGTTGGTCGCCATGCCGACCGCGATGCCGCCCGCGCCGTTGGCCAGGAGATTGGGAAAACGCGCCGGCAGGACCACCGGCTCTTTCTCGTTACCGTCGTAGTTGGGCTGGAAATCGACCGTGTCCTTGTCGATGTCCTCGAGCAGCGCCATCGCCGGCTGGGCGAGACGGCATTCGGTGTAGCGCATGGCCGCCGGCGGATCGCCGTCGACCGAGCCGAAGTTGCCCTGCCCGTCGATGAGCGGCAGGCGCATGGAGAAATCCTGCGCCATGCGCACGAGCGCGTCGTAGATCGCGCTGTCGCCGTGCGGGTGATATTTACCCATCACGTCGCCGACGACCCGCGCCGATTTCACGTATTTGCGGTCCGGCAGATGCCCGTTCTCATGCATCGAATAGAGGATGCGGCGATGCACGGGCTTGAGGCCGTCGCGCGCGTCGGGAAGCGCGCGCGCCACGATCACGCTCATGGCGTAATCGAGGTACGACCGCTTCATCTCCTCGACGATCGAAACAGGACGGACGTCCGAGGGACCCTGGCCTTGCGGGTCGCTCGGTGGTGGATTTGCAGTGTCTGACAATGCCGCTACCCCGGCGAATCCGGTGAGGATTTTTCTTAGCTGATTTGGTGTGCCAAAGCCAAGCGAAAAGGCTTTCGGACCGGCTTATTTATCCCATATCTGTCAATGACTTGTGGAAATTTCAAGGACCACCGAAATAGCCGTGGCAAAATGGCGTGGCGGGCGCGGCCGGGCGCCCGATTCCGATACCGGCGCGCGGGCTTTCGAGGCTGCGCGAGGAACCGGCGAACCTGCGGAGACGACCCGTTCATGGCGCTCGATGCTCTCGTCTCCGCGTTCGTGACCCTGCTGGTCGTGGTCGATCCGATCGGGTTGGTGCCGACCTTCTTGGCCATCACCGAAGGCCTGCCGCCGAAGGCGCGGCAGCGCGTCGCCCTGCGCGCCTGCCTGATCGCGGCGACCATCCTGACCGGCGCGGCGCTCGCCGGCGACTGGCTGTTCACGGTGCTCGGCATATCGCTTCCCGCCTTTCGCATCGCCGGCGGCCTGCTGCTCTTTTCGATCGCCTCCGAAATGGTGTTCGGCGTGCGCATCGAGCGGCAGTCGAAGGCGGCCGAGCAGGCGATCGAGGAGCACGTCCGCAATGTCGCGGCCTTCCCGCTCGCCATCCCGCTGATGGCCGGCCCAGGCGCAATCACCGCGACGGTGCTTCTCGCCGGGCGCACCGACGGTCGACCCGGCGCGCTCGCTTTGCTGTTCGGCGTGATCTGCGCCGTGATCGCGATCTGCTTTGCGGTCTATCTCGCCGCCGAGCGGATCGGCCGGCTGCTCGGCATCACCGGCAACGTCGTGCTGTCGCGCCTCCTCGGCGTGATCCTGGCCGCGCTCGCGGTGCAATACGTGCTCGACGGGATCCGCGCCGTTATTGCGACGTGAGCCGTCTCACGGCCCGAACGCGACCGCATGCATGATGCGACCGGGCAGGAACGTGAAGGCGCCGGCGATCAGCAATGCCCCGACGAACATGCTGATCATGGCGTTGCGGTGCTGCTTCACGGCGTGCCGCCGGGCGTGCAGGACGGCGAGCGGCAGCGTCGCGAGCGTGAAAATCGCCAGTAAATGGATCGGGCTCCACGGTCCCCACAGCCGAATCTCGTGGATGAAGAACGCGCTGATGCTCACCGCCAGCATCAGGCCGACCCAGGTCCAGCCGACCGCGCGGTGCGGAATGGTGCCCTTGGGGGCCGCGAATTGAATGAGGCCCAGCACCAACGCGCCCATGGCCGCGAAGGCATGGAGCTGGATGACGGCCGGGGCATCGAGGAACGGCGCGAGCGACATGGTCGTTATTCCGGCACGCGCCGCCGGCCCGCTTGGGATCTAGGATCTCGTCAAAGACAGGGACGCGACGCCCTTCAGAACGGGATCTCGTCGTCCATGTCGTCGCGTTTGCTGCCGGCGGCGGCCATCGCCGGCTTGCGCTCGCGCGGCGCGGACGAACCGAAATCGCTGCCCGAGCCGCCTTCGTCGGCGCTCGAGCCGCCGCCGACTCCGCGGCCATCGAGCATCGTCAGGTTCGAGTTGAAGCCCTGCAGCACCACCTCGGTGCTGTAGCGCTCGATGTTGTCCTTGTCGGTCCATTTACGTGTCTGTAGCTGGCCTTCGAGATAGACCTTCGAGCCTTTCTTCAAGTATTGCTCGGCCACCCGGCAGAGCCCTTCGCTGAAGATCACGACCCGGTGCCACTCGGTCTTTTCCTTGCGCTCGCCGGTCGCCTTGTCGCGCCAGCTCTCCGACGTCGCCACCCGCAGATTGACGATCGGACGGCCATCCTGCGTCCTGCGGACCTCCGGATCCGCGCCCAAATTGCCGACCAAGATCACCTTGTTGACGCTGCCTGCCATGACCGCTCTCCACTCGCCAAAACCGTCCTGTTTCGATCCACCCTAGGCCGGCTGCAGGGCGCGGCAAGGGCACATGGGCGCCCGCGCGTCTTTTCCCACAGTCGTTTCATCTGCCGGGAGGAGCCGCGCGACGCTCCAAAGGTATGTTCTCTTTTTGTTCTTATCAAGGCACCGCGCTGTACGCAAGTGCCACCATCGTCGGTCAACTCGGCGGGCCGGCCGCGCCGCCGAGCCCGAAGGCCCGCTCGAGGAAGCGCAGCAGCCGCGCCCCGACATAGACATTTGGGCTTTCAGGCTCCCGGAACGGATCAGGCAGCCAGTAATGACCGACGCTCGGAATCTCGATCTTGCGCGCGAAGAACTGCGCCTGTCGGAGCGCGGCCAGAAACGCCTGCGATTGCTGCGCGGCATCCGCGACCTCGTCGGAGGTGCCGTAAATGACGAGGAACGCCGGCTTGTTCCGGTCGACCGTGGCATAGCTCATCGGCGAGGCTTCGAAATAGAGCTGCCGGTTCGCCATGGGCGTAGCGCCAAGGAACTGCTCGGTGACCTGGTTGAGCGGCCGCGCGACCTGATCGTGCTCCCACTGCGACCGCAGGTCATGCATGCCGTAGAACACCGCGGCTGCCTTCACGGTCGCGGGCGTGTTGGCCTGCGGATCGTTCTTGTACTGGCTGGAGAACTGCGGCTCCGCATTTGCGAGGGTGACGAGCGCGGCGAGATGGGCGCCCGCGTCATCTCCCATCAGGGCGATGCGCTCGGGATCGATCGCGAGCTGTGAGGCCTGGGCGCGCACGAACTGGACCGCGGCGCGCACGTCGTAGACCGCCTCGGGATAGGTTTTCTGGCCGGGTTTCGAGAGCCGATAGTCGATCGCGAACACGGCGAAACCCGCCTCGGCGAGAAACGGCCCCCAGTGGCGGTAGAACGCGCGGGAGCCGGTCTGCCATCCGCCGCCGTGCACGGCGATCACCGCGGGCACGACGGGGAGGCGCTCCCGCTCGCGGGTGCGGGGATGATAGAGATCGCCCTGCAGCTTTACTCCGTCATGTTCGGCGTATTGGATGTTGCGCCGGATGGTGACCTCGTAGGCCAGGGCCTGGGCGGCCGAAAACATCAACGCGAACGCCACCAGTACCGCAGTTCGCAGCCACGACGTCATGGCGGTCCTCCGTCGAATCCCCGTGCCGGCCGCGGTCGGAACTCGGACGCGGCGCTAACGGGTAATCGCATAGGGCATCATTGGTTCGGGGCGGGGCCGCCCGGTTTCGATCACATTTGCGCACTGAATGGCCGTCATCCACAGCCCGGACGGCGGGGCGCAGGTCCGGAGGGCTGGCGAAACCGTTCTGTTCTCACTACGTTCGACCGGGTCCATGAACGATCTCTTCGACCAGAAACGCAGCCGTCCGGACGCCCGCGTGATCTCTATCCGCGGCGCGCGCGAGCACAATCTCAAGAACGTCGACGTGGAAATCCCGGTGACGGTGCCGACCGTCGAGCGCGGGTTGCGCGAGGTGGTCTTCTGCTCGATGGAGATGGCCTCTCCCCGGCCATCTCCATCGAGCAGAAGACCACCTCGCGCAACCCGCGCTCGACGGTCGGCACCGTCACCGAGATCTACGACTACATGCGTCTCCTCTGGGCGCGCGTCGGCGTGCCCTATTCGCCCGCGACCGGCCTGCCGATCGAGAGCCAGACCATCTCGCAGATGGTGGACCGCGTGCTGGCGCTGCCGGGAGGGACCCGCCTCTACATCCTCGCGCCGGTGATCCGCGGCCGCAAAGGCGAGTACCGCAAGGAGATCGCCGACTGGATGAAGCGCGGCTTCCAGCGCCTGAAGATCGACGGCAAGTTCTACGAGATTGCCGACGCGCCTTCGCTCGACAAGAAGTTCAAGCACGACATCGACGTGGTGGTGGACCGCATCGTGGTGCGGCCCGACATCGGACAGCGCCTGGCGGAAAGTTTCGAGACCGCGCTCAAGCTGGCCGAGGGATTGGCCATCGCGGAACCCGCGGATGGCGCGGCGACCACAAGCGGCGCGAAGGCGAACAAAGCGAAGAACGAGAACGACAGCCGACTGCTGTTTTCGGAAAAATTCGCCTGCCCGGTCTCCGGCTTCACGATTCCGGAGATCGAGCCGCGGCTCTTCTCCTTCAACAATCCGTTCGGCGCCTGCCCGGCCTGCGGCGGACTGGGCGTGGAGCAGAAGATCGACGCCGACCTGATCATCCCGGACAAGGACGCGACCTTGCGTAAGGGCGCGATTGCGCCGTGGGCGAAATCGACCTCGCCCTATTACACGCAGACCCTCGAGGCGCTCGCCAAATATTACAAGTTCACGCTCGATACCAAATGGAAGGACCTGCCCAAGAAGGCGCAGGACGCGATCCTCTACGGCTCGGGCGAGGAGGCGATCAGGTTCGTCTACGACGACGGCCTGCGCTCCTATGAGACGCGCAAGCCGTTCGAAGGCGTGCTGCGCAATCTGGAGCGACGCTGGCGCGAGACCGAATCCGAATGGGCGCGCGAGGAGATCGCGAAATATTTCACCGACATTCCGTGCGCCGCCTGCAACGGCTATCGCCTCAAGCCCGAAGCGCTGTGCGTCAAGGTCGGCGGCCTGCATGTCGGCGAGGTTGCCGAGATGTCGGTCAAGCGCGCGGGCGAATGGTTCGCCGAGCTGCCCAAGCGGCTCACCGCGAAGCAGAATGAGATCGCGGTCCGCGTGCTCAAAGAGATCCGCGAGCGGCTCAAGTTTCTGGTCGATGTCGGGCTCGAATATCTCACGCTGGCGCGCGCCTCCGGCACGCTGTCAGGCGGCGAGAGCCAGCGCATCCGCCTCGCCTCGCAGATCGGCTCCGGCCTGACCGGCGTGCTCTACGTGCTCGACGAGCCCTCCATCGGCCTGCACCAGCGCGACAATGCGCGGCTCCTCGAGACGCTCAAACGCCTGCGCGACCTCGGCAACACCGTGATCGTGGTCGAGCACGACGAGGACGCGATCCGCGTCGCCGATCACGTGCTCGACATCGGGCCGGGCGCCGGCGTACACGGCGGCAAGATCGTCGCCCAGGGCACGCCCGCCGACATCATGAAGAGTCCGGCCTCGCTGACCGGCAAATATCTCACCGGCGAGCTGGTCGTCCCGATCCACGAGCGCCGGCCGCGCGATCCGCGGCGTACGCTCAAGCTCATCGGCGCGCGCGGCAACAACCTCAAGAGCGTCACGGCGGAAATTCCGCTCGGCCTGTTCACCTGCGTGACCGGCGTGTCGGGCGGCGGCAAGTCGACGCTGCTGATCGACACGCTCTACAAGGCGGTGGCGCGCCGTCTCAACGGCGCGTCGGAAGCCCCTGCCCCGTTCGACAAGATCGAGGGGCTGGAGCACATCGACAAGATCATCGACATCGACCAGTCGCCGATCGGCCGCACGCCGCGCTCCAACCCGGCGACCTATACGGGCGCGTTCACGCCGATCCGCGAATGGTTCACCGGCCTGCCGGAGTCGCGCGCGCGCGGATACGAGCCCGGCCGCTTCAGCTTCAACGTCAAGGGCGGGCGCTGCGAGGCCTGCCAGGGCGACGGCGTCATCAAGATCGAGATGCACTTTTTGCCCGACGTCTACGTGACCTGCGACGTCTGCAAGGGCAAGCGTTACAACCGCGAGACGCTCGAGGTGACGTTCAAGGGCAAGTCGATCGCCGACGTGCTCGATATGACGGTCGAAGAGGCGGCGGAATTCTTCAAGGCGGTGCCGCGCGTGCGCGACACGCTCAAGACGCTACATCGCGTGGGCCTCGACTACATCCATGTCGGCCAGCAGGCGACGACGCTGTCGGGCGGCGAGGCGCAGCGCGTCAAGCTCGCGAAGGAGCTGTCGAAGCGCGCGACCGGCCGCACGCTCTATATCCTGGACGAGCCCACCACCGGCCTGCACTTCCACGACGTGGCGAAGCTGCTCGAGGTGCTGCACGAGCTGGTCGAGCAGGGCAACAGCGTGGTGGTGATCGAGCACAATCTCGAAGTGATCAAGACCGCCGACTGGATCATCGATCTCGGCCCCGAAGGCGGCGACGGCGGCGGGGAGATCGTCGCGACCGGCGCGCCCGAGGACATCGTGCGTGTGAAGCGCAGTTATACGGGCCAGTTCCTGGCGCCAGTGCTGGGACGGCGGGACGTGAAGGGGAAGAAAAGGATCGAGGCGGCGGAGTGAAATTTGCCGCCCGTCCGTCCGACCACTCAGTAAACCTGGGCTATCCGGCCTGGCGCTTTGTGGTAGGTGTTCAATGACGATGGATGTCGAAGCGGAGATTCGCGACTTGAAACGACGCGTCAGCGAAATCGAAGGCTCGTCCGGCTTCCTAACGGGGCAGATAAAAGCCGTTCACAAGGACTTGCTGGCATCTCAAGCGAGAATGGAGCGCTTTCAAGCGAGGACGGAACAGGAGTTCGGTAAAGTCAATGGTCGCCTCGACCGGGTCGAACGAGAAGTTCAAGGATTGCGTGGCTTGCGCGAGGACATACCGGGAATTGTCAGGGACGCCCTGCGCGAGACCATGCCGGCAGTCGTTCGAAACGCGGTCCGCGCTGCGTTGCGCGAGGATCGCGGGAAATCACGCAAGACGCAGTGAGCGGCCTGCGCCGCAGCGCGCCGTTGCGGATTGCCTACGCTACTCCACCCGCGCCCCGATACTCTTGATCACCTTGCCGAACTTCTCGTTGTCCGCGCGGATGCGCGCGACGTATTCCTCGGTCGTCGTCACCAGCGGCTCCCCTGCCCCCGCGGCGCCGAGCTTGTCGGTCACTTCCGGCAGCACGCGCACGGCGGCCACCTCGGCGCGCAGCCTGTCGATGATCGCCGGCGGCGTGCCTATCGGCGCAAACAGGCCCTGCCAGAGCGTGACCTCGTAGCCGGGGTAGATTTCTGCGATCGCCGGCAGCTCGGGCAGCAACGACGAGCGCCGCGGGCCGCTCACCGCGAGCCCGCGCAGCTGGCCTGAAAGGATCAGCGGCACGACCGAACCGCCGCCGAACATCGCCACCGTGTCGCCGCCGATCACGCCGACCGCCGCGGGCCCGCCACCGCGATAGGGCACGTGCGTGAGATCGATGCGCGCGTCGCGCTTGAGCAGCTCCATGGCGAGATGGTGCTCGCTGCCATTGCCGATCGAGGCATAAAAGAGCGGCGGGTTGGCGGCGCGCGCCATCTCGACGAAACCGCGAAAATCCTTGCCGGCCGTCAGCATCGTGTTTCCCGCCAGCACCAGCGCATTCTGGGTCAGGCTCGCGATCGGCTGCAGCTCCTTGAGCGGGTCGATCGCCATCTTGGCGTAGAGGTGGGGGTTGATGGTGAAGAGCGCGCTTGGGCCGAGCAGCAATGCGTAGCCGTCGGGCTCCGCTTTCGCCACCGCCTCGCCCGCGATGTTGCCGTTCGCGCCCGGCCGGTTCTCCACCACGATCGGCTGACCGAGCCGCGCCGAGAGTGGCGCGCCGACGACGCGCGCGATCAGATCGGACGCGCCGCCCGGCGGAAACGAGACGAACAGCCGGATCGGCCTGTTTGGATAGGACTGCGCCAGCGCCACGCTGCCGGACATGGCGAGCGCCGGGACATGCGCTAATGCGAAGTCGTCCGCGGCACGTTCACGCTAACCCGGAACGATCAGCTGCTCAAACCGGACTTAACACCGCAGGGGTTCAGCGCGGCCCCGGACACTGGTTCGATGCATAGGCATCATTGAGAAAGCGTGCGAGCCGGAGGCCCGCGACACCGAGCTGCCGGTCGAGCACCGGCAGCACCTTCTGGTAATAGGCGTCGTCGAGCACGCGGTTCGCCGGCAACAGATTCCACACGGTCTGCGCGGCGCGGTGCGTTTCCAGCGCCCAGTCGAGCGGCGTTCCTCCCTCGATTCCTCGCTGCTGCGCCTCCGCGCTCTTGAGCCAGCCCGCCTCCAACCGGTCCACGTAGCCGCCCCAGCCCCACACGGTGGCGTGGATCAGGTCGATGTCCCACGCCGCGTGGAAATTGCTGGCGATCGGCGTCTTG
>WNFF01015904.1_pt1 | contig 10131 bp, 8 predicted proteins | sample 5400441 | NCBI WGS metagenome assembly WNFF01 (sample SAMN13153345, study PRJNA577476) | soil metagenome | isolation source: 120 cm saprolite under Douglas fir tree site 2 hole 3 replicate 1 | place: USA:California | collected 2015-04-18 | reverse complement strand
CGGCAATGACCTCGATCGGAGTGGGAAGCGAGTCGAGCTGGCGCCCGCCGTGGTTGGAAATCACCACGCCGTCGCAACCAAGATCGCGGGCACGCACCGCGTCTTCCGCCGCGAGCAATCCCTTCACCACGAAGCGGCGTTTCCAACGATCACGCAGCCGCTTGAGCGCGTCCCAATCGAAGCTGCCGCTGACCTGAGACGAAACGAATCCCGCGACCTGCTTGGCGCCGGTCGCTTTCATGTAGCGCTGCATGGTCTCGAACTTTGGAATGCCCGCCGAGACGGTCGCGAACGACCAGGAGGGGTGGCTCACCAGCTCCCACACGAATTTCGGGCTCACCTTCAGGGCAACGCTGAAATTGTTGCGCAGATCCCGCGGGCGGCGCGCGGCGAGCGGAATGTCGACGGTAACGACCAGCGTCTCGTATCCCGCGCGATCGGTGCGATCGATGATGTCGTTGGTGATTTCGTCGAAGCGCGAGACGTAGAGCTGAAACCAGGCATTCTGCGGGGCGAAGCGGGCGAAATCCTCGAGCGAGGTCGTGCCCGCCGTCGATAGCGTGCAAGGAATGCCGGCCTCGACCGCCGCGCGCGCGATCGCTTCCTCGGCGCCCGGGCACATCAGATTGCAAAAACCGATCGGCGCCGTCCCGAACGGGAGCGACCAGCGGCGTCCGAACAGGGTCGTCGAGAGGTCGCGCGTTTCGATATTGACGAGCATGCGCGGCTTCAGACGGATTTCGTCGAAGGCGGCGGTGTTCCGCTGCATGCCCGCTTCCGTGCCCGCGCCGCCGTCGAGATAATCGAACACGAAGCTCGGCAGCCGCCGTTTTGCCGGCGCGCGCAGATCGGAGATGGTGGCGATGTTCATTCCTCAATGTCCTTGAAGGGCGGTAAAATACGCTTGGCCGAGCGAGCGGAGCGCCGTATCCCTTAGCGGCTAGCCGCACGCATTTCAAATCGATCGTTCCACCGGGAGGCGGCGATGCCATCAATGGCGGCGAGGCGGCTTGCCGGGGGCGCAGGCGGCCGCTACATACGCGCCGACTTCCTGATTTGTCGAAATGGAGCACGCCGTCGCCATGGCGTCCTGGCAATATGTCTATCAGATGAACGGTCTCTCCAAGGCCTATCCGGGCGGCCGGAAGGTACTGGATGGCATTCATCTTTCTTTCTACCCCGACGCCAAGATCGGCGTCTTGGGCGTGAACGGCTCGGGCAAGTCGACGCTGATGCGGATCATGGCCGGTCTCGACAAGGAGTTCACCGGCGAGGCGCGGGCCGCCGAAGGCGCGCGCGTCGGATACCTGCCGCAAGAGCCGCAGCTCGATCCGGCGAAGAACGTGCGCGAAAACGTGATGGAAGGAGCCGCCGACAAGCGGGCGCTGCTCGATCGCTACAATGAGCTTGCGGCTAATTATTCCGACGAGACCGCCGAAGAAATGGCGAAATTGCAGGACGAAATCGAGGCCAAGGGTCTGTGGGATCTCGATTCGAAGATCGACCAAGCGATGGATGCGCTGCGCTGCCCGGCGGACGAGGTCAAAGTAGATACGCTTTCGGGCGGCGAGAAGCGCCGCGTCGCGCTTTGCCGTCTGTTGCTCGAACAGCCCGACTTGCTGCTGCTCGACGAGCCCACCAACCATCTCGACGCCGAGACCGTCGCCTGGCTCGAAGGCCATCTCCAGCAATATCCGGGCGCGGTGCTGATCGTCACCCACGACCGCTACTTTCTCGACCACGTCACCAGCTGGATACTCGAACTCGACCGCGGCCGCGGCATTCCCTATCAGGGCAATTATTCCTCGTGGCTCGTGCAGAAGCAGAAGCGGCTCGAGCAGGAAGGCCGCGAGGAGGAAGCGCGCCAGCGCGCGATCGAGCGCGAGCGCGAATGGATTCAGGCCTCGCCGCGCGCCCGCCAGGCGAAGAGCAAGGCGCGCTTCCAGCGCTACGAGGAGCTGGTGGCGAAATCCGCCGACAAGGCGCCGCAGACCGCGCAAATCGTCATTCCGGTCGCCGAGCGTCTCGGCCAAACGGTGATCGAAGCCGACGGTCTCGCCAAGGCTTATGGCGAGAATCTTCTGTTCGACAAATTGTCCTTCAAGCTGCCGCCCGGCGGAATCGTCGGCGTGATCGGGCCGAATGGCGCCGGCAAGACGACGCTGTTCAGGCTGATCACCGACCAGGAAAAGCCCGACAGCGGCGCGATCAAAATCGGTGAAACCGTCAAGCTCGGTTATGTCGACCAAAGCCGCGATTCGCTCGACGGCAAGAAGACCGTATGGGAGGAAATCTCCAGCGGCGAGGAGCAGATCGAGCTCGGCAAGCGCAAGGTGCAGAGCCGCGCCTATGTGGCGGCGTTCAACTTCAAGGGCGGCGACCAGCAGAAGAAGGTGGGCGCGCTCTCGGGCGGCGAGCGCAACCGCGTGCATCTGGCGAAGATGCTGAAATCAGGCGCCAACGTGCTGCTGTTGGACGAGCCCACCAACGATCTCGATGTCGACACCCTGCGCGCACTCGAGGAGGCGCTCGAGGATTTCGCCGGCTGCGCCGTCATCATCAGCCACGACCGCTTCTTTCTCGACCGCATCGCGACCCACATGCTCGCTTTCGAGGGCGACAGCCATGTCGAATGGTTCGAGGGCAATTTCCAGGATTACGAAGACGACAAGAAGCGCCGGCTCGGGGTGGCGGCCGAAATTCCGCATCGAATCAAATATAAGAAATTCACGAGATAGAGATTCGATGCCGCGACGCCGATCAGCGCAATTCGTCTTGGCCTTGTGTTTCGCGGGTTGGCTGGCTTCTATCCCGCCGTCGTTCGCGGCTCCCGACCCCGCCTTTGCGCAATGGCTTGAAAGCCTGTGGCCGGCGGCGCAGAGCATGGGCGTCTCGCGGCAAACGTTCGAAATGGCGGCACGCGGACTTGAGCCGGATCTTTCGTTGCCGGACCTTGACCTGCCCGGTCGCGTGCCGCCGGGACAGCCGGAGTTCATCCAGTCGCCGGCCGAGTACCTCTCCGAGGCGGCGATCTCGCGGCTCGCCGAACAGGGCAAGCGGCTCGCGTCGGAGCAGCGCACGACGCTCGCCGCGATCGAGCGCCAGTTCGGCGTGCCCGCCAACGTGGTGCTCGCGATCTGGGGGCGCGAGACCGCCTACGGCACCTACAAGCTTCCCTACAACGCCGTGCGGGTGCTCGCGACGCAGGCCTATATCGGCAAGCGCAAGGAGAAATTCCGCGACGAATTTCTGCTCGCGCTCAAGATCGTCGACGAGGGGCACGTGAAGCTCGCCGACATGAAAAGCTCGTGGGCGGGCGCCATGGGGCTCACGCAATTCCTGCCGTCGGAATTCTACAAATACGCGGTCGATTTCGACGGCGACGGCAAACGCGACATTTGGACCTCGGTGCCGGACGCGCTCGCCTCGGCGGCGAAGCAACTCGTCGGCAAGGGTTGGCAGCCGGGCACGCGCTGGGCCTACGAGGTGCGGATGCCGCGAAATTTCGACTGCACCATCGGCGTGCCGGAAGTGAAAAAGCCGATCCGGGAATGGATCGCGCTCGGCTTCGTTCCGACCCACGGCAGAAAACTCGGGCGCGACGAGCTTGCGGAAGAAGCCTCGCTGTTGTTGCCGGAAGGAACCTACGGCCCGGCGTTTCTCGCAACCAAGAATTACTTCGTGCTCAAGGAATACAATTTTTCCGATCTCTACGTTCTGTTTGTCGGGCATCTCAGCGACCGCATCTCCGATCCGCGCCCATTCGAAACGCCGTGGGCGAAGGTCGCCTTACTGAAGACCGCCGACGTGGAAAAGATGCAGCGCCATCTCACGAGCCGGGGAATCTACCGCGACAAGATCGACGGCAAGGCCGGCATGCTCACGCGCGCGGCGCTCGGGCAATACCAGAAGGCGAACGGGCTCGCGCTCGATTGCTGGCCGACGCCCGCCTTGTTGCAGCACATGCGGATCGGAAATTAATTCGCGCCGGTTTTCTTCCGCCCTCTAAAAAAGGAAAACCCGGCGGGCTTTCGCCGCGCCGGGCTTTGCATTCGAAACTTCCGCCGCAATTAGTACGGGCAGAAGAACTTGGGGCGGCTCCAGCCGACCTGGTTGCCCCATTGGTCGTAGAGGGGGCGCCGCGCCCAGTAACCGCCTGGGCAGCCTACCGGTACCGGTCCGTAGTAGTCGCTATAGGCGACATAACCACCGACCGGAGCGTAGCCGCCGTAAGCGTAGCCGGGCGGGGGTCCGCCGGCGGTCGCGGCAATGCCGCCGAGGACGGCGGCGCCGACGCCGATGCCGACGATGCAGCCGGTGCGGCAGCGCGCGTCGGCCGTGGTTGGCACGGCAACCGTCGCGACGGCGATCGACGACGCCGCGGCGAGAGCAAGCAATGCTTTCTTCATGGAGTTCTCCTCGCAGTCGGTCGGCCACATCGCCGATCGCTCGACTGACAAATCACCTTGTAGGGCGAAATTCAGCCCCGTCAAATAGGAATATCAAACATGTTTTAAATATGATGGACAAACCGCGTGCGGCCGGAACAATGGCGCCGCTCGTTCATCCGGCGTTCATGTTCGATGCACTGCGGGACGCCGTCACCCCCGCCTTTCTTTGAGGAGATTTCCTTGTCCCAGAACGCTGGCAAAGCCGAATCGGCAAGCCGCACCCGCACCGTAAGCTGGGCCGATCCGATGATCAGCGCCGGCGCGGCGCGAAAAGGCGCGAGCGGGATCGAATTTTTGCAAAAGATCGTCAGCGGCGAAATTCCGCCGCCGCCGATCGCCGAATTGATGGGCTTCAGCATCACCCATGTCGAGCCGGGCTTGGCCGTGTTCGAATGCGACCCGGCCGAATACCACTACAATCCGATCGGCGTCGTGCATGGCGGGCTCGCCTGCACGCTCCTGGATTCGGCGATGAGCTGCGCGATCCAGACCACGGTGCCGGCGGGCTCCGGCTATACCACCCTCGAATTGAAGGTGCATCTCGTGCGCGCGATCACCGATCAGACCGGGCATTTGCGCGCCGAGGGGCGGATCGTTCACGGCGGCTCGCGCATGGGCACCGCCGAGGGCAAGCTCGTCGACGCCGAGGGGAAAATTTACGCCCACGGCACGACGACCTGTATGATCATAAAAATGTAAACCCTCAGGAGGAATCGGCCATGGCTGATAAAATCGCCGTCGTGCAAAAGCCGCCGGTCATGCTTGATCGTTCCGCCACGATCGCGCTTGTCGTCAAGACAATCGCGGAAGTGGCGAAAGAGGGCGCGGCGCTCGCCGTCTTTCCCGAGGCCTATGTGCCAGGCTATCCGGCGTGGGTGTGGCGGTTGCAGCCCGGGCGCGACGGCGCGCTCAACAACGAGTTGCACACACGGCTTCGCGAAAACGCGGTGAATATCGCGCGCGGCGACCTGAAGCCGGTTTCCGATGCCGCCATGAAACACAAGATCACGGTGGCGCTCGGCATCCACGAGGTCGATTCGGAATTCAGCGGCACGACGCTCTACAACAGCGTCGTCATCATCGGCCCCGACGGGGCGCTGCTTAATGTCCATCGCAAGCTGATGCCGACCAATCCCGAACGCATGGTCTGGGGGTTCGGCGATGCGCGCGGCCTGAGGGTGGTCGAGACGCCGGTTGGACGGATCGGCTGCCTGATCTGTTGGGAAAACTACATGCCGCTGTCACGCTACGCGCTCTATGCGCAGAACATGGACATTCTTCTGGCGCCCACCTGGGACTGCGGCGAGGAGTGGATCGCGACCATGAAACACATCGCCAAGGAGGGCGGCTGCTGGGTCGTCGGCACCGGCACCGCGCTGCAAGGCAAGGATTTGCCGGCGAATTTTCCGGAACGCAAACGGATCGTCGACGACGAGGACTGGCTTTGCGACGGCGACGCGGTGATCGTGCGCCCGTTCGGCAAGATCGCGGCCGGGCCGCTTCGGCGCGAGAAGGGCGTTCTCTACGGCGAAATCGAACGCGAAGCCGCTGCCCGCTCCGCTAACCGTCGGCCAGATTTTTATATGAACAGCGAAGCACCCGAAACAAGCAGCAACACGAGGATCAGTTTCCGAAACGCCTGCTCATCCAGCCGACCATACAGTCTAAGGCCCAGCCAAAGTCCGCAGGCCAGCGCCGGCAATCCGATGACAAAGAGCCAGGCGACGTCCCATGACGCCGCCCCCTCGGCGCCGAGCCAGCCCGCGCTCATCAGAAAGACCACGACCGCCACGGGCTGAAAGACCGCGCGCTGTTGATCCTTGGGCCAAGCCAACAGGCCGCACCAGACCGCAACAATAATTCCCGCAAGGCCCGTGGCGCCTCCCAGAACGCCGTTCAGAAAACCGATTATCGCGTCGATCACGGGATTTGTCGCCGGTAACTTCAAGTTCGGATGGGCGAGCGAGTAGAGGCTGTACAGAATGAGCACGACGCCGATGCCTTCGCGCAAATGCCGCGGGTTCACCCATTCCAGAATGCCGACGCCGAGCGGAACGCCAAGCGCCCCGCCCAACAGAAACGGCCAAAGCCGCGACCAATTCAGGGCGTGACGCAGCTTCCAGACGGAAGTGCCCTGCGCCAGCAGGCCAAACGCGACGATCAACACCGCGGTCTGTACGGGGGTTATGACATGCAGCCAAATCCCCGCCGCGATGAGGCCGAATGCGAAACCGCTGATACCCGTGACAAAGGCGGCTAGGAAAGTCGCCGTCACGAAGATCGCGAGATTGAGAATGCCGATGTCCATGTTCTCACGCGCTCCGTTGAAAAGGGGATGCCGGTTTATTTCTTTCGTTCTTCAGGCGGCAAAACGCCGCGGAACATAAACAGCAACGCGAGGTCGTAGCCGATTTTTAAAACGCCTCCGAACAGCAACGGCCATCCAAAGGTGGTCACCGACAACAACAAACCGGCGAATGACGGACTTAGCGCAGCCGCCAAGCTGCGGGGTACGGCGGTGATACTCGCGGCGGCAGGGCGTTCGGGAGGGGTTACGACGGCCATCACGTAGGAAGTCCGCGTCGGAACGTCCATTTGCGAGAGCAGGCTTCGCACGAACAGGAGCGTCAGGACCAGCCAGAGCTGCGAGACGAACGGCATGATGATCAGGCAGGCGCTTGAGGGCAGATGCGTAAAGACCATCGTGTTGATGAGCCCGAAGCGGCGCGACAGGCTCACTGCGGCGAAGTATGAAATCGCGGTCAGAATGTTCGACCAAAAAAAGATCGTCGCGGCTTCGCTCAGCGACAGCTCGAAGCGCTGAAACAACCACAGCGCCAACATCGATTGGACGATGAAGCCTCCCCCGAAGGCATCCACGCTGAAAAGCGCGGCAAGCCAATAGACAATCTTTCGCGATGGCCCTAACGGCGCCGGTGCCTGGTTATTGTCGGACGTCCGGGATTGTTGGACATTCCAATATGCAAACATCGCAAGAAATCCGAGAAGACCATAAACGAGGAACATCATCTGCATGGCGCTCACGGGCGTAAATCCGAATTTCGCGCCGAGAAGATCGGGCGCGCCCGCGCACAGCGTTCCGAGCGCACCCATCAACGCGCCGATCAGGCTGTAGCGGGCGAAGAGCGAGGTGCGATCTTTATCCGCGACCGAATGCGCCAACGCCGCATGCTCCAGAGGAAGAAACATGCTCACGTCGCCGGATGACGGATTGAGCGTGCCGACGAATGCCACGACGAGAAGCGGCCAAAAGGACTGAAACCAAGCAAAGCCCAGGCCGGTGAAAATCATCAGCGCCGATGCGAGAAGCAATAATGTTCGTAATCGGGCTCGATGCGCCATGAGACCGACAGCCATGGTGATGGCGGCGGAGCCCAGCAAGGTTGCGGTCGTCAATACCCCCACTTCAATCGGATCAAACCCGAGACCCAGCAGGTAGACGGGCAGCAAGATGCTGACGAAGCCGTCGCCGAATGCGCGAAGTGCCCGAGCGATGAAGACTCGGGAAGCGTCGGGATGCGCAGAAGGAGGAAGGAAGGGCACGGCGCGCGACGATTGCCTCAAGGTAGCGGACGAAATATCCAGATTGCCGCAGGCTCACTGGGTGTCGCCCGGACGGCTACAAACAGTCGGTCGAAATCCGGAATAAAAAGCGAGGTGCGGGTTCCCGGTGCAGTGGGGCTGCGGCCTATTCGCTGGTAGCCATGAACATCCGCTTGTAAGATATCGATGAAACCTTCGCCGCAGGTCACGTAGATCCGCTGACGCTTCTCGTCGACGAATACATCGTCGGCATCGCCGCAGGTTTTCAGCCGCGCGACGATGGTTCCATCATCGGCGGCAAAAGCGATAAGCTCGGCGGGCTGCCGCGAGACAACCAGCACTCGATTGTTCGCCTTGTCGATCGCCATGGGAAAATTGGACTTGGCGTTCGGCAACGCCCAAGTCGCCAGCTGTTTCCCGGAGCCACGGTCCAGCACCGCCACGTGGCCGGCGTTAGGGACATTCACCCAAATCTTTTTGCCTGTTTGATCGAGCTGAAAGCTCTCGGGATGCGCGGCAAGCGGAATCTCCCCGGTTTTCTTGCGGTTGACGGTGTCGATCGCCGCAATGCCTCCGTTGCCGAACCCGACATAGGCCCGCTCCGCCCCGCTATCGATGCGTATATTGTCGGCATCGTCGCCGAGCTCGATGCGTCCTGCGGGTGAAAGTTCCGATCCCTCGAATAAGTGAACCGATCCATCTCCAGCATTCGCGACATAAAGCGTGTCGGTCGAGGCGACGTAGCCGACGCCTTGAGGCTCTTTAAGCCCAGAAAGTCTGCGGATCACCTTGCGTTCGGCCAGATCAACAACGCCGACGCTGTTGTTGCCCAGTTCTGCAACGAAGAGACGCTTTCGATTGAGATCGACAGCCAAATGATCGATTCGCCCGGCGACTTTTCCAAGCAGAATTTTGTTTTCTACTGCCAAAAGGTCTTCGGCGCTCATCTCGCCGGCAAACAGCAACAGCGAGATAAAAGCGACGCTGAACGCGGCGATACGCTTGGCATGCTTCCTCAAGATCGGGTCTCCCTCGGTTTCATGCGATGACCCCCGCAAGAAACAGTCCGAGCCCCACCAGCGAGCAGCCGATCAGCGTCGGAATCATCCCGACTTTGAAACGGAAGATCGCGAGGGCGGCTGCGATCGACAACAGCAGCGCCCATGCATTCACGCTGGCGAATACCGGTGAATCGAACGACAGGCCGAATTGGTCAATGCGAAAGACTTGCCGGAAAATCGTGTGGATCGCGAACCAGATCGCCAGATTCAAGATGACGCCGACGACGGCGGCGGTGATGGCCGAAAGCGCGCTGTTCAGCGCCTTGTTGCCGCGCAGCTTCTCGATGAAGGGAGCGCCGAGAAAAATCCACAGAAAGCAGGGCGTGAACGTGACCCAGGTGGCGAGCAAGCCGCCCAGCGTTGCCGCGAGCATCGGCGGCAGGCTGCCGGGATCGCGAAAAGCCGCCATGAAGCCCACGAACTGCAACACCATGATCAGCGGGCCCGGCGTCGTCTCCGCCATGCCGAGGCCGTCGAGCATCTCGCCCGGCGCGAGCCAGCGATAATTCTCGACCGCTTGCTGCGCGACGTAGGCGAGCACCGCATAGGCGCCGCCGAATGTGACCAACGCCATCTTACTGAAGAAGACGGCGATCTGACTGAAGACATTCGCCTGGCCGAGGGTCGCGAGGATGGCGCCGACCGGAACAAGCCAAAGCAGAAGCCAGATCGCGGCGACCGTGATGGTCCACGAGACCGTAGGACGCGCGTGCGCGGGAAGCTCGTCGCCGAGCAGGCTGTCGGCGTGCTCGGTCTTGCCGCTTGCGCCGTGTCCGGCATTCGCCTGAAAAGAGGAGTGGCCGGAAAGCTCGCCGGCAAATCCAATGATAGCTGCCGCGAGAATGATCAGCGGAAACGGAACGGCGAAAAAGAAAATCAGAACAAAGGCGGCGCCCGCGAGCACGAAATTGGCGTTCGTTTTCAATGCCCGTTTGCCGATTCGCACCAAGGCTTCCAGCACGATGGCGAGGACCGCCGCTTTCAATCCGAAAAACAGAGCCGCGATCGCGCCGACCTTGCCAAACGCGGCATAGACGTAACTCAGCGCCATGATT